>Ga0209108_10000645_pt1 | contig 19378 bp, 15 predicted proteins | sample Rifsed10ft1_FD_184003 | JGI IMG/M metagenome (GOLD analysis project Ga0209108, IMG submission 184003) | Soil microbial communities from Rifle, Colorado, USA - sediment 10ft 1 (version 2) | ecosystem: Environmental > Terrestrial > Deep subsurface > Rock core/Sediment | place: Rifle, Colorado...
AGCCAAAGACCTCGCCCATATGGACCCGGTAGCTCACTCCATCGACGGCCTTGACCACGCCGTCGTCGGTGAAGAAATGAGTCCGTATGTCATCGACAACCAGCAGCGGGACGTCGGCCCGGGGCGGTGCTTCGGACATGGCAGGGGACTGGGACGTGGTCGTCACGGGAGGGGCTCGGCCTGGGTCTTCGCCTGAAGCGGTGCGGAAGTATACCCTGCGCGCCTACCTCCTCGCTGAGCGGAGGCCCGGCGAAGCAGGGCCGAAGTCCCTCGCTAGACGCTCGGGATGCTATCGAAGCGTGAGCGGAGGCCCTGCGAAGCAGGGCCGAAGTCCTTCGCGTCGCTCGGGATGGTATCGAAGCGTGAGCGGAGGCCGAGGGCGTAAGCCCGAGGGCCGCCGTCCTTCGCTTCGCTCAAGATGGTTTCGAGTGTGAAGCGGAGCGCCATCCCCAAGCCGCAGGCCGCCCTTCGACTTCGCGGTCCCTCCGGTCTCTACAGACCGCCAAGGGCGGGACTGCTCCGCTCAGGGAGGAAGATCCTCCTCGCTGAGCGGAGGCAGCTGCGCGGCAGGCGCGGCAGTCGAAGCGCGAGCGGAGGCAAGGCCGCGCGTGAGAAGCCCGGGCGAAGCCCCTCCTGATCGTCATTGCGAGGGGCACCGAGCCCCTTCGCTGTGCTCAGGACAGGCTCCGCCGAGGGGCAGGCTCCGGCGAGGTGCAGAGCCTACCGCGAGGTGAGCCGAGGGGTGGCAATCTCCTCATTGGGGAGATTGCCACCCGACGCTTCGCTCTGGGCAGGCGCCGTCCCTCGCCTGGGCTCGGGACGGCTCGGACAGACGATCAAAGCGAGACGCCGGCCGCTCGGCCGGCGTCTCGGGAAGCAACGCTGCCCTTGGGGGGCGGCTACTGTGTGCCGCGCAGCCGCGGGTCGAGCGCGTCGCGCAGGCCGTCGCCCAGGAAGTTGAAGGCGAACATGGTGATCGCCAGCATCAGCGCCGGCAGCAGCACCTGGTTGGGATGCGTACGCACCGCGCTGGCGGAGTTGGCGATCATGATGCCCCAGGACGGGGTCGGCGGGTTCACGCCCAGCCCGATGAAGGACAGGAAAGCCTCGGTGGCGATATAGGCCGGGATGGCCAGCGTCTCATAGACGATCAGGACGCCGATGATGTTCGGCAAGACGTGGCGAGCCATGATCCGCCGGTTGCCCGAACCGACGGTGCGGGCGGCTTCGACGAATTCCTTCTCCCGCACCGACAGCACCTGGCCGCGCGTCAGGCGCGCCATCGTCTCCCAGGCGGTGACGCCGATCCCGATGAAGATAAACAGCATCCCGCCCATCTTCTGGTCCAGCGAACTCATGATGTAGGTGAACGACCCCGGTTCGGGGTGGGCGTAGGTGCCGCGAAAGAAGGCCATCAATAAGATGATAAACAGGAGAGTCGGGAAGGCATACAAGACGTCGACCACGCGCATCATCAGGTTGTCGACGCGCCCGCCGAAGAAACCGGCAATGCTGCCGAAGATCACGCCGATGAACAGGCTGATCAGAGGCGCCACCAGCGCCACCGTCAGCGAGACGCGGGCGCCGTAGATCGCCCGGCTCAGGATGTCGCGCCCGACGTAGTCGGCGCCGAAAGCATAACTGTCACTGATCCGCGCGTAGCCGGCCATGAAGGGGAACACCTTCACCACCCAGGCCGGGACGACGTTGTTGTCCGGCAGGACTTGCTCCTGGTAGGAGTAGGGAGCGATGACGGGGGCGAAGATCGCCACCAGCGCCAGCGTGATCACGATAATGCCGCCGACGACGGCCGCCCGGTTGCGCAGCAGGCGGCGGAAGGCATCGGCCCACAGACTCTCTCGTTGACGGGTAAGGGGCACCCCGCCCGCACCGGCCCGCAAGACGTCGCTGCGTACAGCCATGGAAACCTCCTACCGCCCTAGGTATACCGGATGCGCGGGTCGAGCCACGCGTAGACCAAATCGACCACCAGATTGGCGAACACCAGAACCAACGCATAGAGCAGAATCGTCCCCATGATCACCGGATAATCCCGATTGGTGATGCTGGTGACGAAGTACTTCCCCATCCCCGGCAGACCGAAGATCAGCTCGGTGACGAAGGTGCCGGTGACGAGCGCAGCGAACAGGGGCCCGAGCACCGTCACGACCGGGATCAGCGAGTTCTTCAAAGCATGCCGCGTGACCACCACCCGCTCGACCAGGCCCTTGGCCCGGGCGGTCCGGATGTAGTCTTCGCGAATGACCTGCAACAGGCTGGCCCGGCTGACGCGGGCGATCACGGCGGCGCTGCCGACTCCCAGGGCGACCACCGGCATGCAGGCGTAGCGGAAGTAGTCCAGGTTCAGCTCCGACGGGAACAGGCCCATCGTCCAGGGCGGCTTGGCCCCCCACCCCGTTGGCGGCAGCCAGCCCAGCGCCACCCCGAAAACGGCGATCAGGATGGGCCCCAGGACGATCACCGGAACGCTCACGCCAAGGATGGCGAAGCCCATCCCGGTGTAGTCGATAAACGTGTTCTGCTTCAGGGCGGCCATTACGCCCAGCGGGAGTCCGATCGCCACCGACACCCCCAGCGCCATCACGCCGAGCTGGAAGGACAACGGCAGATTGTCCCGGAAGATATCGTTGACCGTGCGGTTGCGCGAGGCATAGGACGGGCCGAAGTTCATCCACTTGAGCCACAGGCTCTCGCCCACCTTGATGTTGACGATGCCGTCGTCGAGCATCGAAATACCCGGCGGCGTTTTCGAGAGCTGCGGCACCAACACCTCGTAGACGTACAGCAAGTACTGCACGGCCAGCGGCTCATCCAGGTGGTAGCGCTCGTTGAGGTTGGCCTTGATCTCTTCGGGGACGGCCTTTTCCTTGTCGAAGGGCCCTCCCGGCACGGAGTGCATCAAGGCGAAGGTGATGAGCGAAACGACGAACAGGACACCCACGAGCCACATCAAACGCCGGATGATGTATCGGCCCATTGCACCCACTCCCTGGGACGGGCCCCCCAGCCCGACTCCGGCGCGCCGCCCTGTGGATCAGGGCGCCGCGCCGCAACCGGATTGGCGGAGGACTTCTGGGGGGAGGGCGGGAGCCCTCCCCCCAGATTCGAGCCGGAAGCTACTTGCTGGTATCCCAGGTCGTGAAGTCGTTGTGGCCCGTCACCGGGTAGGTGCGGGTGATGTACGGCTTCGTCACCCCAACTGAGGTGTACCAGTAGATCGGGATGATCGCCGCGTCTGTATCGACCAGGATCTCTTCGGCCTGGGCGTACAGCTCTACGCGGGCCGCCGGGTCACGCTCGGCGGCTGCCTGGACCACCAGGTCTTCGAACTCCTGGTTGAACCAGCCGATCCCACCGGGGCCCGGCGAGTTCGGATTCTGCGATCCGCCGGCGGCGAACACTTCACGGGTGAAGTTGTTCGCGTCCGGGTAGTCGACGCACCAGCCGAGGCGGTAGACCTGCGGCGTGGCCACCGGGTCCAGGATCGTGTCGAGGAAGACGGCGAACTCCTGGTTGGTCAGCTGGACATTCACACCCAGCGTGCTCGCCCACATCTGCTGGATGGCCTCGGCGATCGCCTGGTGGCCGGCGGAGGAGTTGAACATCAGGGTGATATCCAACTGGTCGGCCGTCAGCCCCATCTCGTCCAGGTAGCCCTGCAGTTCGGCCACCGCGGCGTCCGGATCGGTCTGGATGCCGAGATCGGGGTGATCGGCCATCGTCGGCGCGGCCGTCAGGCCCGGCCGGGCGAACCACTGCGCCGGCTCCTGCCCGCCCTTGAGCACGTTGTCGATCAGCGACTGGCGATCCAGCGCCATCGACAAGGCGCGCCGCACGCGGACGTCATTCGTGTGCTCGGCCTGGGTGTTGTAGCCGTAGAAGTACGTGCACAGCACCGGGGCGATGCGGAACTCCTGCGACAGGACCGGATCGGCCTTGACGCGGTCGATGTCGGTCCCCGGCACTGGCGCGACGTCCATGTTGCCGGCCTCATACTCGGCCAGGATGCCCGAGGGGTCCAGGCTCAAGATATGCACCACCTCGTCCAGCTTCGGCACGGGGATGTCGGCCGTGCCGGGCCAGAAGGGGTTGCGGATGATGGTGACGCTCGAGTCGTGGATCCATTCCTTGAGGGCGAAGGGCCCATAGGACTGATGGAAACCCGGCTCGGACCAGCGGTCCCCGCGGGCCTCGGTGCAGTCATCGCCTTCGATGATCCACTGCGGGACGGCGTGCGCCGTCCACAGCCCGATGATGTTGGCGTTGTAGGCGGCGTCGGCGAGGAAGGTCACCTCGAGGGTGGCGTCATCGACGGCATGGGCGCCCACGTCGTCGGCGGTGCCTTCTCCGGAGTTGTATTCCGAGGCGCCGGCGATGGCGAAGGCCAAAACGTAGGCGTAGTCGGAAGCGGTCTCCGGGTTCAGCGCGCGCTTGATCGAGTACTCGAAGTCGTGCGCTGTCACGGTGCGGACCGCCGGCGTTTCCTGGCAGTCCATCACCTGGACGACTTCGTCACCGTTCCAGCGGACCCAGGGGATGCCCTCCAGCAGATGGAAGGTGTAGGTCAGGCCGTCCTCGGAGATGTCCCAGGTCGAGGCCATCCCGGGGTGCAGCGTGGCGTCCTCCTCTTGAAGGTACGTCAGGCCGATGGTGGTCGCATCGACGATCGTCACCGACGAGGTGTCGGTCGCCAGGTTCGGGTCGGCCGTGGACATGTCGCCCGCCCCGCCGAAGGTCAGCGTGACGATCTTCGGCCCTGCGGCCTCGGCACCTGGTGTAGCCGTTACCACCTGAACCTCGCCGCCGACGATGATCGTGACGACGGCCTGCTCAGCAGCCGGCGTGCAGGCTCCCAGGATCATCCCTCCGACGACCAGTAGCGAAAACAGAACAACGAACTTGGTGCGCATGCTTCCCCTCCTTGTGGGAATAGCAGTGTCCTACATGTTCAAACGCAATCAACGGAGTGCTTCGTGTTTGCCCCCGGGCCTCACCTCCCTTCGCCGCTAACGCCTGGCGTCAGAGCACCAGACGAATCGACCAAATGACATGCCACCCAGTGGCCCGGCAGGATCTCCCTCCAGGAGGGCACCTGCTCGGCGCAGATCTTCTCTGCCAGCCAGCAGCGGGTGCGGAAACGACAGCCGGAGGGGGGGTTGGCCGGGCTGGGAACGTCTCCCTCAAGGATAATACGCTTTCGCTTCTCTTCGACCATCGGATCGGCCACCGGAACTGCCGACAGCAGGGCCTGGGTGTAGGGGTGGAGAGGCTGGGTGTACAGCTCGTCCCGCTCGGCCTGCTCCACCAGGACCCCCAGATACATGACCGCCACCCGATCGCAGATATGACGCACCATCGACAGGTCGTGGGCGATGAAGAGGTAGGTCAGGCCGAACTTCCCCTGCAGCTCGTCCAACAGGTTGACGACCTGCGCCTGGATCGACACGTCCAGCGCCGAGATCGGTTCGTCGCAAACGATGAAAGCCGGATTGAGGGCCAGGGCACGCGCCACGCCGATCCGCTGACGCTGTCCTCCGGAGAACTCGTGCGGGTAGCGGTTCGAGAAGGCCGGGTTGAGACCGACCAGCTCAAGCAGCTCATCGACTCGCTGCATGATCGCCGGACCTTTGACCGTTTGATGGACGATCAGCGGCTCGCCGATGATCTCGCCTACGGTCATGCGCGGGTTCAGGCTGGCATACGGGTCCTGGAAGATCATCTGCATGCGGCGGCGCATCCGCCGCATCTCATTCCCATTGAGGCCGACGAGGTCTTTTCCTTCGAAGTAGACGTGCCCCGACGTCGGTGGGAAGAGCTGCAGGATCGTCCGGCCGGTGGTCGACTTGCCGCAGCCGGACTCGCCGACCAGTCCGAAGGTCTCGCCGCGCCTGACTTCAAAGCTGATGTCATCGACGGCCCGGACGGCGCCGATGACTTTTTGGATGATGATGCCGCGGGTGATGGGGAAGTGCTTGACCAGGTGTTCGACCCGCACCAGGATGTCGTCCGGTGCGGCGACGGCGACGGGAGCGGCGGTGGCGGCGGTCTCGGTCATGCCCGCAGCCCACCCGTCCGAACGTCCACCCAGCAGGCCACTTCGTGGTGAGGGGCGACCTGGATCAACGGCGGGTTCTCCTGCCGGCAGCGCTCTTGAACGAACGTGCAGCGGTCGGCGAACGGGCAGTACTTTGGCTCTTCGTACAGGGTGGGCGGCAGCCCGTCGATCGACTCGAGGCGCTCGCGCCGTTGGTCGAGGCGGGGCAGACTGCCGATCAGGCCGATGGTGTAGGGATGGAGGGGATTGGCGTAGAGCTCCTTGACCGGCGCGTGCTCGATGATGTAGCCGCCGTACATGACGGCCACCCGCTGCGCCAGGCCGGCGATGATCCCCAGGTCGTGGGTGATCCAGATGATCGCCATACCGATCTCGTCGCGCAGCCGCTTGACCAGCTCGACGATCTGCGCCTGGATCGTCACGTCCAGCGCCGTCGTCGGCTCGTCGGCGATCAAGATCTGCGGCGTGCAGGAAAGCGCCATGGCGATCATCACCCGCTGGCGCATACCGCCGGAGAATTGATGCGGGTAATCCCCCAGGCGATCGGCGGCCTTGGGGATGCCGACCATCTCCAACAGCTCGGCGGCGCGCCCCATCGCTTGCTTGCGGTTCATGCCCAGATGGATTTCGAGGGGCTCGGTTAGTTGCCGCCCGATGGTCAGAACGGGGTTGAAAGACGTCATTGGATCCTGGAAGACCATGGCGATCTGCGCGCCGCGCACCTGGCGGATCTCGTCCGGCGTCATCTTCAAGAGGTCTTTTCCCAGGAAGGCGGCTTGCCCCCGAACGACGTCGCCCGGAGGCTCGGGGATCAGTCGCAGCATCGACAGGACCGTCACGGTCTTGCCGCAGCCGCTCTCGCCGACGATCCCGAGCGTCTCCCCGGCATCGAGATGGAACGACACACCGTTGACGGCGTGCACGATTCCATCCGAGGTCTTGAATTGGGTTGCCAGATCTGTGACTTCGAGAACGCGCGGCGAGGTGCCTAAGTCGCGAAGCATCCGGGGACTGCTCTCCTGTTGGAGGATGGCCATTGGGTGAGTTGAGCCGGCGGGAGTCCTCAGCCGGTGAGTCTGGCGGGCCCGGTGCGCCAACACCCGGGGAACGACCCGCCTCCCCCCGGCTCGGTCGCGCAGGCTCGCCGGAGAATTATACCGTAAACCCCTCTCCCGTCAACGGCGGGGGAGGTTCGTCCCGGAAGCGGCGGAGGACGGCCCCTTGGGTCACCGCCAGCGGGTGCCGATGCTCCGGGGCGCCGGGCATGCCCCGGCTCCAACCCGCCCGCTGGTCGTGTCGGCATGGATCGACGCCTGGCCTTGCTCGTTCCGGCTCTAGGAACCACAGGACGGACCGGGTATGAGCACTTCCAGATTCCATAACAGGGCTGCCGTCGGATCGAGGCTCATGCCGCAGACTCCCTGGCCGGCGACCAGAAGGCGCGGCCACTGGAAAAGCGGCAGCGAAGGGACGGCCGCGTCCAGGATCGACTGCATCTCGCCAATCGCCTCGGCGAAGGCCGTCCCGCCGGCCGGGGCCAGCCTGGCCTCGCTGCAGGCACGATCGTAGGCGCTGTCGCTGAAGCCGCTGGCATTGCTGCCCTCCGGGTTGGCCGCCGAAGCGATCTCGGCCGTCGTGAATACTTCGCACGCCGGAGTCACCCACTCGAGCCACGGCCACAGGACGAGGTCGAAGTCACGACCGAAGGCCGGGCCTTGCGGGAACGGCGCGTACAGCGTCGCCGCTGGGAGGCTCTCGACCTCGACCTGCACGCCGCATGTCGCCAGGTCGTCGCCGATCGCCTGCGCCGCGGATTCTTCGCCCGGGCCGGAGGCCGTCAGCAGGGAAAGGGCAAGCCTGGCGCCATCGTCGACTCCGGCAACTCCCTGCGCCACCCGCGCTGTGGCCGAACGCCCGTCGTCGTCGATCCAACCCAGCGAGGTGAGCGCCTGATTGGCGCCGGACGGATCGTAGACGATCGACGACATCACCGATCGATCCCGAGGATGTCCGACGGCGAGGATCCCCGTGGGAAGTGGACTCAACCCCGAGATCACGCGGTCGATCAGCCCCTGGCGATCGATACAGGCGGCGATGGCCCGGCGCACCTCTGGTTCGGCCAGGATCGGAGCGCGATTCCCCGCCGGGGCCGTGGCGAAATCGAGGCGCTCCAGCAGGACGCCCGGCGTCGCCGACGACTTCAGTCGCGGCTCGCCGGACAACCGCGCCAATGTCGCCAGCGCCGTGTCATCCAACAGGGACTCTTCCAGGATGTCGCATTCCCCGGTCAGCACCTGTTGGATCGCCGCCTCCGTCCCCTCCCCGAGGATCCGCGCCTGGAGGCGGTCAAACGCCGGAAGCCCTTCGTCACGGCGATAGTAGTTCGGGTTCGGACTGAATTCGAGCGAGACACCGGGCGTCCACCGCTCGAGTACATAGGGCCCCCAGCCGATCGGCCGCATGCGGGCGGCTTCGGCCTGGGGAAGATCGGCGGGCGCGACGCCCCCCAGCAGATGCTCCGGCAAGGGACTCCAGAAGTTGCCTGCCAGCTCGGGATCGGTGAAGCCGGGGATGCCCGTCCAGCGCACCGTGCGGTCGTCTACGGCTTCATAAGAGGCGGTGCGATTCACCTGGTCTTTGAGACTGGGCGTATCGGGATGAGCGTCGAGGTTGAATGAAAAGACCGAGTCGTGCGCCGTCAGCGGCGTCCCATCCGACCAGGCCAGGTCGGGCAACAACCGGAAGTCGGCCACCTGGCGGTCCATTTGAATCTGGCCGCCCTCGGAGCGGCGCACACAGCCGGGGGAAGTGCAACCCGATGGCAGGTACGGCTTTCCCGGGGCCAGAGTCTCCGGCAGCGTTGTCTCGGGATTGAAGTAGAGGTCCCCGCTCACCAACGAGACCGTTTCGAGCCGCACGGTCCCGGCTTCGATGGACGGCGTCGATTCCAGGATGACCGGTCGGATCTCGTAGTCGAGGACGTCGAACGGCCCGTCGTAGAGCGCCGGCAGGATCGTCCGAGCCGAGGCATTCGGCGAGTCATAAAGGTAGAAGGTGTTCGGGTCTTCGGCCAGGCAGACGACAAGGGTGTCCGGCGCCGGGGGCGCCGTGGGGAGGAAAGGCCGGGGCGTAGGCGTGTCGGCGGCGCCCTGGGCAAAGGGGACGTCGAGGGCCGGCGCGGTGCAGGCGGCCGCCGCCAGGAGACAGGCGATGAGCGCCGCCGGGCCTCGAGCGCTAGGCATCCGTCTCGTCCTCCGCGTCGAGCCCGGCGCGCTGCAACGCCTCCAGGGTGCGCCGGTCCTCATCCGTCAGGTCGGCCCGCTCGAGAAGGTCTGGCCGCCGGCGCAAGGTGCGGGCCAACGCCTGGCGTCGCCGCCAGGCGGCGATGCGCGCGTGGTCTCCCGAGAGGAGGACTTGCGGCACGCGGCGCCCTTCGAAGTCCGGCGGTCGCGTGTAATGGGGATACTCGAGCAGGCCGGAGGCGTGCGAGTCATCCAGGGCGCCATCCTCATCCCCGAGGGCTCCCGGCAGGCAGCGCGCCACCGCATCGATGACGACCAGCGCCGGAAGCTCTCCGCCGGTGACGACGTAGTCACCGATGGAGATCTCGTCGGTGGCCAGCCCCCATCGGACGCGTTCGTCGACTCCCTCGTACCGTCCACAGACGAGTGCCAGCCGCGTCCGACCGGCCCATTCCCGGGCCACGGCCTGGGTGAATTGCCGGCCCTGAGGCGTCAACAGGATCACCGGTGTCGTGTCGAGGGCGTTTCCCAGGACGGCGCGCACGGCGGCGAAGAGCGGCTCGGGCTTCATCACCATCCCGCCGCCTCCCCCGTAGGGCGTATCGTCCGTCGTGCGATGGCGGTCGGCGGTGTAGTCACGCGGATCGTGCAGCCTCACCTCGAGCAGCCCGGCCTCGGTCGCCCGGCCCAGGACGCTGGCTGCCAGGTAGGGGGGGAGCAGATCGGGGAAGACGGTGAAGACATCGAAGTGGAGCATGGTTCCCGGTGGTCTAGGGGCACAAGCTCCCCGCGAGCTTGAAGCTCGCGGGGAGCTTCGAGATTATACCATCAGGGTTCGGCGGGTCGTTTCCGCCAGACCTCGAGAGACCGGCGCGTCGCCTCGAAGGCCAGGTCGGGAAGCTCGTCCGGCCCGAAGAACCCGACGGCATCGGCATCGTCGCCGGGCCGAAGCTCCCCGCCACGCGGGCGAGCGGCGAAGACCAGGACGATATCGGCGCCGGCCGGATGCTCGCGCCCTGAGAAGATGTCGAGGATTCCCGATACCTCGACCTCCAGCCCGGTCTCCTCGAGCGCCTCGCGCTGCGCCGCCCGACGCGGATCCTCGTCGGCATCGACGAAGCCGGCCGGTAAGGACCAGCGGCCCTGCTGCGGATCGATCGCTCGTCGGACCAGCAGGACTTTTCCATCCTGGACGACGAGGACGCCGGCGGCGACCTTCGGATCGGCGAAGTGAACCCAGCCGCAGCGCGGACAGACGGGGCGGATGCGGCCGAAGGCCAGGCGCTCCTCGATGGAATGACCGCACGCGGCGCAGAAGCGGACGGCGCGCTCGGCCATCCTCACGCTTCGCCTGCGCTCAGCGCCGGCGGGCCCGCACCGTCAGGAGGCCGAGGACGATCGCGGCAAGGCCCAGGAGCCACTGGGCGGCAGCGAGGGGCGCGACCCTGACCGCCTCTGTTTCGGGTTGGCCGAAGGCTTCGCCGGAGTCTTGTCCCACTTCAGCCTTGCCGGTCGTGAGGGTCGGGGGGCATTGCGGGCAATCCGTGCCGGCCGCCGTCGCGGTCGAGGCCGGTTCGAGCGTGTCGGTCATGCCCTCTTCGGGCGCGACGGCCGGTGCTTCGGCGCGGAATTCGCCCAGCGTCTCCGTTGCGGCGAGCGACGCCTGCAGCTCGTCCTGGACCTCCGCGGCGAATTGGGCCGCGGGCGCGGCCGCCAAGGGCAGAATCGGCGGCGACAACGTGCGGACAGCCGTCGTCAGGGCGAACAGAGCACTGGCTACGATGGTCGCGAACCGCAGGGCAGGCCAGGCCGGTCGCGCGGCACGGCGGGCGACGTCCGCCTCCCGCAACGTAAAAGCCCTTGGGACGCGACGCTCCGGCAGTCCGGCCAGCGACGCCTTGACGGATCGCAGCTCGGCCAAGGCCTCCCGCAGCTCCGGGTCCGCGTGGAGGCGCGCTTCGAGGCCGGCTTGCTCGCGCGCCGAGAGGGCGCCATCGACGTAGGCCGAGAGGCGTTCCAGGTCGTTCGGCGCAAGGCGTCCCAGGCGGTTCAAGTCGTTCTCCCCTCCGCGAGACGCTGTTCCCCGCCGAGGAGTTCCCGGCTCGACTCGAGGCATTGGCGCAGCCGGGCGCGGGCGCGTGCCAACCGGCTTCGAACGGTCCCCACCGGTGACCCCATGGCCGCCGCCACTTCCTGGTAATCCAGCGCCAGGACGTCGGCCAGAACGACCACCGTCCGGAACTCCTCCGGCAGCCGGGCCAGACAACGCTCGATGGCCCGGGTGACCTCCGCTTGCTCGGCGGCTTTCTCCGGATCATCGCTGGTCGACGAGAGCGGATCGACGGCGCGAATTCCATCGCCCGACCCGGAGGCCTCCTCCAGCGCGTCGAGCGATTCGGCCGGACGGCGCTTCCGGCGGCGCAGCTCATCGTAGCACGCGTTGGTGACGATGCGGAGCAGCCAGGCTCGAAAGGAACCGCCGCGGTAGGAGGACAGCTTGCGAAAGGCCGAGACGAAGGCTTCTTGTGTGGCATCGGCCGCCGCCTCGCCGTCGCCGGTGATCCGCCAGGCGAGATTGAAGGCCTTGGTCTGATGAGCCAACACCAGGCGGTTGAAAGCCTCGAGGTCTCCGCCAGTCGCCTCGGCGATGAGCGCCGCCTCATCCATGCGCGGATGATAGCGCGCCGCAGGGGGGCAGGCAAGCCGCCGCTGGCTTCGCGTCCCGCGATTTCGCAGGTTTACCCGGGGGGAATTCCGACAGGCGTCGGTCGCGCCTGACCCCCCACCCCTTACTCCTCCCCCGGCGAGTACGAGCCTCCTTAGGTGGGGGTTTGGCCGGGGGAGGGGCGAGGCCAAAGGCCTCACCGAGCGCGATGGACATCTTGATCGACCTTCGAAACTGGACTCGAGCGCGAATTCCTGGGCAACCCCTCAAACGAGGCGATCCCACCGCAGCAGGCAGTAGGCCGCCCGCCAGAGTCCGATCCCCACCAGGATGGCGCCGGCCATGACGGCGATGAAGACCGCCAGCGGCGGCGTCCCCAGCCAGGCGCTTCGCAGCACGGCGGCGATGGGCGTCGCCACCACGACGGCGACCGCCGGACGCCACAGCTGCCGGGGATCCGTGGCGCGGTTGGGGTCGAATGCGCCGAGGCCTCCGGCGGTCAGGGACCAGCCGGCCAGGAGAGGCAGGAAGGTCGTCAGGAAGCGGGTCTCGCCGACCGCCGCCAGCTCCTGATGGGTGGCGAATCCGAGGGCGGTGACCAGCGCCAGACAAAGCGCATCGCCAAGGAACAAGAAGATGGGACTTTTCTGCGCTCGCCCCGCCGACTCATCCATGGCCTCAGCGTAACGCCCGTCCGTCGAATCCGCAAACCCGGACATGAAAGCCGCGGAGCGGTCGCCGACGATTGTTTCGGGTGACAGGTCAGGAAAGTCGGGATTCGGCGTTCAGGATACCGGTGTCCGGGATCTGAACGAAGGGCCGGATGGCGGCGCGCAGCTCGCGAGCGTTGAAAGGCTTGGCCAGGAAGGCCGTCGCCCCGGCTTTGAAGGCCGACTGCTTCTCGTCCGGCATGACCTTGGCCGAGACCATGATCACCGGCGTGGTCTTGAAAGCCGGCCGGGCCCGGATGTGGCGCAGCAGGGTCAGCCCGTCCATCTCGGGCATCATCGTGTCGAGCAGGATCAAGCGCGGCTGGAGGCTGTCGAGAATCGCCAGGGCGTGGTCCGCCCGGTGAGAGATAACGGCGTTCAGCCCGTAGGAGTTGAGGATCTCCTGGAGGACTCCGGTGTAGGGAACCTCATCGTCAACCACCAGCACAGCCGTGCGATCCATCCCAAGGCTCCCGGCGAGAGGATATGTCCGGCAGAGGTCATTGTATGCGCCGGGCAGGCGCCTTCGGCTTACAGCCGGCTATCAACCAGGCCGACCGGAAGGGCCGCCGAAGCCGGACGCCGCCGCAGGTCCCCGGAAGCCGAGCCCTGGCGGGCGTCACAGGCGCAGCAACAGCCGGATGCGGCTTCCCAAGGTCCGGCTGTCGAACGGTTTCTGGATCCAGCCCGCCTTGCCGGCCTCGAGAAGTTCGCGGGTGTCCTTCCCCAGCGGATAACCGGTGACCAGGAGCGCCCGCACCTCGGGATTCAATTTGCGCAGTTCTCGGAAGAGCTCCATCCCCCCGATGCGAGGCATGACCACGTCGCTGATCACCAGGGCGATCCGGTCGCTGGCGGCGAACAGCTCCAATGCCCGGGCGCCGTCCTCGGCCAGCAAGATGTTGTAGTTCATCCGCAACAGCGTCTCGCCGAGCGCATTGCGCGCCGCCTCGTCGTCTTCGACGACCAGGATCGTCTCCCCGTTGCCCTGGAAGTCGGCCGCCGGGACTTCGCTCGGCCGCGCCGAGGGCGGCGCGGTGATGACCGGGAAGTAGATGAGGAAGGTGGTGCCCTGGCCGGAGGCGCTCTGCACTTCGATGTAGCCGTCATGCTGTTTGACGATGCCGTAGACCTGTGACAGGCCGAGGCCGGTCCCCTCCCCGATGGGCTTGGTGGTGTAGAACGGCTCGAAGATGTGCGGCAGGATCTCGGACGGGATGCCGGTTCCGCTGTCGCTGACGGTCAACAGGATCCACGACCCGGCGCGCATGTCGCGGTACGGCGGGGCCTCCTGGCGCACCTCCAGCCGGGAGAGGTGGAAATCGATCATCCCGCCTTGCGGCATGGCGTCGCGGGCGTTCAAGGTCAGGTTGAGAAGCGCCTGCTGCAGGCGTCCAGGATCGGCGTTGACGATGTACTCCCCCTGGCCGCTTTCGATGCGGACTCCGATCGGCTCGGGCAGCGTCCGCCCGACAAGGCGCTCGAACTCGCGCAGGAAGTTCAGCAGGTCCGTCGGCCGGCGTTCGACGATCGACTTCCGTCCGAAATCGAGGATCTGCTGCGTGAGTTCGGCCGCCCGGTGAGCCTGTTCGACGATGAGGCGGACGCGCTCACGGGAGGCCTCCGAGAACCCCTCATCGGCCAGCAGCATCTCCCCGAACAGGATGATCGCCCCGAGGATGTTGTTGAAGTCGTGGGCGATGCCGGCCGCCAGCTGGCCGACAGCCGCCAGCCGCTCCTGGAGCTCGGCGCGGCGCCGATACTTTCGCTCCGTCGTGACGTCGCTGAAGACCGACAGTGAGCCGGACGGTTTCCCGTCTTCGAACAAGGTGGAGGCGCTGATTCGGGCCTGGACGGGCTGACCATCCTTCCGGATGAGGGTCGCTTCGAAGCGGTCAACGTCGCCGCGGCCGCGGCGGTCGCGACGCTGCTCGGAGGCTGTATGTTCGTCGACCTGGACGAGGTCTTTCCAGTGTCGGCCGAGAAGCTCGCCAGGGCCAAAGCCCAACAACGCCTCGGCGCCGCTATTGGCGAAGACCAGGTGCCCGCTGTTATCGTACAGGGTGATTCCCTCGGAGACATTCTCGACGATGCCGCGGTGAAAAGCTTCCAGGCGAACGACGTCGGCCTGCGCCCGCTGGCGTTCGCCATCCCGGCGCAGCGCCTCGAGCCCGAAGCTGAGGTCGTCGGTCAGCTCGCCCAGCAGCCGGAGCTCCTCCGCATCGAATGCGTCCGGCTCGCCGGCGTAGAGCGCCAAGGTCCCGATCGTCCGTTCCCCTCGGCGAAGCGGCAATCCAACCGCCGAGGCAAAGCCGTATTTGGAGGCGAGGCGGCGCCATTCGGAGCTGACCGCCGCCGTCCAAATGTCTCGAACGATGGTTGTCTCGCCGGTTCGGATGGCGGCGGCGCCCGGTCCGTCTGGGACCGACTCGTCGCCCGAGGTGAGCGGGGCCTCGTCGAGGTACGGCGCGGCCGCTCCGGCTCTCCCCAAGACACGTAACTTGGGATGACTCTCGCGCTCGCCCAGGCCGACCCAGGCCAGGCGGAAACCCCCCTGCCCGACGATCGTCTCGCAAATGCTCTGCGCCATCGAAGTCTCGTCCGTGGCGCGGATCAGCTCCTGATTGCAGGCGCTCAACATCACCAGGGCGCGATTGACGCGGCGCAGCTCGCCGGTGGCTTCCTGCAGGGCCTGTTCGCGCGCCTCGAGCTGTTCGGCCATGGCGTCAAATTCCCGCGCCAACCGCGCCAGCTCATCCTCGCCGCCGGTGACCCCCGTCCGCGCCCCGAGGTGTCCCAGGCCGATTTCCCGCGTCGCCCGGATGATGGCCTCCACCCGGCGGACGACCATCCGCTCGCCGACGAACCAGGAGCCGGTGGCGGCGACGGCGAGCGCCACCAACAAGCCGAGCAGCTGACCCCTTTCGACGGCCGCCACGGGTGCGTAGACCTGCTCGACCGGGATGCCGACGGTGAGATGGACCCTTGAGCCGGGCCCTTCGCCCGCAAGAGGGACAATGGCGTAGACCTTGTCGACCCCGTCCAGGCCGCGCGCCTCGGTTGAGGTTTCACCCGTTCCGGCCAGGGCGACCTCGACAACCTCCGCTTGCGGATCGGCCTTGCCCACCCATGCCTCGGGATCGGGATAGCGCGCCAGGACGGTGCCGTTCTGGTCAAAGATCGTTAGCGTGGCGCCGTCCGGGAGATCGGCCGCGGCGGCGATCTCATTGAGCCACCTCAGATCGAGTGCGGCGAGTACGACCGCCACAACGCGCCCGCTCTCATCGATCGCCGGGTAGCCGAGGTTGACCGTCGGGATCCCGGTGACGCGGCCGATCTGAAACTCGCCGATGGCGAATTCTTCGCTAGCCATCGCCTCCCGGAAATAGAGGCGGTCCGAGACGTCGAGAGGGGGTGTGAAAGGCAGAGCGCTGCAGAAGACGAAGCCGTCCGTGCCGATCGCCCCCAGAACGGCGTACTGGGGATATTCGGCGAGCAGTGGCGCGAATTCAGCGCTGCAACCCTCCCCATCATGGTTGAGCACTGCGCGGTTCGCCGCCAGCGCCGGCAGGAGTTGCCGGGCGCCGTCGACGAGCGCCTCATACTCGCGCACGGCGCCTCGGGCCACCTGGAGCACGACGGATTCGGCATCCACGAGGGCCCGCTGGCGAATCTGCAGTGCGGAGAAGCCCCACAAAAGCGTGACCGGGAGCGCGGTCAGGAGGACAAGTAGCAGGAGCCTCGCCCTCAAGCTGCCTAGCGGCCTACTCCCCATGCATCGCCCCCTTGCCTATCCGTGCCGGCCTACCCCTTCGAGCCGGAGAGCATCCAACAACTCTCCGGCCTCGACCGCCCCTAGCCGTACCTATTCTACATCGGCGGTGCCCTCGGGCAACCAGCCGGCTTCTGCACGGCCGCCGTTTCTTCGCGGGACTGTGCCAGGATTCACGCCGCTGGCCGGCTTCCCTACTCGTTGGGACTGGCGGCGTGCTCGATCGTGTCTTGCGCCATCTCAACGCTCACAAACGGCGCGATGGCCAGCGCCAGCTCTTCCATCGTAAAGGGTTTCCTCAAGAAGGCATCGGCGCCGGCGTCCAACGCAGCCTGGCGGTCTTCCGCCGCCGCCAGGGCGCTGATGACGACCACCGGCGTCCGCGCCAGGGCCGGTTCGGCGCGAATCTTGCGCACGACGGCCAAGCCGTACATCTCCGGCATCATGATGTCGAGCAAGATCAAATCCGGGTGATCGCGTTTGGCGGCGAACAGGCCGCTGGGACCGTGCGCGGCGGTGCGCACGCGGAAACCCTTCCTCTGCAACACCTCGGCCACGACGCGGCTGTAAGGCCCCTCATCGTCGATCACCAACACCGCAGGCTGATGCATCGTTACCCTCGCTTGTCTGTCCCCTCCACCACAGCCCGAGTCTAGGGGGTATGCCGCCGCCTCCGACATTGCATTCGGCTTGCGAAGGGAGAGGACCGACTTCCGTACTAGTCAGAAGGGGGACGCAGCGCGGGGGTTTCGGACGAAGCGGGCAAGGGCCCTTCCCAGCCGCAGCCCCGGCGGCGGGTCAGGGCGCCGAGGTGAATTGAAAGGGATGGTCGACGGGAGAGTACGTGCTCCGGTCCTCCAGGAGGGCCAGGTCGGCGCCGAAGTACTGGCTGAAGATCAGCCGAAACGTGTTCACCGGGCTGATGGCATCGTAGACCCGACGGCCCCCATCCTCCGGGAAATAGTAGGCGTTCAGGATCTTCATCCGGTCTTCGCTGGAGACGCCCAGGGCGCCGTGGTCGCCTTGAATGACGATGATCGGATCCGTGGCCGACTCGTCCAGGATCGTTTCCACCGCCTGCAAAATGCGCGTGTTCAAGTAGGTGATCTGGTCGCGGTATCCCTGCCGTGTGTCGGCGGTGGGCGACTCCGATTCCAGGTTGAGCGAGAAAAAATCCGATTCGCCGGCGATCCCCCCGTCGGCGGTGAAGGCGTAGGGAGGGTGCGGCGACATGATATGGACGAACACGAATTTCGGCCCAGGCACCCCCGGCATCTCTTCCAACGCGGTCAGCGCAAAGAGGATTCGCTCCCGGTGCTGTTCGTGCGGCCCCTCGATCTTCCATGGGAGCATCGCATTGAGGCGCGTCCGGCCGTCGAGGATCAGCCGTCCGATCGAGGTTTGCAGCAGCAGAACCTCGAAGGGCGTCATCTCCCCGACCGCGCCGGCGTTCGCCAGGGCCTGCGGCCGGCGGGTCAGGTAGACGTCGGCATCGATCCAGTCGGTCATCCCGTAGGCCGATTCGACCGCGACGATGCGGTAGCCCAGGTCTTCCAGGGCCACCCGCACGTCTCCGTACTTTGCGGCCTGATCCAACCACGCGGCGTCGGCCGCCTGGGGGTCCAACGCCGGGCCTATTTCCTCGAGGTAGTCCATATTCAAGGACGACGGCAGCGACAGGCGCGTCAAGGCGTAGTTGCTGCGGCTGTCCGCCGCCACGCGGAAGCCCAGCGCCTCCAGGCGTTCGAGGAAAGGTCGATTGTCGTACCCGAAGACCTGCTGCAGGACGTCGGCCCGGGTGTAGGCATCCAAGATGATGTAGTAGATGTCCGGCGCCGGCTCGCCGGGGGGCAAGGACAGGCCAAGATCGGAGGTGCGGCCGGGTGTGGAGGAGGCCTGGCCCGACCTTTCTCCGGCGAATACGACGATAGACGGGACGAGCGCCAGGCCCACGAGCAAGAGCCCCATCAGGTTGAGGACCCGTGTCAGGGACGGCCGGACCCGGTGGCGGGCCAGAGTCCCCGCTGTGGCCGCCCACAGGATCACCCAAAGCGCCGCCAAGTAGCGGTGATGGCCGATGGCCGGGCCCAGTGTCGGTACTGTCCGCAGCAGGGCATAGACATGGCCGTAGGCGAAGATCAGGAGGAGGGTGGCGCTGGTCAGCACGGCAGCCTCCGTCCGCCGACGCAACAGGAGGCGGGTCAGGCCGAGCAGCAGGCAGGCCAGGGTCAAGGAGACGACGATCGGCCGCAGCGCAGTTGGGAGAGGCACATCCCGGGCGTTGACGGCCAGTAGCGCCAGCACGGGGTAGAGCGCAAACAGAAACGGGTGCAGGAGCCACCGCTCGATCGGCTGGATGCTGGGAGTTGTCCATCGGCCCTGGCGGGGTGCCGGGGCCGGCGGGCGGGGGATCGGGTTCACGGGCAGTGAGAAAGAAAAAGCCCCTTGGCGATGACCTACTCTCCCAGGCCGTCTCCAGCCAAGTACCATCGGCGCTGGCGGGCTTAACTACCGGGTTCGGGATGGGACCGGGTGTACCCCCGCCGCTTCAATCACCAAGAGGCGTTTTCACTTGTTTCAACTGAATCGCGGCGGAAGAGCCAGTCACCAGTTATCAGATATCAGTTATCAGTTTTGCTCGTGCGACTGATTACTGATTACTGATCACTGTTCTGAAGAACGTCTAGTTCTCCGCATCACAGCTAAGCCCTCGGCCATTAGTACGGCTTGGCTGAGCCCCTTACGGGGCGTACACCTGCCGCCTATCAAGCAGGTAGTCTTCCTGCGGCCTTACCTCCTCGCTTGCGCTCGGAGTGAGGGACCTAATCTTGGGGCGAGTTTCCCACTTAGATGCATTCAGCGGTTATCTCTGCCAGACGTAGCTACCCAGCGATGCCGTTGGCACGACAACTG
>Ga0209108_10000647_pt1 | contig 19337 bp, 18 predicted proteins | sample Rifsed10ft1_FD_184003 | JGI IMG/M metagenome (GOLD analysis project Ga0209108, IMG submission 184003) | Soil microbial communities from Rifle, Colorado, USA - sediment 10ft 1 (version 2) | ecosystem: Environmental > Terrestrial > Deep subsurface > Rock core/Sediment | place: Rifle, Colorado...
TGGCGATGGGGTGGTCGCGGCCGACCCGGCGGCTGCTCGACCCTCTGGTGGGCGCGCTGTACCCGCTGCCGCGGCTGGCCCTTTTTCCGCTGATCATGATCATCTTCGGGATCGGCGAGGCCTCGAAGGTCGTCACCATCGCCATCGGTGTCTTCTTCCCCGCCCTGATCAACGCCATGGCTGGCGTGCGCGGCATCCACGAGGCCTATTTCGAGGTCGCCCGGAGTTACGGCGCGCAGCCCTGGAAGGTGTTCCGGCGCGTCGTGCTGCCGGGCAGTATGCCGATGGTCCTGGCGGGGCTGCGCCTCTCTCTGGGCCTGTCTCTGCTGTTGGTCATTGGGGTCGAGTTCATCTCCTCGCGTACGGGCCTGGGGGCCTTCCTCTGGCTGGCCTGGGAGACCTTCCGCACGGAGTACGTGTACGCGGGCCTCTTCGTCGCGGCAGCGCTGGGGGCGGCATTTGCCTACATCCTGCGCCTTGCCGAGCACCGGCTCCTCCCCTGGGCCGAGGGCCTCTTCCACCGGTAGCCGGAGAATGGTGGGGAACCGGCTCCGCGCGCTCCAGGCCCAGATCAGGTTTGCCTCTGGCATCCTGTCCCTGTTCCGCCAGCGGGTGACCTCTACGGACGGGGTGGCCGAGCAACTTGAGGCTCGTGTCGCCCGCCGCGACACCTACTTCCTGGAGATGGCGGAACGCCACATTTTCGGGAATCCCAACAGCCCATATCGCCCGCTGCTCGACCTGGCCGGATACGACCTGCCAGGCCTCCGACAACTGGTGCACGCGCGGGGCCTTGACGCTGCCCTCGACCAACTGTGGGCGGATGGGGTGTACGTGCGCGTGGGGGAGTTCAAGGGGATGGAACCCGTCACGCGCGGAGGACACACCTTCCGCTTCACCCAGAGGGACTTCGCCAACCCACTGGTGCGCGGGATCTTCCGCAGCCAGAGCAGTGGCTCCCGGAGCCGTGGGACGGCGACGGAGGTGTCGGCCAGCGACTTTATGGATGGAGTCCGCCACCGGCGATGGCTCTTCGAGCAGTACGGGGTGGCGAATCGTCCGGCGATCGTCTGGTCAACCGCACTCGCCGGGCTCCGGAACACGATACAGTTCACGATCATGGGCCGACCGCCGATCCGGTGGTTCGTGATGCTGCGCCGAGGGGAGCCATCCTACGCATTCTTGGTACGGCTTGCCCGGCTCCTGACGGGGCAGGCGATTCCGCTTCCCGAGCCGATGCCCGCCGACCGCGCGGTGGACGCCGCGCGCTACGTTAGCCAGGCGGGTGCCTCTGGGGGCGTACTGGTGTGCGCTTTTGTCAGTTCAGCCCTCCGGTTGGTCCGGGCGGCCGAGGAGGCGGGATTTGAATTGGGCGACGTCGCCTTCTACGCCGGCGGTGAACCCCTGACGCCTTTGAAGCGCAGACAGATAGAAGGCAGCGGCTACAAGATCCTTTCGGCGTTCGCGTTCGCGGAGTTCGGGAATGCCGCCTGGGCCTGTCCCGCGGGGCAGGAGGCCGACGACCTGCATGTCCTGCGCGACCGTCTCGCCGTGCGCTGCTACCCCCGGGTCGTCGACCGGGACGGAGGAACGGTGCCGGCCTACCTGTTCACGAGCTTCCTGCCTCACACGCGCCACATCATGGTGAACGTGGAGTCCGGTGACTATGGCGGCCTGGAGGAGCGGCGCTGCGGCTGCTTCCTTGACAGGCTGGGATTCCATCAGCACATCCACACCGTCCGGAGTTTCGAGAAGCTAACGGCGGAGGGAATGACCTTCATCGGACCGGACCTGGTCACTCTATTGGAGGAAGTGCTGCCGCGGGAGTTCGGCGGGGACAGCCGCCACTACCAGCTCGTAGAGGCTGAAGACGAGCGGGGCATCACCCGGCTCTACGTGCTGGCCAGCCCACAACTGGGCAAAGTTGACGACGCCGCCATGCGGCGGTCCGTGCTGAGAGAAATCCGCCGCCGGCATCTCTCGGCCGGACCGGGTCGGCTGATTGAGCAGGTCTGGCACGAGGCGGACACCGTGCAGGTGCTGCGCCGGGAGCCTTTGGCGACGGCGTCGGGGAAGGTCCTCCACCTCCACCGTGACCGTGGGGAACTGTGGAGAGGCTCCGGTTCAGAGGGGAATGGCGGAACAGCATCATGAAAGGGCTCGCTCGGTCCGCCGCCCCGGCCCTCGCGCTGCTCGCGCTCCTCGCGGTCCTCCCCCTCGGGCAGCCGGCGGCCGCCCCCGGCGGGCTGACAGCGGTCACGGTCGGGAGCACGGCGCGGATCAGCAACGCGCCGCTCTTCATCGCGGGGGAAGAAGGGTACTTCGCGCAGTGGGGCCTCGACGTGCGTCTGGTCGAGATCCGCGAATCGAGCCAGGCTTGGCCTGCCCTCATCGCCGGACAGCTGGACGCGTACGCTGGCGCCATCAATGCAGGCCTGATGGAGGCCATCATGCGGGGGGCGCGGCTGCGCATTGTCGCGGACAAGGGTTACATCGGTCCGGGAGACCGGAGCAGCGCGGTCATGGTGCGGCAGGACCTCATCGCGTCGGGCCGGTTCCGGACCCTGCGGGATCTCCGGGGGATGCGGATCGGGGCGGGCACACGCACCTCGGTCGGCGGTCTGTTTCTCCTCCGGGTTCTCCGCGATCGCGCGCTGATCACCGAACAGGATGTGACGCTGCAGATGGTGCCGCTGGTTGCCCTGCCCGACGCGTTCCGGGCGCGGGCGCTCGATGCCGCCCTGGTCAGTGAGCCCTTCGTCACCAGGCTGGAAGTTCTCGGGCTGGCGAAGGTGGTCATCGGCATGTTCGATGTACTCCCGCGCGCCCAGTATGCGGCCATTACCTATGGCCCAAACCTGCTCGCCCGCAACCCCGGTGTGGGCCAGCGGTTGATGAATGGTTACCTGCGCGGGGTTCAGCAGTACCTCGAAGGCAAGACCCCGCGCAACGTTGCGCTGATTCAGAAATTCACCGGCGACGATGAGGACCTCGTTCGGAGGATGCAGTGGCCGTACGTCCAGCGGGACGGTCACGTGAACGTGGAGAGCGTGATGCAGATCCAGTCCTGGTGGGTCCGGGAGGGGTTTCTGGGGAAGGCCCTGCCGGCTGAGCGCTGGTATGACCCCTCTTTCGCCCGCCGTGCCGTGAGGACACTCGCCGGTGCGCGGTAGCGGGCATCGTGCTGGTGTCGGCGTTCATTGCGCCGCCCGGCGGGCGGGCGGCGCCGGGGCCTCTCACGCCGATCGCTGTCGGAACGGCCCAGCGGATCAGCAACGTTGCGGTCTTCATCGCTCTCGAGGACGGGCACTTCGCGAGGTGGGGTCTGGACGTGCGGCTCATCGAGATACGGGAAGCGAACCAAGCCTGGCCTGCCCTCATCGCCGGCCAACTCGACGCGTATGGCGGCACGTTCAGCGCGGACCTGATGGAAGCAATCGGGCGAGGTGCCAGGCTCCGAATCGTGGCCGATAAAGGCTACGCTGGCCCCGGAGACCGGAGCAACACCTTTATGGTCCGCCTTTCTCCGAGATCCTGCCGCGCTCCTAGAGCGCCGCTATCACGTTCGGGCCGAATCTCCTGGCGCGCAACCCTGGTCTGGGACAGCGCTTCATCAACGGATATCTCCGGGGTGTCCGGCAGTACCCGGAGGGGAAGACGGCCCGGAACATGGCGCTTGTCCAGAAGTTCCCCGGCGACGACGAGGCCCTGGTGCGGAGGATGCAGTGGCCGTTCCTCCAGGCAGAGGGTCACATAAACGTGGAGAGCGTGATGCAGATCCAGGGCTGGTGGGTGCGGGAGGGCTGGCTGAACCAGGTGCTCCCCCCGGACCGCTGGTACGACCGACGTTTGTCCGCCGCGCCGTCCCGGCGCTCGCCACAGGGCGGTAGAAGGACCGGCCCCTACAGATACGACTAGATCAGGGCGTCGAGGGCCACCCCCAGGCCGCCGTAGCGGGCCTCGAGCACCAGGACTGGGGTCGAGGTGTCGATCGCCTTATACCCGCGGAGACAGGCCCGGCGTGAGGCGCCCTGCCGGATAGCGGGCGGGACGGCGGAGGAAACGAACCGGGGCGGGCTGTTGCCGCCCGCCCCGGGAACGATCCCCGTGCATGCGCTCTGCCTAGAACTCGTCCTCCATGCCACCGCCGCCCGGCATGGGCATGGCGGCCTTCTTCTTCTCCCGCTTCTCCACCACCACGGCCTCGGTTGTGAGCAGCAGCCCGGCGACGCTCGCCGCGTTCTGCAGCGCCAGGCGGACCACCTTGGTCGGGTCCACCACGCCGGCCTTGACCATGTCGGTGAACTCGCCGCTGAGGACCTCGTAGCCCATCCGGCCATCGCCCCGCTTCAGGCGCTCCACGATCAGGCTGCCCTCGGCGCCGGCGTTGGCCGCCAGCTGGCGGGTCGGCTCCTCGAGCGCGCGGCGCACGATGGAGAGACCGATGGCCTCCTCGCCCTCGGCCTCCACCTTGGCCAGCGCCTCCAGCGCGCGGATGTAGGCCGTGCCGCCGCCCGGCACCAGGCCTTCCTCCACTGCCGCCTTGGTGGCGTTGAGCGCGTCCTCGAAGCGGTGCTTCTTCTCCTTCATCTCGGTCTCGGTGGCGGCGCCCACTTTGATCTCGGCGACCCCGCCGGCGAGCTTGGCCAGCCGCTCCTGCAGCTTCTCTTTGTCGTAGTCGCTGGTGGTGTCCTCGATCTCCTTCTTGATCTGGGCGATCCGGCCCTGAATGTCCTTCCGGTCGCCCTTGCCGCCGATAATCGTCGTGTCTTCCTTGTCCCCCTTCACCCGGTCGGCGCGGCCGAGCATCTCGAACTCGACGTTCTCCAGCTTGATGCCCAGGTCGTCAGAGATCACGCGGCCGCCGGTGAGCGCGGCCATGTCCTGCAGCATCGCCTTGCGGCGGTCGCCGTAGCCCGGCGCCTTCACGGTCAGGCTCGCCAGGATGCCGCGCAGTTTGTTCACGACCAGCGTGGCGAGCGCCTCACCCTCCACGTCCTCGGCGATGACCACCAGCGGCTTGCCCTGGCGGATCACCTTCTCCATCACCGGGACGATGTCGCGGGCGGCGCTGATCTTCTTGTCGGTCAGCAGGATATAGGGCTCCTCGATCACGGCCTCCATCTTGTCGGGGTCGGTGATGAAGTAGGGGGAGATGTAGCCGCGGTCAAACTGCATTCCCTCGACGACCTCGACGCTCGTCTCGATGCTCTTGCCCTCCTCGATGGTGATCACGCCGTCGCGGCCGACCTTGTCCATCGCGTCGGCGATGATCTCGCCGACCTCCGTGTCGTTGGCGGCGATGCCGGCGACGTGGGCGATGTCCTCGTGCCCCTCGACCTGAATGGCGGCTTTCTTCAGGGCGTCGACGACCGCCTCGACGGCCTTGTCGATGCCGCGCTTCAGCAGCATCGGGTTGGCGCCGGCGGCGACGTTCTTCAACCCTTCGCGGACCATCGCCGAGGCGAGGACCGTTGCGGTGGTGGTGCCGTCACCGGCCGCGTCATTGGTCTTGCTGGCCACTTCCTTGACCAGCTGCGCCCCCATGTTCTCGTAGGGGTCTTCCAGTTCGATCTCCTTGGCGACGGTGACGCCGTCCTTGGTGATCGTGGGGGAGCCCCACTTCTTTTCCAGGACAACGTTGCGGCCCCTGGGGCCGAGGGTGATCCGGACCGCGCTGGCAACTTTCTCCACGCCGCGCTCCAAGGCGCGGCGCGCGTTCTCGTCGTACAGCAACTGCTTTGCCGGCATTGCTCTGGCCCTCCTATGGATGGAGTTGGGAGTCGGTTGTTAGCACTCCAGGCTCGCGAGTGCTAGTTTCCTCCCCTAATAGTGGCGGTCGGAGCAGGCGAAATCAACAGTTTTCCGGAGGACGCCACGGGCGGTTTCGAGGACGCCATGGCAGTGTTTCTCCCGATTTCGTCGATTCTCTCGCTCTTGCTGGCGATTACGCCGCTCACAGGCGGGGAGGCAGACGTGCGGCGTCGAAATGTGGGGGTGATCAGCCGATGCGCACCTGGCAGGTTTCCCTCACCATCATCCTGCTGGTCACGGGCTTCCTGGCCGTGGCCCAGTGGCGGGCCGGGCAACCGCTGCGCGCCCAGGTCGAACTGCCCACGCAGCGCGTCCAGCAACTGGCCGTCCTGCTCAAGCAGCAGGAGGAAGCCCGCCTGGCGCTGGAGGCGGAGATCCGCCAACTGACTTCTCGGGTGCAGGCCTACCAGCGCGCCGTCGCCGAGGGGCGCGGGGCTGCGGAGACGATGGCCCAGGAATTCGCCCAACTCCGCCTCATCCTCGGCCTCACCCCGGTGGAGGGGCCGGGCGTCGTGGTCCGCCTGCAGAGTGAGGAGCTCCCCGGCGGCGTCCTGCCGGTACAGATGCGCGCGGCGGACCTGGCCGGCCTGGTCAACGAACTCTGGTCGGCGGGGGCGGAGGCGGTGGCGGTCAACGGCGTGCGCGTTCTGGCAACGACGGGGTTCCGCGACCACGCCGACGACATCCTGGTCGGCGAGGTGGCGATGCGGCCGCCGTTTGCCGTCGTCGCCATCGGCGAACCCCTGACGCTGCAAACCGCCCTGAAACTCCGGGGAGGTTTTGTGGAAGGTCTACAGTCGATCGGCCTGCAGGTGACCGTGCAGCGCCGCGAGCGGATCAAGCTGAACGCGTACCGCGCCAGGCTGCAGTTTCGCTACGCTCAGCCCGCCAAAACCCAGTAACCCCGCCGCGCACCCCTCCGTGAACCGGCCCTAAAGCGGCGGGACCGCGGTCCCCGCCGAGTGGGGTCTGCTTGTCCTCTCGGCAGTCGCGACCACGGTCCCGAATCCCGTCCTGGAGAGGCTGCCGCCCTTGCGCCGGAGCGGGGTTTGTGTGGCCTTGGTGAATCGCCCAGGCGTTGCGGCCGTGCCCTCGTCGAGACGGGAACCTAGTATGGCAAGGCGGTTTCCCGGTGTCAATCAGTCGGGAGGGAGAGCCCTGACCCGCAAGGGGATTATGCCCATCGCCACAGGTTCTTAGAACGGATAGGCGAGCGGCAGGACGACCAGCATGAGGAGGAGCAGGATGAGGACCAGGGGCAGTCCCGAACGCACGTAGTCCTTCATCCGGTACCCGCCCGGCGCCATCACCATCAGCATCACAGGATTGCTGAACGGGGTGAGGAGCCCCATCCCCGTCGCGGCGATGATCGCCATGGCGAAGGGCAGGGGAGAGGTGTGGAGCGCGGTCGCGGCGTCGATGGCCAACGGCGCCAGGATCGCCGGCAGGATGATGCTGGGGACGAAGTGGCCGATCGCCGTCGCCGCGATGAGGAAGGCCGCGAGCGTCCCCAGCGGGTGACCGCCCAGGACGCGGACGAGGGCGGTGGCGACGAGTTGCGCGGCTCCCGTCCGCTCCAGCGCCACGCCCACCGGCACCATGGCGCCGATGAGCACCAGGCTCCGCCAGTCGATCGCGCGGTACGCCTCCTCGGTCGTCAGGCCGCCGCTCGTGATCATGATGCCGGCGGCCAGCGCCGCCGCCACCGCCACGGGAACCCCGGCCAGCGTCAGGACGATCAGGGCCGCCACGGCGAGCAGCGCATAGGTGCGCCGATCCTCGCGGTCAGGCCATGGGCTCTCCGCGTCAAAGACGATCAGGTCGCGTTCGCTGCCGAGTGTCGTCAGTGCCTTCCGCGGTCCCTGGATGAGGAGACCGTCGCCAGCGCGCAGGGGGATGTCCGCAAACCGCGTGCGGATGGGCCGGCCCTCCCGCCACACCGCCAGCACCGTCAGTCCGTAACGGTCGCGGAAGCCGATGTCACGCAGCGTCCGTCCCGCCAGCGCCGAGCGCGGCGCGACCATCGCCTCGACGATGCCCGCCTCCAGGGTGTCCAGAGACGCCTCCGCCTTCGCCAGTTCCAGTCCAATCCGCGCAAAGGCCTCCGCCTGCAGGAGCTCATCCAGGCGCCCTTCGATCACCAGGCGGTCCCCGGGGCGCAGGGTCAGATCCTTGGGCGGCGCCGGCGTCTGCTCGCCGTCGCGCGTCACCGCGACGACGGTCAGTCCGTGGGCCAGCCCGAATTCACTCGCTTCGATCGTCTTGCCGGCCAGCGGCGAACCGTCCGGAATGCGGGCTTCAAACAGCCGCTCACTTAGCCGATACACCTTCACGAGGCGCGCGCCGCGCCGCATCGCGCGGAGGAGTTCCTCGGGGGGGCGTCGGGGGAGCAGACGCCATCCCACCGCGGCCATCCAGGCGGTGCCGACGATGAGCATCGGCAGGCCGATCGGCAGGAAGTCGAAGAGGCGCAGCGTGGCCACTCCGCGGCGGTGCAGGATGTCCGCCAGCAGGAGGTTGGTGGGACCGGCGATCAGCGTCAGGTTGCCGCCGAAGCGGGCGGCGTAGACGAGCGGCAGAAGGAGGAGGCTGGGGCTCGTCCGGCGGCGGTAGGCGATGGCCATCGTCACCGGCAGGAGCACGCCCACCGCGGCCAGGTTGTTCATGAACGCGGAGAGGAGCCCGGTGACGGCCATGAGGATGACGATGAGCCGGATGTAGGAGCGGCCGGCCATGATCCGCAGCGGCCGGCTGACCAGCGCGGCCACCCCGGTGCGTTCCAGCCCCGCGCTGATGATGAAGATCGCGGCGACCGCGATCACCGCCGCGGAGCCGAAGCCGGAAAATGCCTGATCGACCGGGACGAGCCCGCCGAGGACCAGGGCGAGAAGGAGGCCGAACGCGACGAGATCGGGGGACCAACGCCCGACGATCAGGGCGCCGATCCCCACTGCGAGTAGAGCGAGGGTGGCGAGGGCCGGGACGTTCAGACGCGCTCCACCGCCAGGGCGACCGCTTCGCCGCCGCCGAGGCAGGCGCTGGCGATGCCGCGCCGCCTGCCGTACCGTTCCATGGCGTGCAGGAGCGTCGCCAGGAGGCGCGTCCCGCTGGCGCCGACAGGGTGACCCAGGGCGACCGCGCCGCCGTGGACGTTCACCCGGTCGGGGTTCAACTCCAGGTCGCGTATCGCCGCCAGGACGACGGAGGCGAATGCCTCATTGATCTCCAGCAGGTCCACCTCGTTCAGGGCCCAGTTGATCTTGTGCAGCAGCCGCCGGATGGCCGCGGAGGGCTGCACCGTGAACCACTCCGGCGCGCCCGCAGCGCCCGCCTGGCCGACGACCCGCGCCAGGGGTTTTGCGTTGAGCCGCTTGGCGACGTCCGCGGCGGCCACCACCGCTGCCGCGGCGCCGTCGCTGATGCTGCTGCTGTTGGCGGCGGTGACGGTCCCGTCCGAATCGAAGGCCGGGGGAAGAGTGGGAAGTTTCTCGAAGTTCACCCGCCGCGGTTCCTCGTCCTCGGCTACCTTCACCTGGCCGTCGCGGCTCTGCGGGATCTCCACGGGCACCAGTTCGGCGGCGAACTTCCCTTCGTCCATCGCCGCCAGCGTCCGTTTGTAACTCTGGACAGCGTAGGCGTCCTGTTCCTCGCGCGTGAAGCGGTACTCGCGGTTGAGGAGCTCGCAGCAGCTGCCCATGTGGATCTTCTTGTAGGCGTCGATCAGACCGTCGCGCAGCAGGGAATCGACGACGGCGCCATCACCGTACCGGTAACCGGTGCGGGCGCGATCCAGCAGGTAGGGGGCCAGGCTCATGCTTTCCATCCCGCCCGCGACCACGATATCGGCGTCGCCGCTCTGGATCGCCTGCGCCGCCAGCATGACGGACTTCAGCCCGGAGCCGCACATCTTGTTCACGGTGGTGGCGGGGACGGTCTCGGGGACGCCGGCGGCCATGGCCGCCTGTCGCGCCGGCGCCTGGCCGATGCCGGCGGAGAGGACGTTGCCCATGATCACCTCATCGACCTGATCGGGTGCCACGCCCGCGCGCTCCAGCGCCGCCTTGATCGCCACGGCGCCCAGCCGCGGCGCCGGGACGGTGGACAGCCCGCCAAGGAACCGCCCGATCGGCGTGCGCACCGCGCTCAGGATCACGACCTCGCGCATCTTCGCACCTCCGCGTCTCGCCGGCTTCAGTGTACCACTCCACCCGGGGGCCACGATTGACGCCCTGCGCGCGCCTGGACGGCGGGCCTTCGGGGCACAGAGTAGGTGACGACCGCCCGCGGGGCGCACCGGGATGGCGCGCCACGGGGGGCGGTCTGGCAGTCACGAGAGGGGCAACCGGGATGAAAGCCACGTGGAGCAGGGAGCTCCCCCAGATCGGTCTGATCGTGCTGATGACCCTGCTGGCGGCGGTCACCTGGCCCTGGGCACCTGACCGCATCGCCGTGCGCTGGGACCTCCAGGGCGAGGTCACCCGTTACGGCGGCAAGGCGGAGGGACTGCTCTTGCTGCCGGCGCTGGCGCTGCTGGTCTATCTCTTCCTGCTGGTCCTGCCCCGCATCGACCCGGGACGCGCCAACTACCAGCGGTTCGCCGGCCCATACAACATGATCCGCTTTTCCTTACTCTCGCTGATCGCCATCGCCTACGGCGTGGTGCACGTGTGGATCCGGGGCTACCCGATCGACGTTGCCGCGGCCGGCCTGCTGCTGGTCGGCGTGATGCTGGTCATCTTCGGGGTCGTGATGGACAAGATCCGCCCCAACTGGTTCGTCGGCATTCGCACCCCCTGGACGCTCACCAGCCAGGAGTCGTGGACCCGGACGCACCGCGTCGGCGGATGGCTCTTCATCGTGATGGGGCTCTGGACCCTCCTGCTGGCCGTCGAGCGCACGGCCTGGGCCCTGGCGGTGTGGGTTATCATCCTTGGCGCCACCGTCGTTGGTCTGTTCGCCTACTCCTACCTCGTCTGGCGGGCGGACCCGCGGAAGATGCCGCCTACCGGAGCGCTGCTCACCGAAGACTCCTAACCGTCCCGCAAAAGGGCAGACATCGGGTGCTCGCTTTGGTAGAGTAACCCCGATGGTCCTGCACGATTTCCCTGTGGACGCGCGCGGGGTGCTCTCTATCGGCGGCTGCCGCGCGCCCGACCTGGCCGAGACCCACGGCACGCCGCTGTTGGTGATCGACGAAGGCCGTTTCCGGCAGAACTGCCGGGCCTACCGCGAAAGCCTGCGCGAAGCGTACCCCCGCAGCCAGCCCATCTTTGCCAGTAAGGCGATGTGCGTTCTGGCGACTTGCCGCTTGGCCTACGATGAGGGGCTACACGTCGACGTCGCCTCCGGCGGCGAAATCTACACCGCGCGGCGGGGGGGCGTCCCCGGCGCGGTGCTGCACTTCCACGGCAACAACAAGACGGAAGACGAACTGCGTCTCGCGCTGGCCGAGGGCGTCGGCCGGATCATCGTCGACAACCTCTACGAACTGGAGGTGCTCGACCGGCTGACCCGGGAGATGCAGGCCCAGCCCGCGATCTTGCTGCGCATCACCCCGGGCATCGAGCCGCACACGCACAAGGCGATCCAGACCGGCGGAGTCGATTCGAAGTTCGGTTTCGGCCTGCCGGACGGAGCGGCGATGCAGGCGGTCCGAACGGCGCTGGAGATCCCCGGCATTGAGCTGCGCGGGTTCCACTGCCACATCGGGTCGCAGATCTTCGACCCGGAACCCTTCGCCCTCGCCGCCCGCTCCATGGTGCAGTTCATGGCCGAGGTGCGCCTGGAATTGAATCTCACCTTTCCCGAACTCAACCTGGGGGGCGGGCTGGGGATCCGTTACCTTCCTGAGGACGCGCCGCCGTCCATCCCGACGTTCGTGCGGGGTCTGGCCGGCGCGCTCCGCCAGACCCTCGAGGCGCACGACCTGCCGGAGCCGCTGCTCTACGTGGAACCGGGCCGGTCCATCGTGGGTGACGCGGGGGTGACCCTGTACACGGTCGGGGCGATCAAGGCGATCCCCGGCGTGCGCACCTATGCTTCGGTGGACGGCGGGATGTTTGAGAATCCGCGCCCGGCCCTCTACGGCGCGCGCTACACGGCGGCGGTGGCCGACCGCGCCGCGGACCCGGTGGATCGGGCGGTGACGATCGCCGGCCGCTGCTGCGAGTCCGGCGACGTCCTGATCTGGGAGGCGGCACTCCCGCCGATCCGCCCCGGGGACCGCCTGGCGGTCTTCTCCACCGGCGCCTACACCTACTCGATGGCCAGCAACTACAATCGCTTTCCCCGGCCGGCGGTCGTCCTCGCGGGGGAGGGGCGGGCGCGCGTGGTGGTCGAGCGAGAGACCTATGACGACCTTATCCGGAAAGATCGGCCGCTGACGTAGGTGCTCGGCCTCTCGCTGACCACCCTGCTCTTCCGCGCGCTGGCGCTGCTGATTGCGGCGCCCTTCCACGAGTTCGCCCACGGGTACGCCGCGGACCGGCTGGGCGATCCCACGCCGCGCCGCGCCGGCCGCCTCACGCTGAACCCGCTGGCCCACCTCGACCCACTGGGGACGATCCTCCTGGTCCTGACGGGGTTCGGCTGGGCGAAGCCCGTTCCCATCGACCCGGGAAATTTCCCGGACTGGCGCCGCGGCCTCATCACGGTGGCGGCGGCCGGCCCCATCGCCAACGTGGTTCTAGCGATTCTGTTTGGCCTCCCGTTCAAGCTGGGACTGGTCGCCGTAGGATCGCCGCTGGCGCGGCCGCTGTTTGTCATCGTCTTCATCAATGCGGTCCTGGCCGTCTTCAACCTGATCCCGGTGCCGCCGCTGGACGGGTCGAAGATCATGATCGGCCTGCTGCCGGGGCAACTGGGCATCGCCTACGCCCGCCTACAAGCCTACGGCGTGATGATCCTGATCGGTTTGATCTACTTCCGCATCACCGATCTGCTGGTACTGCCCCCGTTGCTGTGGCTGGTCCAACTGGCCACCGGGCTGGGCGGGCTCTGACCGCGGCGGGTCGCCGCGCCTGATGCGCCGCGACAGGGATTTCGCGCCCGCATACCGTACCTAACGGAGAGCACATCGCTCGTGGTGGGCCGTCATACACCGTGACCAACACCAGACCCGGCACATTCGTCGTCCACACCGCCACGTTTGAAGGTCCGCTGGACCAGCTGCTCCGGCTCGCTCAGCAGGGGCAGGTGGACCTCCAGACGCTCCCGCTCGCGGACATCGCCGCCGACTACCTGGCCCACGCCCGCCGCGACTTCGACGTCGACGACGTCACCGAGACGATCTGGATGCTCGCCGCCCTGATCGAGTTGAAGGCCCGCGCCCTCCTGCCGCAGCCCCCGCCGCCAGAGGAGCCCCCGGTCGACGATGCCAGCGACCTGGAAGAGCTGCTGGAAGAGCGGCTGGCGGCCTACAGGGCCTTCAAGGACGTGGCGACGGCGCTGCGCGCGCTGGAGGCCTATCAGCAGCGCGTCTTCCTCCGCCCGCCGGACGAACCCGACGAGCCGCTGCTCTCCGGCGTGGCCCTGACGGACTTGTTCCGCGCGTTCCAGGAGGTGCTGGCGCGCGGCCGGGAGCGCGGGGCCGAGATCCCGCCCGAAGGGATCACCGTCGCGGACCGCATGGCCGCGGTGCTGGCGTTGCTCGCGGCGCATCCCGACGGCGTGCCGTTCGATGCGCTCTTCCCGCCCGAGGCCTCGCGCCTGGAGATCGTCGTCACGTTCCTGGCCCTATTAGAGTTGATCCGCCTGCTGCGCGTGCGCGTCATGCAGGAGGCGCGGTTTGGGACGATCCGCATCCACGCCCGCATCCCCCAGGAGGGCCGGTCTGGAGCTGAGGCCGGATGACCGACCCCCGCATCCGGGAGGCGGCCAACGCCATCGAATGCGTACTCCTGGTTAGCGGGGAGCCCGTGCGTCTCGATCAACTCGTGGAAGCCGCGCAGGCTCCCCCCGAGGTCGTCATCGCCGCGACCGAACTGCTGCAGCAGGAGTACGCCGACCGCGGGCTGGAGATCCAGGCGGTGGCCGGCGGCTACCAACTCGGCACGCGGCCGGCCTACGCCGAGGCGGTGCGCCGCTATCTGGGGGCCGCGGGGCGTGAACCGCTCTCGCAGGCGGCGCTGGAGACGCTGGCCATCGTCGCCTACCGCCAGCCGATCACCCGGCCGGAGATCGAGGCCCTGCGCGGCGTACGCAGCGAGTACATCCTGGAACGGCTGGAGGAACGGCGGTTGATCAAGGCCGTCGGCCGAAAACAGACGGTGGGGCGGCCGATCCTGTATGGTACGACCGACGCGTTTCTCCGGTACTTCGGGCTGCGCGATCTGAGCGACCTGCCGCCGATCGAAGCGTTCGGCCGCGGGGCGCCGAACGCCGCCGCGGCGGGAGCGCCGGTTAACACCAGCAGCGAGCCATGAGGTTCCGCCAGACTGCATTCGTCCTTGCGGCGATCGCTGTTGCCGTGGCGATGGTGCCGCCGGTCGTCGACGCCCACGGCGCACCCGCTGGCGGCGCGCCGGTCCTCGGGGGAACGGCGGGCACGGTCCCGCCGATCTTCGCCGCCTCCGCCATCTTGATGGACGCGCGCACCGGCGCGGTCCTTTACGAGCACGCCGCGGACGTACGCCGCCCTCCGGCGAGCACGACGAAGATCCTTACGGCGATCATCGTCCTCGAGTACCTGCGCCCGGACACGATGGTGCCGATCTCCAAGCGCGCGGCCGAGCAGCGGTCTGGCAGCGCCATCGGCCTGGAGGTCGGGGAGCGGTGGCGGGCGGACGATCTGTTGAACGCGCTGATCCTCGCATCGGCCAACGATGCGGCGGTGGCGCTGGCGGAGGCCGTCGCGGGGTCGGTGGAGCGCTTCGCCGATCTGATGAACCAGAAGGCCCGAGCGATCGGGGCCCGCGACAGCACCTTCGTCGTGCCCCACGGCCTCTACTACCCGCAGCACCTGACGACCGCCCGCGACCTCGCCCTGATCACGCGCTACGCCCTGCGCCATCCCGTCTTCGCGGCGCTCGTCCGGCAGCAGACCTTCACCTGGATGCGGCACGGCCTCCCGCCGCGCGTCGTGGTGAACCGGAACAGACTGCTCTGGCGGTTGCCCGGCGCCGACGGCGTGAAGACCGGGTGGATTCCCGAGTCGGGGCAGTGTCTGGTGGCCTCGGCGACGCGCGGGGGATGGCAGTTGATCGCCGTGGCGCTGGACAGTCCCGACGTCTTCGCCGACGCGACGCGGCTGCTAGAGTACGGCTTCTCTCACTTCCGCCTCGTCCGCGTCGCCGCGCGGGAGGCGGTGCTGGCGCGCCGTCCCCTGCCGCGGGCGGACAAGCTGGTCTCCGCCGCAGTGCCGGAGGACGTCTACGTGGTCCTGCCGCGGGGCGCCGCGCTCCACTGGGAGGTGCGCCTGCGGCCGGACCTCCTGCCGCCGATCCGGCGCGGCATGCCCATCGGGGAACTGATGGTCTACGCCGACGGCCGCCTGGTGGCGCGCCAGCCGGTGGTCGCGGCGGAGGACGTGGAGGCCCGCTCGTTGTGGCGGCACGTCCTCGCCTGGGTGCGCGGCCTGATCACGCGCTCGACCGCCGCCGGGCATGGCGGCTGACGTCCCACTCCTCCGCACCCTGCCCGCGGATGCGATCATCCTGGATCTGGAAGACGGCGTGGCCGCGGCTACACGGGGAAGCAGGTGATCGCGGCCTATGAAGCGGCGCCCCGCGGTGTGATTATGGTAAAGGGGCGCATGGTGAACGCGCCAGGGTAGGGAACCGTGGAGGTCAAGCGGCTGTACCGGTCGCGGGAGGACCGCTGGATCGCCGGTGTGGGCGGCGGCCTGGCCCGCTACTTCGGCATGGACCCCACGCCGATCCGCCTCGGGTTCATCCTGCTGAGCCTCTGGAGCGGCGTCGGCGTCCTGATCTACCTGATCATGGTGCTGGTCGTCCCGGAGGAGCCGTCCGCGCAGGTGGTGACCGACCCAGTCCTGCCGCAGGAGCACGGCCTGGAAGATCCGGAAGCCCGGCGGATGCGCATGCTCGGCGTGATCCTGCTGCTGGGCGGCGTCTACCTGCTGATCCGCAACGTCGACCTGTTCTCCCAGACCGGCGAACGCATCGTCGCCCTGCTGCTCATCGTCGGCGGCTTCATCATCCTGCTGTTGCGCCCGGGGCGCATCTAGAGCCGCCGATGTCCTGAGTCCGTGGGCCGTCAGCGGAGGAGATCGTAGTCGGGTAGATCTCGCCGGTCGAGCAGGGCGAGGCGCGTGAAGATCTGGCCGCGGTGGTACTGCTCGTGGGTGACGACGTGCCAGACGATCTCTTCCACGCTCGCGGTCTCTTTGGCATCCCAGGGGAAGGGGCGGCGGGAGTGGCGCTCCTCGGGTGTGAGGGTCCCGGCCAGCGCCACGGTGGCATCCCGCTGGGGCCGCCAGACGGCGAGGATCGCGTCCAGGTCGCTGAACTCCTCCGGGCGGAGGCGCCGGCGCGGGTTGCCCAGCGCGACGTGCTGGATCCACCCATATTCAGCGGAGACCATGTGTACCAGGATGTCACGAATCGCGCGCATCCCTTCCGCGGGCGGGGTGGTCAGGTCGGTCCAGGCGTGCGGCCGGCACAGATCGATCAACTCGTCCGGCACGGTACGGAAGCGCTCCAGGATGCGCGGCGGGATCATGCGATCCACGCCCCCAGTTCGACCTCGGCGTCCGGGCGCAGCAGGACGATCCGCCCCCCGTGGTCAACCGCGCCCAGCACCAGCACCTCGCTCTCAAAATCGGCGATGCGCCGCGGCGGGAAGTTCGTCACCGCGACGACCTGCCGGCCGAGTAGCTCTTCCCTGGTGTAGAAGGGGCGGACGGCGGCGGCGGAGCGGCGCGTCCCGTAGGGGCCGAAATCGATGAGGAGCCGATAGGACGGTTTGCGCGCCTTGGGGAAGTCCTCCACCTGCACGATGCGCCCGACGCGCATCTCCACGCGTTCGAAGTCTGCAACGGTGATTCGGTTCATGCCTGGGCGTATACTTCGGCTGATGATGAACTCCTGCTCGCGCCCGGCGGGGCGGCTGCGCGTGGGTCTCGTCGCCCTCGTGTGCGCCCTCGCGCTCCCCATTCCCCACGGGGCGCGGGCGGCGGCCGCATTCCCCCTCACCGTGCGGGATGCGCTGGGGCGCCAGGTCACCATCCCGAGCCCGCCGCAGCGGATTACCTCAGTGGCTCCCAGCGTCACCGAGATCCTCTTCGCGCTGGGACTGGGGGACAACATCGTCGGCATCAGCGACGCGGATGACTATCCCGCCGCGGGCCTGCGGGGCAAGACCCGGGTGGGCGGCGTGATCCTGAACGTGGAGCGGATCCTGGCGCTGCGGCCCGACCTCGTCATCGGCGTGGCCGGTCTGCAGCAGGGGCAGCTGGAACGGCTGATCCGGCTGGGGCTCCCGGTGCTGGCCGTAGAGGCACGCAGCCTGGAGGAGACCTTTGCGCAGATCAGTCTCCTGGGGCGCGTTACCGGGCGCGGCGCCGCGGCGGACCGGCTGGTCGGCGGCCTGCGCGCGCGGGTGGCGGCGGTGGAGCGGCGGGTCCGCGGGCGCGTCCCACCCCGCGTGTACGTGGAAATTTGGGATGAGCCGCTGCAGACGGCCGGTGCCGGGACGTTCATTGATGACCTGGTGCGGCGCGCCGGTGGGCGCAATCTGATGGCCGACCTCCACGGCTGGCCGCAGGTGGCGCCCGAGGCCGTCGTGCGCCGCGATCCGGAAGTCATCTTGCTGACCTACGCGGGACGGCAGCGCGTGGCCGCTCGCGTAGGGTGGGCCGGCGTCGCGGCCGTGCGCCGCAGCCGCATCTATGAACTGGACCCGGATCTCGTCTCGCGCCCCGGACCGCGGCTGGTGGACGGGCTGGAGCGCATCGCCCGCCTGCTGCACCGCGAGGCATTCTCACTGCCGTGAGTCGAGTCGCCGCAGCCGCCATCAATCTCGCCGGCGTCACGGTGCGGTTTGCCGCCGCCCCGGCGCTGGACAGCGTGACGCTACGCATTGCGCCGGGGGAGTTCGTGGGCGTGATCGGGCCAAACGGCGCCGGGAAGACGACGCTGCTGCGGGCGATCGCGGGGACCCTGCCGCCCACGGCGGGGGCCGTCACGGTGGACGGGCGAGAAGCGGCGACACTGGCTCCGCGGGAGCGGGCGCGCCTGGTCGCCGCGGTGCCGCAGGTGGAGGGACCGCCCGCCGGATTCACCGTGGAAGAAGTGGTCTTGATGGGCCGCACACCGTACCTGCGGCGGCTGGGACCGATCGGCGAGACCGACCGGCAACGCGCCTCGGAGGCGATCCGGCGCACGCGCGTCGACCACCTGCGGGACCGGTTCGCGGAGACGCTCAGCGGCGGTGAGCGGCAGCGTGTGCTCATCGCCCGGGCGCTGGCCCAAGACGCGCGCATCCTGCTGCTGGACGAGCCCACCGCGCACCTGGACATCGCGGTGCAGCTGGAGATCATGGATCTGCTGCTGGAGCTGCTCCCGGGCGGACTCACGCTGGTGGCGGCGCTGCACGACCTCAACCTGGCGGCGATGTACTGCCGCACCCTCGTGCTGCTGGAGCGGGGGCGGATCGCGGCGCTGGGCGCGCCGGAGGAGGTGCTCACTCCCGAGACGCTGCGCCGGGTCTACGGCGCGACAGTCCTGGTGCGGCCGCATCCGCTGACGGGGCGGCCGCACGTGACGGTGATGGGGAGGAAGGCCGCGCCGGCTGAGGGAATTCCCAGGGCAACCATGCCGGATGCGGTCAAGCGCCGGCTCATTGTCGCCATCGACGGGCCGATGGGGTCGGGCAAGTCCACCGTCGCCCGAGGTGTGGCTCGGGCGCTGGGCTTCCGTTACATCAATACCGGCTGGATGTACCGGGCCGTGGCCCGGGAGGCGCTCCGCCGCGGTGTCCCGCTGGACGATGCCGCCGCGCTGGCCGAGATCGCGCGCACCCTGGGATTTGAATTCCGCGAGACATCGCAGGGGGCGCGCCTTTTCGCGGCGAGCGAGGACGTGACCGAAGCGGTGGCGGCGCCGGAGGTGAGCGAGGCCGCCTCCCGTGTCAGCACCCACCCGCCGGTGCGGGAGGCGCTGGTGGCGCTTCAGCGGCAGATCGGAGCCTCAGGCGGCGTAGTGATGGAAGGGCGGGACATCGGCACGGTGGTCTTTCCCGACGCCGAGGTGAAGGTCTTCCTGAACGCGACCCCCGAGGAGCGCGCCCGCCGCCGCTACCACGAACTGCAGCAGAAAGAGGTGAAGGTGACCTTCGAGGAACTGCGCGCGGCGGAGCAGGAACGGGACCGGCGGGATCGCGAGCGGCCGCACTCGCCGCTGCGCGTCGCGGCGGACGCGGTGGTCGTCGACACGACGGGGAAGACCGCGGATCAGGTGGTGGAGGAGGTCCTGGCGCTGTGCCGGGGGCGGGCCGATGTGGTATAGGTTGAACGTCGCCGTCTTCGCCTGGTACTTCCGCCGGGCGTTTGGCTTCCACATCGA
>Ga0209108_10000648_pt1 | contig 19297 bp, 20 predicted proteins | sample Rifsed10ft1_FD_184003 | JGI IMG/M metagenome (GOLD analysis project Ga0209108, IMG submission 184003) | Soil microbial communities from Rifle, Colorado, USA - sediment 10ft 1 (version 2) | ecosystem: Environmental > Terrestrial > Deep subsurface > Rock core/Sediment | place: Rifle, Colorado...
CGCGCCAGATGGCGCGACCGCGTCACGCACGTTACTGAACGACTGGAATATTGGCCGCGAGCTCAAACTGGATGGCGGCGTGGATCTTGTTCTCGATCTGCAGATAGCGGGCAACCTTAAGCGGCGGAAGTACCTTATCGAGCTTCGGGACGTATGCCCGCTTCTGGTCCAATTCCGCACTCTCGATGGCAAGCATCTCGCTTACCAGCTTCTTGGCCGTTTCATCCGACATCGGACCCTTGTTGTAGGAGTCTGCATACTCGCGGATAAGCTTCGTGACTCGCTGGTTGATTCCCAGCAGATCCTTCTGATAGGCATCGTATACGGGCCAGAATCCTTGGGCTTCGCCTTCCGTCAGCTGCATGTTTGCCGCCACGACCAGCCGCTTGTCGGCCCTGATCTTGTCGCGCAGGATTTCCATGTTGTTCGCGGGCTTGTCCTGCGTCTTTTCCTCCGCGTGCAGCGGAGCCGCCACGAATGGCGCCAGCAAGAGCATGGACCACAAGAACTTCTTCATCAGTATCTCCCGTATGTTGAAACAACCTTGCTTGCGCCGTGCCGATATCGAAGGACCGAACGCCTGTTCTTGAATTCTTCAGGCGTGCGATGGCCGCGGCCTGGCGCCAGTCTACCTCACCGAAGCGTCGCCTTCCCCAGATCGCGCCCACGAAAGCCCGGGACGCCGGCGAGGCCTCAGAACTTCCACCAGACACGAGCGGCTGCGATCGCGGGAATGCCGCAGATGGCCGGGACTATCGGCAACTTCATTCTCACGGCTCCTTCCCGCCGTTGACCGGGTAACTTCCCTCGCGCCAGGCCTTCATTCCGCCGTCCAGCGCCACCGCGCGTTGAAATCCCATGGCGCGCAGTGTCGCCGTGGCAAGCGTCGAGATGCGGCCAAACTCGCAGTACACGAGAATGCGGCGGGTGGGATCTGGCAGGTCTTCACTGGCACGCAGCTCGAGTTGTCCGCGGGGCAGGAGCCGTGCCCCGGGAATATGGCCGGCGTCGTATGCATCCCGTTCGCGCACATCGAGAATGATGAAATCCTCGTCACCCGCCCTGACCCGCGCTGCGAGCTCAGCGAGCGACATGAATGGCACGATGGCGGCCGCCTCCGCCAGCATCTGCGCGACGGTCTTGCCCCCGCTCATGTTGGTGCGCAACGCCTCGGTGATATGCGTCGGCATGGTGAGGTTGAGGTTTGACATCATTGCCACGAATGCGGTGCGGTCGCGCGTCTGAAGACGCGGGTTCTGCGCCAACTCCTGTGCGATCGTCGAGTGACTGCGTCCCTTGTAGTCGTGTGCCGGGAACACCTTCATATTCGGGTCAAGTCGCAGGAGGCGAAGGAAGAGGCTGTCATACAGCGCTCCCGCGTCACCGCTCGGCAGGTCGGTGCGGCCGGTGGCACCGATGAGCAGCGTATCGCCGGTGAATACACGGTCCTCCGCCACCAAACAGATCGAGTCGCGGGTGTGGCCGGGCGTATGGATGACCTGCAACCGCAGGCGTCCCACCGAGAGCATCTCGCCGTCATCGACGCGCATCGTCACGAACGGCGCCGGACTCGCGCGATTCATCACGACAGGCACGCCGAGCTGCTGCGCGAGCTGATGGGTGGCCGAGAAATGGTCGGCGTGCGTATGAGTATCGATTACGAAACGGATGTGTAGACCATCGCGCGCAGCAAGTGCGCTGTAGCGGTCGATCTGGCTGATCTCCGGATCGATCACCGCGGCCGCGCAGGTCTCGCCGCAGCCGACGACGTACGACTGGCAACCGCCGGTTGCGATTTGCTCGAACAGCATCATCTAAGTCTGCATCCACCCCAGTCGGATCACGACTTCGCCGCCGTCGCTCGCGCCGGTCCAGCGGTGAAACCACTCTTCATCTGTCAGGGCATGCGGTCAGCCGGGCTCCGACGCGCGGGCGGGGCGATAACTGGTGGTGTCACTCGTCGCAAATCCGGCGCACCCGGATGCCGTGAGCGTCAGCCCGCTCGATTCCAGTCGCATCGAGGTTGCTGATGCGCACATGGCCCCGGATCTCGCCGCCCATGCCACCCTGTTGCAGGCGGATGATCAGCATGCCGGGGTCAGCGCCGAGCGACGAATGCGGGTCGCCCGACAGCGGATTGGGACCCCGCGTGGAGGCAAACAACCACCTTCGATCGAGTGAGCTGGCGAACAGATCCGGTGTCGGGTCGGCGCTGAATGGCGAGGTGAGGTCGAAGGTCGAGACGTATGCGCCGGTTATCGTGTCGAAGACCTCCGCGACATTGCCGTCCCGATCGCTCACCCAGAGAAAACGCGCGTGCCGCGACAGCGCCACGCCGTGCGCGTCGCGCTCCGGTGAGTCGTCATTGAACAGCAGCTGCACAGCAGGCGTGTTGGGGGGATTGCTCGCACCATACCCGGAGGCTGGCACACGATACACCGTGAATTGGTCCAGGTTGGTCGCCGTGGCGCCGCCGCCGTTGCCGAAGATCCAGCCCCGTGCCTCGATAAAGCCACAACCGTTGGCGGGGATGTTATTGCGGTCGTACTCGCCCACGATGGTCATCGGTGTCGTGCGCCAGTCGACCACGAACATGCCGCCACCTCGCAAGCTCACAAATGCGGGGCCATTGTCCCTGGTGGTGAGCGGACAGATCGGCGCATTGTCCGGCCGCAGGTCGGCGCTCTGGCACGGAAGACCGTTAGGCGTCGTGCAGCCCGCGAGATCCAGCGTGGCCGCCGGTTCCTGCACGAATGCGTTGTGCTGGTAGTCCGTGCGGATGCGCTCCAGCTTCTTGCCATTCTGGTTGGCAACCAGCAGGTAGCGGTCGTCAGCCGTTGGCCAGGACGCATGCGCCTGGCGGGCGCCGCCGGCACCGGGTTCGGTGCGGAAACAGGCCAGCGGGGCCCGGGTGCGCGCGTCGAAAAGCACGACGTGCCCGCTCGCCACGAAGGTGAGTGCCGCATGTGTGTCGCGAGAGTTGAAAACCAGCATGTGCGGTCGCACCGGGTTGGCGCCAGTCGAAGCCAGGCACAGCGACGCGACAGTGCCGCCCAGATCGATGACTTCCGTCGAAACAGCGTCGGACGGATCGTGATCCGTCAGATCCTTGCCGTCGTAGATGTAGATGGCACCGCCGTAGGCGAGACCCGGTGAGTTCGACTGATCGACCAACCAGGTCTCGAACGGCTCCCTGGCGTCAACTGACGTCGTGCCGCCGATCAGAAACATCACTGCAGCGATCGAAGTGAGAAAGGACTGCATGACCATCCCCCCTTCTCGGTGCGTCGAGCTACCAGCTCCAGACGTGGTCGTATTCTTCGACGAGCTTGTGCAACTGCTCCTCCGAAATGCATTTCACGCCATCGACCAGCGGCGCCTCAGCCAGGCCGCGAATGCGCAGATCTTCCGTGACGACGTACACCGGGACTCCCCTGCCAAGCAGCGCCGCGACGTCTCCGGCGATGCGCGGCGGCTGCGTTTGCCGCCAGTCGCCGAAGGCGAGGCCCGAGGCGTCCTGACCGGGTAATGCGTAGTTCACGGCGCCGGCGCGCAATACGACAGCCAGCTCCGCGCCGGCGCCTCTCATCGCGTGCGTAAACCACACCACCGTGTCGTCCTGTTCCTCGATCGTGGCCCGATAGGCTGTTTCGATGATCTGTAGCGCCTTCATGATCAACCTCGCGTTGGGATGACGAGCGTGTTGTCGGAGTCCGTGGCCAACTTCCAGAAGTCCGCGGGTGAGCCGCGACGCACACCCTCGATGGCTGCGCCGACGCCGCGCTCGTCGACGCACAGACCGCAGTTCACCCAGTCGATACGACCGCCGTTCGCAGTCGCATCGCGCATGAGGGCCGCGATCCAGTCCTTTGGCAGTGGGTGGTGTTCGGTTTCGGCGTCCCGACCGTGAACGGCGTTGGCATGCGCCGTCTGCTGGGCGAACGACAGAGCCACGGCCCCTTCGTAGGCGAACACCTTGATGTCGTAACCGCGTTGTGCGGCGACCTGCAGCACGCGGAATGCGGTCGTCGTGCGTGCACTCTCGTACGGCGGATCCATGAGCAGGAATGTCAGGGTCTTGCGTTCCCTCATGACGGCTCTCCTCAATGCCAAAGGACCTTGTGGCCGGCGGCCAGGTGATCGATCACGGAGCCGATGGCCGCGGTCTTGACGCCATCGGCCAGGCTCGTGGCCGTAATCGCACGCTCGCGCAGCGAAAAGTCATCCGCGAACACGTCCACGCCAGCCGCAGCAAGTCTGCGAACCGTTTCGGCGTGAGTGCCGCGGCGGGCAGCGAACACGCCGTTCTGCACCAGGAGGACACTGACGCTGCTGCCGGCCTTCGCCAGGCGCACCGCAAGGTCGGAGAGGTACGACGCGTCTTTCGACTCGAATGGATCGCGGGATTCGATCAGCAGGTAGCTGGCCATCGCTTTGCTCCGAAGTCGTGGAAACCCTCATGTGCCTGTCGGTGGCATGTCTCACCGGCGGAAAGGAGGCTACGAGAAGCTTGGCGCCGATGCATGATGCTTTGGTGGAATTTTTCTGGTATCGGTTTGCGGAGCTCGACTACGATCGGCGATCGCAACCCAGGAACCGATGCGCCACCGCTTCAGCGATTGCATGCTCGACACCGAACGCCGCGAGCTGCGGCGTGCGGGTGAGCTCATCCCCCTGCGCGCCAAGGTCTACCAGCTCCTCGTCTTCCTGCTCGAGAACCGTGCTCGTGCCGTCGCCAAAGGCGAGATCCTCGAGCGACTGTGGCCGAAGCGCGTGGTGAGCGATGCCACGCTCAATTCGTGCATCAAGGAGTTGCGGCGCGCCGTAGGTGACAGCGGTGAATCGCAGCGGATCGTTCAGACCCTCCATGGCCATGGCTTTCGATTCGTTGCGCCACTCGAACCCGGCATGCTGGTGGACGCCGGCACACGTGTGCCCGATCGACCAGCCGCCACTGCCAGCGAGGCCCATGCGATGGCGGCGACGACGTCAGCAGCACCAGGTCGAGAGATCAAGCGCGTGAGCGTGCTGGTCTGTTCGGTGGCCGACTCCGACCTGCTCGCATCACGGCTGGGCGCGGAGGGACTGGACGAGCTGTTGCAGCGATTCTTCGTCACGGCTCGGGGTGCGATCGAGCGCCACGGAGGATTCGTTTCAGAGTGGACCGACGACGGCTTCATGGCTCTCTTCGGGGCCCCAGTGGGACTCGAAGATCACGGCCGCTGCGCCGTGCAGGCGGCTCTTGAGCTGCAAACCGATCTGGCGAGCAACGACGAAATCGAACATGTGACTGCGCGCATGGCCCTGCACACGGACGCCGTAGTCGTCGGCCGACTGGAAGCGGATAGCGGACATGTCTTTACCGCCGCCGGGGACGCGACTCGACGGGCACGGCGGCTCCTGGCCCGCGCCGCGCCGGGGACCCTGCTCAGCAGTGAACCCAGCTACCGGCTGGTCGAGACGGAGGTCGACGCGGAGGAACTGGAGCCGGTCGACGGATTGCCCGCTTTTCGGATCGACCGCGTGACGACAAGGCGGGCTGGCGTGCCCCACCGAGCCACGCGCAGCCTCAGCGAATTCGTCGGCCGCGACCGCGAGATGGCGTTGCTGCGCGAAAGACTGGGGCATGCTCAGACCGGCCAGGGCCAGGTGGTATGCGTGACCGGCGAGCCGGGCATCGGCAAGTCGCGTCTGTTGACTGAGCTGCGGAAACAGGTTGAGTCCGACGACTTCTGGTGCGTCACTGCTCATTGCCTTGCCTACCAGGCGAACACCCCGTATTTCCCGATCTCCAGCTGGCTGCGGGAACTGTGCGACACGGGGGAGCAGGAGCCCACCGATGTCGTCTTGGGGCGGCTGCGCAAGCGGCTGCTCGATGCGGGTATTGACGACCGAGAAGCACCGCCGCTGATCGCAGAACTGCTGGATCTGGCCACCTATCGGGAAGCGCTCGCGGAGCTCGGGCCCGAAGCCCGTCGCGCGAGCACATTTGCCTACCTGAACCAGTTACTTCGACATCGCGCGCGCGAACGGACGTGCTTGCTGATCCTCGAAGACCTTCACTGGCTCGACCCAACCTCCGAGGCATGGCTCGCTCAGCTGATCACGCAAATTGAATCGCTGCCCGCACTGCTGCTCGTCAGCTATCGCCCCGGCTATCAGCCCCCGTGGGCGACGCAGTCGGCCATCACTCAGCTCGCCCTGCCCCGGCTCACGGTTGAGGACAGCGCAGCTCTCATTCGATCGGTTCCACGAGAATTGCCGCCGTCACCTGCGGTCGTTCGGAACATCATCGCGAACGCCCAGGGAAACCCTTTCTTTCTGGAAGAACTGACCTGGACGGTCGCCGGTGATCCCGCCGATCACTCTGGTGGCGTCACTATACCGGGCACCGTGCAGGCGGTGCTTGCGGCACGCATCGATCAATTGGCGGCGGCCGACAAGCAGCTGCTGCAGGTCGCGGCAGTCGTTGGCACGACATTCGTCGAACCGCTGTTGATCGCGATTGCCGGTCACACGCTCGAAGCACTTCGGGCGAGCCTCGCGGTGCTGCAGATTCGGGAATTCATTTACCAGACGGCTGCACTTCCGCGCGCCGAATTCGCCTTCAAGCACACGCTCACCCGGGACGTCGCTTATCAGTCGCTGCTTGGCAGCACCAGAAGGCAGCTCCATCAGCGTATCGCCGAGGCGCTTGAGCATGATTTTCCAGAGCTGGTGAGCGCCCAGCCCGAGCTCCTGGCGATGCACTGGGCAGAAGCCGGTCAATTCAGATCCGCATTCGCTTGCTGGCGCAGGGCAGGTGAGCGTGCAATCGAGCGCTCGGCCAATCCCGAGGCCGTTGCGCACTTGCGGCGCGCGCTCGAAATGGGCGAGCGTCTCGAGCAGACGCCGACGAATGCCCGTCACCGCCTCGAAATACTGCTGATGCTCGGACCGCCCCTGATGGTTACGCTCGGATTCGCAGCGCCGCAGGTCGAGTCAGTGTACCTGAGCGCGCGCGAACTCAGTCGCGACGTGGGGACGGAGCAGCAGCTCTTCGCGGCGCTGTGGGGACTCTGGCTGCACAATCAGCACCGCAGCCGCATCGGCGTCGCGCGGGATTTCGCCGCGCAGGTACTTGAGCTGTCGAGCCGAATTACGGTGGACGAGTGTTCGCTGCAGGCCCATCACGCCGCGTGGACGACCGAGCTTACCCACGGCGACCTTGAATCCTGCCGGCGGCACGCGGGGCACGGGCTGAAGTTGTACGATCGCGCCCGGCACCATGCCCGCTCCTACCTGTTCGGCGGACACGATCCTGGACTCTGCGCGCTCAATTGCACTGCGCAAGCCTCGTGGTATCTCGGCTTTCCGGATACCGCTCTGCGGACCGCACAGCGCGAGCTCGAACTCGTCAACCAGCTCAAGCACCCCTTCAGCCGTGTCCTGACTCTCAACGGCATGATGTGGGTCCATACCTGCCGACGGGAGCCGCGCGAAACCCAACGCTATGCCGAGCTCGCCACCGAGCTCTGCGCCTCACTGCAGAGTCCGAACTACCTGGCAACCTCGCAGATTTTCCAGGGGTGGGCGGCGGTGATGTGCGATGAAGTGGAGCGGGGATTGGAGCTGCTCCGCGCCGGTCTGAGCGCATATCGCGCGCTGGGACTCGAGCGGCACCGCGGGCATTTCCTCACGCTGTTTGCCGATTGCTGCCTGCGACTGCGGTTGATCGACGCTGGACTCGAGGCCGTGCAGGAGGCCGCCGAACTGATTGCTCGCACGGAAGAGCAGCGCTACCTGCCGGAAGCGAGTCGCATGCGCGGCGAACTCCTGCTAGCGCAGCACGATCCCGATGACCGCGCGGCAGAGATCTGCTTCCAGCGCGCTCTCGACGAGGCGCATGCGCAGAAAGCCCGAGCCTTCGAGCTGCGCGCAGCAACCAGTCTCGCACGCTTGTGGAACTCGCGCGGCGAGCCAGCGCGCTCGCACGCCTTGCTGGCACCGTTACTGGCGCAATTCAACGAGGGCGCAGGGTTGCCCGATCTTGTAGGGGCCCGCCAGGCGCAAGGTTTCAGCTGAACTTTCCGCAGACGGTCGCTGCCGCGGCATGCAATGCTGCATGCGGGGAACCTGTGCCGCAGCATCTTCTCCGCGGCAGCAGATTCCTCCCCGCTGTGTTCCGCAATTCGCGTTTGCACAGCGGGCCACAGCGATGGCTAGAGTTCCTGGTACAAGCTATCGGAGACGACCTTGCGGACCTTGTCGAGGCCCTTGAGCCACGCCTGGTACTCGGCGCTACCCGCGATCTTCGGCTCATCAGCGGCAAATGCCGCCATGTTCGGATACTCAACCGAGACCACGACCGTCCCCGTCTCCGGGCCGGCGAATCTTGCTCTCCAGGCGCGAACGGTCCCGGCACTCCCGAGGCGCTTTAGCAGCGCCCTGCCCTGCTCGAGCTGCTGCACGTAGGCATTCACGTCGTCGGCCTTGACCACCACCACCCGGAGCACCGTGGGCTCTGCGGCGGTGACGAGCGTGGAAGTCGCCAGAAACAGCGTCAGAGCAAGCATCATCAATGCGGGCTTTGTTTTCATGGTCCCTCCGTTATTCTGGTACGAAATGCGCATTTATGGGACGCGCAACCTTGCGACGCAATCTGGATGGAGTCAATCGTGCATCACACAACGACTGGGTCGCGCTTGCTTGCGCGCCTGAACCGACGGGACGGGAAACCCGAAGGATCTAGCTGCCGGCGCGGCCGAGTGCCGCTGCTTTCTGGCTGTGTTTCTTGTCCTTCTGCGCCCGCTTGCTGGCGGCACCAACGATGCATAGCGTGGCGACGATGGGCGCGGGCAGGTTGCGGCCGTGAATCGTCACTCTCACAGGCACCCTGCGGCCGATGCCATCTTCATTGATGACCACGCGCAGGGGCTCGCGAAACAGTTCCACGCGTGAGTCGCGCGCCACGTCACCGAGGCTTGCCGTGATGCGGACTGTCTTGTCGCTTGCGGTCACAGGCGGATAGTCGGCCGTCGATGGCGACCCAATTGTTGGTTTCGATCCGTTGGCCGCATCGGCCGAGTGGCTCACGAAGAGACGCGTTGCCACTTCCACGCCCACGCCATCCGGCAGTTCGATGCTTGCCAACGCATCGACGATCGTGTCCGTGCCCCGATTGACCAGCGTGAAGTTGATGCGGTGGCCGAGTCGCTCGAACCGGTGGTGAGCGTCCTCCTCGCGGTACTCCTCGGCAATGGAATCGAGATCGAGACGCAGCTGTTCGAGCGACTTCGACCGGTAGGGAGCCTCGTGACCAAACAGGCGCAGATGCGTGAGCCGGATGATCGTGCTGCTGGCGACGTTCTTTGCCGATGCCAGCATTTCGCGCGCCTGGATGGCCGCGGCCAGCTTCGCCGACGCTTGAGCGGACGGCGACTCGTACGGACCGATCGCGCGCAGCACGATGTTCGAAGCTGGCTTCGGGCCCGAGAACCCTACCTTGATGCCGCCTCGAAACAGGCCATCGTCGTGCTTGCGCGCATACATGCGGTCGAGATCCGCGCGAGCGAGTGGCATTTGCTCGACGCCGCGCCGGATCCACGCTTCACCGCTGCGCAGGTTGGGCGAAAGTGGATTGCTGATGAGATACGGCTGATTCGTGCAACCTGAGATCGTCAATAGGCCGATCCACTTGCCCTCGATCTCGCACACCCGATAACGCACGCGCAGCGGTGGCTCGATGTGTTTCTGGACCAGCCCCTCGTAGGTGCCGGATACGACGCACTGCTCGCGTGGAAAACCGATCAGCCGCCGGGAATCGCCGCTGACCTCGACACCCAACACGATGACTCGCTCACCCTGCGCGTTGGCATTGGCCAGTGCGACGACATCGCGCAACAGCTCGTCATGCTCGTGCCGCAGGTACTGCGTCGGTCGGAACTTGAGCGAGGAGTGCTCGTTTTCGTAACGGATGAGCGTTTCGAACTGGCTCAAGGGGCATATCACCTGCCGATCTGATCAGGGCGCAGTCTAGCGGCGGCGATCCCCACCGATGTGACCTGACCGACATTTGGATGGAGAGCCAGGATTGTGCGCCTGTATAAAAGAACAGTATGCTGTCAGCCCCCAAGTACACGGCAGGAGGGGGCGATGCGACTGTATTGGTGCGCGAACACACGGGCCGTCCGAGCCGTCTGCATACTCGAAGGAGGCTGAGGAGTCGTCATGCGTAGCAGCGTGGCGTTTGCACTTTTTGACACGGCGATCGGTCGCTGCGGTATCGCGTGGGGCACACGCGGAATTGTGGGCGTGCGGCTTCCGGAGTCTCGCGAAACGGAAACGCGTTCGCGCGTGCTCGAGCGATTTCCAGACGCGCGGGAAGCGCCACCACCGGCCGAGGTGCGGCATGCAATCGACGGCATCGTCGCCCTGCTCCACGGTGAGCCACGTGAACTGTCCGCCATTGCGCTCGATATGGATGACGTGCCGCCGTTCAATCGCCGCGTCTATGAAATCGCACGCACGATTCCACCGGGTGCAACGCTTTCGTATGGTGAGATTGCCACACGGTTGAACGAGCCTGGGGCCGCACGGGCCGTGGGACAGGCGCTAGGACGAAATCCGTTCGCGATCGTCGTGCCGTGTCATCGCGTGCTCGCGGCTGGTGGCAGGATCGGCGGATTTTCTGCAAATGGTGGCATCACCACGAAGCTCCGGATCCTTTCGATCGAGGGCTCGCGCGCGACCGGCCAGCTCGCGCTTTTCGACGGTGACGGCGCGTTTGGATTCGATCCTGTCGTCGCGCTCGATTACCTGCGCGCAGCTGACGCGCGCCTGGCAACCCTCGTTGATGCCGTTGGGCCCTTCCGCATGCAGCTCGACAGAACCCCGAGCATCTTCGTCGCGCTGGCGGAATCCATCGTGTACCAACAGCTCAACGGCAGGGCCGCCGCAACCATTTTTGCTCGCGTGCGTGCCCTGTTCCCGCGGGCGCACGAGGGCCCGACCGCTGAACAGATCCTTCGCGCGTCGGACGAGAAGCTTCGCGGTGCGGGTCTCTCGGGCTCCAAGCTGCTCTCGCTACGCGATCTCGCTCGCAAGACCGTCGAGGGCCGGATTCCCCCGCTCATCGAAATCCAGCGGATGGACGACGAGGCGATCATTGAGCGCCTCACCGAGGTGCGCGGGATCGGGCGCTGGACCGTGGAGATGCTCCTGATGTTCCGCCTTGGCCGCCCGGACGTGCTGCCCATCGATGATTACGGTATCCGCAAGGGCTTCGCAATCGCATTCAGGAAGCGAAAGCTGCCGACGCCGAAGGATCTGAAAAAGTACGGCGCACGCTGGCAGCCGTATCGCACGGTCGCTAGCTGGTACTTGTGGCGCGCCACGGATATGGAAAAGAACTAGGTCGCACTCAGGGGAGCGCCGCAGACGCTATGTCAATCGGCGCGCAGCAACGTGTCGAGGTCGCCCTGGCCGGAAATCCGGGGCCGCTTCGGGTCGGGATCGACGCGCCTGATCCAGATCGCGTCGACGCGATCCGGGTGGAGAGCGCGGATTTCGTGGTAGATCTCCGGATCGCGCTCGCCATCGTCCCCGATCAGCGTAAATCGAGCATGTGGAACACGCGCCAGGATTTCCTCGATCCTCGATTTCTTGTAGGCGATCTGATCCCGCAGCGGTTCGCTGGTCTCGTCATTCGTGACGCGCTTGGTGATGAGAACACCGGGCGGGAAGCCGTTGTGCCCCAGGAAGGTCTCGAGCGAAAAGTGCAGCTGCCGGGGTGATGCCGACAGATAGAAGATGGGCGCTGCTGCCGGATCCGCGTTCCTGGACGCAAGCTGGCGATAAAGCTTCGCGGTGCCCGGGACGGCCTGACGCTGGAGCGGATTCCTCAGCAACGAGTTGGCCAGCATGCGTCGCGCGCTATTCACCTCGGTGACGAGAATCGTATCGTCAAGGTCGGAAATGAGCCCCAGCGTGTTCGCTTCCGGAACCACCAGCAATCCAGTCTCGGTGCTGGACTGGTCAACCTGCCCGCCGATCCGGTGCCATCCCGGCGTGAGTCCGGCCAGGTCGCGGAGTTCGACGCGAAAATAGCCTTCCTTATCCGTCGTTGTGTCCCATTGCCGGTCAGCCAGGCGCACGATCACCGGCGCGTTTTCGCGTTCCTGGTTCACCAGGAATCCGAGGTTGCGCCGCAGGTTGGCCCACTTCCGATCCTCTGCCGTTGGCGCGCGTATTGCTTCACGCGCGATGACCCTGCCTTCGAGCACACCCGCCCCACCATGGGTGGCGTAGGCCGGATAGAGAACTATCGAATCCTCAGCCGCGTGGACACTGAAATAGGCAAATCCCAGCAGCAGGTAAAAGACGAAGCGCATGGCTCCCTCGCACCATGGCTCAGTCAACGCGCCGCTCCGACCCCGAATTCAACCCCGTCACGGCAGCCACGGGCACGGCGCTTTCGTCCTTGGTGTGCGCGAATCTCGTGTAATGCTCCGTCAACAGGTCAAGACCGAAGTCGCCCTCGAAGTCGCGCCAGACCTGGTGAATGTGGTTTGCGCTGTTCTGCGTGTTATCGAACTCGATCAGGAAGGTGGGACCTTGGATGCGGTAGTAGTGCCCTTCGGCTTTGTCGGTGCCGCCCATCCACGCGAACTTGATCGCCTCGAGCTTCGATGCGCGCACTTTCGACATCCGATCGCGCGCCACTGGCTCGACTGCCGCGTTCGCATGCTCGCCGATCAACTCGATGACTGTTTCTCGCTGCGTCGTCGTCAGCTCGGCGAACGAAACGCCGCGATCCTCCTGGATGGCAGCTTCCCTCTGGTTCGACGTCAGAATGTCATCGGGCGCACGTGAATCGATGATCGCTGCCCGCCTCTGCGCGGGATCGAGTGATCGGAGCAGCTCGTAGGCCAAGTCCTCTTCTGCGGCGAGAGGGCGCGTGCCCGCCATCTTCCCCTGCCGCACTTCCGCGGGATTCGCGCCGAAGAACTGCGGCGTGGTAGCCATTGCAGTGCCGTTGGCGACTGTCCAGTGCTGCGAGAGGTGGTGACCCTCGTAGCGCCATCCCCAGGTGGTTTGCGGGCCCGGCTCACCGAACACCGTGAAGTAATACAGATCACGATCGCGCACACGGGGATCGCCACCCATCTCAACGAGCACATCCTCGAGCGAGCGAATCGTCTCTGCTTTAGTTAAGCCCTGCTCGCTCAATCCAGTGCGCAACAGGTTCGTTGCCGCCTGCCGCTGCACCTCGGTCATGTCCTTCAGCGTGAGGCCGCGCCGCGTGACCGGCGTAAAGAACCAGTTAAGACGCTCCTCGGCGTCAAACGGGAATTGCGCCCGCGACTGCTGCTCGGGTGACAGCGAATCGAGAAATGCGCGCGCGGCGCTCGCCATCGCGGGTGGCGGTGCGGGAGCAGTGGCAACCTGGGCGATGGCCGTGAACGCCATCGTAACCAGCACCCCGAGCGTTGTTTTTCTCATGGGCATCCGACCTCCGATTACACGGATTATACGGAGGCCACTCACATTGCGGGCACGCATCACGTTCGGCATCCCACTGGCAGTGTCAAAATCCTTCCGTGCGCTACGTTCGAATCATTCTCGTCGCGGTCGCCCTGTACGGCGCCTATGGCTACTTCACCTCACGACCGGTGGACTGGCCCACGGGCGAGCTCGTCGCCGATGATCCGAAGCAAGTGAACTTCGAGGCCGCCGCACCCATCTCGCGGCGGAATTTCCAGCTGCTGGCGCGCGCCCGATTCGGCGCCGAAGTTCGCGTGCTCAGCCACGAGCGATACCGCGCAGGCGAGCTGGCGGATATCAGCCCGCTCGATCTCGCGGTCGGCTGGGGGCCGATGTCCGATTCCGCCGTGCTCGACCGGCTCGAGATCTCGCAGTCGAACCGCTTCTACTACTGGCATTTCGACGATGAGCCACCAATTCCGCAGCGCGAGATCGTGACTCACTCATCGAACTGGCACCTCGTCCCGGCCAACGACAGCGTGTGGAGCGAACTTCAACGGGTGCGGAAGGGCGACATCATCCGTCTCGAAGGACTCCTGATAGACATCAAGAACTCCAACGGTCAGGTCATGCGAACGTCCCTGCGGCGCAACGACACTGGAGCGGGTGCCTGTGAAGTCGTCCTGGTCGAAAAGGTTTCCTTTCGCCATCACGAGGAAAGGAGTTAGTGCGATGGGATCGCGAGGAATGATTGCCCTGTTCGCCGTGTCGATCGCCGCGTGCGCCTGTGGAGGTGGCCGCGGCGACGCGATGGAGCCGTTCGTGAGCCGCGACGGCGTCTATCTCTTCTTCAAGAACAACGGCGCAAAGCGGTGCATTGGAACTTGTCGCGATCCCGCTGGTCTCGATCCCTGACCGCTGATGGACGTGTCCAGCCTGGACACGAGGGAGGCCATCATGAAGGGCTCAATCGCGACCGTCCTTGCGCTCTGCACAACGCTGGTGGCGTCTGAACCGGCGTCGGCGAAGTCCGGAATCATCAAGATCGAGATCACGGGCGGCAGCCTCGAGTCGCCGCTCGAAATCACTGATCCGCAGATCGTGCGGGAATTCAGCATCTGGGTTGGCCCCGGCGTTCGCATCAACGACCAGCCCGCTCACCTGGACCCGAACAACACGCGCGGCATGTTCATCGACTGGCCGAAGGGCATAGCCGCTGAGCGTCCGAAAGGCCTGCAACACTACGAAGTGACGTTCCACCTGGGCATCGACCCGGATCGAACGGCGCCGAGCGAGCGGTGGAGCCGGTACAACGTGATCTACGAGTTCGACCCCTGGGCAGCCGCGGGCTACTTCTATCTCCCGGGACCAGCCGACGGCGAGTTCGGGAGGAATCCGGCGATCCATCACGGCGTGGAAGGGAGCTGGTTCTATTCCACGCCGGCGTGGGAAAGGCTCGTGAGGCCACTGGTTGAAGGTGCGAGCTGCGACTCACAAGCGGCCACTTCCAGCAACAAGCGACCTCGCCGAGCCATCACTTCGTTTATTTGACCGACGCAGGCCGATACAGGAACGCCGCGAGGACGCCCAGAATCGTCACCAGAATTCCGTCGAATACGATCTGCTTCACTACGTGCATGCCCGGCATTGGCTGCACGACGTAGTAGATCATGTAGGTCGGAACGACCCCGAGCAGCGCGACTGCGATTCCGAAGCGTATCCCCTGCGCGAGCCACGGCTTGGCCTCGACCCCTCTTGCGTAGATCCAGACGAATGCGCCGGCCATGACGACGTGCGCCAGAATCATCAGCGGGAAGTACTGCTGCGCCTCTGTCTCCGGCCGGAACAGACCCGGCAACTTGGCGTAATCGTCGTGCAGCAGCACGCCGTGTACGACGAAGCTGCCAACCATCCACGCAATGAAAATCACGGCCCATGCAATGAAGAATTTCTGGTTCATATCCCCCTCCCCTGGTTGCCGGCGTGGCGCTAGATTACGCCGCGCCTGATCTGATCCAGCTCGATCGATTCGAACAGCGCCTTGAAATTCCCTTCCCCAAACCCTTCATTCCCCTTCCGCTGGATGATCTCGAAGAAAATCGGGCCGATCACGTTCTGCGTGAAGATCTGCAGCAGCGTGCCCTGCCCCTGCGTCGGCGCACCATCGACCAGGATGCGGCGCAATCGCAGGGAATCGAGATCCTCGCCGTGTCCCGGCACGCGCGCATTCACTCCCTCGTAATACGTGTCGGGCGTGTCCTGGAATCTGACGCCGCGGGCGCTCAGCACGTCGACGGTACGAAAAATATCATCCGTGCCGAGCGCGATGTGCTGGATACCCTCGCCGCGATACTGGTGCAGGTATTCCTCGATCTGCGATTTCTCGTCCTGCGATTCGTTGATCGGGATGCGGATCTTGCCGCAGGGGCTCGTCATCGCGCGGCTGAAGAGGCCGGTCTTCTGGCCCTCGATGTCGAAGTAGCGAATCTCGCGGAAGTTGAACAGCCGCTGATAGAAGCCTGCCCACACGTCCATGTTGCCGCGGTGAACGTTGTGCGTGAGGTGATCGATGTACGTGAGCCCGGCCTTCCGGACCAGTTCGGGCTGGCTGACCGGGCGGAAGTCGACGTCATAGATGGTCTGATCGCCGTAGCGGTCCACCAGATAGATGAGACTGCCGCCGATGCCCTCGATCGCCGGAATGTTGAGCTCCATGGGCCCCACGCGACCCTTGAACGGCCTGGCACCGAGGTCGACCGCACGCTTGAACGCTTGCGTCGCATCCTTCACCCGAAATGCCATGGCGCATACCGACGGTCCGTGCGCGCGCGCGAACGCCTGCGCCACGCTGTCGGGTTCTGCATTGATGATGAAGTTGATATCGCCCTGCGTGTGCAGAGTCACGTCCTTGCTGCGATGACGCGCCACCACCGGAAAGCCCAGTTGCTCGAAGAGTTTCCGCAGCAACGCCGGGTCGGGGGCCGTGTACTCGACGAACTCAAAACCGTCGGTGCCCATCGGGTTCTCGAACAGTGAACCGCTGGCGTTGGGTGCTGCTACAGACATAGGAACTTCCAGAACGGAGCCGGGTATGCCATTTCTGCCATTCGGCGCCGAGCCGAATGACAAAAATGACAAACCCGGCACCGTCGCCATTAGTTACAATTGCAACCATTATAGTCTTGAGGCCCCGATGCGTAACAGCGACCAGCGCCGCGAGCGGCTGCGACTAGAGCATTTCGTGCCTTACCGGCTGTCGGTTCTGACGAACACGGTCAGCACGGCGATCGCGGGCGCATACGCCCATCGCTTTGGGTTGACGATTCCCGAATGGCGGGTGATTGCGGTGCTCGGACTCGACCCGGGACTGTCGGCTGCAGAGGTGGCAGAGCGAACGGCGATGGACAAGGTGGCCGTGAGCCGCGCGGTGTCGAGCCTGTTGCGCTCGCGGCGCGTGGTGCGTGCGACTGCGAATTCCGACCGGCGCCGATCGGTGCTCAAGCTCTCGCGCCTGGGAGAGAGCGTGTACTGGCGGGTCGTGCCGTTCGCGCGCCGCTACGAAAAGGAATTGCTCGCGGATTTCACGACCATCGAGCGCGATAGACTCGATCGGTTGCTCAGTCGATTGCATCGGCGTGCCCGGGCACTCGGCCCGGTGCGGCCGGCGTAGATTTTGCAATGCACTAGACAGATTCCAGGCTCGGCTGGCATACAGGGGTCATCAGTTATAATCGCGCGCCGCTTAACGCCGAGGGGGTCCTGCGCATGAGCACTCGTCCACTGTCAGCAACGCCTGCGCGGCGCACCGACGACGGCCCAGCCAGAATCGTGGCTGAGTTCGAGATCAAGCATCACCAATTCCTCGATTCCGTAGGAAAAGCCAGTGGTCCGCTGCCCGAATTCGCCCGCGATCCAGCCGAACTCGTGAAGATGTACCAGCTCATGACGCTGGTCCGAACCTTCGATACCAAAGCGATCAACCTGCAGCGCACGGGCAAGCTCGGCACATATGCCTCCTGTCTTGGCCACGAGGCCACGCACGTGGGTGCGGGATCCGCGCTCAAGCCCGAGGACGTGCTGGTCCCCGTGTATCGCGAATACGGTGCGCAGTTCTGGCGCGGCGTGAAGATGTCCGACGTGCTGCTCTACTGGGGCGGTGACGAGCGTGGCAATAATTTCGCCGGCCCGAAACACGATTTCGCCTGGTGCGTGCCGATCGGCACCCAGACGCTGCACGCGGCGGGTGCGGCGATGGCGTTCAAGATCCGCGGCGAGAAACGTTGCGCGCTGGCGTTCATCGGCGATGGCGGCACGTCGGAAGGCGCATTCTACGAGGCACTCAATCTCGCGGGTGCACGTTCGTTGCCGGTCGTGTTCGTCATCGTCAACAACAAGTGGGCGATCTCGGTGCCGATTTCGAGCCAGACCGCGACCGCAACGCTGGCGCAGAAGGCCATCGCCGCCGGCATGCCCGGCGTGCAGGTCGATGGCAACGACATCATCGCCGTGCGCCACATCGTGGGCCAGGCGCTCGCGATCGCCCGCAATGGCGGCGGGCCGTCGCTGATCGAGGCCATCACGTATCGCCTCAGCGATCACACCACGGCCGACGACGCCAGCCGCTATCGCCCTGCGGATGAGGTCAAGAATGCCTGGAAGGTCGAGCCGTTGATTCGTCTCCGCAAGTACCTGACCGATGCCGGCGCATGGAACGAGCAGCAGGAGGTCGCTCTCAAGACCGAATGCTCGAAGCGGGTTGAGGCGGCGGTAGAAGAATACATGAACACGCCCAAGCAGCCGGTCGAGGCCATGTTCGATTTCCTGTTCGCGCGCCTGCCAAAACATATCGAAGAGCAGCGCGAACAGGCCCGTCGCAACGCGTCGACCGGCGGCACGCGCGGCGGTCACTGAGGTCGAACGATGCCCAAGGTTACGATGATCGAAGCGATCACCCTGGCGCATGCCTGGGAGATGGCGCATGACGACTCCGTGGTGGTGCTGGGCGAGGACGTCGGCGTCAACGGCGGTGTGTTCCGCGCGACCGCGGGGCTGCAGGAAAAGTTCGGCAAGGACCGCGTGCAGGACACGCCGCTCGCGGAAGGCATGATCGGCGGCATGTCGGTCGGCATGGCGACGCAGGGCTTGAAGCCCGTGGCCGAGATCCAGTTCATGGGGTTCATCTACCCCGCGTTTGACCAGATCGTGAATCACATGTCGCGCATGCGTCATCGCACGCGCGGGCGACTGACCTGCCCGGTGGTGATCCGCACGCCGCATGGCGGCGGCATTCACGCGCCAGAGTGTCATTCGGAGAGTACCGAGGCGATGCTGGCGCATGTCCCGGGTTTGCGTGTGGTGTGCCCCTCCTCGCCTGCACGCGCGTACGGTCTGTTGCTCGCCTCGATACGCGATCCCGATCCGGTGATCTTCCTCGAGCCCGTGCGGCTTTATCGGCTCGTGCGTCAGGAGGTCGCGGACGACGGCGCGGCGCTGCCCCTCGATGTCTGCTACATCCTGCGTGAAGGCACGGATGTCACACTGGTGACCTGGGGCGCCATGACTTTCGAAACGATGCGCGCTGCGGAGCAGCTCGCGAAGGACGGCGTCAGCGCGGAAGTCATCGATCTCGCGACCATTTCACCGATCGATCGCGACACGATTCTCGAGTCGGTCGCCAAGACGGGCAGGCTGGTGATCGTGCATGAAGCGGCGCGCAACTGCGGCGTCGGCGGCTTTGGCATCACTCGGTCCTCGCGAGCTTCTCCGACACCCGGCGGTAGAAGTCGTACCGGAACCGCACGAACCTCGCGGGCCTCTCGGACTTCGTGAACGC
>Ga0209108_10000650_pt1 | contig 19270 bp, 17 predicted proteins | sample Rifsed10ft1_FD_184003 | JGI IMG/M metagenome (GOLD analysis project Ga0209108, IMG submission 184003) | Soil microbial communities from Rifle, Colorado, USA - sediment 10ft 1 (version 2) | ecosystem: Environmental > Terrestrial > Deep subsurface > Rock core/Sediment | place: Rifle, Colorado...
CGACGCCTACCGGATACCGGAGAGCGAGAGCAGCCAGGACATCGGCCAGCGCGGTCGCCAGGCGACGGGCATGCCGGGTTTTGGCGGGCCGCAGGGCGGCACGCGCGAGATCTGCAACTGGATCGCCGCCGCGGGCGTGGCCGAGGGCAGCCGCTCGACGATCGTCGACTACATACCGGTCTACAGCTCGCCCATCGGCGTCTCCTGGTCCTACTGCCTCAACCCGTAGGGGCGCGTCGTCTGCGGGCTCTGTCGCCCTGAGCGGAGCGAAGGGCCAAAGCGGCTCGGCGTCTCGTTGGGCTCGTCCGGCTTTGATTCTTCGCTTCGCTCAGAATGACATAAGCAGGCGCCTTGCCGGGAGCTCTGGCGCTTCGTGCTAGAGTGAAGCGGAGCGCCCCAGTAGCTCAGCCGGATAGAGCGGCGGCGTCCTAAGCCGCGCGTCGGGGGTTCGAGTCCCTCCTGGGGCGCCAGTCATTAGCATGACGGCCCTTCGGCAGGCTCAGGGCAGGCTCCGGCCGTCGCTCTCCGTTTCCATCGCGGCTTGAGCCTGATCGGTAGTCAGGCGTCCGGAGTCTAGGCGTGACCAGGCCGGCGCTTCGCGGTGCCGGCGATGTGCCTGCCGGCGTCGACGCGGATGTTCTCGCCCGTGACCGTCTCCAGCCGAAGCAGCGTGACGACGAGCTCGGCGACGTCGTCCTCGGAGACCTCGCGGCCGAGGGGCGTCTGAGAGATGGCCTCCTGCCAGCCGCTCTCGGTCAGCTCGGCCGGCGGCTCCGTCGGCCCCAGCAGCAGGCCGTTGACGAGGATGCCGTGCGGCGCCAGCTCCAGCGCGAAGGCGCGCGTGAGGAAGTGGACGGCCGCCTTGCCGGCCAGGTAGGGAAGGTAGTCCAGGTAGGGCGTCTCTTCCGCGGCCCAGTCGCCGAAGAAGAGCAGGTGGCCGCGCGTGGGGCCGGAGTTGGCGAGCATGGCGCGGGCGGCGTGCACGGCGAGGAGGTAGCTGCTCCTGGCGCCGGCCAGGCCGCGCTCCCACGCCTCGGCGTCCAGCGTGACGAAGGGGGCGCGGGGGTAGTCGCCGGCGAGGTTGACGCAGAAAGAGACGTCGCCCAGCTGTCGCTTCGCTTCCGCAACGGCGCGCTTAACATCGGCCTCGACCGTGAGGTCGGCCTGAACGATGCAGCCGCCGCCGGCCAGCGGGCGCGCCTCCTCAAGGAGGCGCTCGGCCTCGGCGCGCGAGTTGCGGTAGACGATGGCGGGCCGCACGCCTTCGCGCGCGAGCCGGCGCACGACGGCGGCGCCGATGCGGCGCGAGCCGGCGACGATGGCGCCCCTGCCCCTCAACTCCAGCAAAGCGCCATCAGTATAGGACGAGCCCTTCGACTACGCTCAGGACAGGCCTAGCGGCCGCGGACGAGGACGACGCCGAGGATGAGGGCGAGCAGGCCCAAACCGCGCACAAGGGTAACGCGCTGCATCTCCGCCCCGAAGGCGCCGAGGTGGTCGAGGGCGACGGAGCCGATGAGCGTGCCGGCGGTGACGGCGCTGACGTAGAGGGCGATGCCGATGCGGGGCGCGAGGAACGCCGCTGACACGACGTAGAGGAAGCCGAACAGGCCCGCCGCCGAGAGGTAAGGCTGGAGGCCGCGCATCGAGACGACGAGGGCGACCGTGGCAACGCCGCCGAGAACGACGTACACCAGCGGCTCGTTCATGGGCGAGGGAAGCTGAGGCGGCTCGGAGCGCAGGGCGCGGATGACCAGAAAGGCGGCGAGGCCGAGGACGGAGGCGAGCATCGAGATGAGGGTGGCCTCGAAGGTGCCGCGCTGGCGGCCCAGCGAGCCGATCATCCCCACCTGGACGGCGGAGCCGAAGCCAATCAGGAGCGCCGCGCCAATGTAGATTGCCTGGGTCATGCGCATCAGGCAGAGCGTAGGGGCTGGGCGATTCGGCCGCAACAGCGGCGCGATTGCGGCGCGCATCGAGGCCGGCGTATCATCGGGACACCCCGCGACGCCGAAGAAGGGAGAAGGGAGACTGCGATGCGAATAGCGCGATTCGAGGCCGGCGGCCGCGTCAGCTACGGTCTGGTGGAGGGCGACTCCGTAACGCCGGTCGAGGGCGACCTCTTCGGCTCTCGCCGGCCGGCCGGCGACCCTGTGCCGCTGAGCAGCGTGCGCCTGCTCGCGCCCGTCGTGCCGCGCCTCATGCTTGCCACCGCGCTCAACTACCCCAGCCACCTCGGCCAGAACGTCGCCTCGCCGCGGCCGGAGCTGTTCGTCAAGGGCAACAACTGCCTCTCCAACCCCGGCGACCCCATCGTCATGCCCGCCGGCTGCGAGCGCGTCGACTACGAGGGCGAGCTGGTCGTCGTGATCGGGCGCCGCTGCTCGCGCGTCAGCGTCGAGGACGCGCTGAGCTGCGTCCTCGGCTACACCTGCGGCAACGACGTCAGCGCCCGCGACTGGCAGCGCGGCGACCAGCAGTGGTTCCGCGGCAAGTCCAGCGATACCTTCGGGCCGCTGGGGCCGTGGATCGTCGACGGGCTGGACCCGACGAACCTGGAGCTGCGCACGCGCCTCAACGGCAAGGAGGTGCAGCACTGCAACACGGGCGAGATGATCAATAGCGTCGCGGAGCAGATCAGCTTCGTCAGCCGCGTCGTCGCGCTGGAGCCAGGCGACGTCATCTTCACGGGCACCTCCGGCCAGCCGCAGGCCCTCAAGCCGGGCGACGTCGTCGAGGTGGAGGTGGAGGGCGTCGGCGTGCTGAGCAACCCTGTCGTCGCCGACTCCAAGCCGATGCCCTGGAAGGACCTGCGGCCGGACCTGAGGCCGCCGCGGCCGGGGCGCTAGCCGGTTCGTTTCGCCGGCCGTAGCTGCAGGTCTTCAGACCTGCCTCGTCGCGAGAGGCAGACCTGAAGGTCTGCAGCTACATGTATCATCTGCGCGATGGAGGAGAAGCTCTGCCCGAGGTGCGGCGCCTACTGGCGCTGCGACTGCCGCCTGGAGGAGCTGGCGCCCGTTGCCCTGACCGAGGGCGGCTGCGAGCACGACTGGTCGGAGGCGGTGGGCGTCGAGGTCGACGGCGACCTCGGCCTCTACGACGCGAGGGTGGTGGTCTGCCGGCTCTGCGGCCTCTACGCCGTCGAGGAGCGCGTCGGGCGGTGAACCTGCCGGACGACGAGCTGCTGCGACGGCTGGTGGCGCGGGACGGGCCCCTGGCGGCGCTCTCCTGGCGCCACACGGACGCCGCCGGCAACTGCCGCTACACGGCGCTCTATCCGGACGGCGACTGCCCCTGGTGCGCCGCCGAGGCGAAGCGTCAGGAGTGGGAAGCGCGGCCGGCGGCCGCAGTGAAGGAGGGCTGAGGTAGTGGCGAACGAGCAGGGTGCGACGGCGCCAGCTTTCACGTCCCTGGAGACTGCCCAGCTGAAGGCCGTGGCCGGGGCGTTGCTGTTCTCCCTCGTCGCCGTGTTGGGCGCCAGCCTGCTGGCGAGGCGCGTGCCGGCCCTCCGCGGCCGGCTGCAGGCGTCGAGGTGGCAGATGCGGCTGGCGATCGGAGCCTTCATGTTCGCCTACAACCTGCTGTCGCGCCGGCTAACGCGCGAGGCGGCCGCTTAGGGCTTATTTAACCGTCGCTTTACCAATCGACGGCGCCAGGGAGTACCATGGAACGCGAGGCCGACCCTGTCGGCCCGTGCTGTCTGATGGTGTCTCGTCTGCTGCAGCGCTATCGCACCCCCCTCACCGCCCTCGGCGGCGCCCTGCTCGGCGTCGCCATCATGCTCCTCGTCCTGCAACTTGACCCACCCGCAGGCCGCTACGACGACGCCGACATCCAGCGCCTGGCGGATGAGCGTATCGAGAAGATAACGCCGGCGCCGCCGGTGGAGCCGGAGATCTACGCGATGCTGCGGCCGTCCGTGGTGCAGATCACCTGGCAGCCGGCGGGCCTGCCGGCCGGCCAGGCGACGCGGACGGGCTCCGGCGTCGTCGTCGACCTCAACGGCGCCATCCTCACCGCCTACCACGTCGTCGCCGGGACGGAGACGGTGACGGTGCAGTTCTTCGACGGGACGACGGCCCCGGGGACCGTGGCCCAGACGCTGCCGGAGCGCGACCTGGCCGTGGTTCGGGTGCGCGGCCTGCCGAGCAGCGTCCAGCCGGCGACGCTATCGGGCGGCGTGCGGCCGGGCGACAAGGTGCTCGCCATCGGCTCGCCCTTCGGCCTGCAGGGGAGCGTCAGCGAGGGCATCGTCAGCGGCCTGGGGCGCAGCTTCTTCGTCGAGGAGACGCAGCAGGTCATCCAGGGCATGATCCAGTTCGACGCGGCGGTGAACCCGGGCAGCTCCGGCGGGCCGCTGGTCGACATGAACGGCCGCGTCATCGGCATCGTCAGCGGCATCATCAATCCCACGAACGCGCGCGTCTTCATCGGCCTCGGCTTCGCCGTGCCCATCGAGGCGGCGGGCGCCATCATGGCGCCCCTAGGCTGAGGCTCGGGGAAACTACTTTCGGGGCAAGGAGCGGACATGGTCACGCAGTCGGAGGTTCAGGAAGGGACGCCTCTGGAGCAGATGCTCTTCGAGGTGAAGAAGGTCATCGTCGGCCAGGAGGTGCTGCTGGAGCGCATCGTCGTCGCCCTGCTGGCGCGCGGCCACGTCCTCGTCGAGGGCGTGCCCGGCCTGGCGAAGACGCTGGCCATCCGCACGTTCGCGCAGGTCGTTGGCGGCCAGTTCAACCGCATCCAGTTCACGCCCGACCTCGTCCCGGCCGACCTCGTCGGCACGCGAATCTACAACCAGCGCAGCGGCGACTTCACGACGTCGCTGGGGCCGGTGTTCACGAACCTGCTGCTCGCGGACGAGATCAACCGCGCGCCGGCGAAGGTGCAGTCGGCGCTGCTGGAGGTGATGCAGGAGCGCCAGGTGACCATCGGCCGCGAGACGCACAAGGTGCCGGACCCCTTCCTCGTCCTGGCGACGCAGAACCCGATCGAGACGGAAGGCACCTACGCCCTGCCGGAGGCGCAGGTCGACCGCTTCATGCTCAAGGTGCTCGTCGGCTACCCGACCGACCGCGAGGAGGTGGTCATCGTCCAGCGGATGACGGGGACGCTGGCGCCGCCGCGCCAAATCCTGACGACGGACGAGCTGCTGGCGCTCCAGAAGGAGGCGGACGCCGTCTACGTCGACCCGGAGCTGATGGAGTACGCGGTGCGGCTGGTGAGCGCGACGCGCCGGCCGGATGACTTCCGCCTGGGCGACCTCGCCCCCTACATCTCCTTCGGCGCCAGCCCGCGCGCCTCCATCAACCTCATCCTCTGCGCCCGCGCCCTGGCGCTCTCGCGCGGCCGGGACTACGTCGTGCCGCCGGACATCGTCGAGCTGGCGCCGGACGTCCTGCGCCACCGCCTCGTCCTCTCCTACGAGGCGCTGGCCGACCGCGTGACGGCGGAGGTGGTCATCGAGCGGGTGCTGGCGGCGGTGCCGCGGCCGACGCGCCCCTTCACGGACGACCCGCGGCTGGCCGAGCGGCCCCAGGGCCTCGAGATCGCCGGCGGAGCGCCCCAGGCATGAACCAGGTGGCGACGCGTGAGAAGGCCGGTCTCGCGGCGCCGGCGCGGCGCCCGGAGGACGCCGAGGCGCTGCTGCGACGCCTGGAGTGGCACGTCGTGCGGCGGCTGGACGGCCTGCTGCAGGGCGACTACCGCTCCCTGTTCACCGGCCACGGCTTCGACCTGGCGGAGGTGCGCGAGTACCAGGCGGAGGACGACGTCCGCTACATGGACTGGAACGTCACGGCGCGCATGGACCACCCCTACGTGCGTCAGTACATGGAGGACCGCGAGGTGACCGCCTGGCTGCTGCTCGACCTGTCGCCCTCGGTCGAGTTCGGGACGGCGCGGGCGCTGAAGCGCGACCTCCTCGTCGACTTCACGGCCGTGCTCGCGCGGCTGCTGACCCGCCACGGCAACAAGGTGGGGGCGATGCTCTTCTCGCACGCCGTCGACGAGGTGGTGCCGCCGCGCGGCGGCACGCTGCAGACCCTGCGACTCTTGCACCAGCTCGTGCGGCCGGACCGGCGGAGCGCCACGGGCGTGACCGACCTGGCCTCGATCCTGGATCGCGCGGCGGAGACGCTGCGGCGTCGCTCGATGGTCTTCATCGTCTCGGACTTCCTCGCCGAAGGCTGGGAGGCGCCGCTGACCCGCCTTGCCCAGCGCCACGAGGTCATCGCCGTCTGGCTCTGGGACCCGCGCGAGGAGGAGATGCCGCCCATCGGCCCGCTGGTGCTGGAGGACGCGGAGACGGGAGAGCAGGTCTACGTCGACACGAACGACGCCGGCTTCCAGGCGCGCTTCCAAGCCCTGGTGGCGGAGCGACGCCTGGGTCTCGAGCGCCTGTTCGCGCGCCACGGCATCGACCTGCTGCGCCTCTCGACGGACGGCGACCTGGTGCGAGACGTGGCGCGCTTCGCCCACCTGCGACGGGAGTCGCGGCGGCGCTCGGCGGGCAGAGCGGTGGGGGTGGCGTTGCGATGACGTTCAAGTGGCCGGAAGCGCTCATACTCCTCGTCCTGGTGGCGGTCCTGGCGGGCCTCTACGTCTGGATGCAGCAGCGGCGCCGGCGCTACGCCCTGCGCTACGCCAGCGTCGCTCTCGTGGCGCAGGCCGTCGGGCGCGGGCCGGGGATCAGGCGCCACATCCCGGCGGCGCTCTACCTGACGGCGCTGACGGCGCTGGTCATCGCCCTGGCGCGGCCGCAGGCGACGATCCCGGTGCCGCAGAACACCGGCACCATCATCCTCTCCATCGACGTCTCGGGCTCGATGTTCGCCCAGGACGTGGAGCCGAACCGGATGGAGGCGACGAAGGCGGCGGTGCGCGAGTTCGTCAAGAAGCAGCCGCGGGGCGTGAAGATCGGCATCGTCTCCTTCAGCGACTACGCGGCGCTGGTCGCGGCGCCCTCGCGCGAGCGGGGCGAGGTGCTGGACGCCCTGGCGCGGCTGCGACCGCAGCGCGGCACGAACATCGGCTCCGGGCTGCAGGTTGCCCTGGACGCGATCCGCGAGGAGACGGGCGACGCCCCCACCGAGGCGCCGCTTTCGCCCAACGAGCCGACGCCGACGCCGGCGCCCGGCAGCGATCCGCCGCCGGCGAGCATCGTCCTCCTCTCGGACGGGCAGAGCAACGTCGGGCCGGACCCGCTGGAGGTCGCGAAGGCCGCCGCAGCGGCCGGCATCAAGGTGTACACCATCGGCATCGGCACGCCGGAAGGCACGGTGCTGGTGATCCAAGGCCGCAGCGTCTACACGCGCCTGGACGAGTCGACGCTGCAGAGCGTGGCCGAACAGACGGGCGGCCGCTACTTCAGCGCCCAGGACGAAGAGGGCCTGCGCCAGATCTACGACGAGCTCTCGCGCGAGCGCGAGCTGGAGGAGGAGGAGACGGAGGTGACCTTCGCCTTCGCCGCGGGCGCCCTCATCATCTCCGTCCTCGCCGGCGGCCTCGGCCTACTCTGGTTCAACCGCCTGCCGTAGCCCCGCGCCGCCCCACCCCCCTCCCAATCAGGCAAACGGGCAAGCTGCCGCGCATAAGCTAGGCGCGGGCCGCCCTCCGCGATTGACATCCAGAGGTCAGCGGCGTAGTTTGTCTAGTACGTCGGTCAACTTAGTCCACTTTGCATCGGAGGGCCGCAGCCGTGGCAAGCAGCAGCCGTCACCCGAAAGCACCGGCCGAGATAAGACCCGGCTTCGTCCTGCCCGTGAGCTTGGAGGAGATCGACGAGTTCGAGGAGCGGGCGAAGCGCTTCCGCATCGGCGACGAAGACCCGACCGTGTTCCAGCTCTTCCGCCTCTCGCGCGGCACCTACGGCCAGCGCCAGGAAGACAACCAGATGATGCGGATCAAGCTGCCCTACGGCGGCATCACCGCGGACCAGATGGACGCCCTGGCCGAGGTCTCGGAGACCTACTCGGCGCTGCACCGCGGCCACATCACCACGCGCGAGAACTTCCAGTTCCACTTCGTCAACCTGGACGACGCGGCTGAGGTCATGCGCATCATCGGCCGGGCCGGCCTGACGACGCGCGAGGCCTGCGCCCACACGGTGCGCAACGTCACCGGCTGCCCCTACGCCGGCATCGCCCCGGACAACGTCTTCGACACGACGCCCTACCTTGTGGCTTACGCGCGCAACATGCTGCGCAACCCGATCTGCCAGCGCCTTCCGCGCAAGTTCAAGACCGCGTTCTCCTGCTGCCCGCACGACTGCGCCGGCACGCCCTACCACGACCTCGGTTTCCTGGCGAAGCTGCGAGACGGCGTCAAGGGCTTCGAGATCGTGGTCGGCGGCGGCACGTCGACGATGCCGCGCCGCGCCGACACGGTCTGGGAGTTCGCCCGCGTCGACGACGGCGAGTACATTCGCGTCTCCGAGGCGATCCTGCGCGTCTTCGACCGCGAGGGCGACCTGCCGGGCCTACTGCGCAAGAACCTGAACAAGGCGCGGATCAAGTTCCTCCTGCACAAGATCGGCGTCGACGAGTTTCGCCAGAAGGTCGTCGACGAGCTGGCGAAGGAGTGGGCGAAGGCGCCCATCGACGTGGCGGCGCTGAGCGAGATGGCGCCGGAGCTGCCCAGCCCGCCTGTCGCGGACGACGGCCCTTCGACAGGCTCAGGACAGGGCAAGCCGGCGGCCGACGGCTTCGAGCGCTGGCGGCGCACGAACACGCGGCGCCAGAAGCAGGAGGGCTTCTGCGCCGCGACGGTCACGGTGCCCATCGGCAACATCGCGACCTTCCAGTTCCGTGAGCTGGCGCGGATCATGCGCAAGTACTCCGGCGGCCACGCCCGCACGAACCAGAACCAGAACCTGGTCCTGCGCTGGGTGCGGCCGGAGTCGCTGGCGCAGTTGCATCGCGAGCTGGCGGCCATCGGCCTCGGCGACCCCGACGCTGACCTGGTGGCCGACGTCGTCGCCTGCCCGGGCGCCGACAGCTGCAAGCTCGCGATCACGGCCTCGAACCAGGCGGGCTACGGCCTGCGCGAGGCGCTGACGCAGTTCGACTACGCCGACCCCGAGGTGCAGAAGGTACAGGTGAAGATTTCGGGCTGCCCCAACGGCTGCGGCCAGCACCACATGGCGGGCATCGGCCTGCAGGGCTCCTCCTACAAGGTGGGCAAGCTGGAGGTGCCGTGCTACGACATCTTCGTCGGCGGCGCCGGCTACAACGGCAGCCGCTTCGCGACGCGCGTGACGCGGGTAGCGGCGAAGAAGACGCACCTGGCGATCGACCGCATCTTCGACGTCTACCAGAAGGAGCGCACGGCAACTGACGAGAGCTTCGAGGCGTACGTCGAGCGCGTCGGCCCGAAGCGCTTCGAGGCGACGCTGGAGGAGTTCAAGTGGGTCGGCTCGCTGGCGGAGGAGCCGGAGATGTACATGGACTGGGGCTCCACGGAGATGTTCGAGGTCATCCGCGGCGAGGGCGAGTGCGCCGCCGGCGAGGTGCCTCTGGTCCGCGCGCCCGCCGGGCCTGTGGACGTGCAGTAGGGGCTACTGATCAGAAACGATACGTAGGGGCGCAGAGATGCGCCCCTCACCTCATTCGTTCATTCCGAAAGTCATGCAGTTCATATAGACGGGAAGTCGTTGTAGACTTCTTCCGGACAGAGAGAGTATGCCAGCGAGACAGCCCGTTCACTGGGGTGGCTTGGAAATCCGTATAGAGCCTGATTTCTGGTTGCGGAGATGGTTCAAAGTCCCCTTCTACTTCGAGAGCACCAATCCACGGTTCAGGCTGCGAGTGAAAAGAGTGGCCGAGCCACAGGCCACCAACGCGCCGCTAAGACTTATCGCAAATCTGCCTAAGCGAGTGCAGATACAGGAAGGCGATGAGAGAATAGTCCCACTGCAAATAGAATTCTCTGACAGGACATCCAGTTGGGAGTTTCTCTTGGTTCCCAATATCGCAGTTGGTGAGCGAGTTACTCTCCGAACACCAGAAATCATGACGGCCTCACCTGGCCAAACCCGGCTTCTCTTGCCCTTTTTCACACGGGAGGGCGAACAGGCACCAATATGGGAAACGGCCTACGCCTATCACGTGCGTTCAGAGGAGCAGCTCTGGGTATGGGTCGTCGGCTTGCTGATAGCTGGCGCTACGATATTAGGTCAGTTTCGGTAGGCATTCATTGCCCTTTCGAGGGCCCGGCGAGGGCCGTCTCATCCCTACACGTACCGCATCGTCGGGAACTCGCCGCGCAGGGCGTTGACGGCGGGGCTCACGACCTCACCCCCTGGCTGACGCCATCCCCCTCTCCCTCCGAGGGAGAGGGGGCGCTTCTCACAAACCGTCCGAGGTACTTAGGCGCGGTGTGAGGTCGGTCTACACGTACCGCATCGTCTGGAACTCGCCGCGCAGGGCGTTGACGGCGTCGCGCACCGCCTTGCCCTTGATCGCCGCGGCGATTAGCTCCGCCAGGCGCCCCATCTCCGCCTCGCCCATGCCGTAGCGCGTCATCTCCTGCACGCCGATGCGCAGGCCGGACGGGTGGTGGGCGTCGGTGTCGCGGGGCAGGAGGTTGCTGTTGAGGATGACGTCGCTCTCCTCCAGCCGACGCGCCACGGCGGGGCCGCCGCCGTAGGCGGAGACGTTCACGGCGATCTGGTGGCTCCGCGTGTAACCGAACTCGCGCGCCTCCACGGCGATGCCCCCGGCCTCAAGCGCGCGGCCGAGGGCCTGGGCGTTGCGCACCGTCTGGGCGGCGTAGTCGACGGCGTGCTGGCGCATCTCGCGGATGGCGACGACCAGCGCCGGCAGGGTGTTGAGGTGGTGGTTGCTGTGCGTGCCGGGGAAGACGCCGCGGTCGGCGGCGGGCCAGTACTTCGCCGCGTCCGCTTCGTCCAGGTCGGAGACGATGACGCCGCGCTGGGGGCCGGGGAAGGTCTTGTGCGTGCTGGCCGTCACCCAGGTGGCGCCCTCGCGCCAGGGGTCCTGGAACTGCCCGCCGACGATGAGGCCGAAGACGTGGGCGGCGTCGTAGAGGATGGCGATGCCGCGCTCGCGGCAGACGGCAGCAAGCTCTCGCACCGGCTCTGGGAAGAGGAAGAGGCTCTTGCCCAGCACCAGCATGCGCGGCGAGACCTGCTCGATGAGCTGGACGCTCTTCGCGACGTCGATGTGGTAGCAGTCCTCCGTCAGAGGGAAGAAGTGGAGGGGGATCGGCTTCGGCGCGTCGAGGTGGAGGGAGCGGCCGCGCGTCTGGATGCGGCGGCCGATGACACCGGTGGTGTTGTGGCTGATGTGGCCGCCGGCGGGCGTCGAGTTGACGATGACGGCGTCGCCGCCGCGCAGGTAGGCGAGGGCGATGGCGGCGTTGGCGTTGTTGCCGCTGATCGGCCGGACGTCCGCCTGGCGACAGCGGGTGAGGGCGAGCAGCTCTTCGGTCGCCATCGTCTCGATGTCGTCGATGTAGCGCGTGCCCTGGTAGTAGCGCCGCATCTCGTCGTCGACGTTGGGGTGTCCCTCGGCGTAGCGGGCCATGAAGTCGGAGTCCTGGACGGCGCGCACGGCGGCGCTCTGGGCGTTCTCGGAGGCGATGAGGTTGATGGTGCGGCGGCCGCGCCACTCCTCCTGGGCGGAAACGATGGCCTTGACGTCCTCGATGTTGACGGGCATGGCGGTTCCCTCTCTCAGGAGCACTCTAGCGCGTCGCAGGGGTGTCGGGCCACAGCGAAGTCTTGGCCTCGTCAGGCGGGAACATCTTGAGGAAACAGCTGCTGGCGCAGGAGCAGGTAGAGGAAGTAGAGGGCCAGCAGGCTCACGGCCGCCGGCCTGCTCAGTCGCTGGCCGCGGCGCAGGAAGAGGAGCAGGAGCAGGCCGGTGCCGACCTTCACCGGCAGGTCGAAGAGGATGGTGACCTCGGGCACGGCGTAGCGGGAGATGGCGGCGCCGAGGCCGATGGAGAAGAGGGGGTTGGTCACGTTGCTGCCGATGAGGACGCCGGCCGACAGCTCCCTGCGGCCTCGGACGGCGGCGACCAACGCCGTCGTGAACTCGGGCATCGCCGTCGCGACGCCGAGGATGACGACGCCGAAGAAGGAGGCGCTGACGCCGAGGTCGTCGACAAGCTCCTCGGCGGCTCCCAGCATCGGGTAGGCGGCGAGCGTCATGCCCACGCAGCCGAGGACGAGTACCGCTGCCGAGACCGCGAGCGCCGTGGGCTGGGGCACGTCGCGCGTGGGCGTCGCGACGATGGGCCCTCGGGGGCGACGGGCGAGGTAGAGGATGTAGGCCCCGTACGACGCCATCAGCAGGACTCCCTCTGGCCGGCTGATCAGTCCTCCTAGCGCAAGAACCCAGAGGAGCACTGACGCGGCCAGGAGGCCGCCGAGGTGGGGCAGGAGATCGGTGCGGGAGACGAATACCGCGCCAAGCAGGCCGACGAGAGGGAGGACGAAGTTCTGCTGGAACACGTCCGAGCCGACGTTGGTGCCGATGATGAGGGACGAGAGGCTCTCGAACCGGCTCGGCTCCTGTAGGATGCGGACGCTGGCGACGGCGTGCGTCACGATCTCCAGCAGGCTCGCGCCGACGGAGAGGACCGTCATGCCGACGAAGCTGTCGGAGAGGCCCAGGCGAGCCGCCAGGCGCTCGGCGTGGCGGACGACGACCTGGGCCAGCAGGAACAGAATCGCGATCGTTACGACGAGCGTGGGCAGCGGCGGGAGCACTGGTCAGGTCCCGATACGAAGCAAGGCAGCCTCAAGGCATTCTACCGCCGGCGGGTCATTGCCCAGTTGGCCGATTGCCAGCTATACTTCCTAGAGCCTGACCTTTAAGTCCGGTCCCGTGAGGCCGGAAAGGGAGACGGTAGTGCATACCCCCGCACAACTGCATACCCATACGCTGCCGAGCCTCTCGCTTCATTCGGACGGGAGGCTTGTTCTTGTCTGGCCATCGGTAGCTGGAGTTGGACCCGTGGCCTGTTACCAGGCTTCCGAGCGGCGGAGCGGCAGCCAATGCCGGCACGCTAGTGCCTGAGCGCGTCCTGATGACGGCGGAGGACGTGCGCCGCGCCGTCGTGCGCATCGCGCACGAGATCGTCGAGGCGCACGGCGGCAGCCGCGAGTTGGTGCTCGTCGGCATGCGCACACGCGGCGTGCCGTTGGCGCGCCGCCTGGCGCAGGCCATCGAGCGGATCGAGGGGGAGGCCGTGCCCGTCGGCGCCATCGACATCGGCCTCTACCGCGACGACCTCTCGACGCGCGGCGCCGCCGTCCAGATCGCGCCGAGCGAGATGCCCAACGACATCTCCGGCAAGCGCTGCGTCCTCGTCGACGATGTGCTGTTCACGGGACGCTCCGTGCGCGCCGCCCTCGACGCCCTCATCGACCTCGGCCGGCCGCAGCGCGTGCAGCTGGCCGTGCTCATCGACCGCGGCCACCGCGAGCTGCCCATCCGGCCCGACTACGTCGGCAAGAACGTGCCGACGGCGCGCGGCGATGACGTCCGCGTGCGCCTCGCGGAGGCGGACGGCCGCGACGAGGTCGCCATCCTGCGGCAGGAGGAGTAGCCATGACCACACCCCGCGCGCTTCGAACCAGAGAGCCGGCGCCGGCGAACTCGCCGCTCGCGCCCGAGGAAGAGGCGAGCACCTGGCGACACCGCCACGTGCTCGACCTGGACGACTTCAGCGTCGACGAGATCGAGCTCGTCCTCGAGACGACGGAGGCGATGAAGGAGGTGCTGGCGCGGGACGTGCCGCGGGCGCCGGCCCTGCGCGGCACGACGGTCGTCACGCTGTTCTACGAGGCTTCGACGCGGACGCGCGCCTCCTTCGAGCTCGCGGGCAAGGTCCTCGGCGCCGACGTCATCAACCTTACGGCCTCCGGCTCCAGCGTCGAGAAGGGGGAGTCGCTCATCGACACGGTGCGCACGCTGCGCGCAATCGGCGCCCACGTCCTCGTCATGCGCCACTCGATGTCGGGCGCGCCGTACCTCGCCGCCGCCCACTGCGACGCGCGCGTCATCAACGCCGGCGACGGCTGGCACGCTCACCCGACGCAGGGCCTGCTCGACCTCTACACCCTGCGCAGCCGCATCGGCGCGCTACAGGGCAAGCGCGTCGTCATCGTCGGCGACATCGCCCACAGCCGCGTAGCGCGCAGCGACATCTGGGGCCTGACGAAGCTGGGCGCCGAGGTCGTCGTCTGCGGCCCGCCGACGCTGCTGCCGGCGGAGCTTGGCTGCTCGCATGAGGCAGGTCCTTCGACAGGCTCAGGAGGGCCACTGCCGCCCGTGACGGTGGAGACGGACCTCGACCGCGCCGTCTGCGGCGCCGACGCCGTGATGACGCTGCGCCTGCAGCAGGAGCGGATGACGAACGGCCTGCTGCCCAGCCTGCGCGAGTACTCCCGCCTCTACCAGGTGAACGAGGAGCGGATGGCGAAGGCGAAGGCGGGCGCGCCGGTGCTGCACCCCGGCCCGATGAATGAAGGGGTCGAAATATCCGCGGCGGTGGCGCACGGCGCGCGCTCGCTCATCGAGGAGCAGGTGACGAACGGCGTCGCGGTGCGCATGGCGCTGCTCTACCTGATGCGGGGGGCGAAGTGACGCCTGGCTTGAAACCGGGCCCTCGTCCTTCGACCGGCTCAGGACGAGCGGACATTGAACCCGTTCGTGGTGAGCCTGCCCGCCCTGAGCGCTGTCGAAGGGTCGAACCACGCTTTGGAGAGGCGGAACCGTGTCAAGCCTTCTAATCCGCGGCGGGCGCGTGCTCGACCCCGCCAGCGGGCTCGATATGGCGTCCGGCGACATCCTCATCGAGGACGGGCGCGTAGCGGCCGTCGGGCCGGATCTCGCTGAGCGTGCTTCGACAGGCTCAGCACGAACGGGTATGGGAGTAGTCGACGCTTCGGGCCTCGTCGTCTGCCCCGGCTTCGTCGACCTGCACACGCACCTGCGCGACCCCGGCTTCGAGTACAAGGAGACGATCGAGACGGGGACGCGGGCGGCGGCGCGCGGCGGCTTCACGACGGTCTGCGCCATGCCGAACACGGAGCCGCCCATCGACAGCAGGTCGGTGGTGGACTACGTCCTCGGCCGCGCCGCAGAGGCGGGCGTCGTGCGGGTGCTGCCGATCGGCTGCGTGACCAAGGGCCGCGCCGGCACGCAGCTGGCGGAGCTGGGCGAGCTGGCGGAGGCGGGCTGCGTCGCCTTCAGCGACGACGGCGCGCCCGTTGCCGACGCCGCCGTCATGCGTCGCGCCCTGGAGTACGCCTCGACCTTCGATACGCCCGTCGTCGACCACTGCGAGGACCCGCAGCTGGCCGGCGGCGTCATGCACGAGGGCTGGGTGTCGACGCGCCTCGGCCTGCAGGGCATACCGGCTGCGTCGGAGGAGAGCGCCATCGCCCGCGACCTGGCGCTGGCGGCCCAGACGGGGGCCCGCCTGCACATCGCCCATGTCAGCACGGCGGGCGGCGTCGAGCTGGTGCGGCGGGCGAAGGCGGCGGGCGTGCGCGTGACGGCGGAGGTGACGCCGCACCACCTGGCGCTGACTCACGAAGCGGTGATGCACCGCGAAGGCGAGAGTGGTCTTGCGTACGACACGAACGCGAAGATGTACCCGCCCTTGCGCCGTCCGGAGGACGTCGCCGCCTGCATCGAGGGGCTGCGCGACGGGACGATCGACGCCGTGGCGACGGATCACGCGCCGCACGCCGTGCAGGAGAAGCTCTGCGAGTTCGACGCCGCCGCCTTCGGCATGTCGGGCCTGGAGACGGCCTTCGCGCTGGCGATGACCGCCGTCGAGATCGGCGCGCTGAGCCTGGAGCGGCTAGTCGAGGCGCTGACCATCGGGCCCGTGCGCGCGTTGGGCCTCGACCGCCGCATAGCCGGCCTCGGGACGCTGGCCGTCGGTGCGCCGGGCGACGTCGTCCTCCTCGACCCGAAGCGGGAGTGGCTCGTCGACCCGGAGGCGTTCGCGTCGAAGGGGAAGAACACGCCGCTCGGAGGCCGGCGGCTGCGGGGCCAGGTCGTCGCGACGGCCTACGCCGGTGAGGTCGTGCACGCGTTGGCGGGGGTCGGGGCGTGAGCGATGCCTGAGCGCGCCTACCTGGTGCTGGAAGACGGGACGGTCTTCGAGGGCCAGCCCTTCGGCGCGCCGGCGGAGGCGACGGGCGAGGTCGTCTTCAACACGTCGATGACGGGCTACCAGGAGGCGCTCACCGACCCCTCCTACGCCGGCCAGATGCTGGTCATGACCTACCCGCTGCAGGGCAACTACGGCACGAACGGCCGCGACGACGAGTCGGGCCGGGTGCAGGTGAGCGCCTTCATCGTGCGGGAGCACTGCCTGGCGCCGAGCCACCGCCTGATGACGGCGACGCTGCACGACTACCTGGTCGCGCGCGGCGTTCCCGGGCTGAGCGGCGTCGACACGCGCGCCCTGACCCGGCGCCTGCGCGTCGCCGGCGTGATGATGGGCGCACTGACGCAAGGCTCACCTGAGGCGGCGCTCGAGCGACTGCGCGACTCGGCGCGCTACGGGACGGTCGACCTCGTGCCGGCGGTGAGCGCCGAGCGGCCGTTTGCCTGGCCGCCGGCGGGCGCCTACGCGCCGGTCGAAGCGGCGGCGCCGGAGCATCGCGTCGTCGTCCTCGACCTGGGCGTCAAGTACAACATCATGCGCTCGCTGCGGCGCCTGGGCTGCGACGTCATGGCCGTGCCGGCGAAGTCGACCGCCGAGTCCATCCTCGCGCTGCGGCCGGAGGGCGTCGTCCTATCGCCCGGCCCGGGCGACCCGGCGCTGCTCGACTACGCTGTGGAGGCGGCGCGAGGGCTCATCGGCCGCGTGCCGCTGATGGGCATCTGCCTGGGGCACCAGGTGGTCGGCCTCGCCCTCGGCGGGCGGACGTATAAGCTGAAGTTCGGGCACCGCGGCGCCAACCACCCCGTGCGCGACGTGGCGACGGGCCGCGTCTACATCACGGCGCAGAACCACGGCTACGCCCTCGACGCGGACGGCCTGCCGGCGAGCGTCGAGGTGAGCCACGTGCACCTGAACGACGGGACGGTGGAGGGGCTGCGCGGGCTGGAGGCGCCGCTGATGACGATCCAGTACCACTCGGAGGCGTCGCCGGGGCCGTTGGACAACATGTACCTGTTCGAGCGCTTCGTGGAGATGGTGGGGGCGTGACTAGGCCCTCTAAGGTGCTCATCCTCGACCTCACCCCCTGCTGCCGCTTCCCCCTCTCCCTCCGAGGGAGAGGGGGCGCAGGCCGGAGACGCCTACGACGTGAAGCAGCGCAGGGTGAGGTCGTGAGGTCGTCCGGTGACTGAAAAGCCCTCTAAGGTGCTCATCCTCGACCTCACCCCCTGGCTGCCGCCATCCCCCTCTCCCTCAGAGGGAGAGGGGGCGCAAGTCAGAGACGCCTTCGACGTGATGTTGCGTGGGGTGAGGTCGTGACAAAGCCCGCCAAGGTGCTCATCCTCGGCTCCGGGCCGATCATCATCGGCCAGGCGGCGGAGTTCGACTACTCCGGCTCCCAGGCCTGTCGCGCCCTGCGCGAGGAGGGCGTCACCACCGTCCTCGTCAACTCCAACCCGGCGACGATCATGACCGACGAGGACATCGCCGACGTCGTCTACATCGAGCCGCTGACCGTCGACGTCGTCGAGCGAGTCATCGCGCGGGAGCGGCCGGACGGGCTGCTGCCGACCCTCGGCGGCCAGACGGGGCTCAACCTCGCCGTGGCGCTCGCCGACGCCGGCGTGCTCGAGAAGTACGACGTGCGCCTCCTCGGCACGCCGCTGGCGACGATCCGCAAGGCGGAGGACCGCGAGCTGTTCAAGGAGATGCTGCTCGAGATCGGCGAGCCGGTGCCGGAGAGCGAGACGGTTACGAGCTGGGAGCAGGCGGCGGCGGTGCGGGAGCGCATCGGCCTGCCGCTGGTCATCCGGCCGGCCTACACGCTCGGCGGCACGGGCGGCGGCGTCGCCCACACGCCGGAGCAGTTCGAGCGCATCGTCCAGGGCGGCCTCGCCGCCAGCCCCATCGGCCAGGTGCTCGTCGAGCGCAGCCTGCTGGGCTGGAAGGAGGTCGAGTACGAGGTGATGCGCGACGCCGCCGACAACTGCATCACCGTCTGCAACATGGAGAACCTCGACCCGATGGGCGTGCACACCGGCGACAGCATCGTCGTCGCGCCGAGCCAGACGCTGACGGACAAGGAGTACCAGATGCTGCGCTCGGCGGCGCTGCGCATCATCCGCGCCCTCGGCATCGAGGGCGGCTGCAACATCCAGTTCGCGCTGGCGCCGCGGCCGGACGTCGTGCCCTGGGCCTGGCCGGACGGGGCAGCGGCTGCGATGCGCGACCGCCTCGACCTGCCGCCCTACTACGTCATCGAGGTCAACCCGCGCGTCTCGCGCTCGTCGGCGCTGGCCAGCAAAGCGACGGGCTACCCCATCGCCCGCGTCGCGGCGAAGATCGCCGTCGGCAAGCGCCTGGACGAGATATCGAACGCCGTGACACAGCGCACGACGGCTGCCTTCGAGCCGGCGCTGGACTACTGCGTCGTCAAGATACCGCGCTGGCCGTTCGACAAGTTCCCCTTCGGCGACCGCCAGATCGGCACGCAGATGAAGGCGACGGGCGAGGTCATGGCGATCGACCGCAGCTTCGAGGCGGCGTTGCAGAAGGCGATCCGCAGCCTCGAGATCGGCGAGCGGACGCTGCTCTGGGAGGACCCGAACTGGGCGGACGACCCCTGCGCGCGGCCGCTGGACGCGACGGACGAGCGCCTCTGGGCGGTCATGGCGGCGCTGCGGCGCGGCGCCGACAGCATGGACATTGCGCGCAGGACGGGAATCGACCCCTGGTTCATCGAGCGGCTGCAGAACATCATCCGCGTCGAGAAGCGCCTGCTGGCCGAGCCGCTGACGAAGGAGCTGCTGCGCGAGGCGAAGCGCCTCGGCTTCTCCGACGCCCAGGTCGGCACGCTGGCCGACCGCCTGCCGGAGCAGGTGCGCGACCTGCGCAAGGAGTGGGACCTGCGCCCCGTCTACAAGATGGTCGATACCTGCGCCGCTGAGTTCGACGCCGTCACGCCCTACTTCTACAGCACCTACGAGGAGGAGAACGAGGCGCCGCCGCTGGCGGACGACAGCGTCCTCGTCATCGGCTCCGGGCCGATCCGCATCGGCCAGGGCATCGAGTTCGACTACGCCTCCGTGCACGCCGTCTGGGCGCTGCAGGAGGC
>Ga0209108_10000651_pt1 | contig 19260 bp, 18 predicted proteins | sample Rifsed10ft1_FD_184003 | JGI IMG/M metagenome (GOLD analysis project Ga0209108, IMG submission 184003) | Soil microbial communities from Rifle, Colorado, USA - sediment 10ft 1 (version 2) | ecosystem: Environmental > Terrestrial > Deep subsurface > Rock core/Sediment | place: Rifle, Colorado...
AGTTGACAGACAGGGCACGAGGAGTTTCTGACCGCCAACCGCCAACCGCCAACCGCCAACCGCCAACCGCCAACCGCCAACCGCCAACCGCCAACCGATCCATTCCAAATGGCCAATCGTCACTTTCAGTTCCTGGACATTCCGCGCCGCGAACCGGACAAGCTGCCGGTCGAGCAGCGCCTGCTCTCGTTTCGCGAGATCTACTCGCAGTACGACGTCGAAAGCGCCGCTCAGCAGGCCGGCCGGTGCATCGCCTGCGGCAATCCGTTCTGCGAATGGAAATGCCCGGTTCACAACTACATCCCCAACTGGCTGAGGCTCATCCAGGAGGGAAACCTGTTCGAAGCGGCGGAGCTGTCGCATCGCACGAACTCGCTGCCCGAGGTCTGTGGGCGCATCTGTCCGCAGGACCGCCTGTGCGAGGGTGCCTGCACACTCAATGATGGTCTGGGCGCGGTCAGCATCGGCGCGATCGAGAAGTACATCACCGACGAAGCACTGAGGGCTGGATGGCGGCCCGATCTCTCGCACGTCAAGCCGACCGGGAGACGCGTGGCGATAGTAGGCGCCGGACCGGCGGGCCTCGGCTGCGCCGATATCCTCGCGCGTAACGGGGTGAAACCGGTCGTGTTCGATCGCTATGCCAAGATCGGCGGCCTGCTCACATTCGGAATCCCGCCGTTCAAGCTCGAGAAGGAGGTCGTCGAGAAGCGCAGGGAGATCATGGAAGGGATGGGCGTCGAGTTCGTGTTGAATACGGATGTCGGTGCCGACATTCGCTTTCAGACACTCCTCGACGAGTACGATGCCGTGTTTCTCGGCATGGGCACATATTCGTACGTCAAGGGCGGTTTCCCCGGGGAGGATCTGCCTGGCGTACACGAGGCGCTGCCCTACCTCATCGCCAACGTCAATCGCGAGCTGGGTCTGGAGAAAGCGGACACCGAGTTCATTGATATGCACGGCAAGCGCGTGCTGGTGCTGGGCGGCGGCGATACCGGGATGGACTGCAACCGCACAGCCATCCGGCAGGGCGCGGAATCGGTCACCTGCACCTACCGGCGCGACGAGGCGAACATGCCGGGCTCACGGCGCGATTTCAAGAACAGCAAGGAAGAGGGTGTCGAGTTCCTGTTCAACGCGCAGCCGATCGAGATCGTCGGCACCGATCGCGTTGAGGGCGTGAAGCTCGTGCAGACGCGACTTGGCGCGCCGGGACCGCGGGGACGCCGAATTCCGGAAGCGGTTCCGGGAAGTGAACAGTTAGTCGCGGCCGATGCGGTGATCATCGCATTTGGCTTTACCCCCAGTCCGCCCGCGTGGTTCGAAGAGTTTGGCATCGCGCTTCACGCCAACGGCCGCGTGCGCGTGTCCGCCAATCACGGCTTTCCGTTTCAGACCACGCACCCGAAGATCTTCGCTGGCGGCGACATGGTGCGCGGCTCCGATCTGGTCGTGACCGCCGTGTTCGAAGGCCGCGAGGCGGCGCGCGGCATCCTCAATTCGCTGCGGCTCTGACTTTTCAGGGCTTTTTCACTACCTGTCGCCATTTGGGGACAGGTTCCGCGTGATGAACTTATCGGATTGAACAAGACCGGCGCGCACGCGCACGGGACTGTGAAAACAGTCACCTCGTTTTACTTATGCAGGAGAAAACTACCGACCCTTGACGGTCGTGGTCCTAAAGGGACGTTCGCCGCGAAGGAGAGCAAGCGGCTGTAGCTCGTGTCGTCACGTGAGGCGATTGAAATGACAACGATTCAGGCAGGCCGGTTCCGGACTGTGCTGATTGTTCTGGCGCTGTTTGCCGGTCTTGCGGGTCAGGCGCTCGGGTCGATGGACTTCCCGTTCGCGCACGTCGCGCAAGCTGCGGCGCTGACTGTCGGGATGCTGGTTGTCGCCGTGTTGGTGTACCACTTCCTGCGCCATCCCGACGCAGCGGAGCGGGCTACCGGCATCGAAGAGCGCGCAGTCGCGCCAGCAGAACGACCCGACGCCGCCGCACTAAGTGACACGCGACGCGTCTTCAGCTCAATCAACGAAGGTCTGTTCCTGCTCGATCGCAATCTCGTCATCGGCACCGAACAGTCTCCCGTGCTCAAGCAGGTCCTGCGGCGCGACAATTTCGCGGGCGTGGGTTTCAAGGACCTGCTCCAGGACATCGTTACCGGCAATACGCTCAAGACCGCCCTCGATTTCGTGGGGCAGCTGGCGAGCGGTCACCTCACTGATGACAGCATTCACAGCAGCAATCCACTGAAGGAAGTCGCGGTTTACTTCGGAGCCCAGGGCCAGTCGTTCGAGACGCGCTATCTCAAGTTCGACTTCCGGCGCGAGGGCCCGACGAATGGCCAATCGGCCCGGATCCTGGCCGCAGTGACAGACATCACCGAACCGGTGCGCCTGCGACTGGAGCTGCAGCAGGCCCAGGCGGCTGCCGCGGTCCAGATGGATCTGCTGATGAGCATTCTGCACGTCGCGCCGGACAAGATGCTGATGTTCCTGGCGGAGGCCGAGGCGGCCATCAACCAGGCGAACGCCGTTCTGAAACAGCCGGCCAGTGAAGATGCCGAATTTCGCGCCAAGATCCATGAACTGTTCACCGCCGTGCATGGCATCAGGATCTCCGCTGCCGTGTTGAGTCTGCCGACGGTCGAGGCCAGAACACACTCCTTCGAGGACGACCTCGAGTCGCTGCGCGGCAAGAAAGAGCTGTCCGGATTCGACATGCTGGACCTGCCGATCAAGCTCGCCGAACTGTTGACGCACTTCGGCGCGATACGCGCGCTGATCGGGCGGATTACGGCACTGCGCTTGGCATTCGTCTCGACAGCTGACCTGCCCGAGACCCTGGACCCGGCGGATACCGTGACGATTGCGGTTCCGGAGTTCACGAAATTTCACGCCGCGGTGGCCGAGGATTCGCAGGCAGCGGCGGACCCGATCGAACCGGCTGACGCGCCAGCAGCAGTCGAACCGGTCGCCGCCCCGGATGCGGCAACACCGCCGGCTGCAAGTGAAGCGCCGCGACCAGCGCCGGATACGATCGCGCAGACGGTATCGAATCTCTCCACGCGCGTCGCGCGTGAGCTCGGCAAGGAAATCCGCATCGAGACGCATGGACTGGAGCATCTTCCGGCGGAATACCACCGTGACGTGAAGAGCATTCTGATCCAGCTGGCGCGCAATTCGGTTGCGCACGGAATCGAGACCCCCGAGCAGCGCGCCGCCAGTGGCAAACCAGCAGTCGGCGTAATCCGCATCGAGCTCGAGCCCGACAAATCGAACAGCGCTTATCACCTGCAGGTCGAGGACGATGGCTGTGGATTCTCGGCCGAACGCATTCGCGCAGCTGCAGTGAGCAGAGGCATCGTGACGAGCGAGGAGGCACGGCATCTCGACGGCCGCAAGCTCGTCGCACTGCTTTTTGAGCCCGGGTTCGCGGCGCTCGCGGAGACCAAAGCACCGGCTGGACACGGGGTCGGCATGGATCTCGTCAAGTCGATAGTCGATCGGCTCGGCGGGCGCATCGGGGTAGCAGGCAAGCCGGGCAAATACTCGCGGTACCGGATCACGTTGCCAATGCGCGATTCGGCTGCAGCCGCCGCGTAGTGCCCCGACTCCACGCAAAAAAAAGCCCCGCGCGAGGCGGGGCTTCGGGCTGTCCGGGATCTGCGTTTTTCTATTTCTCAGTGATCCCGGGGATGCTTTTTTTCGTTATTTCTCTTTGCGGCGACGAGACAGCGCCACACCCATGCCAATCAGACCGATAGCCAGCAGCGCCAGCGTGCCTGGCTCCGGCACTGCGCGATAGCCGTCCGAATAGCCGCGCGAATCGAGACGCGAGGATCCGAACAGGAAGTCGCCGTACATACTCGAGACCGTCACTGAATAAGTGCCGTTCAGATTGAGCGTGAGCAGTCCCGCGAGCGACCAGCCACCGAACTCGGTGCCGCTCACGTTCCAGAACCGGTTGTCGCCATATGAAAGATTATCCGACCAGGAGTTCTCGGTCTCCCACCAGAATGTCGGCACGTTGATGTAGGCCGCTTCGCCTGCCTCATCAAAGCTGTACAGGTCGACCGTCAGCTGGAACGACGTCAACACGTCCAGTCCGGGCCGGAACCCGTATTCACCGTCGGTGATGTCGTGCGTGTACGTTAGCGACGGCGGTATTTCGATGTCTGGAGTGGGATTGTAAACATCGTTCCACGACCACCCGATAAAGGTCGCATTCGCAGTGGCGGAGAAGCCTGCGAGTAGCAGACCGACTGCCAACGTGCTTGCGAGCTTGCTCCCGAATGCCCTCATTTCCCTTAATCCCCTAGCTTCCGTTTCTCTGACCGTTCCGTTTGCTCTTGGCGCCCCGAACCCGGGTGGATCGCGGTTGCCAGAGAAGGAGCAAGTGACGTGCCACTGCGAATAGTGCCTTTTGGATCAATTAGATATGAGTTCTGGTGCGCGCGGCGCGCTACGGCACTGCGACAACCTGTAAGAAAGGCCGACGGGCGACTGCCAGAAGCGTGACGGGGCACACGAGCATCAATTCCCGGCACGCACGAATCTAGAATGGGCTAGCGCCGTGCATGTGTACGTCTTTGATATCTAAAGAGTTGCCGTGACTGTCGCGTTCAGGGAGCCCGAGTAAGAGGGTACCTACGTGTAAAGTCCATCGACGAGTCCGGGACAAAACTGCTCTGGGGAGCCTGGAGTCATCGTTCGCGTTCGACCGGAACGCGCACTCCGAAGCGAACCCCACCGCGCGCCGCGACATTCTCCGCAATGAGCTGGCCGCCATGGAATTCGGCGATCAGCTGCACGATGCGCAGCCCCAATCCGAAGTGCGGTTGTCCACGCGTGTCGCGGCGAAACTGGAACATCGAATCGAACAGGCGCGCACGCACACCGGGAGGAATGGGCGCGCCGGGATTGAACACGCTCAACAGCAGGAACTCGCCTTCGCACTCGAGCGCGAGCTCGATCGTCGCGCCGGGTGCGCTGAAATCGATTGCGTTGTCGATCAACTTGTCGAGCAGTTGGATGACGAGCTCCGGTGCGCCCGTGATCGAGCATGCCGCATCAGGCGTGCGCGCCTCGAAGCGATGCGACTTGAACGTATCGGCATAGGCGCGTGCCATCGAGCGAGTGAGCTCGGCCAGGTCGAAACGTGTCCGCTGTGCATGGCGAATCGCCTCTTCGGTGCGCGTCGCCGCGCCCATGGCGGTCAGAATCGCCTGCAATCGGTCCGTGCCTTCGCGGGCGCGGCGCACGTACGTGTCGAGTTCATCGCGGTCCGACTCAAGGTTGTCGAGCGAAGAACTGACGATTGCGAGTGGCGTGCGCAGCTCGTGCGACAGCTTGCCGGCGAGTGTGCGCAGATAGTCGGTGTATTCATTCAATCGCCCGAGCAGCGCCGCAAAGCTTCGCGCCAGGTCGCCGACCTCGTCGCGCGCGCCGGTTCCGGGAATCACCGCATTCACGCGACCATCCGGCGCCAGGGCCGTCTCTGCCGCGCGCTTCAGCCGGCCGAGACGAATCGAGATCACGGCCGCGAACGCCAGCAGGCCGAGGACTGAGACGGCGGTCGCCGCAAACGTGATGTTGAGCAGCCGCGTGAGCGCCCGGTCACGAAGCGTGAGCAGTCGATCGCTGGCCTGTTCCAGGACGAGGATGCCGAGAGGATCAGCCGCGTTGCGAATTGGCGCGCTAACGGCGAGCAACGTGCGCCTTTCGTCCGGCAGCCGGAACCAGCTGCTACCGCCTTTTCCGGAGAACGCGGCCCCTGCAGGTGGATCGATCAACCGGCCTGCCTGCCCCGCTCGAGTCGGCATCTCGGCCTGTCCACTCTCGAGCACGCGGCGATAGAGACTCTGCATCCATCTCGCGGGTGGCGGATGGGCGGATTCGGCATAGCCGGGCTCGGAGTCCACCGATCCCGCCGCAGCGAGCAGCCAGCCGTTGACATCGCCCACGGTGGCGCGAGTTGCGGGTGGCAGCAACGATTCAAGTTCGCGAGCGAGGGCAGGGGACGGCACGAGAAGTCGCCCTCGGGGTTCTCGGGTCTCGAGGTCAAGCGTGCCGACACGCACCGGGACCGCGCCCGCAGCGGCGACATCGACGACTTCGAACCCCAGTCGCGCACCGACCATTGTCGACGGAATGCGAATCTCGAGCCGATAGCCGCTGTGATCCGGCTGCCAGAAAGCCTGGATGCGCGGCTCAGCAATTTCCCGGCGCTCGCCATACGACGAGAGCACCGGGCGCCGTGCGCTGATGAGACCGGGTGCGCTGGTCGATAGCAGATAGAGCGCTCGGTCTCCCGGGGAAGATTCCAATGCAAGCCAGACGTGGTCGGCACGAGTGTCGGGCACGCGCTGCGGGTCGGCCGCCTGCTCGAGCTGCGAAAAGGGATCGGCTACCACGAGCAGCAAATAAAGATTGCGGTCATCGAACGCGACTGCGTAGTCGACAGCGAGAGGAGCGCTGGCCGCGGCGACGTGTAGCAGCGCATCGGCCGGCAATCCCCAGTCATCGGCATAGCCGTCGAGGAGAGGCGGCGTGCGCAGCGGATAGGCGTAGAGATCACCCGCCTCAGGGTCGAACGGAGCGGGCCGCGCGGAATCCGGATACAAGAGCTGTGGCCGGGCAGCGAGCATGCCCGCGAGCGTCGAGGCTGTCGCGGACAATGCCTGCTCCTGCCCGTCACGCAACACCGACTCCATCTCGCGCGCGTAGCGGCACCCGGCCCAAGGCAGGAACAGCGTGAGCAGCGCGAGCAGCAGGAACTGGTAACGCAGCGGCATCAGATCCAGCGATAACCCATGCCGTACACCGTCTGGATCGCGTCGAACGCCGCATCGATCGCGACGAACTTGCGGCGGATGCGCTTGATGTGGGACGTGATGGTGTTGTCGTCGAGAACTACGTTCGCGGCATCCATCAGTTGCTGGCGATTTTTCACGTGCCCCGGGTGCTCGGCGAGGGAGTGCGCGATCCAGAACTCGGTGAGCGACAGAGGCACGACTTGTCCGTTCCATGACGCCTCGAGGCGTTCGGCGTCGAGCGTGAGCGGCCCGCGCTGAACGATCTGTGATGCTTTCGCCGGCTGATTGAGCGCGTCAATGCGCCGGAAGAGTGCCACGACGCGCGCCACCAGGTGAGCGAGGCTGATGTCCTTGGTGAGGAAATCATCGGCGCCCAGTCTCAGTCCGGAGACCGCGTCGATCTCGCTGTCGCGCGCGGTCAGAAATATGATCGGCAGCTGCGTAGAGGCCGCGCGTAGCTCGCGGCACAGCTCGTATCCCCCTTCCACCTCGTCCTCGAGGGCGATGTCGATGATGGCGAGGTCCGGAAGCCGCGAGCCGAATGCCTGCAGCGCCTGTCGGCGGTTCGCAAACGTGCGCACCGCGTAGCCATTGCGCTCGAAAGCCGCGGCGTAGTTGGCGCGGATCGCGGGCTCGTCTTCCACGATCGCTATCAGCTTCTTCATCGTGCTCAGTCTAACGTCTGCCGGCAGCGCCAAGAACGGCTGCCCGAATTGATCACAATCGTCCCGCTCTTTGCCCCGATCCCCGCACCGGCTTGGCCCTTTCGGCGCGCTGAATGATCTCTGCCGGAACGCGCCGGAGCGCGCACTGGAGAGGGCATATGGCGAGCGAGATACAGAGTTGTCAGAGGGCGTCATCGATCGGCACCAGGCAGTGGTCACAGTTCAACAGCCGTCGCGGCACGGGTCAGGAACCCTTCGCCCAGCGCCTCGCGCGTGCCCGGCTGCTGTTCCTGAGGCGACGCGAACTGGCTGCGGACTGGCTGGCGCTGGTCGTGGTGCTGTGCTTTTGCGCCGTCCTTGGCTGGACCAACGTCGCCCAGGTAGCACCGCTCGATGATGGGCCGTTGCGATTCGAGGTCGCGGCTGAGCCTTTAGGTCTCGCCGCAAGTGACGTGGTTGTCGCCCGCGTGCGACGCCCTGGCCTCGAACCCTCGCGAGAAACCGCTGTCGCAAACACTACGAAGCAAGTGATGTCATGACTACGCGCGACACGATCGAGACGAATCTGAATGGCACCGGGAATGTCGCCACCGCGGCGCGCACACGGTACCGCGACCAGGCGCTCAACTGGATTGCGCTCGGGATATTGCTGGGTGCGTGGCAGCTCGAAGCTGAACTGGATCGCGACGAGGAGCGGCAGATGACTCCGCGTCTCGCAGTGACCAGGCCTGCGCACGCCCGGGAATCGCAGGCGCTGTGGAACGCCGAGCCACGCGGGCGATCGTGGATCAGCCGCGCGACGAAGCGCCCGACTAGAATGCGCTGACGCCCGTCAGCTCACGGCCGATGGTGAGCTGATGCACGGTTTCCGTGCCCTCGTAGGTGATGACGCTCTCGAGGTTCAGCATGTGGCGAACGGGCACGTACTCCGCGCTGACTCCCGAAGCACCGAGCATGTCGCGGCAATCGCGTGCCACATCGAGCGCCATGCGGACGTTGTTCCACTTGGCGAGCGACACCTGGCTCGGCGTCATCTCGCCCTTGTCCTTGAGCCTGCCGAGCTGCAGCGACAGGAGCTGTGCGGTGGTGATGCGCCGGGAATGATCGGCGAGGCGCATCTGGATCGCCTGTGTATGCGCCAGCGGCCGGCCGAAGAGAACCCGCGACTTCGTGTAGTCGAGCAATTGTTCCAGGCAGGCCTGCGCGGCACCGATCACGCCCCACGAGATGCCGTAACGCGCCTGGGTCAGGCAGGACAGTGGGCCCTTCAGGCCTGAAACTCCGGGGAGGACGTTGGCCTCCGGCACCACGACATTGTCAAAGAACAGGCTCGACGTGACCGAGGCGCGCAGGGAGAACTTGCGTTCGATTTCGGGCGCGGAAAAGCCCTTCATGTCCTTCTCGACCAGGAAGCCGCGGATGCCTTCGTCGGTCATCGCCCACACGATCGCGAGGTCCGCGATGCTGCCGTTGGTGATCCACATCTTGGCGCCGTTGAGCACCCAATCCTTGCCCTTGCGCCGCGCGTGCGTGCGCATGTTGGCCGGGTCGGATCCGCCATGCGGTTCGGTCAAGCCGAAGCAGCCGATGATCTCGCCGCGGGCCATTCCAGGCAGGTATTTCTGCTTCTGCGCATCGCTGCCGAAGGCGTAGATCGGGTACATGCAGAGACTCGTCTGCACGGAAACGAAGCTGCGGATTCCCGAATCGCCCCGCTCGAGCTCCTGGCAGATGAGGCCGTAGCTCACGGCATTCAGGCCGGCGCATCCGTAGCCCTTGAGGTACACACCGAGCAGTCCGAGCTCGGCCAACTCCGGCACGATCTCGCGCGGGAATCGGTGCTCCTCGAAGCAGCGCCCGATGATCGGAAGCACCTTCTCATCGACCATCCGCCCGACCGAGTCCTGGACCATCTGCTCCTCTTCCGAAAGCAGCGCCCGGACGTTGTAGAGATCCAGCGGGTTGAGCGCCGGCGTGGAGGACTTGCGCGCCGGTGCGGCGTCGTTTGCGTGCGTGGCCACGGTGCTCTCCAGCTCGCTTGTGGTCGGATTTGGCGAGGGAAATGGGGCGCGAATGATATCAGCAGGTCCTACCCACGACCGCCGCTCGATCGCGCCGCGGATAGACGATGAGCCGGCGCCGGCACACTTCAGTGATGTCGATGGCGAGATCAAACCGAGTGACTTCTGCGCTATTGTTGACTAATATCGCAACAGAATGGATCTGTACTCGCTGTCGACGTTCGTCAAGGTCGTGCAGACCGGCAGTTTCACCAAGGCTGCCGCATCCATCGGAACGCACAAAGCACGGGTGAGCCGCGGGCTCGCCGGCCTCGAAAAAGAACTCGGTGTCAGGCTCCTTGAGCGCACCACCCGACGCGTCCGGCTCACGGAAGTGGGTCAGCAAATCTACGACCAGGCGGTGGGCGTGCTCGCGGCTGTTGACGATATTCAGTCGATCGCCGGCAACCTTCAGAGCGACCCCCAGGGGACGCTCAGGCTGATGGTGACTTCGGAACTCGGCGTCACCGGATTCGGGCGCTGGATCGACGCGTACGCTGAAAAATATCCCAAGGTCGCGATCGAGATCGACGTGAGCGACCGACCCGTCGACCTCGTCGCCGAAGGTCTCGATCTTGCCCTGCATACGGGACCGCTCGCGGAGTCCGCCGTCGGTGCCAGGAAGGTAGGTGAGTTGTCGTACGGTCTCTACGCGAGCCCGGCTTACCTCGAACGCCACGGAACACCACAGGATGGTGATGACCTGAGGAAACATCCGCTGCTGATGTTCTCCGGCAGCGGCCAGCGCGGCTGGCGGCTCGTCACCTTGTCGAGAGAACTGCGAATCGATGGTCCCGCGCGCGTCCGGGCCAACGACAGTCTCGTCGTGCGCGATGCGGCCATGCGCGGCCTCGGCATTGCGCTTCTGCCGACGGTGATCGGCAAGGAAGAGGTCTCGCGGGGGACCTTGCGCCGCGTGCTTTCAGCGTGGTCGGCGCCCAAGGTGCCGGTGCACGCCCTCTTCCTTGGAGGGCGCGACCTCGTGCCGAAGGTGCGGGCATTCATCGACCTCGCGAGCACGATGCCGCTGTCCTGACACGCGAACTCCGGTCTCGCAAAGCTAATTTCTGCCCCACGCAGCCCATAAGCCTTGACGTCGTGAGTCCGGCTTTGAGTTCGCCGAGTCGCCGGACTGATGCCGAGACATGCAACAATAGGCTCGATGGCCTGGGTATTGACGCTTGTGTTGTAGCCAGTCGAGGCGTCGGAATCGGGTGACGTCCAACTCAGCGGACCATCCCGGTAATTTCGGAATGCCGCAAGACTGTCAAGAACTCGCTAGAAACCACGACTGATCGTCACGCCCGCCCAGACCGGATCGCGCCGCCCAAGGCCGTCGCGGACTTCAGAGGTCTGCACGCGCACCGCGTAGCTCATCTGCGTCCCGCCGGCAAACTGCCCGGTGACCCCAAACCAGATCTCGCCGATCACATGGTTGATCTCGTCCGAAGCGAACACGTGGTCGCTATCGCGGAACTGACCTTGCAGGAATGCGTTGTATGCGCGCAGTCTGACTTTCGCGCCGGCCCAGACATAAACCTCGCTCAACCCACGGCCGTCCGTACGCGCAATCGGCGCGGGTTGTACGATGTAATCGACGCGTTCCGGATTGAACGTCCACCAGGGCGAATTGATTGCACCCAGGCGTGCTGACACGGCATAGCTCGCTTCGGTGAGATAGCCGGCGCTCAACTCCCACGTGGTCTGAGTCTCGAGGAGACCAGGGCCAAGCATCAGGCGCCGGCCGCGCAAGGTCGAGCCGCCGATCGCGTAGCGCGCCGTCGGCTCGCCACCCGAGGCGATCTGGTGGCCGTAGCCGCGCGGTGCGTCGCTGCCCACCGCCTTGTGAATCGCGGCGTGCAGGTTTGACGTTAATGAGAGACCGAGTATCCCGAATGTCAGGTCGCTGTAGCGAACCGAGCGTGCATCGGGAGCGAGGTACTGGCGCGCGGCGCTGACGAACAGCAGGCTGGCGTACGGCCGGTCCTCGAAACGCACCTCGTCAGCGGCAAGATCCTGCGGCGTGAAGCTCATCAATCCGACCTGCACCCCCTGGTGCAGTCGCGATTCGCTCCACTCGGCATCGCGTGTGAACACCAGGGAATCGAGACGGCGCAACAGCGGATCGAGCGACCACCAATACTCCGCCGTCTGTGCGCCACTCACGGTGACGCCGAGGCCACCGGTGTAGTCGCGATCGCTTTGGGCCGGCGCGAACAGATCGTTGTCGATCGCGAGCGACCATCCGCGTGCATCCTCGATTGCCGGCTGCTCCGCGGACGCGCGCTCGATGATGCTGTCGAGCGACGGCGGCTCGGCAGCGGACACGGGCGCGACTCCGCCCGACAGCACCCCCACAAAAGCCAGCGCTGCCAGCCAGCGCACGCTCCATGGATTTTGGGGTGCGTGACGCGACGACACGATGCGACTCCTCTCGATGTGACCAGGGTGATACGCTACTGGTGCCACGCCTGCGGAAAAATCCACCACCGTGAAAGTCACTGATTCCGGGAAATCAACAATCCGCGCGTTGCAGGCTTCGGGTAACGACAATTTGCGGGCGAAAGTTTTCTGGATGCGGCGCGCGTATGGGCGAGAGCACCGCGCGTGTGCACGACTGTGGCGGTGCACACCAGCATGCGGCAGCATCGTCAGTCAGTCGGGCGACTGACTTTGGTCAGCATTCCGCGGAGTTATGGGCCCAGACCAGAAAGGAATGCCGGCGCGCCTGTAGACATGCGCAAGCAACCACAACGGGCCGATCATGAGGAATTGCACATCCTTGAAAAACGATGGTCGCTTGCCCTCGACTGCGTGGCCGATGAACTGACCGATCCACGCCACGACGAACAATGCCACGCAACTTACCCAGAGCGGTACGGCAAGTTGGTCGAGGAGATAGACGAGCCACGTCAGCACGAGCATCGAGAGGAGCATCCCGACGCCGAGGTTGATCGACATCGTGAAGTAATAGAGGACGGCCACCGCAGCGACGAGCGTGCCCCAGTTCAGAAAGGGTGACACTGCGCGAAATACGGAGGGCACGGGCAGCGCCCACAGCAGGCCAATGACGCTCAGCACGATCACCGGCACACAGATCCAGTGCAGCAGCTTATTTGTCGGTTTGCGATGGCTCTCGGAGTACTCGTCGAACCACTCTTGCGCGCGACGTGTCATGGCGGCAAAGCTACGCCCGCGGTTTCCTGCCCGCAAGAATGGGGGCCCCGAGTGGATCGCGACGCATGAGCAAAGCCACCATCGGCCAGCGCGTGATGCAATATTTCGCGCAGGCGAGATTCATTTCGGATGCGCGGCGCCTCGATATCTATCCGCCATTCTTCCTGATGCGCATCAAGGTTCTCGAACTCAGCCCGGATTGGCGTCACCTGCGCGTGCGCCTGCCGCTCAACACACTGTCACGCAATCCAGGTGGCGTGATGTTCGGGGGTTACCAGGCGGCGCTGGCCGATCGGATTGCGGCGATCGTGTGCGCGCGTGTGTTTCCGGGTTACTCTGTCTGGACTCGGACCATGAGCATCGACTTCCAACGCGGTGGCAACACCGATCTCGAGCTGCGCTTCGATTTTCCCGCCAATCTCGAGGCCCTCATTCGTCGCGAATTGGAGACAGCGGGACGCGCTACGCCGACATTCGAGTATGGCTATTATCTACGCGACGGAAACCGCTGCAGCGTGGTGCGCAATACGGTGGCGATCCGGCCCAAAGGCTATCGCAAGGCCACCACGCCACCCGCGCCGGAACGTGGTTTGTAACGTGACGCCCGTTCAAGCGCGGTTCAGGAACCTGAATTCAGACTAGCCATATGAAGATGCATCCGATCAACGGGTGGAGGAACGACATGAAGCGATTGCCAGCGTGGAAGGTGCTGACTCTTGCGGCAGCGGCCGCTCTGGCCGGGCTCGCAGGTTGTCAGACGATCAATCCCTATACGGGAGAGACCCAGACCAGCAAGGCGGCCAAGGGAGCGGCGGTCGGCGCTGCGGCCGGGGCTGTCGTCGGTCTGATCACGGGCGATGACTCGAAGGAACGGCGTGAGCGCGCACTCATCGGCGCCGGCGTTGGAGCGCTTGCGGGTGGCAGCGTGGGCTACTACATGGACGTGCAGGAAGCGAAGCTGCGTCAGCAGCTGCAGGGCACTGGCGTGAGCGTCACCCGCATCGGCGACAACATCACGCTCAACATGCCCGGCAACGTCACTTTCCGCACCGATAGCGCCGACCTGAATTCCAGTTTCTTCGGCGTGCTGGATTCGGTGAGCCTCGTGCTCAAGGAGTATGAAAAGACCATCGTCGAGGTCGCCGGGCACACCGACAGCACCGGCACGGCTGAGTACAACCAGGGGCTTTCGCAGCGTCGCGCACAGACCGTGGCGACTTACCTGGCAGGCAAGGGCGTGATGGATCAGCGCATGATCACGGTCGGAGCGGGCGAATCACGGCCCGTGGCGACAAACGACACACCTGACGGCCGGCAACTCAACCGGCGCGTCGAACTCACGCTCACACCGATAACGCAGGGGTGAGGCCGCCGCTTTATTGACGGCACCTAAAGTGCCGTCAATCCGGCCGAACGCCCGCACATGGGTTTGGCCGGTGCTTCAGTTGAATCACTGATTCGACCCGGCCAATCGGCTGCACAGGGAGGTGCAGACTCGATGGCGCCCATGGACGGAAGCGCCGTACGCGCCGGCCGGGTTCACAGGGATGCACTGGCGGGACCCTTAGGCTGCGTCGATCACCGTTTCGGGTGCCACCAGCGCGCGAAGTTTCTTGATCGCATTCGCCTCGAGCTGACGAATGCGCTCGGCGGAGACACCGTAGCGATCAGCGAGCTCGTGCAAGGTCGCCTTCTCGTCGGTCATCCAGCGGCTCGTCAGAATGTCGCGGCTGCGCTCATCGAGGGTCTTCATCGCCAGCCCGAGTCGTTGCGCAGTCGTGTCCTGCCACTCTTCGTTCTCGACCTGTACTGACGGATCGGCGTCTGCCGCCGGCAGGTACATCGCGGGCGTGTAGGCATCCTCGTCGTCGCCTTCCGGTACCGGATCGAACGACAAGTCCCGCGCCGAGAGGCGTTTTTCCATCTCGGTCACTTCTTCTGGCGCTACGCCAAGATCCCGCGCGACCGCTTGCGTCTCGGATTCCGTGAGCCACGCGAGATTCTTCTTGAGCCGGCGCAGGTTGAAGAAGAGCTTTCGCTGCGCCTTGGTGGTGGCAATCTTCACCAACCGCCAGTTGCGCAACACGTATTCATGAATTTCCGCACGAATCCAATGCACGGCGAACGACACCAGGCGCACTCCGACTTCCGGATCGAAGCGCTTCACGGCCTTCATCAGGCCCACGTTCCCTTCCTGCACGAGATCGCCCATCGGCAACCCGTAGCCCACGTAGCCACGGGCGATGTGCACGACGAACCGAAGATGCGACAAGACCAGCTCACGCGCCGCTTCAAGATCGCTGTCGCGACGAAAACGCGCGGCGAATTCAAGCTCCTGCTCACGGGTAAGCACCGGGATCCGGGAGACTCGCTCGATGTAGGCATCGAGGCTTCCCAGTGGGCCAGCCAGCAGGGTATCGGGGCTCCTGAGGACCAGAGATGTGTTCATTGAGTCGGAATACCTCCTGATGTCATCAGACTCAAAACCGAGACAGATTTTAGCAGTCGCGCTCTTAGAGTGCTAATCACTCGATAGGTTCTGACGCCAAGGGTATTACTGATAAATCAATAGCTTATACACTGCGACCACGGACCTCGATCCTCCAAAGCGGTGCTTTGCGCGTGGCGACTCGCGGAAGTAGTCGATTGCGATGTGCACTCGCTTCGCCCGCTATTGATTGCCCGCGAGGCCGGAGTCGTTGTTGTTCGGCCTGTTAGCATTGCGCGAACGGCTGAATATCGGAGACCTCCATGGACTCGCCACTGTCGAATATCGCCGCTCTTCTCGCATCCACGATCGCGGTGGCGTGTTTGGTGGTGGCCCCGGTCACACGGGCGGGCAACCTCGGCTTTCTCATGGACTCGCCCGTGAGTTACTTCGACGACGAAGACATGCGGCTGTTGCACGAAGCCGCGCTCAAGGTGCTGGAGGACGGTGGCCCGCGCACGAAACAGACCTGGAAAAATCCCGCAACCGGGCACTCCGGCCGCGTCGAGGGACTTGGTGCATTCACAGCGCAGGGCGGGCTGGCGTGCCGGCGCGTTCGAGTGTCGAATCGGGCCGAAGGCGTCGAGGGTCAGGCGACCTATACCGTCTGCAAGGATGCGGAGAAGGGTTGGATGCTCAACCCCTCGGCGCAGCCTGCCGGCTGACGGTTGCGATCCTTTCACACCGTGAAGACCTGGCTGCGCGAGCCACTGCTCCATTTCCTGTTGCTCGGGGCCGCGCTGTTTGCGCTGTATCGATGGGTCGGCGGTGATGAGACTAAACCCGAAGCCATCCTGGTCAGCGCGGCGACGATCGAACGCCTGGCCGACAACTGGCAGCGGACCTGGCAGCGCCCACCCACGCGGGCCGAGCTCGGCGGGCTGATCGAGGACTACGTTCGCGAGGAAGTGCTCTATCGCGAAGCCGTAGCGGCGGGCCTGGATCGTGACGATACGATCATCCGACGCCGGCTCCGGCAGAAGATGGAGTTCGTCAGCGAGGACCTTGCGGCCCAGACCGAGCCGACGGAGGCCGAGCTGGAGGCGTATCTCAAAGGGCATCCGGATACTTTCCACTTGCCCGGCCGAATCAGTTTTACACATGTTTACCTGAGTCCTGAACGCCGCGGTGAGGCCGCGCAACGTGATGCCGCGCAACTCCTCGATCGGCTGCGAACCACGCGCGCCGAAGCGAGCTCCTCGTCGTCGGGCGATCCATTCCCGCTTGCCGCGGAGTATCGGGACATTGCCACTGATGAGCTGGATCGATTGTTTGGCGACGGATTCGCCGCGCAGCTGGTGGAGCTTTCCCAAGGTCAATGGGCGGGGCCAATCGAGTCCGGTTACGGCCTGCATCTCGTTCACGTGAACGAATACCAGCCGGGTAAACTGCCCGCCCTTGCCGATATCCGCGAGCAGGTGGTGCGCGAGTGGTCCGTCGAGCAGCGCCGGCGACAGAGCAATGAGCTCTATCAGATGCTGCGCGCGCGCTATACCGTGACCATCGAACCTGCGCCTGCGGTCCAGGTAATCGAAGCGGCAAAGGACGCGACATGAAGCTGCCGCTGGCGGCAATCGTGGTGGTGCTTGCTCTCGGCTGGTCGGCTCGCGCCCCGGCACATCAATTCTGGCCGGGCTACCTGCAACTGCGACAGACCGGGCCGGAAACCTATGATGCGCTGTGGAAGGTCCCGGCCAGCGGCGAGCTGCGCCTCGGTATCTACGCGAAACTGCCCGCAGCGTGCCAGCCGACCACACCGCCAATGGCATCGCTCGCTGCCGGAGCGTATGTCGAGCGCTGGAGTGTCCGCTGCGGTGGGGGCTTGAACGGTACGACGATCACCATTGATGGACTCTCCACGACTTCGACCGATGCACTGGTGCGCATCGAAAGGCTGGACGGCACGACACAAGTCGCGCGGCTGACACCGGACTCGGTGTCGATGGTCGTCGAGGCCGCGGCGGACTGGACCCAGGTCGCGTGGACGTACCTCAACCTCGGCGTCGAGCACATCCTGCTCGGAATCGACCACCTGCTGTTCGTGCTGGCGTTGCTGTTGCTGGTGCAGGGCTGGCGACGCGTGATCGTGACGGTCACCGCATTCACGCTCGCGCATAGCATCACTCTGGCCGCAGCGACACTCGGCCTGGTACGCGCACCGCAGGCCCCGGTCGAGGCCGTCATCGCGCTCAGCATCATGTTCGTGGCCGTGGAGATTCTCCATGCCAGAGATCACCGTCCGGGCATTGCCCATCGGTGGCCCTGGGTAGTGGCGTTCTTGTTCGGTCTGCTGCACGGGTTCGGGTTTGCCGGTGCGCTGCGCGAGATCGGGATGCCCGAGGACGCGATTCCACTCGCTCTGCTCTTTTTCAACGTCGGCGTCGAGATCGGCCAGCTGTTGTTCATCGCGTTCGTCTTCGCCGCCGTCACGCTGCTGCGCCGCGCGCGTGCGCGCTGGCCGGCGTGGGCAATTCAGATTCCCGTCTATGGAATCGGCGGCCTTGCAGCGTTCTGGACGATCGCTAGAGTTCTCGCATTCTTTGCCTAGGAGCGAAAGCGCCATGAGATCCTGGAATCGGGAAATTCCACGGAACGCAGGAGCCGCTGGCTCGGTGGTGTCACTCGGCGTGATGCTGCTGTCGCTTGCGGGATGCGTCGACATTCCGGCCGCATCCGAGGTGCAACCGACGCCCCCCGCTGCGTCGCCCGCCGCCCGCATGCTGGCGGGCGCGATGCTCCCTGCGCTGTACGAGGGCATACTGCCGTGCGCCGATTGTGCCGGCATCCGTTACTCGGTCGACCTTCGCGCCGATCGCGTCTATTTTCTGCGGCGGACCTACCTCGGCAAGCATGACGGCGTCGACGAGAGCTTCGACGACATTGGCGTGTGGTCGGCTTCACCGGATGCGCATGCGATCATTCTCCGGGGCGGCCGCGAGGCGCCGCTCAGTTTCTCGATCGAGAATTCCGAGACGCTGCGCAAGCTGGATGTGGAGGGCAAGCCAATCGTTTCGGCGCTCAACTACGAGATCAGGCGCAACGCCAGCTATCGGCCGCTCGAGCCGCGCGCGCTGATGCGCGGCATCTATTCGTACATGGCCGATTCTGGCTGGTTTCGCGAATGCATCACGCAGCTCAAGCTTCCGGTGGCGCAGGCTGGCGATAACGCGGCGCTGGAATCCGCGTATGGAAGAGCGCGCAAGGAGCCGAACGAACAACTCCTGGTGAATCTCGAGGGACGCATCGCGCTGCGCCCGCGGATGGAGGGCGGTGGTGAGCAGCAGTCGCTCGTCGTCGACCGGTTTATCAACGTGTGGCCGGGACAAGCCTGCGAGTCACCGACATCAGCCACCCTCGAGAACACGCACTGGACGCTGCTGCGGGTGCTCGGCGAACCGGTCGTCACGCCTGCGGATCGCGCCGAGGCCTACCTGACGCTCGATCCGATCGGTACCAGGGTCGTCGGTTTCAGCGGCTGCAACCGGTTCGCCGGCGGCTACGAGCGCGACGCCGAGCACTTGCGGTTCAAAGAGGTCGCGATGACGATGATGGCGTGCCAGGACAACCGCAACCCGGAGACGAAATTCGTCCAGGTATTGAACGATGCGGTGCACTGGAAAGTCGCAGGTAACGAGCTCGAGCTGTTCGACCAGGCGGGAAAATCGGTCGCAACGTTCCAGGCGCGCATCAAGCAGTAGCTGCGGTCAGATCAACCGTTCGCTCTTCAGCCGTCTCGATACGAGTTCCGCCACGTCCTTGACGAGCGTTTCGACCAGCCGCGGCCGGGCCGTTTCGCTGGTTCCGGTCCACAGCAGCTTGCCGTCCTTGAGCGAGTAGATGTTCACCTCGACCTGAAGCGTCTGCTCGGCGGTCCAGTAGTCGGGTGGCCTGTCCGCGATCCAGTAGTGGCTGTAATACGACCAGACCTGGTAATAAGCGACGGGAACCGGATCACGCGCGGTCCGGATCTGGGTATTGACATCGACCAGGCGTATCGTGATCGCGCCGTCGAAGCCCTCGCTCGCCAGCCTGGCGCGAACCTTTTC
>Ga0209108_10000652_pt1 | contig 19255 bp, 20 predicted proteins | sample Rifsed10ft1_FD_184003 | JGI IMG/M metagenome (GOLD analysis project Ga0209108, IMG submission 184003) | Soil microbial communities from Rifle, Colorado, USA - sediment 10ft 1 (version 2) | ecosystem: Environmental > Terrestrial > Deep subsurface > Rock core/Sediment | place: Rifle, Colorado...
CAGGAACGCAGGAAAATTTCCCCTTATTGAAAAAGTTCTTGCGGGCAGCTGTTTGGTCACAGTCGGTGTCTATACGCTGTCTGAGTCGGCGTTTACCCTGAGCATCCTCTCGGTCACACTGTTGGCACTCGTGGCTCTCTTCAAGGAAACCTTGTCGTGAAGCCATACGTTCCGGGGCTGCGGAGACGAATGGTTCGTTTGGTAGCGCAACGAGGCGCGGAGGTGAGATGAGTTCGAGGACGAACGAGAAGCAGGCGGGAGCCCTGTGAAGTTGTCTGGTATCTCGGCTGCTATTGACCTGGCCATCAGAGCTACCAGAAGGATGGAATTTCAACCTACTTATCGCGCTGATTATGGTGATCGTCCTGTATGCAATACTTCGCGATGTCAGGGCACTGAGCCGGTTGGCGGCTCGAAATGAACAGACACCGTCGTTCGACACGATGATCTCGCTCCAGAGGTCTTCATGAGGAGGACGGTCACAGCACACAATGCAGAAAGGAACGACTCATGGACCCATTGATTAGCGCAAAGCGTGAACGTCTGATCGACGTAGGCCCGGCAGGATTCCATCCGCCCTGTGCGATGCAGCTTGGTGTCACTCATCCCGATTCCGGATTCGGGCTGTTGTACGGTGACCATGCCCCAGAGGATGAGGTCATCGCTGAGTCCGCGAGGCAGCTGTTTACCCGGAAGAATCCGACGATTTTTCCGGGGCCGTTGTATTTATGGGCCTGGCATCCAGAATGGATGGCGAAAGGGCAAGCGTTGTTAAAACTTGCGGCGGAGATCCCGGGCGTCATGATCATTCCGATGCCGGACTATCGGCCCAAGTACCCCAAGATCGATCCGGAAGAGGTCATCAACCCGAATCATCCGAACCTGACGATCTGGGGAAACAAAATCGAAGTGGCCCTGTTCATCGGAATTCACTGCCATTACGCCAACCTGGCGTTGCGGATGGTGCGGGCCGGAACGAACTGCCTCACGGTCGCCTACTGCCATGACATTCATGAAGACGCGATGCTCAGCGTGCAGGATCTCGATGTGAAGAAGATGGACCATGTCATCGACATTTTTCGAACCGTCCGGAAGGAACTGGGCATCGAGATGCCGAAAGACGGGAAAAATGTCCGGTTGACCGAGACACAGGTTCGCGCGAACCCTGGGGTCGAGCGAGTGAATCCACGTCCGGCGTAAAGGGTGCGAGTCCGGCGTGGGAAAGAAGGCCAAACAAAAGAGGAGCGCGCGCATGGCGGTGAAAGCTGAACGCTCAGTGGAACCACCAGCAGTCAGACCCTATGCGACGAGCGAGGAATGGATTGCACGAATCGGTCGGCTTCAGGATGCCCTGGCGGTCTGTCCCGCCGATATCTTGGCGAGGAGTGAGCTGGCGACATTGTTGGAACAACTGGGACAACCGGAAGAGGCCTTGTTCAACTGGAACGCAGTCCTGGCCTGCGATCCCAACAGTTTGAAAGCCCGAGAAGGGGTGGCTCGCTGCCGGCAACGAACCGGACGGCCCCTGCAGTCCGTTCTGTGAGAGGGACCATGCCCACGATCTGGGGCCATCTTGAGAACGTAGACGAACTGTCGGCGCGTTTCCCGCATATTCAGGTGAGGACATTCTTGCCTGGCGGAATCGTCATACGGGTCCGCGCCAACATTGGGGCACAGACTCTCATCGCCAGAGGAACCGAGCCGGTTGATGTGTCGGGTCTACGGGAGGGCGAGTTCGTGGAAGTGTCCTATCGGCATGGTAGGGAGGGAAGGCTGGATGCCGACACGATCTACGTTCGACCGGAGCAGACCGTCGTCGGCTAGGGCAGTCACGGGCGGTTCGGTCTTACCATTCGTCAGCATCGGGTAAAGAGGGATCATCATGCCGGTAATCTGGGGCCATGTCGAATCGGTCGTGAACCAACCGAAATCTCCTCCGAGCCTGGTGCTGAACACGAGGATACCATTGGGGACTCGCCGCACCGAGTGTATCGTGGGAGCGGGTGCCAGGATTTTGAAAGGCTTTGAGCGGCTGAGCCTCGACGAAATTCGTCCCGGCGATTTCGTGGTGGCGACCCTTGCGGAGCATGCCGGTTGGCTGGAAACCGAAAGGATAGAGGTCATCGTGTTTCGAAACGATTCGGTGATGGGAGTTGGTGAAGGGTGATGCCGACCGACGCCAACCAGTTACGTCCGGTGAGCGGAGAGGAACAAGGACTATGACAGCGAAGAAGGGCTGCATGGTGGTTCGAACCGGAGGATGCGCAGCAATTGGTCAACGACGTGCTGAACGATAGTTTCAACCAGTGCTGCACAGTACCAGAGTGGAGGGCCACGTAGTCAGGCTCCGCGAGCAGGAGGGGTGATCATCATCAACACAACACAGGAGGAACTCATGGCAGCCAAGCGTAAGACAGCAGCGAAGACATCCAAAGAAGACCACCGCGTCGCGGAAAAAGAAGAAAAAGTAATCCCGGAACCACCGTTATGCCCATGAAGAGAGAGACCGACGTCCTGGTCGTGCAGTACCCGAGAGGCTGTACGGCGATCGTCTGGTTCGATCCGGTCGCAGGGTCGATCACAACGAGTCATGCGGGTCTGCGCGCTACGCTTCGACGAGGAGTCAAGAGCTGGGAGGGGTGTCTTGTCTTGCCCCACGATGGGCAAGCCTTCTTGGCTGCGGTGTATGACCATCTGTTCCTCAACGGGTATGCCGTCCAGTGGGTGAAGGTTAAGGCGGTCCTAGAGGTGAACGATAGGTATCGTGTCTAGTACGGAACAGATCGATATGGCCCCATTTTCAGCATGGCTTCCCGCGCGTCCCAATCAGGACTTCGATCTGACGGTGAAGATCGTCGGGAGAAGCGCATCGGGTCTCATCGATGAACTTGCGCCTATTGTCCAAGCCTTGACCCTTCACGGTTGCCAGGTAATGGTTCAGACCGGCAGGCTGAATGGTGGCTCAGGGCACTTGGTGTTGCGCCTCAGAATTGCGTCGCGCCCGTTCTACTCGATGGGGCATGGATGCGATGTGGTCGTGTATCTGGATCAGGACCCTCCGGAATTTTGGCGATTCGGTCTGCAGTCAGGCAGCGTGCTTGTCTGGGACCCGTCTGAACAGTTACGTCTTCACCCTCAGCTGCCTGATGGGATCATCGCCTACCCGGTTCCTCTCCGGGAGCTGAACGCGCAGTGCAGCCAGGACACATGGGGGAAAGGGGTTGTGGCGATGGGAGTGCTGGCCTATCTACTTGGCTTCTCCGAGGAGGCCCGACGGGTCTGCCTGAAGTCCCTCTCGGCATCCCGTTTGTTCGACAGCGGGTATCAGTTCGCGTCCCGCTCGCTCGTCAAGCATGACATCTATTCCCTTCCACTCGCCGCGCGCGGTGATGCGCGCATCGTGTTGAGTCCGGAAAAATCCGTGAAACTCGGGTTTGCCGCGAGTCACTGCCAATCTGGAACGGACTGCGTCAGCGAGCTGGAACGATCACCGACACAGTGGATCGCCAGACACCTCGCTATGGCCGACAAGATGGTCTCGGTGCTGCACAGCGAGCAGTTTCCAGACGTCCAGGCTTATCGAGGCCCGCACGGAAAAGTTTTCGCGTTCCTTCGTGGAGATGAGGCCTCGATCTTGTCCTCGCTGAATGGCGGTGCCGACCCGAGAATCCTTGTCGCGGCTGATGCAGCCGACGCACTGCGACTGTTGGTCGTAGGACATCGATTGGTCGAGGCGAACCGGGCCAGTGTGGTGGGAGTCGTGGTCGAAGAAACCCTCACGGCACGTCTCGAAAGTGTCGGGGTCGGAGCATTGGCAGCGGCCGTGAGCGGGGAAAAAGCGGATGCCGCAGACGGAATCGACGGAGCTGAAGAAGATGGGACGTCGACCATGCGGGCCGAGCGTGAGGGGGAGGACGACGCAGAGGTCGGATTTATCGCCTGGGGGGCGACCCAGGGCGTGGTTCGTGACGCACTGATGCTGTGCCGGAATCTTGGCATGAGCGTCGCTGCCTTGTACCCCAAGCAGATGGTGCCGTTGCCGGTGGCGCAGTTGGAGTCGTTCGCTGGTACCGTAAAACGCGTAGTGGTGGTGGAGTCCGGTTTGACGAGGACGCATGCGGATCGTATCGAGGGGGCCTGCTCGTTTCGACCCTCTGTGGTCATTCCCAAAAAGGGAACGGCCCTGACGGCGATGGACTTGTTTATGAGGGAAGACCTTGGAGCAACACGCGACAACCGATCGAAAGGAGTTCAGGATGAGTCAGCATGAAATGACCGTTGGTCCGGAAGGCTATTTGGCCACTCCCGTTTCATCACGGGGGGTCGTGCTTCCGTCGAAGGGAGAAGGCCTTGTACTGGGTAAGGTCGTCTCCGAGCAACAGGCGATTGACGAGGCAGCCCGGCGGCTCCTCAATGCCAAGAATCCCACAATTTTCCCCGGACCGTTGGTGTTGTGGGCCTGGAATGAACAGGCCAAGCAAGAGGCTAAGGTCGTCAAGGCATTGGCCAAGGCGATCCCGGCCAAGCTCATTCCGATGCCGGATTATCGGCCGAAGTACCCGAAGATTGTTCCGGAGAAGGAGATCAACCCGAACCATCCGAATCTGACCATCTGGCAGAATAAGATCGATGTCTGTCTCTTCGTCGGCGTCCATTGCCACCAGTCCAATATCGCGTTGAAGATCATCCGTGGCGGGACCAACTGTTTCACCATCGCGCTCTGTACCTTCAATGGCGATGACGAGGCACACATCACGATCCGTGATCTGACAGCCGCTACGATTCAGCGTATAGTGGATGCCGTTGAACGGTTGAAGCGGACGAGGCCTTCCTAGAGTTAGTATCAGTCTGTCGCTCATCAGGAACTATTTAGAGAACCATAGGAGAATGCCGTGAGATATCTATGTGCCGCGCTGATTGCCGCGCTTGCTGGAGCTGGGGAAGTGGCCTGGGCGTATGAAGAAACAATCGTATCGGAGGGCGGAACCCTCGTCGGCACCGTGACGCTGGAGGGTAAGGTGCCTAAGCCGAAGGGCTACAATCTCACTACCTTGCCGGACCAATTCTATTGCGGGCGCATTTCTGATGGGCAAGGCTGGCGCATCCTGCAACCATTCCAGGTCGGGCCGGCGGGCGAGTTTCGCGAGGTGGTGGTCTATCTGGAAGAGATCGACAAGGGCAAACCCTTCGTGGAGAAGAGCGTCCCGCAAATCGAAGCGAAAGACTGCCTCTTCGTCCCGTTCACGTCCGTCGTGCGGGACGATCAAACGGTGACGGTGGTCAACATGGACCCCGTCATGCACGACATTCAGGCCTATGAAACGTCGAATTTGGGTGCGCGCGTGTTGTTTAACGTCCCACTGCCGATGAATCCGGCACACCCGCGCAACTTGAAGGATCGCACCGATGCCGGGATGTATCACAAACACATGGCCGGCCCGCCGATGAAGCAACTAGTCAATCTCACCAAGGGCCGCCGGATCTTCGTCATGCAATGCGGCTTCCACGCCTACATGGAGAGCTGGGGCCTGGCCATCACCAATCCATACTTTGCCAAGACGGACGAGCAGGGCCGGTTCACCATGACCGATGTGCCGCCGGGCACCTATAAGCTGTTCATCTGGCATCCCTATATCCGTACCGCGATAGAGCAAACCGTCACCATTGGCCCGAAGGGGACCGTGGAAGCTAATATCGTGATCCCGGCCCCGACTGGGCGGCTCTACGCCAACGAGGTGATGGATCATCCGTACAATCGCTACAACGTGCTCGAGGAAACACAGAGAGAAATCGATCCAATGATCCACAAGCAGGATCACTGAACAGGGAGTGACAAGGGTGCAACGCACCCAGCACCATCTGGTGAAGCAGGATTCCTGATTGGCACTGGGTGCTGCTGGGCGAGGACCTTTAGAAGGAGAACATGACAAAATCCGAAACTGCCAGTCGCCGGATCGAGGTGCTGGCCATCGGTTTATTTAGTCTCGCCGTCGGAGCCTTGACCGTAGGCATGCCACAAATTGGACAAATCCCAGAGGTGGATAGAGTGGGGGTACTGGTCATGGTCCTTGTTTTTGGCGGTCTCGTGCGGATGCTCGCCGGGATTGCCGATATTCGATGCCAAGAACAGCTTGGAGGGACAGCCCTCAGGATGTATGGCTTCTTCTGGCCATTTGGAAATGGCAAGGTCGTATGGAGGAACCTAAATTTCAATGAAACAGTCTCGCGGGCTTGATCCGGCCTGTCGCACTTTGCCTCTCCGTGAGTATTCGTTGATGAGGCAAACATCTTGCTGGATGTCCAGAGGGAACGCTCCGGCCTCCTGTCTCACAGTTTTGAGGACTACTCTTAAACGATGACCATCCTACTCATTGGCATGCTGGCGATCTATGCAGCCGGTATTGTCCTTCCGCCCTGCTTCCCAGGAAGACCGAGAATCCAGAATATGATCGCTCACGGACTTGCGGCTGGCGCCGGTCTGGTGGGAATCGTCCTCGGCATCGCCGGCCTCCTCGCTTCCGCACCACTGACACTGTCCTTACCCTCGACCCTTCCCTTTCTGACCTTCGCGATCCGGCTTGACCCCCTCGCCGCCCTCTTCGTGCTGGCCATCTCTCTGGTCGGTCTGGCCGCTTCCATCTATGCACTCGGGTACGTGACCGAATTCTATGGGCGGGCCTCGATCGCAGTGCTTGGGGCGCTTTTCAATGGGTTTCTCCTCTCGATGACACTCGTGGTCATTGCCGACAACGGGTTCTTCTTCCTGATCGTGTGGGAGCTCATGTCGTTGCTGTCCTATTTCCTCGTGGTGACGGAGCACGAGAAGGCCGAGGTGCGTTACGCGGGTTTGTTCTACCTGATCATGACGCATGTCGGAACGGCGTTCATCATCCTGGCCTTCTTGATCTTCTTCCAAGCAGGTGGGTCGTTCTCGTTCGAGGCCTTCCGGCATCCGGAGCAGCCCTTGTCCGAAGGGATGAGAACCCTGGCTTTTCTGATGGCCCTGATCGGTTTTGGCACCAAAGCGGGCATTGTGCCGCTCCACGTCTGGTTGCCCTACGCGCACCCGGCGGCGCCGTCGCATATCTCAGCCCTCATGTCCGGCGTCATGATCAAGACGGCGATCTATGCGCTCATCCGGGTCTATTTCGACTTCCTCGGTGGGCAGTTCCCCTGGTGGTGGGGATTTGTCGTGCTGGTCATCGGCGCGGTGTCAGCATTGTTGGGCGTGATGTATGCGCTGATGGAACATGATCTCAAAAGCCTGCTCGCGTATCACAGCGTGGAGAACATCGGCATCATCCTGTTGGGCATCGGAGCCGGCATGATCTTTCAGACCTACGGGCTCACAGAATTTGCTGCCCTGGGGTTACTGGCCGGGCTCTATCATACGATCAACCATGCCATGTTCAAGGCGCTGCTGTTCTTAGGCGCCGGCTCGCTGCTCTATGCCACCCACACGCGCAACATGGAGGAGTATGGCGGCCTGCTCCGACGCATGCCTTGGACCGGGGTCTTTTTTTTGATCGGGTCCGTGTCGATTTCCGCCTTGCCTCCCACCAACGGATTCGTCAGCGAGTGGCTGGTCTTCCAAAGTCTCTTCCTCAGTTTTCACATCCCAACCGTCTTGCTGAAACTCATGCTTCCGCTTGCCGCGGCGATGCTGGCCCTGACCAGCGTGTTGGCTCTGACCTGCTTCGCCAAGGCATTCGGGATTTCTTTTTTGGCATTGCCACGGAGCTCCCATGCGCGACAGGCGGAGGAAGTGCCGATCACCATGCGTATCGCGATGGGCCTGCTGGCGGTGGTCTGCGTGTTGCTCGGCCTCGCGCCCATGGTCGTCATCCCGATGTTGGACCGGGTGGTCGCACCATTTGCGGGCATGTCGATCGAGGGGAAAGTGCTGGCGCTGGATGGCTGGGCGCTGGCCCCGGTGAATGTGGAATTCTCCAGCCTTTCGCCCATGGCACTGGCACTCCTACTGATTGCGTTGTCCGCACTCGGACTGTTGCTCGTCGTAGCATTCGGCGGTCTGGTGAAGCAGCGGTACTACAAGACGTGGGGCTGTGGGATCAACCTCACGCCTCGCATGGAATACACCGCGACCGGCTTTGTTCAGCCGATCAAGCGAGTCTTCAGCACGCTTTATCAGCCGACGGTGAAGTTGGAGACGGAGTTGCTTGAAGAGTCGCGGTACTTCGCCAAACGTCGGCGCTTCGAGTTCCACATCGAGCCGGTCTTCCAGAAATATCTCTACGATCCCGTGGTCGCGTTCTTCATCGGCATGGCCGAGCGCCTAAGAGTGATTCAGGGGGGGAGTCTGCACCTGTACTTGGCGTATATCTTCGTCACACTCATCGTCTTGCTGTTATTCGCGGTGTAACCCGATGGTGCAAGCCATTATTCTCGTTGTTGCCCAAACAATCGTCTTACTGGCCGTGTCGCCATTCCTCGTGGGGCTGATCAGGAAGGTGAAGGCGCGTCTGCAATTACGGCGGGGAGCCAGTGTCTTTCAGCCCTATGCGGATCTCGCCAAGCTCTTCCGTAAGCAGCCGGTGGTCTCCACGACGACCTCGTGGATCTTCACTGCGACGCCGTACATTGTATTTGCTTCTACGCTGACCGCCGGGTTGTTGGTCCCCATCTTTGTTTCCAGTACGCCGCTCAACTTTGCCGGCAACATTATCGCGCTCGTGTATTTACTCGCGCTGGGGACGTTCTTTCTGATGCTGGCCGGCCTCGATGCCGGTTCAGCCTTCGGTGGGATGGGAAGCAGCCGCGAGGCCATCGTCGCTTCCCTGACCGAACCGGCAATGATCCTTTCTATCTTTGCGATTGCGTTGACCAAGGGATCGACCAACTTAAGCACCATTGTCCATAAGACCGCGCTGTTGGAAGGGATCGCGACGGACCCGTCGCCATATCTGATGGCACTGGCAGCCCTCTTTATCGTGGCCATCGCCGAAACCGGCCGTGTTCCGGTGGACAATCCGGCCACTCACCTGGAACTGACCATGATCCATGAGGCGATGATCCTGGAATACTCGGGACGCTACCTGGCACTGATCGAATGGGCAGCTGGACTCAAGTTGCTGGTGTTTCTCACTTTGATCGCAAACGTCTTCGCACCGTGGGGAATTGCGACGAGTTTGGAGCCGGCCGCGCTGAGCATTGGTCTGGCGATCTATCTCGTGAAGGTTTCGGGATTAGCTGTGCTGTTCGGCGTGATCGAATCGATGTTTGCGAAGCTGCGTTTATTCAGAGTGACGGACTTGTTGGGAGTCGCGTTTATCCTGGCCTTGCTTGGGTTGGTCTTCTTCTACGTCTTGCGAGGATGACATGCCGCTGTTGACTCCGCTCATCGGATCTCAGATGGTGGATTTAGGCTCGGCGCTGTTGCTGCTGACGTGCTTTGCGATTGTGGCGCAGCGGCGGCTCTCTTCCTGTGTCGATTTGTTCGCCTTGCAGTCCGTCTTTCTGGCCCTGACCGCAGCCCTTGTCGCGTTCCTCACCGGGATTCATCACATTTACATCGCCGCCGCTCTCACCATTGTTATCAAGGCCGTGGTCATCCCGCGGATTCTGAAGCGAGTGATCGAGCGGTTGAATGTAAAACGTGAACTCCAAATGAACGTGAACGTGCCGACCGGGTTGTTGATCTGTGGCGCGCTCGTGATATTGGCGTTCTTCATCACCCAGCCCATCATTCCGCTGGGCTTTTTACTCACCCGCGATTCTCTGGCGATCGCGCTGGCGATCATCCTGATCGGCTTTTTCATGATGATTGCGCGCAAAAAGGCGGTGACACAGGTGATCGGCTTCCTGGTGATGGAAAATGGCTTGTTCCTGGGAGCCACGGCGGCTGCGTATGGGATGCCTTTGATCGTGGAGTTAGGTGTCTTCTTCGATGTCTTAGTGGGTGTACTGATCATCGGCATCTATAGCCACCGGATGCAGGACACCTTCGACAGCGTGGATACGAGCAAGCTCACGACCCTGAAGGAATAACACCGCATGTCCTGGCCTCTGGCCCTTTTAGTCGCGGCTCCGGTGATGGCGGGACTCGGAAGCCTGCTCGTGCAACAGCGGCGCGCCATCGAAGTCCTTCAGTGTGCACTGGCTGGGACTCTGCTGGCCGCTGCCGCGCTGGTTGCGGGACAAGTTATCGCTGCCGGCGAAGTGTCTGTGGGGGACTTTCTGCAGGCTGATGCGCTGAGTGCATGGCTTGATCTGATCATTGGCTTCGTGGGGAGCAGCGGGACGTTCTACGCCGTGGGGTATATGGGAGAGGAAATGGATCGTGGGCATCTGTCGTTGAGACGCTACAGCCAGTTTTTCTGCCTGTTCGACCTGTACCTCTCCGCCATGCTCCTGGGCGTAAATCAAGAGAACATCGCCATCATGTGGATCGCTATCGAAGGCTCCACCCTTTGGGCGGCGCTGCTGATCGGATTTGACCGGAGCAAGGCAGCGCTGGAGGCCGGCTGGAAGTATATAATCCTGAGCGCGGTCGGCATTGCGCTCGCGTTGTTCGGCACCATTCTGGTGTATTACTCCTCGGAGCATGTCTTGGGTGTGTCTAGCGAGGCACTGCGCTGGTCCCGGCTCTATCGGGTGGCTGGGGAATTGGATCCTGCTGCGATCAAAGTGGCCTTCATTTTCGCGTTGATCGGGTATGGAACGAAAGCGGGCGTCGCGCCGATGCATACCTGGCTGCCCGATGCACATGCCGAATCCCCCACGCCGATGAGTGCGATGTTGTCGGCCAACATGCTCACGGTTGCCGTCTATGCGATCTTGCGATTTAAGGCCGTGACGGATAGAACCGTTGGGCCAGAATTTGCCGGCAAGCTGATCGTCGGATTGGCGCTGCTGTCGCTCGCCGTCTCGGCGATCTTCCTCCTGGTCCAGCGAGACTACAAACGACTCTTTGCTTACTCCAGCATCGAGCACATCGGGATCGCATTGCTGGGATTCGGCGTCGGCGGCCTCGGGGTTTTTGGGGGCGCGTGGCATTTGATGAACCATGCCCTCGCCAAGTCTACGGCTTTCTATGGCGCCGGCCTCGTGTTTCTCCGGTACAACCATAAATCGCTCGATCGCGTGACCGGGTTGTTGCGTCAGATGCCGGTCGCAGGGACCGCTATCCTCGTGGCCGGCGTCGCCTTGGCGGGGATGCCGCCCTTCGGACTCTTTACCAGCGAAGTGTTGATCGCCATCGGAGCCTACCGCGTCAAACCGGAAGTGACCTACGTGTTTCTGGCTCTGCTTGCACTCGCCTTTGTGACCTTGCTCTATCAAGTGTTACGCATGACGCTTGGAGCGCCGGGGGAGGCAGGCACCGCGTTAGGCAGACAGTGCCGCATCTTTACGAGCGCCGCCGTCGGAATCAACATCATCGCGTTGGGAACCATCGGCCTCCACGTTCCACCTGGTCTGGAGGCGTTGCTGGCATCCATCGTGAAGATCTTCGGCGGCGGGATAGAGGCGCCTCGATGAATACGATCGTCGCGCCGGTGGTGGTATTTCTCGGCGCACCGCTACTAGCTGTCTTGCTCAGCTTGGCGACCACGCATGCCCGCCTGTTGCATGGGTTGAATCTCGCCACGATGACCGGCCTGGTCGTATCCGAGATCGCCCTCATGCAACAGGTGCTGGTTCACGGACCCCAGACCGCGCTCTGGGGGTTGGTCTATGTCGATGCGCTCTCTGCCTTTATCCTGTTCATCGTGACGTTTATCGGATTGGCCTGCTCGTTATATACGTGGACGTATCTCGATGATTACATGGCTCGAGGTATGATTACGCCGAAGCGTCTGAGCCGGTTTTTTGTTCTGTTTCATGGCTTCCTGTTGGCTATGATCGTGGCGACGATGGCTAACAGCCTTGGTGTGCTGTGGGTGGCCATTGAGGGGACGACGCTTGCCACGACGTTCCTGATTGCATTCTTTCGAAAACGCGAAGGTCTGGAAGCGGGATGGAAATACCTGATTCTCTGCTCGGTCGGCATTGCGTTGGCGCTGTTCGGCACGGTGTTGACCTATTATTCATCGGTCCGGGTCCTGGGAGATGAGAGCACCGCGTTGAATGTGACCAAACTCCTGGAAGTGGCCGGCCAACTGGATCCGCATGTGCTCAAACTTGCGTTCATCTTCCTCTTCGTCGGCTACGGGACCAAGATCGGACTCGCACCCATGCATGCCTGGGTGCCGGAGGCCTATAGCGAGGCGCCGGCGCCGGTCACGGCGATGCTGGCCGGCGTATTGGAAACCGTAGCCGTGTATGCCGTGCTCCGCAGCAAGGCCATCATGGACCAGGCACTCCCGCCGGCCTTCACGGGCAATTTGCTGATGCTGTTCGGACTCATCTCGTTCGTGGTGGCCGCACTCTTCATTCTGATCCAGCGCGACTACAAACGGTTGTTCGCCTACTCCAGTGTGGAACACATGGGATTGGCGATGGTGGGGTTTGGGGTAGGGGGACCGCTTGGAACATTCGGTGGCCTGTTCCATTTGCTCAACCATGCGTTGGCAAAGGCACTGGCGTTTTTTGCGGCGGGGAACGTGCATCGCCGGTATGCCACCCGTGAAATCAGCGAGGTGCGGGGACTGGCGAACATTCAACCGATCACGGCGGTGGCGCTGCTCGTCGCAGGATTGGCCTTGGTCGGGATGCCGCCGTTCTCAATGTTTGCCAGCGAGGTCATGGTCGTATCGGCGCTGGCCACTCAAAGTTTTGCCTCTGACACGCTGCATTTGGGAAGATTTCTTACGATCATCATTGCCCACGATGTACGCAGTCTCGCGATTGTCACGCTGTTCCTCCTGTTTGCGGTGGCCCTGTTCGGGGGCTTCACCTATCGCGTGGTTTCGATGGTGTGGGGCACCGCGCCGGATGGCGTGAGACGCGGTGAGCCGTGGGATGTGGGACATGTGCCACTGATCCTGATTGGCGCCGCATTGGTGGGGTTTGCTGTGGCGCTTCCGGAACCAGTGAGAGGGCTCATGGATCGGGCAGTCGCCATCTTAATGGTGAGGTAAGAATATGGCTGATGCGCGGACCGCGATAACTCGATTGAAGGAGGCCTATGGAGCTTCTATCGTAGAGATGACACCGATCAATGGAACGCCGAGGCTGCGGGTTAAAAAAGATGATCTGCCTCAAGTGGCGCATTATCTCCACACGCATCCGAATCTGCGCGGCAGCCTGTCGCTTCTCTGGGCCGTGGACCATCGGCCCCGCGAATCACGGTATGAACTCTGCTACCTCTTCACGCTGGCGGAACGCAAAGACTGGCTGCTGCTCTGTACGGATCTGCTGGCCGATGACCGTCTCTTCCCGTCGATCACGCCGCACATTCATGCCGCTAAGTGGTACGAGCGAGAGATTCGCGACATGTTCGGATTAATTCCGCAGGGGCATCCGGACTTGCGACGCCTGATCCGGCACGAACACTGGCCCAAAGGGACGCACCCGCTCAAAAAGGACTTCCCCTGGGACCGCGTGCTGGGTCGACAGCAAGGCGAGCATCACTTCCGCCACATTGAAGGAGAAGGGGTGTTTGAAGTGCCGGTGGGCCCGATCCATGCCGGGATCATCGAGTCGGGCCATTTCCGATTTTCTGTGGCAGGTGAGCCCATCATGCAACTCGAGCTGCATCATTTTTGGAAACATCGTGGAGTCGAGAAGCTGTTCGAGCAACAAGAATTGACCACAGCGATACCGTTAGCCGAACGAGTGTCTGGCGATACGACGGTCGGCCATAGTCTCGCTTACTGCCAGGCGGTCGAATTGCTGCTGCACCTGGAAGTGCCACGCCGTGGACGATATCTACGGAGCCTGTTTCTCGAACTGGAGCGAATCCACAACCATCTGGGCGACGTGGGCGCGATCTGTAACGATACGGCGTACGCTCTGCCTCATGCCCATTGTGGCCGGATGAAAGAGCAGATCATGCAGCTCAACGACCGGCTGACTGGCTCGCGATTTCTCCGCGCGGTTAACCGGGTAGGCGGAGTCGCCGTGGATCTCACAACGGTGCAGCTGGCCGAGATTGTCGCCGAACTGGATCGCATCGAAAAGGACTTCTCGGAACTGGAATCGATCATCGCCTCCAATGCCTCCCTGATAGACCGCCTGGAGACCACTGGCGTCCTGACGGAACGCACGGCGTGGGATCATGCGGTTATCGGAGTGGTCGGAAGGGCCTCGGGTATCGATCGAGACCTCCGGCGCGATCGATCGTTCGCCGCCTACGATGAACTGCCGGTCAAGGTGGTCACGTATCGCTACGGCGATGTGCGGGCACGGATGAGGGTCCGTATGGATGAGATTCATGAGTCCATGCGGCTGGTCAGAGAGGTGAGCGCGAAGATTCCGCAGGGGCCGGTCGCCGTTGAACCAAGTCGCAGGCCACAGGCCGGTGAATGGGCCTTGTCAGCAGTCGAAGGCTGGCGTGGCGAAATTGTCTACATGGTGATGGCAGGAGAGAACGGGAAGATTCATCGGTGTAAGGTCCGTGACCCGTCGTTTGTGAATTGGCCCGCGATCCAGTGGGCGGTACTGGGAAATATCATTCCTGATTTCCCGCTCATCAACAAGAGTTTTAGCCTGTCCTATGCGGGGAATGATTTGTAACAGGCTAGAGGCACGAGGCGAGGGGCCAGAGGGCAAAAAATGGGAACCATCGGCAACCTCTAGCCTCTGGCCTATTACCTCAGGCCCGTCCGACGGAAGGAGGACCCATGTTTCGTATCCTCAAAAAGAGCCTGAAGACCGGAGTCGTGACAGGCCAGCATCCCGCAGCCGCACCGCTTGTGGAAGCCTCGGCATCGGAGGCAAAAGACAAAGCCAAACCGTTCCGTTCCTCGCTGGCGTTTCGCGCGGTGGATACCGGCTCGTGCAATGCCTGTGAGATGGAAATGAATGCGCTCGCGAACCCGGTGTATGACATCGAGCGGTTCGGCATACACATCGCCGCGTCGCCGCGCCATGCGGACGCCTTGGTGGTCACCGGCCCAGTAACCGTGAACATGGAGCGGGCACTGAAAGATGTTTATAAGCAGACGCCTGATCCGAAAATCGTTATCGCACTCGGCGACTGTGCGATCAACTGCGGGGTCTTCAAAGGGAGCTATGCCGTCATCGGTCCAGTTGAGCGACATGTCCCTGTGGATGTCCGCATTCCAGGCTGTCCTCCGCGTCCGGTTAACATACTCAACGCACTCCAAGAATTACGGGAGGGCTCAAATAAAGACTGAGCCAGCCGGACCTGTCTCTTCCTTCTTCACGACCCACCCCCTGCCATAATCCCGACCATTTCATACCTTGCTGGGACTGGCATGGAGCGCGGGCTTTTCGGCATCATGTCTTTCCCTTTGCGCGCTCGACAACCTGGCAGACACCTGCTCGCCCTTCTTAGCATCACTAAGTATTCCTCTATTAGCGCACCGAAGTTACATTCCTTCGGCTTGCTGCGTGACCGTTGTCCCTAATGGTCCCTCATTGTCCTAAGCAGGGTACTTCACCCCTCATGGACAGCTTGAAGCGGCTCAAAGAAACTAGAACACTTGAAGCGGCGATGTCGGGGGAACCATTTCAAGCGTGGGTGTTTCTCTCGCCCCTTGGTTGCCGGTGGGATGAACGCAATCTCCGACGTGCATTCTACAAGGTGCTTGAAACAGCAGAACTGCGACGGGTTCGTTTTCATGATCTTCGCCACACCCATGCCTCAATGCTGATTCAGACGACCGCTCCTGCGAAATACATTCAAGAGCAACTCGGTCATGCGTCGATTCAAGTCACGATGGACGTATACGGGCACTCATATGGTGGGGAATACCGGCACTTTGTGAGTCGTCTTGATGATGGGAAGGAGGCGGGGGAGCCCGCACCCCCACCGCACCCTGAGACGCTTGTGGTCGGAACAAGCAACGCAAGTTGATTGAAATTTGGAGCCGGCGATCCGGATTGAACGGACGACCTGCGGTTTACGAATGTGAGCTAGGCATTTTTGAAAAGGCTCGGTGTTTCAAATGGTTTCCCCGTTTTTCTCATTGTATCGGGGTCTTAGGTAGTTTGCACTGTCTTCATTGATTACAATGATTCTTGGCCTTTAGGGAAAGTTTTAGCACAACAAAGGAAGCCCCCGGATGGCCGGAGACCTCCCGTTGACGACCTCAGCGTTTGAGGAGGTGAGCGGAGATCCACTGCTTGGCTTCGCGATAGAGGTGCGGATCGGGAATGACACCATCACATTCAACACAGCGCACCTTGCCGGCCTCGTGCTCCTCTTCCGTGACACTATCGGAGATCATGCGCGTGTGTGTACAGATGCGGGGCGGGCTCATTGGGAGAGTCTGTGAGCCTCGTCCTGATTCTTCGTGGTTCACGATACACCTCCGGGGCGGCAAAGTAGGAATTGCTAGCGGGTTTGCGCTATCGTGATTTTCTTGTACACGCCTGTACGCTACGGTAGTGGGTCGGTTTTTGATGTGCGGAAGTTAGCATGTCCCGCAAACGAAAAGTGGTCAGAATTGATCATCTTTTTTTCAAATGGGAGTATCCATTTATATATGAAGTTTACGAGTGGGGGCATACCTCAATTCAAACTGACCCAATACCCATGACCTTCCCGGGCAGGTCACTCTCAAATACTTGAAAACAATGGACACTTTTATTTTGTTTTGATATTGTGCAGCATTAATGCCGCTCTTGATTAAGACAGCTCACGATCCGGACCCTCTTCCTCTCAAATGTAAGGCGCTCCCTCGCGTAGCCATTGCTTCCAGAGCCTCAGTGTTTTTCTTGGTTTCACTCCTGGTTCTGGTCTCAACTCCCGACATGGCATTTTCGTTTACCCAGGGCGATCTCTATCGCCAGGCCAAGTCTGCGACCGTTCTGATCGTGGGTATTAACGATGAATCCAATGCCCTCTCATTCGGCAGCGGTGTATTCATCTCGGAGCAGGGCCTGGTCCTGACCAATGCCCACGTGGTGGAAGATTCCACCCGACTCTATGTCTATATCCGCAATCAAGCCATCGATCCTGCGGCGAAGGTACTCGCGATCGACTCCGACCTCGATATAGCCGCGCTCCGCGTCCAAACGGACCACCCGGTTCCGTTCCTTCCGTTGGCGGCGGAGATTCCGGACGAAGGCACGCCGACGATCGCTGTCGGATATCCGCGTGTGCCAGATGTCTTACAAATGGGATTGACGCTGCATGCGTCGGTCATTCCGATGACGATTACCGGTGTGGCTATGGGACGGTCCAGAACCGCTGGGCTGCCGATTCCCTTCGTGCAAACCGTGGGGATGTTGAATGCCGGGAGTAGCGGAGGGCCGTTGGTTCACGGCGAAACCGGTGAGATCGCAGGGCTGGTCGTACATACCGTGCCCTATTTGGAGCCGGTAAAGAATGCTCAAGGCGAGCGGCTGGGCACGGCCATGATGCGAGCCGGCCTCAGTTATTCCATCCCTGTGTCTCGGCTGCGCGACTGGTTACAGAAGAACCGCATTCCCTTCCCGGCGAAGCAGATGCGCGAGGTGCTTCTCACCCCACTAGAGAAGGAACTCCCAACTCGTGCATTCCTCACGACCGCGCATCTCCTTCATATGATGGCGACGGTCCTTCACCAGGATCGCAATCTCCTGGATCTCGCCGTTCAACATTATGAATCGGCCCTACAACTCGAACCGGAACGGCCTGACGTGTTGCGGAATCTCGGCCTCGCGTTAGCGGCGACGGGACAGACGGACCGGGCGCGAGTGATTTACGAGCGGGCCTTCGCCCATACACCGAGCGATCCCGTGCTCTTAAAGAATATGGGTGAACTCCGGTATCGCATGCGAGACACCCAGGGCGCGGCGGAACTGTATCGAGCGGCCCTCCGACAAGACGCCTGTTTAGTGAGCGCGTCCTTAGGGCTGGGCACGGTCCTACAGGCACAAGATCAAGTGGAGGAAGCAAAGCAGGTCCTCCGGCGTGCGGCGGCCTGTCCGGCGTCTTCTTCCGATGCGGCCTATCACGTCGGCCTCGCGTTGGAGCAGCAGGGGCTCGGACGCGATGCGCTGCAGGTGTGGGAGGATTATCTTGGGCAAGCCCCCAGTGTCGCTGTCAATGAACAGCCCACTCTCAATAAGATTCGGCAGCGAATCGCCCAACTTCGTGCCCAACTCACGCCGCAAGACCGAGGGTTCAGCGTGGCGCCGGTGGCCTCACGCGCACAATCCTCCGTTCCCAAAGACGCCTACTAAACTCCCACTCACCCTCTCGTCTTGTTCCTGGCCTAGGGGCTAGGGACTCGTCACCAAAAAAACTAGGAAATTTCCGCGGTCTGGTCAAAATTGCTCAGATTGCAAGACTCCGAGAGCGTACCGTTACATGTATGCGTGTGGTACATCTAACCGAGGAGGCTCCCATGGTATCTATTCCGAAAGTCGTCGGTGTCCTGTCATGTGGTTTCTTGCTGTGCCTGGGTCTGTCCCATGCCGCGCAGGCAGGTGATGCGGCTCCGACTACAGACGAAAGGAAGGCGGACCAATCTGATCGTAGGCAAGGCGGTCAGGAAGCTGGTGAAAAACAAATGAGCGATGAGATGAAGGGTGGCCAGTCAAAAGACGGTACGATGATCAAGGGCGAAGTGTTGCGCGTCGAAGGGGATAACTATTTCGTCAAGGGGCAGGACGGTAAGGAAGTGCGCATGCATATCGACCAAACCACCCAGAAAATCGGAAGCTTTAAGCAGGGTGATCGTATTGAGGCGAAGGTGAACGATGAGAATCACGCGCTATCGATTCGCTCGGCCCGAGGAACTGATGCCGGTAACGGAAATGAAACCGGCCGCGATTCGCTCCACGAAACAGATGCCGATCACGAGAAATGACGCCGGCCGTACGACTGACTCCACTCTCGAATCAGGCAAGACCGGTTCGATGGGGCAGTAGTCATTGTCTCAGAGAACGCGGGCAGGTTACTCCACTGACTCCGAAAAGGCCAATCCTTCCAGCATGATACTGAAAAATTCTGCCAGCGCACAGGCCGTGGCGCGTCAAGCGCGCGGTAGGCACAACGTGGATGGATGGACTCCCCACCTCGTCTCGTCCGCCCCGCCAGTCTCGTGCGACCGTCCTGCGGAGTGCTCTCTTCTTGTCTCAAACGTGCAGGCCATCGACGTTCCGCTGTGCCATAATGGTTTTTCCACGGCCTTCCAGGTACGAATTGGGCCAGCCCTTGAGGACTGGCCCAATCGCT
>Ga0209108_10000655_pt1 | contig 19213 bp, 20 predicted proteins | sample Rifsed10ft1_FD_184003 | JGI IMG/M metagenome (GOLD analysis project Ga0209108, IMG submission 184003) | Soil microbial communities from Rifle, Colorado, USA - sediment 10ft 1 (version 2) | ecosystem: Environmental > Terrestrial > Deep subsurface > Rock core/Sediment | place: Rifle, Colorado...
CAATCAGGGCGACGGCCTGGGGGACCGGCTCGGCGGGGAAGAAAGTGCGCCAGGCCAGCACGCAGGCCGCCCCTTCGGTCGAGCGCTCGCCCGGGATGCCGGCCATCGCTGCGGCCAGCGGCCCGATCGATGAGATGTGATGATCGACCCACACGAAACGCCGGCCGGCTTTCAGCCGCTGCATGTCGGCCGCAGTGAATGAGTAATCCACGAGCACGACTTGCTCGTTGGCTTCGATGCGGTCCCAGGGCACCGGCTCGCCGATTTCGAGCGGTTGGAGCGAGAGGGCAGGGCCCATTGCCCGCCGGACGACCGCCGCCGCGCAGCAGCCATCCGGGTCATTGTGGTAAAGGCAGAGGGTCGGGCGGGATGGGTCGAGGAGCTCATTCATGGGTGAGTATCTTTAGGCGGCTGGCGGAAATGATAACAAGGCTAGCCCCCGTGTTTCCAACATCGCTCGCCGGAACCTCGGACCGCGCGGCTCCCTGCGATTACAATCTGCTCCTCCTGTGACATCCGGCGAAGCGATCGAGTTCGTCAGAACCCACGGTGTGGTGCTCGAATCGGCCAAGGGCCCGGTGCCGAACCTGGCCGAAGCGGTTGTGGGTGAGCCCATCCGGGGAAGTTACTGGGGCCATGCAAGGGGCGACGAGATCTTTGGTCTGACTCGGGCGGTCCGGGCCTCCAAGGAGATTCTGGTCTGCCGGCTGGTCCAAGGCAAAGTCACCTACGTTCACGCGCGGCTGTGGCCGGCCCTCGTGCGACTGCAGGAGAGGTTCGAGCCCGATCGGCTTGCCGCCATTCGGGAGGTGCACACGTCAACCGGGAAACACCAACTCAAAGTAACCCCCTTTCCGGATTGGGTGCCTGCCACGGTCTCGCAGGAGGCGAAACGCCTCACGGTGGCGAAGGCCGTCGCGCAGTTTGGAGAGTGGTTTCAAAGGCAAAACGACGGTGGATGAGACTCGCCGAAACGACGGGCGGGAGTTCTGGTTCCGCTGGCTGGTTGCCTCCGCAGTTGGGAGTGGGGTTGGGGTGGTCTCCTGGGTCAGTGTCGGTTCAATGGCGGAGGCTCTTGGCATTACGGCACAGACCGGTTTTTCACGGGTCCTGATCCCAGGGCTAGTCGGGGCCGCATTCGGCGCGCCGTTCGGGATCGCACAGTGGATCGTCCTACGGCGGCACGTGCAACTGGCCGGGCGATGGGTGACTGCCACCGCTCTCGGCTACGCCGCGGTTTTCCTGCTGGGCAGTTTGTTCTTCTCCGGAGAAGGCGCGGTGGACCTCCCTGCAGGCCGTCAGGTGATGATAGGCGGGCTGCTCGGCGCAGCGGTTGCGATTCCTCCTTCACTATTACAGTGGTTGCTGGTCTTGCGAACTCAACTCCCTAGGGCGGGCGCCTGGATCGCCGCGAGCGTATTCAGCTGGGCCCTCGGATTCGCGGTGAGCTTCCTGCTCAGGCTTACCTTCGGCGACCCCAGCTTCGTGGCCGGTCCGATGGTGGCGGTCGCTCTGAGCGGGATGGCGATGATCTGGCTGCTGCGAGGCGGCCGATCGTGACGGACCCGGCCGGACCCCGCCCTCCGTTTCCGCCCAGCTGGATGAACCGGCTGCACGGCGCCATCGCTCGGCTGCCCGGCCCGGCCTGGGTGGCGTACACCCTGGCTACCGCGCTCCTGGTGCTGCTTGCCATCTGGAGTGATCGATTTGTGGATCCATCCACCCTACCCGGACCCAATGCCTACGGCGCAGTCATCACACTGTTCCCGCTCGCCCTGGTCCACTACTTGGATGGGGTGGCTCGCAGGGGCCTGAGAAATTTCCGAAAGGCTCTTTCTCTTTCGGAATTGGAGGTCGAACGGCTCTCCTATGAACTCACGACCATGCCCAGAGGCGCAGGTCGAGTGGTCAGCCTGGTTGGGGTAGGGTTTGCAATCTTGGGACTGGTGGTCTCCCCCGAAGAGATGCTCGGGCCGGCCGGGATGCCGATTGTCCTGTCCATCCTGGGTTTCGCAGGCGCTCTGTTCGGCTACATGTCCTTCGCCCTGCTCTTCTACCATACGATTCGTCAGCTGCGCCTGGTCAGCGTCATCCACGCCCGGGCCGCCACCGTTAACCTGTTTCAGCCTCAGCCGCTCTACGCGTTCTCGACCCTCACCTTGCGCACGGCGGTGGCGCTGGTCCTGTTGAGCTATTACATCGTGGCCGTCAGTTCGGGGGCCTCCATGGGTCCGGCCACGGTCGGCCTGCTCGGCATCAACCTGAGCCTCTCGGTCGTGCTCTTCACACTGCCGCTCTACGGGATGCACATACGCCTGCGCGATGAGAAGAATCGGCTGATGAGCACGGTCAGCGGCCGGATTGAGGGGGTTCTCGGCTCGCTCCATCGGGCGCTCGAAGAGCCGGTGGCGGGCCAGATTGACATGCTCAACAAAGGCCTGGCCAGCCTGTTGGTGGAGCGGGATTTGATCGTAAAATCTCCAACCTGGCCCTGGACTCCGGGGACGCTCCGGGCGTTCGCCAGCAGTGCCCTGCTTCCGATCGCACTCTGGCTGATCACCCGTGCGCTCGAGTCGGCGATCAGTCGCTAGGCGGGCCATGGATTCAATGCGAGGAGACCTATGAAATCCGGCACACTGTTAGCGCTGCTCGTTGCGCTCGTCTCGCTCGGAGCAGGGGCCTGCTCGGTGGCTCAACCGCCAGCAGCGCCCAACGCAGACGAGCTCGCCACTCGGGTGAGCGGGACCCTAACCGCGATTCCCCCGGCTATCCCGCTGCCGACAGCGATCGAGACCTCGGCCCCAGACCCCAGCGAGCCGCCGGCAGCGACCGACGCGCCGCCGACGCCGACCGAGACCCCCGCGGCTTCTGCCACCCCGCTCCCGAGCCTGACTCCGACCGCGAGCCTCACGCCAGTTGCGTCCCAGACCGTGCCGGCCGACGATCCACGGGCCACGCTTGGCGATCCGAGTTGGCGCGATGACTTTGTGAGCGGTGCCAACTGGCCGCTCGGCGAGGATAGCTTCACCCGGGCTGAGGTCGCAGGTGGTGAGCTGGTCCTCACCGGCCTGACCACCACCGACGGCTGGCGGCTCAGCTGGCCGGTCGTCCAGGATTTCTATCTGGAGATGACCGTCGAGACCGGGAGCTGTGCCAGCTCCGACCATTACGGGTTGATCGCCAGGGTCCCCGATCTGCGGGCCGCCGACCGGGGTTACCTGTTCGGCGTCACCTGCGACGGACGCTACTCCCTGCGCGCCTGGGATGGGGAAACGATGACCAACCTGGTCCGGGCGACGGCCAGCGGCAGCATCCAGGCCGGTTCGGAGCGGGTCAACCGGGTCGGGCTGTGGGCGAGCGGCAGCCGGTTGATCCTCTACGTGAACGGTGTCCGGCTCACCGAAGTCGAAGACTCCCGGTTCTCCGAGGAAGGCTCGTTCGGCGTGTTCGTGGGCGCCCGCCAGACCTCGAACTTTGCGATCCACGTGGACGAGATCGCCTATTGGGAGAATCCGTAAAAGCCGGGCGAAATTAGGAGACCCCAAATGCTCAAGGAATTCAAGGACTTCGTCATGCGCGGAAGTTTGCTGGAACTGGCAGTGGCATTCATCCTCGGGGTAGCATTCGGCCGAATCGTGACATCGCTTTTGTGGTTTTCATGCTGGTCCGGGCAGCCAATCGGATTCAACGGCCGAAAGCTGTAGCACCAAACACGAAGGACTGCCCATACTGTCTCTCCAGCATCCCGCTCAAGGCCACCCGTTGCCCGCAGTGCACTTCGGAACTAAGAGGCGCGTGAAGCTCGCGCGTCATGAATGGCCCCATCAGTCAAGTCTCAACTTAGGTAAGGAGAGGAATCCGCAATGAAAGTCACCAAGAATCTCGGAATGTTGCTGTTGGGCGTCTGGCTCATCCTGACCGGCTTGCTGCCCCTGTTGGACCTGAGTTTCTCGGGGCTCGGCACTCTAATGGCTGTCCTTGCCATCGCGGCAGGTGTTGTGATCTTGTTTCGGCGTTAGCTCGACGAGGGCAAGCTCGTCTCGGCCACGCCGGCCGGGCGATCGCGACTTTCGAGCCTCGACTGAGGGATTGCAGAGTGCTGATATGAGCGAGCAGTTCATCTCGCGCGGCTTCGTCGGGAAGCGGCGGGAAGCCGCGGCCGGCGACCGGGTGCCGCCCGGCCAGCATGCGGTGGACGACTTCCCGGTGTTATCCGCCGGGCCGACCCCGCGAACCGATCTGGCGAAATGGAGCTTCAGCCTCGAGGGCGAGCTGGCCAAGCCGGCGCGCTGGTCCTGGGAAGAATTCCTGGCGCTGCCCGCCCAGGAATTCACCGTCGACATCCACTGCGTGACCAAGTGGACGAAACTCGATACCCGTTGGAAAGGGGTGAGCCTCGACACGCTCCTGGAGCAGGTTGAGCTGAGCCCCAAGGCCAGGTATGTCACGGCCTACAGCGACGGAGGCTATACAACGAACCTGCCGCTGCCGGACGTCATCAATGGCCAGGCGTTCATCGGCTATGAATACGACGGCCGGCCGCTGGCGCCGGAGCATGGCGGTCCGGCCCGACTGGTCGTGCCGCACCTGTATTTCTGGAAGAGCGCAAAATGGGTGCGCGGGCTGCGGTTGATGGAAAAGGACAAACGCGGTTTCTGGGAGTCGTTGGGCTACAACAACCATGGGGATCCCTGGGAGGAAGAGCGCTATGCCGGGGATTGAGCGCTCATGAAACGGTTGCTCGAGTGGCAGATCGCCACGCTCGAGGCAATCCGGGAGGAGAACTACCGGACGAAGACCCTGAGCCTCTCCTTGCCCGCCTGGGTCGCCCACCGGCCGGGTCAGCATTACGATGTCCGCCTGACCGCCCCCGACGGTTATCAGGCCCAGCGGAGCTACTCGATTGCTTCCGAGCCGGAGCGGACCGGCGAGATCGAACTCACGGTCGAGCGGCTGGCGGAGGGCGAGGTGTCCACCTATCTTCACGAAGTGCTGGTCCCCGGGGACCGGATCGAAGTGCGGGGCCCGATCGGGGGCTACTTTGTCTGGGAGGCCAACCTGGGCGGCCCGCTGCTGCTGATCGCCGGCGGATCGGGCGTGGTTCCGCTGATGTCAATGGTGCGCCATCGGCGGGCCGCCGGATCTACCGTCGCCACCCATCTGCTCTACAGTTCCCGGACGCCCGAAGACGTGATTTATGCCGATGAGCTCCGGGGATTGCAGCAGTCCGGAGATGGATTGCGGGTTATCCAAACTTTCACCCGAACCCAACCGCCGAATTGGACCGGCTACGCCCGGCGGATCGATGCGGCGATGCTCAAAGAGGTCTCCGCCCCGCTGGGTCGCCGAGCCCAGGCGTTCATCTGCGGACCAACCTTGTTAGTAGAGGCGGCGGCCGACGGCCTGGTCGAGGCCGGGCTGTCGCCGGAGCGGATCAAGACCGAGCGTTTCGGCCCCAGCGCCGGAACGGCCTGAATAAGAGGAGTCCAGCTATGGAAGACGCCATGGATCATGTGCACGAGAACATGCTGGATGGGAATTCGGCCGCGGGGGTGCTTGAAGAGATCTTCGGCGAGGAGATGACCGCCAGCCCGACCGAGTGCGACCACTGCGGCCGGGAAGGCGAGCTAGGCGGCCTGCTCACCTACACTCAGGCGCCCGGGCTGGTGCTCCGCTGTCCGGCGTGCGGCGAAGTCATGCTGCGGGTCGTGCAGACCCCGAATTACACCTACCTGGATGTCCGGGGAGCGGTGTACTTGAGGCTCGCCCGGCCCGCGGTCGGTGGTCGTATGCGGACCTGACCCCGGCCATTAGGAGTTGGGCCGGGCGGCGAGCTCCAAGGTAGTGGTCTGAGTCTTGCCGGCTCGCAGGATCGACAGGGTCACCTGCTGCCCGACCTCGGTGTTGCGGGCCAGGAAGGCGACCAGGTCTTCAAACTTGGCGATGGCTTGCCCGTCGATGGCCGTGATCACATCTCCCCCGACTCGGAGTGGCCGCCCGTCGATCGTGAGCTCTTGGCTGCTGCCTCGCAGCCCCGCCTGGTCGGCCGGGCCTCCAGGCACGATGGCTACGATCAATGCCCCCTGCTGGTCGGCATCCAGGTTCATGGCCTGGGCCAGATCGGAAGTCAGGCTCGCACCGCTGATGCCGAGCCAGGTGTGCTCGTACCGGCCGGTCTCGATCAGGGCCGGCACAACCCGCCTGACAATGTCCGAGGGGATGGCAAAGCCAACTCCCGCCGAAGCCCGCACCGGCGAGGCAATCGCGGCAGTTACTCCGATCAGCTGACCCTGGTCATCGACCAGCACGCCGCCCGAGTTTCCTGGATTGATCGAAGCATCGGTCTGGATGATGTCCGGGATGGTGTAGCCGACCTGGCCGGAGCCGGATGACTCGACCGGCAGCGCCCGCCCGACGGCGCTGACGATGCCCACCGTCATGGTGTTTTCCAGGGCGAAGGGGTTGCCGATGGCGATCGCCAGCTGACCGACCTTGACCTCGGTGGAGCTGGCGAGCGCGATCGGATGCAGCCGGGCGGCCGGCAGATCGACTTTGATGACCGCCAGATCGCTGTCGGCATCCGCCCCGACCAACTCGGCTGAGCGGACCGTGCCATCCGAGAAGGTCACCTGGATGCTGTCCGAACCAGCCACGACATGGTTGTTGGTGACGATGTGCCCCAGGGTGTCCCACACGAACCCGGAACCCGCGCCATTACCGACCTGAATGCTGACGACAGCCGGGTTGACTCGTTGATAGATCTGTTCGAGGGTGGACTGGTAATCCTGCAGCGATCCGATGGTCGGCGGCGCATTTGGGATGACGACCTCGGCCGGCGAGGGTGCAGAGTTAAGGATCGATGGAACGCTGATCGCGCTGCAGGCGCTGGCGGTGAGCAGTGCCATCCCGCTCACTAACAAAAGTACTGAACGATGTTTCACGGTGACCTCCTCAGACCTGAACCCAGGTCGGGCATCCGCAACCATGAAACACTTTACCGCCCTCAGGCGGTCGGAATCTTTACCGGAGGCTTAGGACTTGCTAATGGCGAGATTAATGGCTGGAGTTCCACGAGCTCCGCGTCACTTCATTGCGGCCTGCATCAATTCAATTGCCTGCCATTCGATCTCGCTGACCTTCAAGACTTGCTCCGCCAAGCGCCCCCGCAACCCGGTCACGCCCTCGGCAGAGAGAGGAAACTTCTTGTCGACGCTGGCCCGAATCTCGCCCAGTCGGGCACTGATTTTCTTTCTCTCCTCGGGCGCCGCCTCGCCCTTATTGATGAAGAGATCCCTCTTGCGCAGCAGCAGCTGCCTGGTCTCTTTGAACAAGGGCACCTCATCGGGCAGCAGCGCTACCGCCAACTCCTGCCAGGCGGCGCTGCTGGCCCGGAACCGCTCGGCCGCCGGCTTAAACTTGGGCTTGCGCAGGATCAGGGCGGCCTCGTCCAAGAAGTCGGCGTAGAACTTGCGGTCGTCCACTTGATTGGAGGGGAAGGTGCGGGCCCAGCCGAAGGCGCCTGGCTGGTGCTCGCTGCCGGCCAGGCCGGCGTACATACGGCTTCCCGGAGCCAACAGGCGCTCCCAACTCTGCGGGTTACGGGTGTTGGTCAGCATGTTGGCCCACTTCTGATAGGCGGCGAACCCGAAGTTGTCTCGGGTGCCTTTCGGCGGCGGCTCGGTGAACAACTCGATGCACTGCCAGATGCCTTTCTGGATGGCACCGGGCAGCTTCTTTGGATCGGGCGCGCCGAGCGCCACCACCCGGAACTTGTCTTTCTTCACTCGGGCCCTGGCCCGCGCCAATTCGTCCACGGTGGCGGTTAGCGGTTCGCCCGACCGGTCGGCGATGTAGACCTTCCCGCCTTCGTAGCCATAGACCAGGATCGGCAGCATCCCCCACATGGCTTGGTCGGCGGTGGGGGAGTTGTACGGCAAACTGAAGGCGTCTGCCCACACGATCGCCGGCCGGCCGCCCTCCAACACCTCGATCAGGTTGCGCTCGCCCTTCTTGGGATCGCCGGTCTGGAGCAGGTCTTGCGGGATCGCCAGCCGTTCCAGCAGGGTCTGCAGCGGGTCGAAGGTGTTGCGGGAGAGCAGAGCCACATGCGGGTCGTGGCCTTTGTAGTCGAACACAAAGTATCCGAAGGCCGCCCCGCCGCTGATGCCGAGCAGCAGCGCCTCCGAATAGGGCTGCTTGGTCTGCGGCACCCGGGCCCCGGCGTATGCCAAGGCATTGCTGACCGAGCCGGTTTCCCAGTGGCGTCCTCCGAATTGGGTGTACTTGGGGAGGATGTGCACGTCCGCACTCCTTTCAGGTAATATGTGCGGCGATTATAGAGAAATCCCGTGCCCAGCGAGCAAAATAGAGACATAGTCTGGACTTTGGCCAGACGACCGCAGCTGGTCGGATCGTCCGCTTCCACAACCCGCCGCCGCCGAACTTGACCATGACCCCCACCCCGACGCCCACTGCGACGATCACGCCATCCGCGACCGAGTGAGCCGTTCCCCCGACGGGGACTGCACCCGTAGGATGAGCCGGATCGAAAGGAAGGACCCATGAAGCTGCGTGTTGGTGATCCCTGGATGTCCTCAAAGGCCTACTCCAAGACTCTCAAATCGCTGTCCGTCAATTTGCTGGTCGCCCAGATCGAGGGCGCCCTCGCATTTCAACGCGAAGTGCTTGGCGTCCGCGTCGTCTATTCCGACCCCGACTTTGCGGTGTGCTCGGGTTTCGGGACCGAGTGGATGCTGCATGCCGACCACACCTACGACAAGCATGCGATGGGTCGAACCGTCACGCCCGGAACACCGCGCGGGAGCGGCGTCGAACTCCGCCTGCACGGGTGCGATCCGGACAAGTCGGAGGAGGCTGCCCGGCGGCTCGGTTACGAGGTCTTGGTTCCAGCGACCGACAAGGGGCACGGAGTCCGGGAGGTCTATCTGCGCGACGCAGACGGATACATCTGGGTCCCGGATGTCGTCATCTGAGGTGGGCGGTGAAGCAGCCGAGGGCGCTCCACGGTAGAATCGGAACGACGCGGTCAGGTCTGGCAGGAAGGGAGGAGTACCGATGAGTGCTCCAAAAGTTCGCGCAGATCACGATGCTCTGAACCAGATTCAACAGCATTTCAAACAGCAATCGGATGCGAGCAGTCGTAGCCTGCGCAACATGCAGCAGGCGAAGGACGCGCTGGAAGGCGGCCACTGGATCGGCGAGGGCGCAAAGGCTTTCTATCAGGAGATGAATTCGGAGGTTTTGCCAAGCTGGAAGCGGTTGGTCACCGCGTTGGAGCGGGCGGCTCAGGTCGTGTTGAAGATGAGCCAGCTGATGCAACAGGCTGAGGCCGAGGCGGCAAAGTTCTTCAAGCTGAATGGCACGTCGGGTGCTGCGTTCACCGCCACCGGCATCGCCGGGGTCGCCGCGGCACCCGGCACGATCAACTTTGGCACGAACGCCGATCAAGCTGCGGTGTCTGAGCACTCTCGCCAGGTCCTGCAGGACATCATGAAGGCAGCCAAACTCGACAGTCTCACCATTACAAGCACTGCGCGGACGCCGGAACGCCAGGCCCTGGCAATGTACAACAACCTCGAATCGTTGGGGGTGGCGAAGCAGAAGGCGCTTTATGGGCCTTACGGCGATCAGGTTATCGACGTCTATGCCGCGGAGAAGGCGGCTGGCAAGTCTCAGGAGCAAATCATCAGCGCAATGACCGCCAAGATCAACGAAGTTGGGCCGGGCAATGTCTCGAAGCATCTTGCCGACCCCAGCAAGATCAACACGATCGACATTGACCCTGCCACGATCGCAGATCGAGAGGCGTTCGAAAAGGCCGCCGGGGCGGATTCCCGAGTGTCCAAAGTCCTCAAACCCTCGGACAATGACCCGGCCTATCACCTGGAAATTCCCCAACCGCAGAAGTAATCCACAGAGGACTACCGTCCAGTGAACCGCCCTTCGAGCCTCATCGAGGTGTACGTTGAGGTTGGCGCGAAACGAACCTTCGCCGGGGCACTGGACTGGCCCGGCTGGTGCCGAAGCGGGCGGGACGAGGGCGCCGCGGTCCAGGCCCTGCTGGACTACGGGCCTCGCTACGCTCGGGCCCTCCGGCAGGCTCGGCTGGGGTTTGTGGCCCCAAAAGATGCCTCCCGATTCGTAGTTCGTGAGCGGTTGGCCGGCAATGCGACGACCGATTTTGGGGCGCCCGACATGCCGACCGCCCAAGATTCGGATTCGATCGAGGACACCGAACTGCGTCACTTCCAGGCCGTGCTCAAGGCCGGCTGGCGAACCTTCGACGCGGCGGTGGCCGGAGCCGAGGGGAAAGAGTTGCGGAAAGGGCCACGGGGCGGCGGGCGAGTGCTCGATAAGATCGTCCGGCACCTGCTTGAGTCAGACGCGGCCTATCTTGCCAGCCTCGGGGTGCGCTTCAAGGTTACTGAAGGGGGCGACCCGCGGCAGGAGCAGGCTCGGGTCCGGGAGGCAATTCTCCAAGGCCTCGCATCCGCATCGTCCGGCGACATCCTGGAGCAGGGGCCCAGGGGTGGCGTCCGCTGGACCGCGCGCCGCTTCGTCCGCCGGGTGGCCTGGCACGTGCTAGATCACGCCTGGGAAATCGAGGACCGCCTCCGCTAACCCGTTCCTGCGCACCGCATTCCGCAGGCTCATCCGACCCCGCCCAACAGTTACAATCGATCCCTTGGGCTGGCGGGAAAGGACTTCGCGACCGGCGGCCGTGGAATGCGTAGATGAATGAATAGAAGCGAAATACCCGAACCTCCAATGAGCACCGGCCCCGACCTGCTGATACGAGTCGAGAACGTCGTCAAAGACTACGAAGGCCCGGCCGGGCCGATCAATGTGCTGCGAAGCGTGAATTTACAGGTCCGGCCCGGCGAATTCGTTGGGGTGCTCGGACCCTCCGGCAGCGGCAAATCGACCTTACTCAACATGATCACCGGAATCGACCGTCCGACAGCCGGGCACGTGATTGTGAATGGGCAGGACCTCACCGCGCTGAACGAAGATAGGCTGGCCCGCTGGAGAGGGGTCAATGTCGGGGTGATCTTCCAGTTTTTTCAGCTGCTTCCCACCCTGACCGTGCTCGAGAACTCCGTGCTGCCGATGGATTTCGCCCGGAAGTGGAAGCCGCGCGAACGGGAGGAACGAGCGATGGGGCTGTTGGAGAAGGTGGGACTGGTGGATCAAGCCCACAAGCTGCCCAACTCGCTCTCCGGCGGACAGCAGCAGCGGGCAGCCATCGCCCGGGCCCTGGCCAACGATCCCCCGCTGGTGGTCGGCGATGAGCCCACCGGCAACCTGGATAGCAAGACCGCCGACCGGGTCTTTGAGCTCTTCACCGGTCTGATCGATCAAGGCAAGACCTTCTTGATGGTCACCCATTCGCCCTCCCTGGCCGAACGAATCCCGCGAGTTATTCAGGTGCTGGATGGGCAGATCCACGACAACGGAGCCCGGGCGAGGCCATGAGCACCGCCTACCGCAAGGTCATTCGCGATCTGTGGTTGCACAAGGGACGCACCGCGTTGGTCGTGCTCAGCATCGCCACCGGTGCGATGGCGGTCGGGATGATCCTCTCCAGCAACGCATTGATGGCCCGCCAGATGACCGAGGCTCAATTAGCCAGCCAGCCGTCGAATATCTGGCTGTTCCTGTCGGGACTCATCGGCGAGGACGAAGTTCGCAGCATCGCCCGCCTACCGGAGGTCGAGGCGGCCGTTGGCCGGACCCGAAGCGGGATCCGCTGGAAGCCCAGCCTGGAAGCGGAGTGGCAGGACGCGAGCCTGACGGCGATCGCCGACTACGAGGCCCAATCCCTGGATCTGCTCGAGCTATACAGCGGGGCCTGGCCCGTTTCGGATTCGGTAGCGGTGGAATGGAACCATGTGATGCCCTACGCGGTTCCGCAGGCCGGGGGAACGATCTATTTCGAAATCAACGGGCGTCCGCGGGCCATGGCGATCAGTGGAACTCTGCGAGATCCCGGAGTCGCAGCCCCGCCGTTCACCAGCCAGCCCTCGTTTTACGTCACCCTCGAAACGCTGGAACGCCTGGTGGGGACTCGCGACTTCGGCGAGCTGCGAATCAGCATCGCCGACTACAGCGAGGCTGAAGCCGAACGGATCGCGGCGATCGTGGAGGACAAGCTGGAGCGGCAAGGAGTGGGAGTCGGCTCCCGCTGGTATCAAGACCCGCAGCGCCATTGGGCCCAGGACATCCTGGACGGCATCGGACTCATTCTCACCGTCATGGCAGTAGCCTCGTTGTTCCTCAGTGCTATTCTTGTGATCAATACGATTAATGCTGTCATTGCCCAGCAGGTCCCCCAGATCGGGATCATGAAAACGGTTGGGGGCGTCCGGCCGCAGATCTCCCGGCCCTACCTGGCTGGAGTGCTCGTGTACGGCCTGCTGAGCCTGCTCATCGCCGTCCCATTCGGCGCGTTGGCCGGCAATGCGTTAGAGAGCTGGATCCTCAGCATCATCAACGTCCCGCCGGCCAGATTCGAGCTACTGGCCAGCTCGCTCGCGGTTCAACTCAGCACCGGCCTGATCGTGCCGCTGCTGGCCGCCCTGTGGCCGGTGATGCGGGGGGTGGCGATCACCGTGAGAGAAGCCCTTAGCCGATACGGGATCGGGAGCGGGCATTACGGCACCGGCCGGCTGGACCGGTTGCTCAGCCGGGTCAGCATATTGCCCAGCTTGGCGACCCTCGCCTTGCGGAACACCTTCCGCAAACTCGGGCGGGTCGCGCTGACCGAAGGGGTGCTGATCTCGGCCGGGGCGATTTTCATGATGGTGGTGACGACCCACTACTCCTTCACCCAGGCGATTGACGATATCTGGGCCGGACTGGGGTTCGACGTCTTTATCGTCTTCACCACTCCCCAGCGGATCGAAGAGATCGTGCCGCTGATCGAGTCCCAGCCTAACGTCAAAAGGGCGGAAATGTGGATCTGGACCAGCGCCAATGGGAGGGCGCCCGGCGAAGCAGATCGCACGAAGGACATTGAGCTGACCGTTCAGGGGGTGCCGAGAGCAAGCAGGCTCTACCGGCCGGCCCTAACCGCCGGCCGTGGGCTCGACGTGAATGACGGCCGGGCCCTGCTGCTCAATCAGAAGGTTGCCCGGGAGATGGGCCTCACGGTCGGTGATCAGATCGAGCTTGATCTCGGAGCGGACGGCGATACGACCTGGACGATCGTTGGGCTGATCTTCGACCTGATCAACGATCAGACCACCGCCTACGTTCACGAAGACACTCTGAACGAAGAGCTAGGTCGGATCGGGCGGGCCTCGGTAGCCAGGATCCAGGCCGTCGATAATCGAGTGGTCAGTCAGACCGCCCTGGTCGATGACCTGCGAGGACACCTCGAGTCGCTTGGCATCGGCGTGTCGGTGGCTCGGACTGCGGCTGAGGATCGAGAGGAGGCCGAGGCCCAATTCAGCATCCTGACCACCATCCTGATGACCATGACCGTCGTAATGGCCGCGGTCGGGAGCATCGGTCTCTCTGGCACGTTGTCGATCAATGTGATCGAGCGGCGGCGCGAGATCGGTGTGATGCGGGCAGTGGGAGCTTCCTCGGCCGACGTCGGGACGATCTTCATCGGGGAGGGCTTGATGCTCGGGCTCTTCAGTTGGGTGGTGGCCGTACCGCTCAGCATGTTGGCCGGACGCCCGTTTGTGGAGGCGATTGGCCAGGTGATTCAATTTCCGGGGCGCTACCAGCTGGCGATCAGCGCGTTGTGGATCTGGCTGACGATCGTGGTCGTCCTGTCGCTGGTCGCCAGTTGGCTGCCGGCCAAGCGAGCGAGCCAGATCAGCGTAAACGAGAGCCTGGCCTATGAATGACGGAGGATCGAGAGTTGGCGACATGACGGCAAGCGGAACCACTTCCACGAGCGGCACGACCCGTCCAATGAGCCTCACCCGGCGGACCCCGTGGCTGGGCTTGCCCATAATCGCCCTGGCCCTGGTGGCCTGCGGTGGGGCGGCCGGTGAGGCCGACCAGACTGAGGTGCCGGTGGTGGTCGATGAACTGTCGGTCATCGCGGACGGCAGGCTCGCACCGATTCAATCGGTTCAGTTGAGCTTCAGCAGCGGCGGCGAAATCCGGGAAGTCTTGGTGAAAGAGGGGGATCAGGTCGCGGTGGGGGAGGTCTTGGTGCGCCTCGGAAACCGTGAGCAGGCGGAAGCCGCGGTCGCGGCGGCCCGGCTGGAACTGCTCGGCGCGCAGCAGGCTCTCGAAGCCACTCAGGAGGGTGCCGAGCGGGCGAGGGCCCAGGCTCAACTCGACCTGGCCAATGCCCGGGAGGAGTTGAGGCAAGCCGATTACCGTTGGAGCGTTCAGCAAGAGGGCCGGCGCGCCAGCCAGGCCACCATCAACGGAGCCGAGGCGAGCCTCATTCTGGCCAAGGATGCCTTGGACCGCGCCAAAGGGAACTATGACGGACTGTCCGGCCGGCCGGAGGACGACCTCGAGCGGGCCGCCGCTCTAACCGAGCTGGCCGGGGCCCAGCGGGATTACGATGCCGCGCTGCGCAACTTGAATTGGTACAACGGCCATCCGACCGAGATCCAGCAGGCGATCCTGGATGCCGACGTCGCCATGGCCCAGGCCGAGGTCGAGCAAGCCGAGCGGAATTGGGAGGAGCGCAAGGATGGGTCGGATCCGGACGAGTTTGCCCTGGCCCAAGCCAGAGTCGCCAACGCCGAAGCTCAATTGGCGGCGGCCGAGGCAGCGCTTGGCGACCTCGAACTGGAGACTCCGATTGCCGGCACGGTCGCCAGCGTGTTGGGAAAAGTCGGCGAGACGGCGGCCCCTGGCGAGTTGGCGCTGGTGATCGCGAACTTCAGCAGTTGGATCATCGAGACCGAGAACCTGACCGAAATCGAATTGCCGGAGGTTGCCATCGGCCAGCCGGTGAAGGTCACTTTCGACGCACTGGCAGAACTTGAATTCCCCGGAGTCGTGACCGCGATCCGGCCGCTGTTCGAGATCCGGAGCGGGGACGTAACTTACACCGTCACCATCGGACTGGATGCGGCCGATCCGCGATTGCAGTGGGGGATGACGGCGGTGGTCACCTTCCAAGACTTGGCAAGCGTCGGCTCCCTCAACTAAGCAGACGCTACGGTAGTCCTGCCGTAGCTCGGCTTGCTCGGTCGCGAAACTCTACGCCGACTTAGCAGATTAGGTTAGACTTCGCCTGAGCTTCGCCGCTGCGGCGAAAGCGTTACCTCCGCCAGAGGACATGGTCAGCTCAGGTCAACCTGTAAACCAGCCAATCCGCCTGCTGCTGGTTGACGATCACTCGATCGTACGCCGAGGAATCCGGGCCTTGCTCGGCATGGAGTCTGAGATCCAGGTTGTCGGGGAGGCCGAAGACGGGCTGGAGGCGGTGGAAGCGACCTCTCGCCTGAGCCCCGAAGTCGTCCTGATGGATCTGGACATGCCGAAGATGAACGGGATTGAAGCGATCAAGCGCATCCTCCTGCGCTGGCCTTCGGTGGCGATCCTGGTGCTCACCAGCTTGACCTCCGATCGGGATGTGTTCGCGGCGGTCAAGGCCGGTGCACTGGGTTACATCCTCAAGGACACCGAGCCGGAGGAGCTGGTGAAGGCGATCAAGCAGGTCCATCGGCGGGAACCGACCCTGGATCCAAAGATCGCCCGGATCCTGCTGGATGAAGTCCTGGAGGGGAGCTTGGGTGGAGAATTGGCGGCGGTGCTGACCAAGGACGAAGTGTCAGTGCTGCGCTTCCTGACCATGGGCCGGGACACGGCCCAGATTGCCAGTGGGGTGGCCAAGTCTGCCGACCAGGTTCGGACTCACATCAATAGCATTCTGTCGAAGCTCCACCTGGCGAGCCGGACCGAGGCTGTACTGCTCGCATTGCGCGAGGGGCTGGCTCGGCCGGATGAGGCCTCTCCGAAATACCTGAGGCGACTGCTGGAGGCCGTGCAGCAAGAGCGCATGCCTCCAAGCTGGCCCGGGCTGGCCGCCAGCGAGTCGGCAACTGATGCGGATGGGGAATCCATCGGTCTCGCCGCGCTTATTCGCGAACATCGAGAGATCGAGCTTGAGCTCACGCTGGCTGGTCAAATCCAATCAAGCTTCCTGCCCCGGGAGTTCCCGGAAGCACCCGGCTGGGAGTTTGCGGCGAAGCTCATTCCGGCCCGCGAGACTTCCGGGGATTTCTATGACCTGATCCTTCTGCCGGATTCGCGGGTCGGGCTGGTCATCGCCGACGTCACCGACAAGGGCATGGGCGCCGCACTGTACATGGCGTTGACCCGAACTCTGATGCGGACCTATGCGCTGGAGCGCACCCGCAAGCCGCACCAGGTCCTCGAAGAAGTGAACGCACGCATTCTGGCCGATACTCAAGGCGGGTATTACGTCACAATGTTCTACGGAATCCTGGATTTGAACACCGGGATCCTGGACTACAGCAATGCCGGTCACCCGCCAGGTGTGTTGGTCCGGGGGCCGGAGAGCGTCCGCCTGAAAGTCTTGGGCCGAACCGGCCCACCGTTGGGGGTTTCGAAAGAAGCCCCCTGGGAGTCATCGGTCATCAGCATTCGACCGGGAAACCATCTCGTCCTTTACACGGACGGGATTTCCGAAGCGCGGGACGTCAGCAGTCAGCTCTTCGGCATCGATCGGGTGATTCAGGCCGCGCTCGCCAGCTCAGCTCGATCGGCTGCCGAGACTCAGAACCTGATCCTTAAACTGGTGGACCGCTTTGCCGGGGAACAGCCACGGACGGATGACATCGCCCTGGTGGTCGCTTCTCGAACTCAGCCGGAAGGCGACACGACCGCATTCCGCGCCGTTGCGCCACCCTTGGCCGGCAATTGACAACCGATTAGGATAGGGGGGCGGGTACCATCCGGATCGATAGGAGAGAGCCATGGCGAAAGCACGATCCAAGAAGCCGGGCGGCGGGCGAAAGACTGCTTCCAAGCGGGCCGTAACCAAGCCAGTCAAGCGCGCAAAGTCTGCTGCACCAAAAAAGCGAGCCGCGGCTCCGGTAAAGCGGGCCGCGCCGGCGCGAAAGCCGAACGCCGCTCAGCGGCTCGAGGCGCTCGAAAACCGCCTTGATCAGCTGACCCAGCAGATGTCCTCATTAGCCCGCAAGGCGGGCCCACCGGGGCCACCTGGGCCACAAGGCAAGGCCGGAAATCCCGGCCCGGTCGGGATGGTGGGACCCAAGGGAGACCCGGGCCTTCCGGGGATGATGGGCCCGAGAGGGGAGATGGGTCCGCAGGGCCCACAGGGTCCGACCGGAGCGAAGGGTGAGACCGGAGTCGCTGGCATGCAGGGTCCGCCGGGCCCCAAAGGAGAGACCGGTCCTCAGGGTCTAGCGGGCATGCCAGGGGCTAAGGGAGAGACCGGGATGGCGGGACCCTCTGGCCCGAAGGGCGATACCGGAGCTCAGGGTCCGCCCGGTCCTGCTGGGGCGAGAGGCGAAGCCGGCCCGCAAGGGCCTAAGGGTGAGGCAGGGGCACAGGGCCCGCCCGGCCCGGCTGGGCCGAAGGGTGAGGCCGGCGCTCAAGGACCTGCGGGACCCAAAGGTGAGCGGGGGCCGCAAGGGCCTGCTGGGTCGGCAAGCGCGGCATCCTCAGGAGCCTGAGAGCGCTGGGCCCCTGTCCTCCGAGCAGAGCTAGAGCCTAACTGTCAGTTCGCCGAATCGGACCCGGCTGCAAGTAATACTCCGTTGCGGGACGGGTCGCGGATCAACAGGCTGGCCTCGATCGTTTCGACATCGAGGCCGGCTTGCTTCACTCGTTCGACCAGCCGCCCAAGCTCGGCCTGGTCCGGCAGCACGACCTCGAAGTAGCGCAGCCCGAGCGCGTCGGGTGGGGGCGGCGGCGCCCCGGCCCCGACCCAGGTGTTCAGGCCGATGTGATGATGGTATCCGCCGGCCGAGACGAAGCTTGCCCCCATAGCGGTAGACATCCCCTGGACCGCGAAGCCGAGCAGATCGCGGTAGAAACGGTTCGCCTCGACCAGGTCCGCGATGTGTAGATGCACGTGGCCGATCGTGGTGGCTTCCGGCATCGGCTGGTCCAGTGGGTCGTCGGGTCCGAGCTCACGCAGCAGACCTGCAACGTCGAGCGGCTCCCGACCGGAGCGCACCGCTCCCTGGGCATCCACGACCTGAAAACTGTCACCACTGAAGGACCAGGTGCCCCGCTCAGGCGTGTCGGCGTACAGCTCGATACCGTTGCCCTCGGCGTCGTCCAGATAGGTCGTTTCGGTCATGACGTGGTCGGTGGGGTAGTTCGGAATCCGCAGCGAGAAGAGGCGGGCAAGAGCGCGGGCCAGCTCGCGGCGGCTCGGGAGCAGGATCGCGAAATGATACAGACCGGTCGTGCCCCGTGCTCGTCGGGCGCGGCGATCCTCGGTTAGTCGCAGCAGGTCTGTGCGGCCGGCGCCCAGCCCGGCCCGTGGGCCTTCTCGCCAGTGGAGCTGGAATCCGATCACCTGCCGGTAGAAGGCAATCTGGCGATCCAGGTCCGCCACGGTCAGGTGGACGTGCCCGATCCGGGTGGCCGGGTGGATTACGAAGGCGCTGTGTGCCATGGCCTACGGTTGCATTGTAAAATGGACCCGAGGTGAGCGAAATGGATGACGATCGACTCGTCGGCCGGATCTTGAGCCGACGCGAGGCACTGTCGGTACTTGGGGCAACTGGCGCCGCAGTGCTGGTCGGCTGCGCGCCCGGTGGTTCGGAACCCGAGCCAGCGACCACGGTTCCCACCCAGACCGTGTCCTCCACTGAGACCGAGCCGGCCGCCCCGGAGCCGGCCGCGGACACGCTTCCCACCTGTGTTGTTCGTCCGGAAATGACCGAAGGGCCCTACTTCGTGGACGAGCAGCTTAACCGATCGGATATCCGTTCCGATCCTTCGGACGGATCGGTGAAGGAGGGTGCCCTGCTCGATCTCACCTTTCGAGTTTCTGAAGTCTCCAACTCTTCCTGCAATCTGCTGGAAGGGGTTTTCGTTGACATCTGGCACTGCGACGCGCTGGGCGTCTATTCGGATGCCCAGGACCGGGGTTTCAACACAGTCGGGCAAAAGTTTCTGCGCGGGTATCAAGTTACCGGTGCCAACGGGATCGCTCGCTTCACGACGATCTATCCAGGCTGGTACTTCAGCCGGGCGGTGCACA
>Ga0209108_10000658_pt1 | contig 19186 bp, 16 predicted proteins | sample Rifsed10ft1_FD_184003 | JGI IMG/M metagenome (GOLD analysis project Ga0209108, IMG submission 184003) | Soil microbial communities from Rifle, Colorado, USA - sediment 10ft 1 (version 2) | ecosystem: Environmental > Terrestrial > Deep subsurface > Rock core/Sediment | place: Rifle, Colorado...
TCAGCGCCGCCGTCAAGGTCGTCTTCCCATGATCAACGTGCCCAATCGTCCCCACGTTGACGTGCGGCTTGGTGCGTGCAAATTTCTCTTTGGCCATGACTGCGATTCCCAGGTTTGACTTACGGTTCTTTCTTCATCACCGCATCGGCGACGTTCTTGGGGACCTCGACGTACTTGGCGAACTCCATCGTGAAGGTCGCGCGCCCCTGACTCATCGAACGCACCGAAGTTGCGTAGCCGAACATCTCGGCCAGCGGCACTTCGGCCGTGATGACTTTGCCCGAGGGCGATTCTTCCATGCCTAAGATCTGGCCGCGCCGGCGATTGAGATCGCCGATGATGTCGCCGTAGTAATCCTCCGGCGTCACCACTTCCACTTTCATGATCGGCTCGAGCAGGACGGGCTTCGCCTTGCGAAAGCCCTCCTTGAATCCGATCGAGCCCGCAATCTTGAACGCCATTTCGCTCGAGTCGACGTCGTGATACGAGCCGTCGAAGGCCGTAACCTTGACGTCGACCACCGGATAGCCCGCGATCACGCCGGTTTCCATCGCTTCCTTGATGCCCTTGTCCACGGCCGGGATGTACTCGCGCGGCACGGCGCCGCCGACGATGCCGTTGACGAACTCGTAGCCCGCGCCAGCGGGTTGTGGCTCCAACCGCAACCAGATGTCGCCGTATTGGCCACGACCACCGGACTGGCGAACGAACTTGCCCTGCTGCTCGACCTTGGCGCGAATCGTTTCTCGATACGCGACCTGCGGCTTGCCGACGTTCGCCTCGACCTTGAACTCGCGCTTCATGCGATCGACGATGATCTCGAGGTGCAGCTCGCCCATGCCGGCGATGATGGTCTGACCCGACTCCTGGTCGGTGCTGACGCGAAACGATGGGTCTTCCTTCGCCAGGCGCTGCAGAGCCACGCCCATCTTTTCCTGGTCCGCCTTGGTTTTCGGCTCGACCGCCACCGAGATGACCGGCTCGGGGAAATCCATCTTCTCGAGCGTGATCACTTTTTCGGGATCGCAAAGCGTATCACCGGTCGTGACATCCTTGAGTCCGACGGCGGCGGCGATGTCGCCGGCGCGCACTTCCTTGATCTCGATGCGCTCGGCCGCGTGCATCTGCAGCAGGCGCCCGATGCGCTCCTTCTTATCCTTGACCGGATTGAACACGGCATCGCCGGAATTGAGCGTGCCGGAATACACCCGGAAAAACGTCAGGTTGCCGACGAAGGGATCGTTCAGGATCTTGAACGCCAGCGCGGCGAAGGGCTCATCGTCGTCGGGCTTGCGGACGGCTTCGGTGCCGTTTTCCAGCATGCCCTTGGTCGGCGGCAATTCGATTGGCGAGGGCATGAATTCGATGACGGCATCGAGCATCGCCTGTACGCCCTTGTTCTTGAATGCCGAACCGCACAGCGTGATGCAGATTTCGTTCCTGAGCGCGCGCTCGCGCAGGCCCTTGCAGATGTCCTCCTCGCCCAGGTCGCTCGACTCGAGAAACTTCTCGACCAGCTCCTCGTTGGCCTCGGCCGCCGCCTCGACCATCTTGGCGCGATACTCCACGCACTGCGCCTTCATGTCCGCCGGGACGTCGCGGTACTCGAAACGCATGCCCTGCGTGTCCTCGTCCCAGTAGATCGACTTCATGCGGATCAGGTCGACGACGCCTTCGAACTTCTCCTCGGCGCCGATCGGCAGCTGGATCGCGACGGGGTTGCCGCGCAGGCGTTCCTTGATCTGCTGCACGCAGCGCAGGAAATTCGCGCCGGCGCGATCCATCTTATTGACGAAGGCGATGCGCGGCACGCGGTACTTGTTCATCTGCCGCCAGACCGTTTCCGACTGCGGCTGCACGCCGCTCACCGCGCAGAACACGGCCACGGCGCTGTCGAGCACGCGCAGGCTGCGCTCGACCTCGATCGTGAAGTCGACGTGCCCCGGCGTATCGATGATGTTGATGCGGTGCTCGGGGAAATGGTTGTCCATGCCCTTCCAGAAGCAGGTCGTCGCCGCAGCGGTGATCGTGATGCCGCGCTCCTGTTCCTGCTCCATGTAGTCCATCACCGCCGCGCCGTCGTGCACTTCGCCGATCTTGTGCGACACACCGGTGTAGAACAGGATGCGCTCGGTCGTGGTGGTCTTGCCGGCGTCGATATGCGCGGAAATCCCGATGTTGCGATAGCGCTCGATGGGTGTCGTACGTGCCACAGTCGGGTCCTTCGTGCGGCGCCCGAAACTAGCTGAGCCGGAGTCCGGAACGGCGCTCATTCGATTACCAACGGTAGTGGGCGAAAGCCTTGTTGGCCTCCGCCATGCGATGCGTATCTTCGCGCTTGCGCACGGCAGCACCGCGGTTCTCGGCCGCATCCATCAACTCGTGCGCCAGGCGGTGCGCCATCGACTTCTCGCTGCGCTCGCGCGCCGCTTCGATCATCCATCGCATGGCAAGCGTCTGGCGACGGCTGGAACGCACTTCGACGGGCACCTGGTAAGTTGCGCCGCCGACGCGACGCGACTTCACCTCGACGACCGGTTTCACGTTTTCGAGCGCCTGCTGCAGCACCTGGATCGCCTGGTCATCCGGCTTGCCGGTCTTCTCGGCGATACGGTCGAGCGCGCCGTAGAGAATCTGCTCGGCGACCGACTTCTTGCCGCGCTTCATGACGACGTTCATGAACTTCGCCAGCATCTCGCTGTTGAACTTGGGATCCGGCAGGATGCTGCGGGTGGGGGCCTGTGCGCGTCGTGACATGACGATCTCTGGTTGGCAGTTGGCAGTTGGCAGTTGGCAGTTGGCAGTTGGCAGTTGGATTTCTGGTCTACGCTTTCCTGCTGTCAACTGACAACTGATCACTATTTCTTTGGCTTCTTGGCGCCGTACTTCGAGCGACCCTGCTTGCGATCGGCCACACCGGCACAGTCGAGCGTGCCGCGGATCGTGTGATAGCGCACGCCGGGAAGATCCTTGACGCGGCCGCCACGGATCATCACCACCGAGTGCTCTTGCAGGTTGTGGCCTTCACCACCGATGTAGCTCGTCACTTCGTAATGGTTGGTGAGCCGGACGCGGCAGACCTTGCGCAGCGCGGAGTTCGGCTTCTTCGGCGTCGTGGTGTACACGCGCGTGCAGACGCCGCGCTTTTGCGGGCTGGCGCCGAGCGCCGGCACCTTGCTCTTGTAGGTCGCCGACTGGCGTGGCTTGCGAATCAATTGAGTGGTCGTCGCCATACTCTCCTGCCTGGCTCCGGGACCCGGTGGATCGGGCACCCCGAGAAGAACCGGGCCGCCTGTGGAGGCGGCCCGGTCGTGGAATCGGTTTTTCATCCCGGCGGATTTGGGGCCGGGAAACAAAGGCGCCGAATTCTAGAAGCCAGTCAAAGGGCTGTCAACCAGAATGTTGCGGTGCGGCACGCCCATTCCCCTCCCCCGAGCCGGGGGAGGGGCGGGGAAATGATCATCATTCGGCCGCGGCTTCGGCGGTGTCGCTGACGCTCGATTCCTCTATTTCCGGCAGCCCGCCGCCCACGTCCATGAAGCTGCGCCGCGCCACGTCTTCCGGCTTGCGCCGCCGGCGCGCGTGATACGCAAACCCGGTACCCGCGGGTATGAGCCGCCCGACGATGACGTTTTCCTTGAGCCCCCGCAGATCGTCCTTGAGACCACGAACAGCGGCCTCGGTGAGGACCCGGGTGGTCTCCTGGAAGGAGGCAGCGGAGATGAACGACTCGGTCGCGAGCGATGCCTTGGTGATGCCGAGCAGTACCGGCTCGAATTTAGCCACCGCCTTGCCGTCGCTCTTGGCGCGTTCGTTGAGATCGAGCCCGCGCGAACGATCGAGCTGTTCGCCGCGCAGCAGCCCCGTCTCACCCGACGCCTCGACCTCGACCTTGCGCAGCATCTGGCGAATGATCACCTCGATGTGCTTGTCGTTGATCTTCACGCCCTGCAGGCGGTAGACGTCCTGAATTTCACGCACGAGGTAGTTCGCGAGCGCTTCCACGCCCTGGAGCCGCAGGATGTCGTGCGGATTCGGCTCGCCGTCGGCGATGACCTCACCCATCTCCACCTGCTCGCCTTCGAACACGTTGAGCGTGCGCCACTTCGGGATCAGCTCCTCGTACTTCTCGCCTTCCTCGTTCGTGATCACGAGCCGGCGCTTGCCCTTGGTTTCCTTGCCGAAGCTCACCGTGCCGCTGCGCTCCGCCAGGATCGCCGCATCCTTCGGCTTGCGTGCCTCGAACAGATCCGCGACGCGCGGCAGGCCGCCGGTGATGTCGCGGGTCTTTGACGATTCCTGCGGAATGCGCGCGATGACGTCGCCCGCCGTGACCTTGGCGCCATCCTCGAGGCTCACGATCGCGCCCGGGGGCAGCGCATACACCGCCGGTATATCCGTATTCGCGAAGGTGATGTCTTTGCCCTTGGCATTGACCAGCCGCACCACCGGCCGGAGATCCTTGCCGCTCGGACCGCGCTGTTTCGGGTCGCTCACGACGATGCTCGAGAGACCGGTGATCTCGTCAACCTGGCTCTGCACCGTGATGCCGTCGACGAAGTCCTGGAAGCGGATGAATCCCGCGACTTCCGTGACCACCGGGTGCGTGTGCGGATCCCAGGTGGCGACGATCTGGCCGGCGGTCACCTGATCGCCATCATCGACCGTGATTATCGCGCCGTACGGGATCTTGTAGCGCTCGCGCTCGCGGCCAAACTCATCGACGATGCCGAGCTCGCCGGAGCGCGATACCGCAACCAGGTGCCCCTTTTCGTGGTGCACGGTCTTGATGTTGTGCAGTCGCACCGTGCCCTTGCCCTTGATCTCGACGCTGTTGGCCGCTGCCGCCCGCGAGGCCGCGCCACCGATGTGGAACGTGCGCATCGTGAGCTGCGTGCCGGGTTCGCCGATCGACTGGGCGGCGATCACACCGACGGCCTCGCCGATGTTGATGCGCCGGCCGCGGGCCAGGTCGCGCCCATAACAATGCGAGCACACTCCATAGCGCGTGGCGCAGGTGATGGGCGAGCGCACCATGAGCTGGTCGACGCCCAGCTGCTCGAGCTTCTTCACCGATTGCTCATCGAGCAGCGTGCTGGCTTCGACGATGACCTCGTCGTCACTGCCGGGCTTGAGGACGTCGGCCGCGAGCACGCGACCGAGCACGCGCTCGCCCAGACCCTCGACGACGTCGCCGCCTTCGACGATCGGCGTCATCATCAGGCCATTGCTGGTCTTGCAGTCAATCTCCGTGACCACCAGATCCTGGGCAACGTCAACCAGACGGCGGGTCAGGTAACCGGAGTTCGCGGTCTTCAAAGCCGTATCCGCGAGACCCTTGCGCGCGCCGTGGGTCGAGATGAAGTACTGCAGCACGTTCAGGCCTTCGCGGAAGTTGGCCGTGATCGGCGTCTCGATGATCGAGCCATCGGGCTTGGCCATGAGACCGCGCATGCCAGCGAGCTGGCGAATCTGCGCGGCGGAACCGCGCGCGCCCGAATCGGCCATCATAAAGATCGAGTTGAAGGACTTCTGCGAAAGCTTGCGGCCGCGCACGTCGGTCGCTTCCTCGCTGCCGAGCTTTTCCATCATCGCCTTCGCCACCTGGTCGTTGGTGCGCGACCAGATGTCGACGACCTTGTTGTAGCGCTCGCCGTTGGTGACCAGTCCCGAAGCGTACTGGTCCTGGATCTCCTTCACCTCGTGCTCCGCCGCGGCGAGGATGCGGGTCTTCTGCTGCGGCACCACCATGTCGTCGACGCCGATCGACAGGCCGGCGCGCGTGGCGTAATGGAAGCCCGTGTACATCAGCTGGTCCGCGAACACCACGGTTTCCTTCAGGCCCAGTGTGCGATAGCAGGCGTTGATGACGGCCGAGATCGCCTTCTTCGTCATGTCCTGATTGATGAGCTCGAAGGACAGGCCCCGGGGCAGGATCTCGGACAGCAGCGCGCGGCCGATTGTCGTGGCGACGACATGAGTGAATTCGCGCATTTCTCCGTCGCCCTCGACATCCACGACACGCTCCGTCAGGCGCACTTTGACGCGCGCCTGCAGGTCGACGCTGCGACTCTCGTACGCGCGATGTGCCTCCTGCATGTCGCTGAAGTACATGCCTTCACCGCGGGCACCGATGCGCTCGCGCGTCATGTAGTAAATCCCGAGTACCACGTCCTGTGACGGCACGATGATCGGGTCGCCATTCGCGGGCGAAAGGATGTTGTTGGAGGACATCATCAGCGCGCGCGCCTCGAGCTGGGCTTCGAGCGACAGTGGCACGTGCACGGCCATCTGGTCGCCGTCGAAGTCCGCGTTGAACGCGGTGCAGACGAGCGGGTGCAGCTGGATCGCCTTGCCCTCGATCAGCACGGGCTCGAACGCCTGAATGCCGAGGCGGTGCAGCGTCGGCGCGCGATTCAGCAGCACCGGATGCTCGCGGATCACTTCCTCGAGGATATCCCACACCTCGGGTCCTTCCCGCTCGACGAGGCGCTTCGCGGCCTTGATCGTCGAGGCCTCGCCACGCAGTTGCAGCTTCGAGAAGATGAAGGGCTTGAAGAGCTCGAGCGCCATCTTCTTCGGCAAACCGCACTGATGCAGCCGCAGCGTCGGGCCAACGACGATCACCGAGCGGCCCGAGTAGTCCACGCGCTTGCCGAGCAGGTTCTGGCGGAAGCGTCCCTGCTTACCCTTGATCATGTCGGCCAGCGACTTGAGCGGGCGCTTGTTGGTGCCCGTGATCGCACGTCCACGCCGGCCGTTGTCGAGCAACGCATCGACCGCTTCCTGCAGCATGCGTTTCTCGTTGCGCACGATGATGTCGGGCGCGTTGAGCTCAAGCAGCCGCCGCAGGCGGTTGTTGCGATTGATCACGCGCCGATACAGATCGTTGAGATCCGAGGTCGCGAAACGACCGCCATCAAGCGGCACCAGCGGCCTGAGATCCGGCGGCAGCACGGGCAGGACCGTCAGCACCATCCACTCGGGCTTGTTGCCCGACTCGATGAACGACTCCAGCAGCTTCAGCCGTTTCGAAAGCCGCTTGATCTTGGTCTCCGAGCTCGTCGCTGCCATGTCCTCGCGCACCTTGGCGGCTTCAGCGGCGAGATCGAGCGTCTTCAGCAGCTCGTAGATCGCCTCCGCGCCCATGCGCGCGTCGAACTCGTCGCCATGCTCCTCGATCGCCTCGAGGTACAACTCATCCGTGAGCAGCTGCCCACGCGTGAGCGAGGTCATGCCCGGCTCGATGACCACGAAGGCCTCGAAGTACAGCACGCGTTCGATTTCGCGCAGGGTCATGTCGAGCATCAGACCGATGCGCGACGGCAGCGACTTCAGAAACCAGATGTGCGCCACCGGGCTCGCGAGCTCGATGTGGCCCATGCGCTCGCGGCGGACCTTCGATTGAGTGACCTCGACGCCGCACTTCTCGCACACGACGCCGCGGTGCTTGAGGCGCTTGTACTTGCCGCACAGGCACTCGTAGTCCTTCACCGGTCCGAAGATCTTGGCGCAGAAGAGCCCATCCCGCTCCGGCTTGAAAGTGCGGTAGTTGATCGTCTCCGGCTTCTTCACCTCACCGTACGACCACGAGCGGATCATGTCCGGTGAAGCGAGCCCGATGCGGATCGAGTCGAAATTCTCGACCGGGGTCTGCTGCTTGAAGAGTTTCAGTAGATCTTTCATTGCGTCACCTGCTAATCGTCCCCTCACCCTAGCCCTCTCCCCTTAAGGGGAGAGGGAACGGCCTCACTTGCCCCCTCTCCCGTTCGACGGCAGAGGGACGGGGTGAGGGCTATTCCTGATCCAGCTCCATGTTGATGCCCAGCGAGCGGATCTCCTTCACCAGCACGTTGAACGACTCCGGCATCCCGGCATCCATCTGGTGATTGCCGTCCACGATGTTCTTGTACATCTTGGTGCGGCCATTGACGTCGTCGGACTTGACCGTGAGCATCTCCTGCAGCGTGTAGGAAGCGCCGTAGGCCTCGAGCGCCCACACTTCCATTTCGCCGAATCGCTGGCCGCCGAACTGGGCCTTGCCGCCGAGCGGCTGTTGCGTGACCAGGCTGTACGGCCCGGTCGAGCGCGCGTGCATCTTGTCGTCGACCAGGTGGTTGAGCTTCAGCATGTACATGTAGCCCACCGTGATCTGACGGTCGAACTTCTCGCCGGTACGTCCGTCGTAGAGCGTCGTCTGGCCGCTGAGCGGCAGGTCGGCGAGCTTGAGCATGCGCTTGATCTCGTCCTCGCTCGCGCCGTCGAACACCGGAGTGGCCATCGGCACGCCCTCGCGGAGGTTGCGCGCCAGTTCCAACACCTCGCTGTCCTGCAGCGATTTCAGGTCCTCCTTCTGGCCACCCGACTCGTTGTAGATCGTGTCGAGGAAGGCGCGGATCTGCTGCGTCGAGTTCTGCGCATCGAGCATGCGGCCGATCTTGAGCCCCAGGCCCTTCGCGGCCCAGCCAAGATGGGTCTCGAGCACCTGGCCAACGTTCATGCGCGACGGCACGCCCAGCGGATTGAGCACGACATCGACTGGCGTGCCGTCTTCCAGATATGGCATGTCTTCGATCGGGACGATGGTCGAGATCACGCCCTTGTTGCCGTGGCGTCCGGCCATCTTGTCGCCCGGTTGCACGCGGCGCTTCACGGCCAGATACACCTTGACCATCTTGAGCACGCCCGGGGCGAGATCGTCGCCCGCGGTGATCTTGGCCTTCTTCTCGTCGTAACGCTTCTCGAACGCCTTGTGCTGCAGCTTCAGGCGCTCGGAGGTCGCCTCGAGCTGCGCGTTGGCATCCTCTTCGCGCAAGCGGATCTCGAACCAGTTCTCGCGCGGCACCTCGTCGAGATAGGCCTGATCGATAAGCGCACCCGCCTTGAGTTTGCGCGGACCACCCTCGGCCGTCTTGGCAGTAAGCATGGCGGCCACGCGCAGATACAGGTCGTCCTCGAGGATGCGCTGCTGGTCACCCAGGTCCTTGCGCACACGCTCGAGTTCGGACTTCTCGATCGCGAGCGCACGCGCGTCCTTCTCGACGCCATCGCGCGTAAAGACGCGCACATCGATCACGGTGCCATCCATCCCCGGCGGCACGCGGAGCGACGTGTCCTTCACGTCGGACGCCTTCTCGCCAAAGATTGCACGCAACAGCTTCTCTTCCGGCGTCAGCTGCGTCTCGCCCTTGGGCGTGACCTTGCCGACCAGAATGTCGCCCGCGCGCACTTCGGCGCCAATGAAGGCAATGCCCGCCTCGTCGAGCTTCACGAGCGCGGCGTCGCCCACGTTGGGGATATCCGCCGTGATCTCCTCGGGACCCAGCTTGGTATCGCGCGCTACGCAGGTGAGCTCTTCGATGTGAATCGTGGTGAAGCGATCCTCCTGCACCACACGCTCGGAGATCAGGATCGAGTCCTCGAAGTTGTAACCGTTCCAGGGCATGAACGCGACCAGGAGATTCTGGCCGAGCGCGAGCTCGCCCAGATGAGTTGACGGGCCATCCGCGAGCACGTCACTGCGGCTGATCTGATCGCCCGCCTTGACCAGCGGTCGCTGGTTGATGCAGGTGTTCTGGTTCGAGCGCGTGTATTTGGTGAGGTTGTAGATGTCGACGCCCGGCTCCGCAGCCATGGTCTCGGCATCGCTGACGCGCACCACGATGCGCGACGCGTCCACGGAATCCACCATGCCGCCGCGGCGGGCAACCACGGTCACGCCCGAGTCGATCGCAACCGCGCGCTCCATGCCCGTGCCCACCACGGGCGTCTCGGCCCGCAATGTCGGCACCGCCTGGCGCTGCATGTTCGAGCCCATCAGTGCGCGGTTGGCGTCGTCGTGCTCGAGAAACGGGATCAGCGACGCGGCCACCGACACGATCTGCTTCGGGCTCACGTCCATGTACTGCACGCGATCCGGCGAGGACAGCATGAACTCGTTATCGTTGCGGCAGGACACGAGCTCGTCGACGAAGGCTCCCTTCTCGTCGAGGGTCGCATTCGCCTGCGCGATCACGTACTGGCCCTCCTCGATCGCCGAGAGGTAGTCGATACGGTCGGTGACCCTGCCGTCGACGACCTTGCGATACGGCGTCTCCAGGAAGCCGTACTGGTTGGTGCGCGCGTAGACCGAAAGCGAATTGATCAGGCCGATGTTCGGGCCTTCGGGCGTTTCGATCGGGCACACGCGCCCATAGTGGGTCGGGTGCACGTCGCGCACTTCGAATCCCGCCCGCTCACGTGTCAGGCCACCCGGGCCGAGCGCGGACACGCGGCGCTTGTGGGTCACCTCGGAAAGCGGATTGTTCTGGTCCATGAACTGCGACAGCTGCGATGAGCCGAAGAACTCTTTCACGGCTGCGGCCACCGGCTTGGCATTGATCATCTCTTGCGGCATCAAGCCTTCGGTCTCGGCAAGCGTGAGACGCTCTTTGACCGCGCGTTCAACCCGCACCAGACCGATGCGAAAGGCGTTCTCCGCCATCTCGCCGACGCTGCGCACGCGACGATTGCCGAGGTGGTCGATGTCGTCCACCGTGCCATTGCCGTTGCGGATGTCGATCAGGGTCTTGAGGACCGCGATGATGTCCTCCTTGTTAAGCACGCCGGAACCCGTGATCTCGCCGCGACCGACACGACGGTTGAACTTCATGCGCCCCACGGGCGACAGGTCATAGCGATCCGGGTTGAAGAACAGGTTCTGGAAGAGGTTTTCAGCCGCGTCCTTGGTCGGCGGCTCGCCCGGACGCATCATGCGGTAGATCTCGACCAGCGCCTCGAGACGCGTGCGCGTCGGATCGATGCGCAGCGTGTCGGAAATGTAGGGACCGCGATCGAGGTCGTTGACGAAGAGCGTCTGGATCGACTCGATGCCCGCCTCGATGAGCTTCGCCACCGTGGCGGCGACGAGCTTCTCATTGGCCTTGGCCAGGATCTCGCCCGTCTCCTTGTTGACCACGTCGTGCGCGAGAATCTTCTCGTGCAGATATTCGGGCGGAACCGGCAACTGCTTGACGCCGGCGTCCTCGAGCTGCCGCACGTGACGCGCGGTGATGCGACGGCCTTCCTCGACGATGATCTGCTTACCGGCGCGGATCTCGAACGTCGCGGTCTCGCCGCGCAGGCGCTGCGGAATGAGGCCGAGCGCGATCTCGGTCTTCGAAAGATGGAAAGTGTTCTTCTCGAAGAAGGTGTCGAGCATCTGCTCCTCGGTGAAACCAAGCGCGCGCAGGATGATCGAGACAGGGAGCTTGCGCCGGCGGTCGATGCGCGCAAACACGCAGTCCTTCGGATCGAACTCGAAATCGAGCCACGAGCCCCGATACGGAATGATCCGCGCCGAGAACAGCAGCTTGCCCGAGGAGTGCGTCTTGCCCTTGTCGTGGTCGAAGAACACGCCGGGGCTGCGGTGCAGTTGCGACACGATCACGCGTTCGGTGCCGTTGATGACGAAGGTGCCGTTCTCCGTCATGAGCGGCAGCTCGCCGAGATACACCTCCTGCTCGCGCACGTCTTTAACCGGCTTCTTGGCGCCGGGCGCGTCCTTGTCGAACACCACCAGGCGCACCTTGACGCGCAGCGGGGCCGCATACGTCAGCCCGCGCAGCTGGCATTCCTTGACGTCGAACACGGGGTCGCCGAGCCGGTAGCTCACATACTCGAGCGTCGCGTTGCCGGAGTAACTCGTGATCGGGAACACGCTGTGGAAAGCCGCGTGCAGACCGACTTCCTCGCGCTTCTCCTCGGCGGTGTCCGCCTGCAGGAATCCGCGGTAGGAGTCCAGCTGGATCGCCAGCAGGAACGGCACGTCGAGGATGCTCGGACGCTTGCCGAAATCCTTGCGGATGCGCTTCTTCTCGGTGAATGAATATGCCATTGCACGAACCTCAGTGAAGGCCTATGGCCTCACGCCCAACAAACGTTGCACGCCGTGCGCACCGCACGGACTCGCACTCGACCTCGCGGCGGCCATGCGCAGCAATGCAGACTCGCCGGGCCGCGGAGTTCCGCCGCCCGGAAAGTCGCGATGCGCGCGCGCCGCGTTTTGCCGCCATCCCTACTTGATGGCAGCCTTGGCGCCGGCGTCGTCGAGCTTCTTCTTGATTGCCTCGGCATCCGCCTTGGACACGCCTTCCTTGACGGTGGCGGGCACGCCCTCGACCAGGTCCTTGGCTTCCTTCAATCCGAGGCCCGTGATCTCGCGGATGACCTTGATGACGCCCACCTTGTTGGCGCCGAACTCGGACATCGTTACGGTGAACTCGGTCTGCTCCTCGGCAGCAGGAGCAGCGGCGGCGCCTGTACCCGGTGCAGCCGCAGCCGCGACAGGCGCCGCGGCGGTGACGCCGAACTTCTTCTCCATGTCGGAGATGAGTTCGACCACTTCGATGACGCTCATCTTCGAGATTGCGTCGAGAATGTCTTCTTTGCTGACAGCCATGATGGTCTCCGGAAAAAACTTGAGCTCAGTGAATTACCCGATTTCGAATCTGCTTCAGCCGGCGGCGGCCTGCTTCTGATCGCCCGCCTTCAGATCGCGGATGGCGGCGATCGTGCGGACCAGCTTTGCCTGCGGCTCCGCGAGCGTGCGCACAAACTTGGCGATGGGCGCCTTGAGCACGCCGAGCAACAGGGAAAGCGCCTGCTCGCGGGTCGGAAGGCTCGCTACCTTGTCAATGTCCTTCGGCCCCAGCAGCTGCCCGCCCAGCGCGACCAGCATCGCCACCAGCTTCTCGTGATCCTTGGCGAACGCTTTGACCACGCGCGCCGCAGCGCCCGGATCGTCCTTCGAAAACGCGAGCACCAGCGGGCCCTTGAGCGACTTGCTGATGCACTCGTACGGCGTCCCGACGATGGCCTTGCGAGCCAGCGTGTTCTTGACCACACGCATGTAGACGCCCTGAGCGCGCGCCTTGGCACGCAACTCGGTCATCTGCGCCACGGTGAGACCGCGGTTCTCCGCGCCCACGACCGAATGCGCCTTCGCCGCCACCGCGTTCACTTCGGCAACGAGAACTTTCTTGTCTTCAAGATTCAACGGCATGTGTTCCTCCTGCTTGAAGATCACAAACAAGGGCGCTCATCCCTGAGTGCCCCACCCTTGGCGCGGAACAGCCAGTTGGCAGTTGACCGTTGTCAGTTGACTGCCCCGAAAGGCGGCCGCCAACTGCCAACCGTCCACTGGCAACCTGCGCCTGTCCTCAGGCGCCATCGACGGTGACCTTCACCAGCGAACACTGACTCGGGTAACACCATCTGCGCCGGTCATCGTCATTAAGGGCCCGATACCCGCCGGCGGTCTTCGACAGTTCAACTACAAACTCAAACTCGCCTGATCGATCGCCACACCGGGCCCCATGGTCGAGGACACGGTGAGCTTCTTGAGATACACGCCCTTCGAGGCCGATGGCTTGTGCTTCTGCAGGTCGTGCAGGAGCGCCACGAGGTTCTCCTTCAACTTCTGCGGCTCGAAATCCGCCTTGCCGATCGCGCAATGGACGATTCCGGCCTTGTCGACGCGGTAACGCACCTGGCCCGCCTTCGCGTTCTTGATCGCGCCCGCCACGTCCGGCGTCACGGTGCCCACCTTTGGATTCGGCATCAGGCCGCGCGGACCGAGAATCTGTCCCAGCTGACCGACGATGCGCATCGCATCGGGACTGGCGATCACGACGTCGAAATTGAGTTCTCCCGCCTTGACCTTTGCGGCGAGATCCTCGAGTCCGACGATGTCGGCACCAGCTTCACGCGCGGCGTCGGCATTCTTGCCGCTGGTGAACACCGCGACGCGCACGGTTTTGCCGATTCCGTGCGGCATCACGGTTGAACCGCGCACCTGCTGGTCCGACTTGCTGGCATCGATGCCGAGATTGACCGCGACATCCACCGACTCGGGAAACTTGGCCTTGGCAAACTCCTTGACGAGTGAGAGCGCTTCGTCAACCGGGTACTGCTTGCCCGGAACGATCTTGGACTTCCAGGCCCCAATGCGTTTGGCTACGGCAGGCATGTCACACCCCCTCCACGTCGACGCCCATGCTGCGCGCGCTGCCAGCGATGGTGCGGACGGCGGCATCGAGGTCCGCAGCAGTCAGATCGGGCAGCTTGGTCTTGGCGATGTCCTCGAGCTGCTTGCGGGTGACCTTGCCGACCTTGGCGGTGTTTGGGGTGCCGCTACCCTTTTCAATGCCGAGCGCCTTGCGCAACAGCACCGAAGCCGGCGGGGTCTTGAGGATGAAGGTAAAGCTACGATCGCCATAGACCGTGATGATCACGGGAGTGGGCAGCCCCTTCTCGACGCTCTGCGTCTGCGCGTTGAACGCTTTGCAGAACTCCATGATGTTGACGCCCTGTTGACCGAGCGCGGGCCCAACCGGCGGGCTGGGATTGGCCTGCCCTGCCGGAATCTGCAGCTTGATGTAACCCTGTACCTTTTTCGCCATATCTCACCTGTGTGGGTGCAAACGCCGTGAGGCTCCCCAATCGGAAAGTTGACGGTTGGCAGTTGAGAGTTGGCAGGCGCTACACGCAGAGGCGCCCTTCACCGTCAACTGTTCACTGTCAACTCTCATCCGCCTATGCCTTCTCTACCTGACTGAAATCCAGCTCCACCGGTGTCGAGCGACCGAGAATCTGCACCGCCACCTGCAAGCGGTTCTTCTCGTAGTTGACCGACTCGACCACCCCGTTGAAATCGTTGAACGGGCCATCGGTGACGCGCACTACTTCGCCCGGCTCGAACAAGACCTTCGGCCGCGGCTTGTCGACGCCTTCTTCGACGCGTCGCAGGATCGCCATCGCCTCCTTGTCGGTGATCGCCGCGGGCTTATCGCTCGTTCCGCCGATGAAACCGAGCACCTTCGGCACCTCTTTCACCAGGTGCCAGGTCTCCTCATCCATGTCCATCTGCACCAGCACGTAGCCGGGGAAGAACTTGCGATCGCTCTTGCGCTTCTGCCCGTCGCGCATTTCGACCACTTCTTCGGTCGGCACCAGAATCTCGCCGAACTTGCTCTCGAGCCCGTGTCGTTTGACACGCTCCTTGAGCGACTCGGCCACCTTGTGCTCGAAATTCGAGTACGCGTGCACCACGTACCAGCGCAACGGCATCATCAACCCCCCTGGCCCGTGAGTTGCTTCGTCACCCACGCCAGCACCATGTCCAACAGCCAGAAAAACAGGCCCGACACCAACACGAACACCAGCACCACGATTGTGGTCTGCAACGTATCCTGCCGGTTCGGCCACACCACCTTGCGCAGCTCGATCCGCGAGGTCTGGACGAACTGCGAGAAATCGCGGCCGTACTGCGACTGCAGGGCAATCCCCACCGCCGCGCCGAATGCCGCCAGCACGATCAGCCAGCGGACGACCGGCGGTTGCTCGCCGAGGTAATAGAACCCGGCGATGCCCGCGACAAACACCAGTACACCCAGCGCGAGCTTGGCGGCGTCAAGCGCTGTGGGGCTGCCTTCGACCTGTTCGTTCATGCGCTACACAAAAAAATGGCAGGCCAGGAGGGAATCGAACCCCCAACCTGCGGTTTTGGAGACCGCCGCTCTGCCAATTGAGCTACTGGCCTGTATTCAGTTGTCAGGTAACGGTTGTCGGTTGACCGTTGACGGTCGAGAAATCGACGCTCGGGCTGCCAACTCTCAACGCTCAACCGTCAACTTCCTTACTTCAATATCTTTGCTACGACGCCGGCGCCGACGGTTTTGCCGCCCTCGCGGATGGCAAATCGCAGGCCCTCTTCCATCGCAATCGGGCTGATCAGCTCCACCACCATCTTGATGTTGTCCCCGGGCATGACCATCTCGGTCCCCGTGGGCAACTCCACCGCACCGGTCACGTCCGTGGTGCGAAAGTAAAACTGCGGACGATACCCCTTGAAGAACGGCGTATGCCGCCCGCCCTCCTCCTTGGTCAGCACGTACACCTCACACTCAAACTTGGTGTGCGGCGTAATGCTCCCGGGCTTGGCCAATACCTGCCCGCGCTCCACCTCTTCCCGCTTGGTGCCGCGCAACAGCACCCCCACGTTGTCCCCGGCCTGCCCCTCATCCAGGAGCTTCCTGAACATCTCCACCCCAGTGCAGATCGTCTTAGTTGTAGGCTTCAACCCCACGATCTCCACCTCGTCGTTCACCTTCACGATCCCGCGCTCGATGCGTCCCGTCACCACCGTGCCGCGCCCCGAAATCGAGAACACGTCCTCCACCGGCATCAAAAACGCCCCATCCACGGCACGCTTCGGCACCGGCACGTACTTGTCCATCTCCTCCACCAGCTTCAGCACCGACTGAATGCCCAGCTCAGAGTTCTCCCCCTCCAGCGCCTTCAACGCCGACCCCACGATGATCGGCGTCTTGTCCCCGGGAAACTTGTACTGGGTGAGGAGATCTCGCACCTCCAACTCCACCAGCTCCAACAGCTCCGGATCGTCCACCATGTCAGCCTTGTTCATGTACACCAGGATGTACGGCACACCCACCTGCCGCGCGAGCAAGATGTGCTCCCGCGTCTGCGGCATCGGCCCGTCCGCCGCCGAAACCACCAAAATCGCCCCGTCCATCTGCGCCGCACCCGTGATCATGTTCTTCACGTAGTCCGCGTGCCCGGGACAGTCGACGTGCGCGTAGTGCCGGTTCGCGCTCTGGTACTCCACGTGCGCCGTCGCAATCGTGATACCCCGCGCACGCTCCTCCGGCGCCTTGTCAATCTGATCGTAGGCCGTGAACTCCCCGCCAAACTTCTCCGCCAGCACCTTCGTCAGCGCCGCCGTCAAGGTCGTCTTCCCATGATCAACGTGCCCAATCGTCCCCACGTTGACGTGCGGCTTGGTGCGTGCAAATTTCTCTTTGGCCACAACAGATAACCTCGGTAAAGGTTGACGATATTTATTCGACGGTGATCAGTTGACGGTTCGCAGTTGACGGTTGACGGTCAGATGAAAGTCCATACTTTTTTGCTGCCAACCCTCAACTGCCAACCGCCAACTCGGGCTTCGCTGGAGCCCACGACCGGAATCGAACCGGTGACCTCGTCCTTACCAAGGACGTGCTCTACCGACTGAGCTACGTGGGCGTGGGACTCTCCCGCTGCAAGGGCCCCACGCCTTCAGACTGCTGGAGCGGGTGATGGGAATCGAACCCACGTCATCAGCTTGGAAGGCTGAGGTTCTACCATTGAACTACACCCGCAGCCGAGCCTCGCCTCTGACCCCGCCTGCGGCTCATGCCACCCGCTCACTGGTGGAGGGGGTAGGATTCGAACCTACGAAGGCATGAGCCGGCAGATTTACAGTCTGCTCCCGTTGGCCGCTTGGGTACCCCTCCGCGAAAAACGAGCCGCGTATTGTGATTTCGGCGCCACAGCATGTCAACGGGATAGAGGGCCGCATCAGGGCCTGCAGATAGTTGGATTTGCGCGGTTTTTGCCCGACTCCTCTTTCTACGGCCCGATCCGCGGGCTGGCTGCGCCCGCCTCTCCCGGGCCGGCGCCGCGTACGCCTGCTGCAACAGCGGGTTGACGTGCCCCGCCCGCGGCGTGTAGTTAAGACCCGTCGACGAATGAATCCGTAGTGGAGGACGCAGCAATGGCACTCTGGAAGGAACAAACCCCCGGCTCGGGCACGAGCTTTACTCCGAAAGACCCCGCCGCGCGGGAGCCCGAACGGCCTGCCGCAGTGCCGCTAAATCAGGAGCGACGCCCGCGAGAGCGGTCCGAGCCGAAGGAGTCGCTCATTGCGGTCGATCTTACGATCGACGGCAAGATCGAGGGGAGCGGTCATGTCCGCATCGCCGGACGCTTCAAGGGCGATATCAACGTTCAAGGCAATCTGACCATCGATGCTGGCGCGCACGTGACCGGGCAAGTTCGCGCCCACACAGTCACGCTGGGCGGCGAGCTCAACGGAAACATCGAAGCCGCCGCACGCGTCGAGCTGCTCGAAACCGGCGTGCTTTCCGGTGACGTGAAGGCGGGGTCACTCATTGTGGCGGCTGGATCGCGCATGCGCGGCCAGGTCGAATTCGGCTGGGCGGAGCAGGCCGCACGCGTGATCGGGTCGAGCAAGGGAGAAGCTGCGGCTTCATGAACGCCGCGCGCACGGTCGTTCCGGGTAAGACGCGCGCCTGTCCGCATTGCAGGGCGACGATTCTCGACAGTGCAAACGTATGCCCGGCGTGCAACCACCATTTGCGTTTCGACGCCGAGGCACGACGCCGTCCGCAGCGGAGTTATTCGCCGCTGCGGGTCGAGGGCACGATCCGCCACCCTTCCGTGGGCGAGGCGTGGGAGTATTCCATCGTGCTCTCGATCCGGAATGACCGCGGCGAGGAAACGGCGCGCCAGGTTGTCGGCGTGGGCGCACTCAATCCTGCCGACGTGCGTACTTTTACCCTTTCGGTCGAAGTGTCGGCGCCACCTAAGTAAACACCGCCACCTGACGGATGAGCACGGCTGCGCTCACTGCTCGCGCAGTGAGCTGACAGGAAGAGACCGCCGCTCAGATTCCCGACTGCCAGGTGCTCAGGAAGCCGGCATGCTCAATTGCGTCTTCGAGCACCATGCAGGCCTCGCGGGCCTCCGGCTGGGCTCGAAGACTGCGCGCGATCGAGTTGAGAAACGTGCCGATCACCTGCACGTTCGGGTGCCTGGAGTGCAACTCCGTCTCGACGCGGTCGATGAGCTCGAACACGTCCTCCTGATCACAGCGCGGGAAAGTGAGCGTGCCGACCGTCTGTTGCACGGCGGCGAGAGCCTGGTGGATCTCAGTAAGCTCCGAAGCATTCACGCGCTCGAATTTGAACCACTCGCCGGCCGAGATCAAGCCCGAATTCAGCGCGCCGGTGGCTTGCGCGAATAGAGCCCATCGAAGATTGCGGACCAGGTCTTGCCGTCGGCGGAAGTCTCCCACAACTGCCGCACCGTACCGTCCGCACGGGGCGTCCAGGTGATCCGATCGTAAATCGTCAGCTGCCGTTCGGCGTCCAGCGCGGCCGCGTCGATGTCGGTGATCACGACGCAGGCGCCCTCCGCCAGGAACCGCCGCGCCACGGCGCCCCCGATGCCCGGCGGGCCTCGAGCTCGACGATCTTGTTCTGGGGGTATTCGATGCGCTGGTGGTACATCCCGAGGAGCTGCTCGACGAACGCCTTGCGGATCTTCTCGAGGTCGCGCAGGG
>Ga0209108_10000659_pt1 | contig 19172 bp, 18 predicted proteins | sample Rifsed10ft1_FD_184003 | JGI IMG/M metagenome (GOLD analysis project Ga0209108, IMG submission 184003) | Soil microbial communities from Rifle, Colorado, USA - sediment 10ft 1 (version 2) | ecosystem: Environmental > Terrestrial > Deep subsurface > Rock core/Sediment | place: Rifle, Colorado...
CTCGTGGCCGAGGAGCTCGAGGCCTGCGGTGGTCGCGTACACGCGGGCCTTGTGGCCCATTGCGGCCGCGCCCAGCGCGAGCTGGAAAGCGGGATAGGCCCGCTGCGGATCGTTCGATACGAGCACAATGTGAACCTGTTGCTGCCCCATGGTATCTATAACCCTGTTATAATCGAGGCTATATGAACTTTAGTGATTGAAAAATCCTTACGATTTAGCGTTTGCTTGATGGAGCAACGTCCTCACGATGTCCGGGGCGTACGTGCCGCGCTCCGTGACGAACGTCGTGATGAGACGGCCCGGCGTGAGCTCAAAGTAACGGCTCAGGATCTCGACGTTCTTCGGCCGTGCATCCCAGACCTCGTTCGGATCCCGCGCGGCGGTTCCAGGCCATGAGGCCGCATCGTATCGCGCGTCGAACTTCATCATCTCGCACGCGACGTACGTCGGCTTTCCATGATGGGTCGCGGCGAGGGCGAGGGCATAGGACCCGATCTTGTTGACGACCGACGCATCCTGGAGGACCGCATCCGCACCGATCAGCACGCATGTGGCCTCCGCGAGGAGGGACGGACCGCCGGCGTCGGGGACGAGCGTCGTGGCCACGCCCACGTCGGCAAGGGCGGCCGCGAGGGTCCGACCCTCGAGTTGCGGCCGCGATTCCAGCACGTAGACGCGTTTGACTCGGCCGCGCGCGTGTGCGACGCGGAGGGCCTCGAGGACGTTTTCGCTGTGGCTGAGCGTGACGATCGTCGCGCGCTCCGGGGCGATCTTCAGGAACGTCCGGGCGATGCGCTCCCTCGCGGACTCGAGGTCCGCGCGGATTTCCGCGAGTACGGCGGCGGGACCATGACCCTCCTCGACGAGCCGCGCGAAGAGATGGGCGACGTTATGGACGATCGCCATCGCCGGCTGCGCTTCGGAGATCCGGGCCGCGGCCTCCGCGAGAGTTGTCGCATCCGGACGGCCCTTCGCCTCCATCGCGAGGAGCCCCATCGTCTCCAGGGCCAGGCGCGCGAGGCGAGACGCGCCGCTCGTCCGGTCCGACGCGATGCCCTCGATCGCTTCCTCAACGGCCGGCGGCAGCACGCTCCATCCTCTCATGGTACATCGCGAGGCCCGTGATGCTTACGCGGATGCGGCGTTCCAGGAAGTCCTTCGGATACCGCCTGGCGGCGCGGCACGACATGTCGTACAGCTCCCGCGTCACGCCGTCCTCTCCGATCGCTGCAAGTTTCTCCCTCACCACGCGCGCCCACGCCGGATACGCGACCATCATCGCTTCGATCGCCTCCTTCGGCCGCGTGTGCGGGCCGTAGTGGCTGAACAACAAGGCGCGCGGCTTGAGCGTCAACAGGCGTTCGAACGTCCGGAGGTTCTTCTCCAGGTCGAACGCGGGCGCGGGAGCAATCGGCATGAGGATTTCGTCCCCGGGGAAGTACAGGCCCGCTGCATCTCCGGTGTACAGGCACCGGTTCCGCTCGTCGAGGATCGTGAGTTCATGGGGTGCGTGGCCCGGTGAATCGAGGAAGACGAGCTCATGCTTCCCGAGCTCCAGGCGATCCCCGTCCTTCACGGCGACGAGCCGGTCCGCGGGGATCGGCCGCATCGTGCCGAAGAGCTCCGCCTCCTCGGGGCCCAGGACCTCCCGCGCGCTCGCGACGAGCTTCGTCGGATCCACGAGGTGCTTGTGGCCGCGCTCGTGGACGTACACGGTGGCGCGCGGCATGTCCTGAAGGAGGAAACCCGCGCCGCCCGCGTGGTCCAGATGAATGTGCGACACGACGAGCGCGTCGATGTCCGCGGGCTTGAGGCCAAAGGCCCGGATGGCCTCGAGGATCCGCTCGACCTCCCACGACGTGGCCGTCTCGATGATTGCCTTGCGGTCGTCGTCGATCAGGTAGATCGCGCCGAACGCCTCCTGCTGGAACATCCGCACATCAGCGAGGTGCGTCTCGGCGTCAAAGGGGAGGCGCTCGAAGGGCATGCGACACCCGATGGCCGACACAGAAATCTATCTTTGCTCTAGCGCCCCGTGCCAAGAAGGCGAGCAAGGGGACTCCCGGGCAAGCTTGAAGCCCTGCCCATCGCATGATGAGCGCGGAGGGACGTCCGTGGCCGCACCCGTTGGTCGCCCGCCCGTCTCTCGCGCCTTCGTCGCATCGACTCTCGCGCACGAACCCACGAAGGATCGGCCAGGGGACGCCGGCTGGTTCGATTCGCTCCTGCTCGTGATCTTCCTCTTCCTCCTGATCGGAGCGGGGATCGCGGCCGTCCTGTGGTTTCTGGGCCGGCTTTGAGTTCGGCCGACCGAGTCCCGTCGCGTGACCGGAAGGTTTTCTTACGTCTCTCCATCTTCCCGCTCCGCGGCGGTAGCCAAGCTCGGAAACGGCGCGGGATTTAGGGTCCCGTCCCGAAGGGGTTCCCAGGTTCGAATCCTGGCCGCCGCACCCGGGCATTCCCACCGAATGCTGAAGATGGCCGAGGCCTTTCTAGGCTCGATGCCGCAGAGACCGCCGATGTACACGCGCACGGCGCTCCGAACGATCCACCTCGACAATACGAGTTCCCCGCCGGTGCGCGCGACTCTCCGCGACGCGGTCATTGTGCTGGGGATGCTTTGCCTGATGGTAGGCGTGATCGTCGTGCTCGCTATCCTCGTCCTTTGAGGACGACTCTGCCACGGTCCTCGTCGACGTCTATCGGTTGATGTCCAAGAGCGCGACCTTCTCGAGCGCAAGGTCCGGACGCCGATCCCTTGGGATCGTTCGTTCCTCCGACGCACTGATGCCTAGCGAGGATAGGGACTTCTCTGCGGGCTCGAGGGCGCGGTCATCGCGGGTCCATCCGAATTCACGGAGGAGGTCCTCGACCGATGAGGATCCGAAGAGGACGATCGCGGCCGTTTCCGTCCCCTTCCGGATCCCGCCCGCGCGAATTGCATCGGATACTTGTCGTTGCCCCGTGAGGTAGAGGAGCGTCTCCATCGCCAGGGTCCTCGCGACCATCGTGCCCTTCGCCTTGGCGCGTTCCGCATGGGCGATGGCCGATTCGAGGTGATCCCGGCCGAAGACGACACGTGCGTCGGCGAGCAGAACCTCAACGCCCCGCGAGGACGCCCATGCATTCGATCGCCGAAGCTCCGCCTCCAGGTCGTCGATCCGGAATCGGGCGCCCGCCATCTCGTGGTTCATGTGAAGTCTCCCAGGGCCGCCTGACCCTCGATTTCCCGCGCGTCGACCGAGACTCCGACCTGTTCTTTGATCTTCACTGCAAGCGTCGGGCCGATCGTTGGGATGCGCGCGAGGTCGTTCGGATTCGCTTTCTGCAGATCCCGCAGCGTCTTGTATCCGCGCTGGAAGAGGGCACGGCCGCGTACGCGGCCGACGCCGCGCAGCGAGATGAGTTCAATCAGCTCCTCCTTCACGCCGTACTGCACCTGGATCGTGAGGCGCGTCAGCCCGCGGACCTTCTTCTTGTTGAAGATCTTGCCGAGTTCGGCCATGGAATATAGGAGCCACTCGGCCTGGTCCGTCATCCGCCGCACGTCTCCGGGTCCGATTCCGAACTTCTTCGTGACCTCCTCTTCCGTGCGCTCCATGATCCAGTCGCCGAGGAGGGACGCGGTCTTGACTTCGGCGAGGAAGAAGTCGTAATCCTCGACGGGGAACGTTAGGTCGGCCTCCTCGATCTTCTGCTCGACCCAAGCGTAGTCGCCCCGGCGGAGGTACAGCTTCGGCATGTCCGGAGTCGTGCAAATCGTCCAAAGATGATAGACCGCATCGTCGCGGCTCTCTCGCAGGGCGTCCCGGAGCTTCACGGCGCTGAGTGGGTCAATGTAGAGGTCGCTCGTGCGCTTCCCGAAGAACGTCGCCTTCAGGAAGCCATCCTTGCGGGTGATGAAATCTTCCTTCGCGAGGAAGTCGAGGACCTCGCGGATCTTCCCGTGGATTTGGTAGATGTCTCCGGTGAACGCAAAGAACGTGCGGTTGAAGAACGCGAAGAGGTCGTCCTCTGTGTTCACGTGCCCTGTAGCAACGCTCGCGAGCACGTGCATGCGGAGCGCGGGTTCCGATCCGAGCTTTGATTCGATGGCTTCCGGCTCACTGAGGAAGTATTGTTCGATGATTTCATCGATCTCATCGATGTCCTTAGCGAAGAGGATCGCCTCACCGTACTTGTCATACTTCGGTCGACCGGCGCGGCCGCACATCTGCTTGATTTCGAGGACCGGAATCGGAGAGAGTCCGAAGTTCACATCGAAACGGTTGAGGTCGCGTATGATGACGCGGCGTGCAGGGAGATTTATTCCATTTGCTAAGGTCGGAGTTGCGACGATGGCTGCGATGCGCCCCCGCTTGAATTCTTTCTCGACGATGGCACGCTGGGCGTTCGTGAGCCCGGCATTATGGAACGCAACCCCGTTTCCGATGGACTTCGCCAGCCGCGCGCCCATGGAGGTCGGCTCCTCCTGTGCAGCCGCGAGACTGTCCGCGATCTTTGCAAGCTGGTCTCGTTGCTTCTCGTTGAGCTTGTCCTTGACTTGTTGGCCGAGCGCTTTCGCCAGGGCCTCGGTTGAGCGTCGAGTGCTCACGAAGACGAGAGCCTGCCCACCCGATGCCATGATGTCCCCGACGAGGCCAGAGATGTCGTCCTCGCCGCCCTTCACCTCCTGCACACTCCGGTCCGCGAAGTGGATGAGTCTGTCGTGATAGACACCCTCCTTCAAGGGAACGGGCCGCCAGTCGCTCTTCACGTGCTCCGCTTCGAGCCACTTCGCGAGCTGGTCCGAATTCTTGATCGTCGCGCTGAGGGCGAGGACCTGCGCCTTCGGGTTGACCTGTCGCAGCTTTGCAAGGGTGACCTCGAGCGTGGGTCCTCGGTCTGCGTCGTTGATGAGATGGACTTCGTCTGCCACCACAACGGTGAGTTGCTGCAACCAGTTGATTCGATGCCGCAAGAGGGAATCGGCCCGCTCCGACGTTGCGACGATCACGTCGAACTTCTCGAGGGAAGGGTCCGGCGAGTCGTAGTCTCCGACGCTCATCCCGACCTTGATCCCGATTCGCTCGAACTCCTTCAGGTCCTCGTACTTCTCCGAGGCCAGAGCGCGGAGCGGCACAATGTACAGCGCCTTCCCGCCGCGAAGGACTGACGCGATGATTGCAAGATAGGCCACGAGGGACTTGCCGCTCGCGGTCGGGATCGCGAGCACGAGGTTCTCCCCGAGGAGTGCAGGCCCGATGGCGTCCGCTTGCGGCGGATAGAGCTCCTCGATCCCCTGCCCTTTCAGAATCTCCACGATGCGGGGGTCGAGCCCGAGTTCTGCGATGCGCATTCACTTTCCGATGAAGGAGGGCCCGGATAAAGATTGCTGGGAGAGGGCCGCGCGAGCACTCCGAGACACTCGCCGCTCCTCGCATGTTCGCGAGACCCAAAGCCTTTAGCGCATCCATCGATTCCGTGCGCCGGATGGTCGACCTCCGGACGGACGTCGCCGGGGTGCTTCTCCGGAACCCGACGATGCTCGCGTCCGGGTTTCTCGACGAGACGGGCGGTTCCATGGCCCGCGTGTACCAGGCAGGCGCCGGGGCCGTCGTGACGAAGAGCATCGGGCCGGAGCCCCGGGAGGGCTATCCGAACCCGACGATCGTGGAACTCGACGCGGGCCTCCTGAACGCGGTCGGCCTGCCGAACCCGGGAATCGTGGAGTACGAACATGAAGTGAAGAAGGCCCTCGGCGCGGGTGCGGTCGTCATCGGGTCGGTCTTTGGCAAGGATGCCGCCGAGTATGCGAACGTCGCCGCCAAGATGGCCGATTACGGCGTGGCGGCGGTCGAGCTGAACCTCTCCTGCCCCCATGCGAAGGGCCTCGGCACGGAGATCGCGCAAAACGAGGACGCCGTGCTGGAATTCACGAAGGCAGTGAAGGATGCGGTGGACGTTCCGGTCTTCCCGAAGCTCTCGCCGAACGTCCAGGACATCGCGACGTTCGCCGTGGCGGCAGAGAAGGGCGGTGCCGATGGGATCGTCGCGATCAACACGCTCAAAGCGATGGCGATCTCCCCGGAGCTGAAGATGCCGTTCCTCGCGAACCGGTTTGGAGGCCTGAGCGGCCCCGCGATCCGGCCGATCGGCGTCCGCGCGGTCTACGACATCTACGAGAAGGTGGAGATCCCGATCGTCGGAGTCGGCGGCATCGGTTCCGGACGCGACGCACTCGAGTACGTCATGGCGGGCGCCTGCGCGGTCCAGGTCGGCACCGCGATCATCTCGAAGGGCCTCGGGATCTTCGGCGAGATCACGAAGGAGATCGCGTCTTTGCTGGAGGACATCGGCATGAAGTCCGTGCGCGAGGCTGTCGGGGTGGCGCATGGCTAGGATCGAGGTCGTCCCGCTCCTCGAGATTGTGCGGGAGACCCGGGACACGGTGACGTACCGGTTCCGCGCGGACATCGGCGGGCTGCCCGGTCAATTCTTGATGGTCTGGATCCCGCGGTACGACGAGCTGCCGATGGCCCTGTCATATCTCGGTCCCGTGAAGGGCATCACGGTCCGCGATTACGGGGACGCGACCCACGTGTTCGCGGAATTCCGCCCGGGGGATCGCATCGGGGTCCGCGGCCCGTACGGGAACGCGTTCCGCCTCGCGGGGGAACGGGTCCTCGTCGTCGCGGGAGGCTCCGGCATGGCCTCCGTGATCGCGGCGATCGAGGCGTTCGCGCAGCAAGGCGCACACGTCACGACCGCGATCGGTGCTAGGACCGCGGAGGACCTCCTCTTTGTGGACCGGGCGAACGCGAGCGGCGAGGCCCACGTGGCCACGGACGATGGCTCGCGGGGCTTCCACGGGTTCGCGCCGGCCCTCGCGGAGACGCTCATGGACCGCAAGAAGTTCGACCAGGTCCTGACGTGCGGGCCGGAGCGGATGATGAAGGCGGTCGTCGACGCAGCGGCGAAGCGCAACCTGCCCGTCCAGGCGTCCATCGAGCGCTACATGAAATGCGGGATCGGGATCTGCGACGCGTGCGCATTCGACGGGCAACTCGTCTGCCTCGACGGATCGATCTTCACCGGCGAACAGCTCGCGGGGATCGAGGACTTCGGCCACTTCCGTCGGGACAAGAGCGGGCGCCGCATCCCTGTGTGAATAGACGATAATGCTTTACGAGGCCCGGCGATGCGACCCGCATGTCCGACGCACGCCTCGACGCCCTTTCCAAGGAAATTTTCGATTGGTACGTGGAATGGAACCCGCTCTTTGCCACGTACCTCGGCGTGCATGAGTACGATCATTTGCTTCCTAAGGGGACGTATGAGGCGCAGATGGAGGAGCTCGCGAAGACGAAGGAGTTCCTGGAGCGGCTCGCGGGTATCGACCGCAAGTCCCTCTCGCCCGGCAAGCGAGTCGACCACGGGGTCCTGAGGAACTCCTTGCGCCTCTCCGCCTTCGAGACGGAGGAATTGCGGATCTGGGAAGGGATGCCCGGCGCCGCATCGACCGTCGCGGAAGGCCTCTTCATCCCGTTCGTCCGCGAGTTCGCGCCCCTTCCGAAGCGACTCGAGGGGATCACGGGCCGGCTCGAGCGGGCGCCGCAGTACATCCGGGAGGCGAAGGGCCGCGTCCGCGCGCCCGTGAAGGTGTGGTGCGAGATTGGGAAGGAGTCCGCGGAGCGCACGCCGGGCCTGTTCCAGATCATCCAGAAGGCAGGCGCAGAGGTCCTGCCTGCGGCGGACCGCGCGCGCCTCGACGAGGCCGCGGCAAAAGCCACGGAGGCGGTCGGGGCGTACGCGAAGTGGATCGATTCCGATGTCCTGCCGAAGGCGAAGGCCCGCGTGGGGATCGGTGCGGCGAAGTTCCGCAAGCTCGTCCGACTACGGGAACTCGGCGTCACGGTCGAAGAGATCTACGCGATCGGGACAAGGTACCTCCGGGAGAGCCGCAAGGAGCTGACGCGCCTCGCGGGCGCGATCAAGCGAGGAGCCACGGTCCAGGAGGCGAAGGAGCTCGTGAAAGGGGACCACCCGCCGCGGTTCGAGGAGGCCCTGACGTACACGGCGAAGGCGATGGCGGATTCGAAGCGCTTCATCGTCGAGCACAAGCTGGCGACGGTCCCGCCGAACGAGGAGCTTCGGGTGATCGAGACACCGAGCTTCGCACGGCACGTGATCCCTTTCGCCGCGTACCTCGCGCCCGCGAAGTTCGACGCGCGGCAGCAGGGGTTCTACATGGTCACGCCCGTGGAGGACAAGCCGGAGATGCTCCGCGAGCACGCGTACGCTTTCACGCGGAACACGGCGGTCCACGAGGGCTACCCGGGACACCACCTCCAGCTCGCGTGTGCGAACCTCAACCCGTCGTACGCGCGTGCGCTCTCGTGGGCCGTCGAGACGATCGAAGGCTGGGCCCATTACTGCGAGGACATGATGAAGGAGGCGGGTTTCTCCGCGGATCCCGCGACCCGCTTCGCGCAGATGACCGACCAGGTCTGGCGCGCATGCCGGATCATCATCGACATCGATCTTCATCGGGGCAAGATGTCGTTCGACGAGGCCGTCGACTTCCTCGTGAAGGAAACGGGCATGGAGCGACCGGGGGCGGTCGCCGAGGTCAAGCGGTACACGTACAACCCGGCGTACCAGCTGTCCTACCTGCTCGGGAAGCACATGATCTTCGGGCTCAAGAAGGACGTGAGGAAGGGCCTCGGCAAGCACTACTCGGACCGGCTCTTCCACGACACGATCCTGTACGCCGGATCACTGCCGATGAAGTACATGCGGGAGATTTTCGCGTACAAGGTGAAGGAGCTCCGGAAGCTCCGCAAGGCGGGGATCTGAAAGGGAAGGGGGGGCCCGGAGGCCCCGTTCGTGGCCTACGGCATCATCCCGCCGTGGTCCCATGTGTAGTTATGCTCGTACATGTGCTGCTGGCAGTACTCGTAGTTCTGGCAATCGCACGTACCGTCGCCCATCATGCCGCCGTTGTGCATGCCGGAGCCGCCGCCCATCATCCCGCCGCCCATGCCGCCCTGCATGCCTTCCGCAGGGGCCATGATGCCGGATGCGCCGACGACCCCCACGCCGAGGATCGCCAGGGCCGCAAGGCCCACGAGGACACCTGTTTGCATGTGTCACCTCCTTGGCATCCCTATGAGGTGAAACGGCCGATGAGTCCATCGTGAAATGCGGTGAAACGGGTTTCAGAAAGACGGAACGGCCACGCTACTTCGCCGCACGGGTCACGAGCCGAACGCGGTTCGTCATCCCGTGTCGCTCGCGGACCACGAGCCCCTTTGTCTCCAGTTTGTCCAGGACCCGCGTGACCTTCGCTTTCGAGAACGTACCGAGGGCCACGAGATCCCGCTGGAACATCTCTCCGCCATGCTCCCGGATCTCGAGGTACATCCGCCGCTCGTCCTCGTCGAGGAGCTTGATCAGCGTGGGCTCCGGGACGGGTTCTTCCCGTCCGGGCGCGGAAGCGGCCGGCGGCGCCACGACGACGTTCGATGGGGTTGGGGCGAACGTTGAATCGGAGGCGCGAAGGCGGCCCGCGGACCGCCCGCGGTAGTACACAAAGAGTGCGCCGATAAAGAGGACCGCCGATGCGACCAGGATTCCCCACTCGATGCCGCCCGGACCCGGATCCGGCGTGGTGACGTGGTTCTCGCCCATCATGCCGTCGCCCCACATCCCGCCGAACGATCGTTGGGTCGCGACGCTCGACGCGGCGAGGCCGACGCCGACCAGCGCGATGACTGCGGCGATTGCGATGATGATGACGGAGGAGTCATCCTGGGCCATGGCGGGCCATCACCGCGTTCGCGAGTGCTTAAGGGTTTGCCACCTATCTTTCGGACGCGACCGTACGGGCCGTCGCCGTCGGCGAGTTTGTGCAAGGGCGATACTTTAATATCGAAAGGCCCGCATCGCGCGCGGCGGAGAGCGAGAACGGATGAAAGACGTGAATGCGATCGCGAAGAAGGCCCTCGAATACAAGGAGAAGGGCCTCTCCGAGCGGGAAATCGCGGACGAGCTGCACCTGTCCACGGAGACGGTCACATGGCTCCTCACCCGAGGCGTCCGCGGCGGCGAGCCGCCGAAGGACGTGAAGATCGGGTGGCGGTCCGTCGGGGTGTACGGGAACCGCATTGGTTTCATTGCGGCCGCCATGGCAGACGTCGCCCTCGAGGAGATGGAGAAGCGGCAGATGGACGCGGACGCGATCCTCGGCATCGCGATCAACGGGATTCCGCTCGCCGCCCTGATGAGCGAGGAGCTCGGGAAGGAATTGATCATCTACCGTCCGAGCCAGGAGCGCCACGGCAAAGGCGGCGCGTTCTCCTCGAACTACGCCGCGCCCCAGGGGAAGAAGGTCATCATCGTGGACGACGTCGTGTCGACGGGCGAGACAATCAAGGCGGCGATCTCCGATCTGCACGAGATCGGCGGCACTCCGGTGCTGGCGCTGACCCTCGTCAACAAGACGGGACATGACGAAATGGCCGGCGTCCCGCTGCGCGCGCTCATCCGCGCCCGGTCGATCTGAGCGCGGCTCGCGGACCCGCACAAAGCTTTAGGCGCCGCGTCTGTTCTGCGGCCCGGGGACCGCCCTGACGCACTGGTACGACGACCTGCTCATCGAGGCGAAGGCCTTCGTAGGGGACAAGAAGGATCTCGTCGTCAACGCGGGCCTCAGCGTGAGTGGCCTGCAGCACGTCGGCCGACTCCGCGGGGAGATCGCCCTCTCTCAGTTCCTGGTGCGCAGCCTGGGCGAGGACGGACGAAAGGTTCTCCAGAGTCTCGTGCTGTACACACAGGACGAGTGGAAGGCGAAGGCGAGCCAGATCGGGCAGTTCCCGGGCGACGAGGGTCGAAAGTACATCGGGCGACGGCTGATCGATGTGCCCGATCCATTCGGCTGTCATGGGAACTGGGTGGACCATTACTGGAAGGACTTCGGCGGCGTTCTGGAGCGCTTCGCGCCGCACGTGCGGATCGTCACGACCACGGAGGCGTATCGCAACCCGGAGATGCAGGCGATCGTGCGCGACCTCGCCGGACGGGGAGAGGAGGTCCGCGCGGTCGTCAACAGGTACCGCGAGCGCCACCCCTACCCGGCGGGCTGGATCCCGTTCGAATCGTACTGCGAGGATTGCGGGACGATCGGTGCCAGGACCACGGGCATCGAAGGTACATCGGCGTCGTATCGCTGCGAGCGGTGCGGCCACGAAGGCCGCTCTCCGATCGAGAAAGGGAAGCTGAATTGGCGGCTTGAGTGGCCCGCTCTCTGGAAAGTGTACCGCGTGGACATCGAACCGTTCGGCAAGGACCACGCGACGCCGGGCGGCTCCCGCGATTCCTGCAAGGAAATCGCGGAGACGATCATGCACTTCCGCCCACCGATGGGCATCCCGTACGAGTGGGTCGGGAATGCGGACCGCGGGAAGGACCTCGGGGACATGGGCTCATCCGATTTCCTCGGCTTCACGCCGACGCAGTGGGTCGAATTCGGTGATCCGGAGGTCCTGCGCTACGTCTACGCCTTCAATCCGATTTCGCGGCGCGTCGTCCTCGACCTCTATCGGGTCGACGCATACCACGACCTGTACGATCGGGCGGAAGCGGCGTTCTATGCCGCGAGTCACGCGGGGGATGAGGACGACCAGGCGCGATCGTACGAGCTCGCGCAACTGACCCCGCCGCAGGAGGCGCAGCCCTTTGCCCTCTCGTACCGCCACGCGGCCTTCCTGTCCCAGATCAGCCCGGAGAGCGGGCGGCTCGAGTGGTGTCTCCGCCGGATGCGGGACACAGGGACGCTGATGCGTGCGCCTACGGACTTCGAGCGTGCGCGGACCGAGCGTCGGCTCGCGCAGTCCCGAGCGTGGGTCGAGAAGTACGCGCCGGAGAATCGCGTCGCGTTGCTCGAAACACTCACGCCGACCGTGAGCGGACAGCTGGACGAGGACGATCGCAAGGCCCTGAAGATGTACGCGGAGCGGGCGGCGGTATCGGCGTGGAACGAGGAAGCGATCAAGGAGTCCATGGTCTCGCTCACCAAGAGCGGGTCTCTGCCCGTTGACACGAGCCGCTTCTTCCGCGATCTGTACCTCGTCCTCCTTGGGACGGAGCGCGGCCCTCGCGCGGCACCGTTCCTCGCGGTCCTCGAGAAGGATTGGGTCGTCCGCCGTCTTCGTGACGCGACGAAGTAGGAAAAGTCGAAATACGTCCTGCTTGTTGGAACCCGGAGAACCCATAGCCCCGTGGTCTAGCGGCCAATGATTCGAGGCTCTGGATCGGCCCTTCGGGACCGAGGGGAGACCTCGCGACGGCAGTTCGAATCTGCCCGGGGCTATCCTCTTTTCAGGCGATGATCGGCAGGACGCCCGGAATCACGGAGAAGCGCGTCGGATGTCGCCCAACGAACTCTCCGTCGAGATCGATCATCTCCTCGGTCGACGTCACGCGCAGCTCCCGGCACCGGAAGTGCGTCACCTCATCGATCGAGAGATGCTCCCCCTTTCGTAGAGCCGGCAGGTTCCGGCGGGCCGTTTTGAAATCGATGTCCCCGAAGATGACGACGTCCAGGAGGCCATCGGACACGTCCGCGAAGGGGGCGGGCTTGAGCCCCGCACCGAAGTAGCGGCCGTTCGCGACGACGAAATCGTTCATCCGAACCTCGCGGGACGCCGAGCCGTCCGCCTCGTACGACACAAGGGTGTTCTCGTAGCGGGGCAGCGTGCGCAGGATCGCAATGAGGAAGCTCATCCGCCCGCCGAGGATCTTCGTCGTGCGGTTCACGCGGTCCACGACTGCGCCGCCGGATCCGAACTCCGCGACGTTCACGAAGTAGCGGGCCCGCGGCACGCCTGGGTCGACGAACTCGCAGAGGCCCACGTCGATCGTGCGCGTCTCGCCCACGACGATCCGCTTCGCCGTCTCGACCGCGTCGCGCGGCACGGGGAACGTCTTGACGAAGTCCGCTCCCGTACCGACGGGGAAGATGGCGAGCCTCGCGGTCGGGTTCCACGATCGGCCCGTGCCATCCAGGAATCCGTTCGTAACCTCGTTGAGGGTCCCGTCACCTCCGACCGCAACGACCGTCGTGGCTCCGGCTTGCACGGCGGCTTTCGTCAGTTCCGTCGCGTGTCCGGGCCTCTCCGTCATCCGGAAATCGGTTCGCTCTCCGAGGATCCGCCGGAAGATCAGTTCGTCCCTCGGCCACCGGCGACGCGTGCGGCCGTTCGCCGACGCGGGGTTAACGATGAAGACGGTCTCAGCGACCATGGTCCCCCTTGAACGCTCGGTGCGCCGCGACGAGGTCCCGGTACGCGTCCACTTCGCGCTCGACGCGTGGGACGTCCCAGCCGAGTTCAGGTGCCATCCGCTCCGCGATTGGGACGGCCACGGAGAGCCCTTGGTCCGAGGCCTCGTAGAAAAGACCGAGCCTCCGCACCATCGTGTCCTCGAGGCTCGTCGCCATCTCCTGCCGCAATGCGAGGGCAACCTCGGCCCAGACGTGAGGCATTCCTTCTGCAATGCGTTCGCGAGCTACGGGCGTCTCGAGCACGCTCCGCGCGTCTGCCGCGGAGTGGCGGCCTTGGAGATGCAACGCGGTCTCCTCGTCGAAACCGAGTTCCATGAAGGTTTCGAGCGGGTCCAGGGACGGACCGAGGGCTTCCGCCACGGTCCTGGTCGGCACGTGGCGGCGTAGGCGAGCGCACACGAGATCGACGACCTGCTCCGCCATGGCGCGATGCGTCGTGAGCTTGCCGCCCGCCACGGAGATGAGGCCGTCGGTGTCCTCGAAGATCGAGTGTTCGCGGGAGATGTCCGATTCGGACGCATCGGCCGCGCCGCGACGCAAGAGGGGTCTCAGGCCCGCATACGCGCTCACGACGTCCTCCGGCCCGGCGTGCGACTCGGGGAACGCGTCGTTCACCGCGTCGAGGAGGTACGCGACGTCGTCCCGATCCGGGAGGACTCGGTCCGGATCCCCATGGAAATCCGTGTCCGTCGTCCCGACGAGCGTAAGATTGCCCCACGGAAGGACGAAGACCACGCGGCCATCCCGTCGCGCGGTCAGGGCGAGGGCATTGCGATTCCCGATCTTCTTTCGAGGAAGGAAGATGTGGATGCCTTTCGTCGGCCGAAGGGTCGGCACGTCGCGAAGCCAACGAAGGCGATCGAGCCAGACCCCCGTCGCGTTCACGACGACGGACGCGCGGACCTCCATGGACCGATCTCCCAGTCGGTCCCGGATCTCGGCTCCCGAGACGCGGCCTCCCTCGCGGCGGACGCCGACGACTTCGGCATGGTTCGCCACGACCGCGCCGGCGCGGGCCGCGTCCCGGACGACCGCGAGGACGAGGCGCGCATCGTCCGCCCATGCGTCGTAGTAGATCGCCGCGCCCTCGAGGCCGCCGGGATTCAACCTCGGCTCACGGGCGCGCGTCTCGGCGGAGGAGAGCCACACGCGACGCGGCAGTTTCTTGTCCTTCGAGAGGAAATCGTACAGGAAGAGGCCGAATCGCATCACCCGCTTCGACGGGCCCCGGTCGCGGTAGGCCGGCAGGACGAACGGGAGGGGATGGACGAGCCCGGGCGCGCGGGCGACCAGGAGGTCCCGTTCTCGCACGGCTTGCCGGACCAACCCAACCTTGAACTTGCGAAGGTACCGCAGGCCGCCGTGGATGAGGCGCGAGGTCTTCCCGCTCGTCCCGCTCCCGAAGTCCGCTCGCTCCACGAGGGCGGTGCGCAGGCCGCGGGACGCGGCATCCCGCGCGATGCCCGCACCGACGATGCCCCCGCCGACGACGAGGACGTCGAGTGCCTCGCGCGCGATCCGATCGAGGTTCTCCGCCCGCGTGCGAAACGAGAACTCCTCGCTCACGGGGACACCGCCACGAGCTTCCCCGGGTTCATGATGCCGTCCGGATCCAGCTCCCGCTTCAGCGCGCGCAGGACGACGAGGCCGTCCTCGCCGATCACCTGCGGCAGGTAGGGTGCGTGGTCCAGCCCGATCCCGTGGTGGTGACTGAGCGCGCCGCCGGAGTCGACGAAGGCGCGCGTGACGGCTGCCTTGATCGTTTCCCATTGCGCGATCATGTCCCGTTCCCGCTGTCGCGCGAGGAACGTGTAGTAGAGGGACGCGCCGTCCGTGTACGCGTGGGAGACGTGGCAGAGGACGAGTCCCCGGGAGCCATCCTTCCACAGGGCTTCCTGGAGGGCCTTCTTCCCCGCCTCGTACAGAGACGGGAGCGAGGACCACGGCGCAGCCGTCTCGACCGTGTCGACGAGGACACCATGGTCCAGGAGCGAATCCCGAAGGTAAGGAAGCTCGAATCGCTCCGCGTACCATCGCTCCGCGGGTCTCTTGCCGATGTTCGACGAGCCTCGCGCATGCCGCACAGCGCTCCGGCGTCGGTGGCTGACGTCCGCCCGGGTGCCCTCGAAGCCCATCAGCAGGAGGCTGCCGTTCGTCAGGCGTCGTCGGATCGGGCCTCCTCCTTCGAGCGACATCCCTGCACTCGCCGCGGCGAACCGTGTCTCGTCCTCGTCGCTCAGGTAGGCCATGTCGGGGAGCGCTCGGTCCCGGGCCATGCCCTGGAGGACCGCCATCCCCTCGGAGAAGGAGCGGAAGAGGCGCGATGCGAACCGCCGCGCAGAAGGTCGCGGATGGGCGCGGAGCGTCGCCTGCGTGATCACGCCGAGCGCCCCCTCCGATCCGAGGATTAACTCGCGGAGGTCGGGGCCATGGGACCGCCCGGGTAGGGGTCTCACGTCGATCGTGCGCGTCGGCGCCACGAGCCGCACGCCGACGAGGAGGTCCTCGATCCGACCGTATCGGTTCGAGAGGCCCCCCGCTGCCCGGGTCGCGATCCACCCGCCGAGCGTGGAGAACTCCCACGATTGCGGGAAATGGCCAAGCGTGAGGCCATGGGAGTCCAGGGCCTCTTCGAGCTGCGGACCGCGGATTCCCGCTTCGGCCGTCACGAGGCTCGCGTGGTCATCGACGTTCAGCACGGAGCGCATGCGTCGCAGATCGAGGGCGATTGTCGCAGCGAAGCCCTCCGGGGTCTCCGTTCCGCCGACGACACCGGTCCCGCCGCCGAACGGGACGACGGCGTACACGCGACGGCGGGCGAACTCCAAGAGGCGCCGCACGGAGTCCTCGTCCTCCGGGAAAACGACCACATCTGGGGCGCGCTCGATCCGTCCCGTACGCAGCCTTACGAGGTCCTTGTACCCCTTGCCCACCGCATGCGTCACGCGGTCGTAGTCGTCCCCGGAAACGTTCTCTTCCCCGACGATCCGACGAAGCTGCGAGATCTCGTCGGGTGACACGAGGCACGGAGGCGGCAGGATCTCGTCGATCGGGACGACCTTCCTCACGATGGCCGGATCGAGTTCGAGTCGCTCTTGTAGATGCCGCCAGAGCGCGGGGCGGCTCTCGACCGGGAGGGTCCGGTCCTCCCAGCCCCAGCCCCACCACTTGACCGCTCGCGCCTCCATGCGGCGCGGCGAACCGACTCGGCCGATAAAGACGTTGCCTCCCCTTCCCGTCGTCCCAAAGGATTAAACAAGTGCGGCCCATGCGGCCCGCAACGGCGGGAGCATGATCGACCGGGAGGCGATCGTCGAGGTGCTCGAGGCGTATGATTCCTCGAACATCCGGGTCGCGACGATCGGGTCGCACTCCGCGCTGGACGTGTGCGACGGCGCGGTCGAGGAAGGATTCCGCACGATCGCCGTGTGCGAGAGGGGTCGTGAGGCTCCGTACTCCCGGTACTTCCGCGCCGTGCGGGATTCTGACGGCCGAGCGACGCGCGGCTTCGTCGACGACGCGATTGTCGTCCCGAAGTTCAGGGATGTCCTCGCGGAGAAGATCCAGGACCACCTACGCGCGCAGAATGCGATATTCATCCCGAACCGTTCTTTCACGTCGTACTGCGACCTGACGGAGATCGAGGACCGTTTCATGGTGCCCCTGCTCGGCAGCCGCAACCTCCTGCGGACGGAAGAGCGGCAGGAGGCGCGCAGCTTTTATTGGATTCTGGAGAAGGCAAAGCTCCCCGCTCCGGAGAAGATCGAGGACCCGAAGGACATCGATGGACTTGTGATCGTGAAGCTTCACCACAAGGTCAAGAAGCTCGAGCGCGGCTTCTTCACGGCGGCGAGCTACCCGGAGTACACGGAGAAGTCGGATTCCCTTCTCAGGCAGGGCGTGATCGCAAAGGAAGATCTCGCTGCGGCCCGGATCGAGCGGTACATCATCGGACCGATCTTCAATTTCGACTTCTTCTACTCACCGATCGAGGACCGGGCGGAGAAGCTCGAGCTCCTCGGGATCGACTGGCGCTTCGAGACATCCCTCGATGGCCACGTGCGTCTGCCGGCGGAGCAGCAGCTCGCGTTGACCGAGGCGCAACGCATCCCAGAATACGTCGTCGTGGGGCACAACAGCGCGACGTTACGGGAGTCGAGCCTCAAGGACGTTTTCGACATCGCGGAGAAGTACGTGAAGGCGACGCAGGAATACTTCTCGCCCGGGATCATCGGTCCGTTCACGCTGCAGACCGCGGTGGACAAAGACCTGCGGTTCTGGGTGTACGACGTCGCCCCGCGGATAGGCGGCGGGACGAACGTCCACGTGTCCGTCGGCCATCCGTATGGGAACAGCCTGTGGCGTCGGCCGATGAGCACGGGTCGCCGGATTGCGGTCGAGGTCCGTCGCGGGATCGAAACCGGGCGACTCGCAGAGCTCGTCACCTGATCCGCGAAGCGTCCGGCGACTCGGAGATCGCGTTTGTCAATCCGTGGGATGGCCGCGCCGAATCTTCATATTGTTCGAAAGGGCTCCCAGCCACCGTCCGGAGGGAATCACGGCGGATGCTCGACCTTGTGTTCTTCGGATGGATCCTGGCCATCGCGGTGGGCTTCCTCCTCCTGAACCAGGGTGCGAAGTTCCTAACAGACAACGCGACGCGCGTCGCGGGCAAAATCGGGCGTAGCCGCTTCGTCGTCGGCGCGCTGTTCGTCTCCACGCTCTCCGCCCTCCCGGAGCTGCTCGTGAGCGGCCTTGCCATCGAGGCGGGGAGCCCGGAGATCGCCTTGGGAAACGCACTCGCGTCGACGGTCGTGACGATCGCCTTCGTGATCGGAGTGAGCGCGCTCCTGAGGCCCATCAAGGCCACGCGGGAGATCGTCCTGCGAGACGCCGTCTTCCTCGCGGTCGTGACCCTCGTGGCCGCGACCCTCCTCCTCGACGGGAACCTGACCCGCTACGAGGGCATTGCGCTCATCGCGCTCTTCGTGCCGTACGTCCTGAATCTTGCGATCACTCAGCGGACGGGCCCGCAGGACGAGATCGACGGGCAAGTGCAGGACATGCGGATCGGCCTCGAGTTCACGGGTTGGATCTTCGGTCGCACGATCGAGGTCCGCGCGGGACTGAAGTGGCTCGTGTTCGGTATCCTGTGGACCGTGATGGGTGCCCAGTTCCTCGTTCGAGGTGCGATCGGCGTGTCGAATGCGGCCGGCTTGAACCCGTGGCTCATCGGCATCACGGTCGTCGCCCTCGGCACCTCGCTCCCGGACATCGCCGCGGCGTACCATGCGTCCCGTCGCGGTTACATGGATCTCGTCCTCGGCGAAGGGATTGGGGCGAGCGTCGTGACGACGCTGCTGACCCTCGGGATGATCGGAATCGTGAGGCCCGCGACGCACTCCGTGGGCCTTCTGCTTCCCGTTGTCGGAGCGATGGTCCTGTCGACGTTCCTGCTCCTCGCGCTCATGCTCAGAGGGTGGCGCATTACGTCTCGGGCGGGCGCCGTGTTGACGTCAAGCTACTTCGCGATGATCCTGTTCAGCGTCCTATGGTTCCCGCGCGGACTTGCATGATCAATAGACCGCGCCGCACCGGACGCACGTGAGCTTCCCGTCGCCTCGGGCGACGAGCTGCCCGCCGCACGCCGTGCAGAACTTCATCTCCCGCACGAGCTGGCCCTGTTCGTCCCACTGGTGCTGGGGCCACCCGCTCGGTGCGGGGGTCTGGCCCGGCCAGCCGCCCGTCGGGGGTGCCGTCTGGCCGCCGGATTGCGGTGGAGGCGGGGACTGCGCGGGTGGCGGCGATCCCGGAACTGATCGTGGATGGCGAGACCGGCCTCCACGAT
>Ga0209108_10000660_pt1 | contig 19166 bp, 18 predicted proteins | sample Rifsed10ft1_FD_184003 | JGI IMG/M metagenome (GOLD analysis project Ga0209108, IMG submission 184003) | Soil microbial communities from Rifle, Colorado, USA - sediment 10ft 1 (version 2) | ecosystem: Environmental > Terrestrial > Deep subsurface > Rock core/Sediment | place: Rifle, Colorado...
GGTAGCCTGGAGACGTCCTAGTCACTCCCACTCGATCGTGGCGGGCGGCTTCCCGGAGATGTCGTAGGTCACGCGCGAGATGCCGGGCACCTCGTTGATGATGCGCCGCGAGACGCGGTCGAGGAACTCGTAGGGCAAGCGCGACCAGCGCGCCGTCATGAAGTCGATCGTCTCGACCGCGCGTAGCGCGATGACGTGGTCATAACGTCGGGCGTCGCCCATCACGGCCACCGAGCGAACCGGGAGGAACACCGCGAAGGCCTGGCTCACACGCTCGTACCAACCCTGGCGCTTGAGCTCGTCGATGAAGATCGCATCCGCGTGTCGCAACAGGTCCGCGTGCGGCTTCGTGACTTCGCCCAACACGCGCACGCCGAGACCGGGCCCGGGAAACGGATGGCGAAAGACCATTTCACGCGGCAGGCCGAGCTCGAGACCGAGGTTGCGCACCTCGTCCTTGAACAACTCGCGCAACGGTTCGAGCAGCTTGAGATGCATCCGCTCGGGTAAACCGCCGACATTGTGGTGGGTCTTGATGACATGCGCTTTGCCGGTACGCGCCCCGGCGGATTCGATCACGTCTGGATAGATCGTGCCTTGCGCGAGCCACTCGATGCCGGGGAGCTTTCGCGCCTCTTCCTCGAACACCTCGACAAACAGCCGGCCAATGGTCCTGCGCTTCTCCTCAGGATCGGTCTGGCCTCGCAAGGCGTCGAGGAAACGCTGCTCGGCGTTCACGCGGATGACACGCACGCCCATGTGGCGCGCGAACGTGTCCATCACCTGGTCGCCCTCGCCCAGGCGCAACAGCCCATGATCGACGAATACGCAGACCAGCTGATCACCGATCGCCTGGTGCAACAACGCCGCGACCACGGAGGAATCGACGCCGCCCGAGAGGCCGAGCAGCACGCAGCTCGAGCCCACCTGTTCGCGCACGCGCGCGATGCTGTCGGCAATGATGTTGCCGGCATCCCAAAGCGCCTCGCAGCCGCAGATGCTGCGCACGAAGCGCTCGAGAATCTCGCCGCCCCGGACCGTATGAGTGACTTCCGGGTGAAACTGCACGCCATAGAAGTGGCGCGATTCGTCGGCCATCGCCGCGATCGGCGCGTTCACCGTGCTCGCCACAGCTGCGAAACCCGGCGGCATTTGCTCGACACGGTCTCCGTGACTCATCCACACGTCGAGCACCGGTCGGCCGGTGGCGTCGGTGTGATCCTGGAATCCATCGAGCAGCGTGGAGGGAGCAGTAGTCGTCACGCGGGCGAAGCCAAACTCGCGGTGACGCGCCGGACTCACACGGCCGCCGAGCTGCTGCGCCATGGTCTGCATGCCATAGCAGATGCCGAGCACCGGTACGCCGAGCGTATAGACGACAGCCGGCGCGGCCGGCGGCTTGGCGTCGGTGACCGATTCAGGACCGCCGGAGAGAATGATGCCGCGCGCGCCGAAGGCACGCACCTCGGAATCGCTCATATCCCAGGGGTGAATCTCGCAGTACACGCCGATCTCGCGCACGCGTCGCGCGATGAGCTGCGTGTATTGCGCGCCAAAATCGAGGATCAGGATGCGGTGGGCGTGGATGTCCGCAGCGGGCGGCTTGATGGCCTGGTCGCGGTACCGGGTTTGCCTTATTGGCAATATTGACATGACACTTTGAAAGCCACGCTGATCGATGGGCACAATAATGCCAATAAGACAAACTTGGTACCGTCTTGATCAACTGATGCGGTAGTTCGGCGCTTCCTTGATGATGCTCACGTCGTGCACGTGACTCTCGCGCACGCCGGCTGTGGTGATGCGGACGAAGTGTGGACGCGTGCGAAGCTCATCGATGTTGTGGCTGCCCGTGTATCCCATCGCAGCTCGCAGGCCACCCGCGAGCTGGTAAAGGATGGTCACCAGGCTTCCCTTGTAAGGTACACGGCCCTCGATGCCCTCCGGAACGAGCTTCTCGAGCTCGCTCGCCGTGTCCTGGAAGTAGCGGTCGCTCGAGCCGTACGGCTGGCTCATCGCGGCCAGTGAACCCATCCCGCGATACGACTTGTATGAGGCGCCCTGGTAGAGCTCCACCTCGCCGGGCGATTCCTCGGTGCCGGCGAAAAGGCCGCCGATCATGACTGCATGCGCACCCGCCGCGAGCGCTTTGGCGAGATCACCCGAAAAACGGATCCCGCCGTCCGCGATGATCGGGACGTCCGTGTCCTTGAGCGCTTCGGCGACGCGTGCGACGGCAGTGATCTGCGGGACTCCCACACCGGCAATGACTCGGGTGGTGCAGATCGAGCCCGGGCCAATGCCGACTTTGACACCGTCGACGCCCGCGCTCACCAAGTCGCGCGCTGCTTCCGCAGTGACAACGTTGCCGCCGATCACCTGGAGGTCGCCGAACCGCTCCTTGAGCTGACTCACCATGCTGAGCACGCCGCGGGAGTGGCCGTGTGAAGTGTCCACGACGACCAGGTCAACTCCGGCTTCGCGTAGTGCAGTCACGCGGTCGAGCGTCTCGGGCGCAGTCCCGACTGCCGCGCCGACGCGCAGCCGGCCGGTGGCATCCTTGCAAGCGCGCGGAAACTCGGTGGCCTTCTGGAAATCCTTGACCGTGATCATGCCCTTGAGCTCGAACTCACCGCTGACGACCAGCACCTTCTCGATGCGGTGCTTGTGCAGGAGCTTGAGCACTTCGTCCTTGGGGGCGTTTTCGCGGACCGTGATCAGCCGTTCCTTGGGCGTCATCACGCTGGCAACGGGCGCATCCAACTGCGTCTCGAAGCGCAGATCGCGGTGCGTGACGATGCCGACGACTTCATTGTTGCCGTCGACAACTGGAACGCCGGAGATGCCTTTGGCGCGCGTGAGATCGATGACTTCGCGGATCGTTTTGTCCGGCGTGACGGTGATGGGGTCGACGATGACGCCGCTCTCGTACTTCTTGACCCGCGACACCTCGCGCGCCTGGGCCGCGATCGTCATGTTCTTGTGGACGATGCCGATGCCGCCTTCCTGCGCGATCGTGATAGCGAGCCGCGCCTCGGTGACGGTGTCCATGGCGGCGGAAAGGACGGGCAGATTCAGGCGGACTTCGCGCGTGGCGCGCGTGGAGAGATCGACGTCGCGTGGCAGCACTTCCGAGTAGGCAGGCACCAGCGAGACATCGTCGAAAGTGAGGGCTACTTCCTGGATCCGCATCCGGTGAGGACCCCCGGGTCCCGCGAATAAAGGGCGCGATTGTACGCGCCGATCCCGGCCGGGTAAACGACAATTCGGCAGCGTCCGGCTCGGGGTGCTCTTGCGCGGCGCGGCGGGCCTGTATCATCGGGTGCATGAGCTTGACGGCGCCCGGGAAAGGCACAGCGAATTCACCGGAACGTGACGTGTACACGGTTTCGCGGCTGAACCGCGAGGCCCGCGTGCTGCTCGAACAGGGCATGCCGCCGCTCTGGATCGAGGGAGAAATCTCCAACTTCGCCGCACCCTCCTCCGGCCATTGGTATTTCTCGCTCAAGGATGCCGGCGCCCAGGTGCGCTGCGCCATGTTTCGCCAGCGCAATCTGCTGAGCAGCTGCAAACCACGCGACGGCCTTAACATCCTGGGACGCGGCCGAGTGAGCCTCTACGAGCCGCGCGGCGATTACCAGTTACTGCTCGATCATCTCGAGGAAGCCGGCGAAGGGGCTCTCAGGCGGCAATTCGAGCTGCTCAAGGCGCGCCTGCAGAGAGAAGGTCTGTTCGCGACCGAACGCAAGCGGCCGCTGCCAGCGCTACCGCGGCGCATCGGCGTCGTCACTTCACCGACCGGTGCGGCCATCCGCGACATTCTCAACGTGCTCAAACGCCGCTTCGTGGGCATCCCGGTCCTGATCTACCCGGTTCCCGTGCAGGGCGCCGGCGCCGCCGAGCAGATCGCCGCGATGTTGCGACTGGCCTCGCAACGCGCCGAATGCGACGTGCTCATTCTGGCAAGGGGTGGTGGCTCACTCGAGGATCTGTGGGCGTTCAACGAAGAGGTCGTGGCCCGCGCGCTCGTCGACTGTGCCATTCCAACGGTCAGCGGCATCGGGCATGAAGTCGATTTCACGATCGCCGATTTCGTCGTAGACGTCCGCGCACCGACGCCCTCCGCCGCAGCCGAGCTGGTGGTACCCAATAGCGCCGAATGGGTCGAAGGATTGTTCGAGACCGCCAGGCGCCTGACGATGAGCGTGAGGCGGCAAATGCAGACCCATCGCGCGCATCATCAGTGGCTGGCGCGCAGGCTCGGACAGGCCCATCCCGGCGTCCGGCTGCGTCACCAGGCCCAGCGACTCGATGATTTCGAACAGAGGCTCAGGCTCGCGGCACGCGGCGCTTTGCATCGGGCTTCGAGCCGCCTGCACGCACAATCTTTGCGCCTGCGGGGCCGATCGCCACGGGCTCAACTTCGCGACGCGCAGAGCAGGCACACAGCGCTTGCGCTGCAGCTTCGCACTGCTGTCCGGGAGCAGCTCGTGTTCGCGCGCTCCCGCACCGATCTGGCGATGCGCGCACTGCATACAGTCAGTCCCCTGGCGACGCTCGCTCGCGGCTACGCAATCGTTACACGACTACCCGGCGGCGAGTTGCTGCGTTCGGCGGACGAAGTCGCGCGCGGCGAGCGGATCGAGGCACGATTGAGCGCCGGGCGCGTTCGCGCACGTGTGGAAGAGAAGGATTCGTAGACATGGCCGGCGCTTTCCGCTTGGCACCGCTCGTACTGCTGATCGCATCACTGCTGACCGCGGCCGACTCAGCGCCGCTCGAGCTGCCAGAAGGCAATCTCGTTCCCGGCGGCATCGCCGTACTCGAGCTGGACGCGACTTCGGCCGAGCTACCGGAAGTTCGCTACCGCGACCACCGCGTCATGGTGCTCAAGGACGGCGACAGGTGGCGTGCACTCGTGGGCATTCCTCTCTCGGCCGAGCCCGGCTGGCACACAGTAAGGATTGGCAATGATGCGCAACCGCCGCGATTTCAGGCGTTCACCGTAACACTCAAGGAGTACGCCACGCAGAAGCTCAAAGTCGCGCCTGCACAGGTTGACCTGTCAAGAGAGGACCTGGACCGTGTCGCGCGCGAGCGGGTACGGATCGATGCGGCGCTCGAGACCTGGACAGGTGATCTACCGGCAAGCTTCAGGCTGCTGCAACCGGTGACTGGGCCGCGCTCCAGCTCGTTTGGCCTGCGCCGCGTGTTCAACGAGCAACCACGCGCGCCCCACGGCGGCATGGACATCGCAGCGAACATGGGCACGCCGGTTCATGCACCCGCCGACGGGCGCGTAATCGATACGGGAGACTATTTCTTCAACGGGAAGACGATCTTCATCGATCATGGGCAGGGCATGATCACGATGTACTGTCACCTGAGCGCAATCGATGTGAAGCCCGGCGAGGAAGTCGCGCGAGGCGCGCCGATCGGCAAGGTGGGTGCGACCGGACGCGTGACCGGCGCTCACCTGCATTTCGGCGTGAGCCTGAATCGAGCCTTCGTGGATCCAGAGATATTCTTGGAATAGTTGGCAGTTGGCAGTTGGCAGTTGGCAGTTGGCAGTTGGCAGTTGGCAGTTGGCAGTTGGCAGTTGGCAGTTGGCAGTTGGCAGTAAGAAACTCGTCGGAATTTCTCTGCCTGTCAACGGTCAACCGTCAACCGTCAACTTCTACAGATCCAGCCCCAGCGACTTTTCGTGGCGCACGTACCAGCCGCCGCTCTGCGGCTCGAATACCGAGCAGCGGTTCATGTCGCCGCCGTAGATGTGGATCGAGATCGCCGTTTCGCGAGCCGGGTTGCTGATACGGTGATATTCGTGCGGCGGGATCAGGCAGCCGGCGCTGCCTGTGCCGGCCTGGAATGAATTGCGCTTCTCGAACCGGAAGCGCTCGTCACGCCGCTCCATCAGCTCGTACTGTTGCACGTCGATGGCGCCATCCCATACGCCTTCGACGCACCACATGCCGCCGTGATCATGCAACGGCGTTGCCTGTCCGGGCCCCCAGGTCATGGCGACGACCGAATAGCCGCGGGCGTCATCCCGATGTACAAGCCGACGCGCGTAGTGGTCGGCGCAAGTGTGCCGAAAATCGTCCGGCAGCTTAACCGTACCCGAACGGATCAGCTCACAGAGGCCTGTCCGCAACTCATCGACGATTTCTTCGACTTCGCCGTGCGCGACCGCGCGATCGGCCATCGCCACCAGGGCTTCGGTACCGTGGATCGTCATGTGAGTCCTCGCCGCAAGACAGTCTACACCGGCTCAAAGCCGTGCGAGAAAATCACCGATCGCGGGGCGGAAGCGCTCCATGTCGACCAGGAACGAATCGTGACCCTGGACCGAAGCGAGTACGGAAAACTGCGTAGGTACGCCGGCATGTTCGAGGCCTTCGGCGATCTCGCGCTGGGCCGCGAGCGGAAACAATAGGTCGGTTTCGACACCGATGACGAGTGCCTGCTGCAGAGCTGAGCGCTTGAGCGCCGCGGACACCGATCCTCCGTGCTCGGCAAGATCGAACAGATCCATCGCCCGCGAAATATACAGGTAGCAGTTGGCGTCGAACTGGCCCACGAACCGATTGGCCTTCGCCTCCAGATACGCCTCGATCTCGAAGTCGATGCCGAACGGATCGCCGGTCTTGCGTTCCAGCGAGGCGCGCTCCCGGCCAAAGCGGGCCTGCCATTCCACCGCCGAACGGTACGTGATCATGCCGAGCTTGCGCGCGAGACGCATCCCGGTGACCGGCCCCGCGCCCGCAGAATACTGACCGCCCGCCCAAGCTGGATCGCGGCGGATCATTTCACGCTGCAGCGAACGCAGCGCGATGGCAAATGGCGTCGAACGCGCCGCCGCCGAGATCGACAGCAGCGCGCGCGTCACGCCGGGAAAGAGTGCACAGAACGCGTGGGCGGTCATTCCGCCAAGCGAAGGGCCGATGACGACCGCCAGGTTTTGCAGGCCAATGCTCTGCAGCGCCTCGAAGCCACCGCGCGCGATGTCCTCCACGGTGAGCACCGGAAATCGCAGGCGGTACGGTTCACCCGTCTCCGGCTCGGGTGAGGCCGGGCCCGTCGAGCCGAAACAGCTGCCGAGCGAATTCACGCAAATGACGAACCAGCGCCGGGTGTCGACGGGCCGGCCGGGTCCGACCATGTCTTCCCACCATCCAGGTGCCGGGTCCCCGGGACTCGATGCCGCATGCGCCGACGGCGACAATCCGGTGAAGATCAGGATTCCGTTGTCCCGCGTCGCATTCAACTCGCCCCAGGTCTCGTAGGCGATTTCGACCCCGCGCAACGTTCCGCCGAGGCGCATCGGGAACGGCTGCGTGAGGCGGGCAATGTGGCGTGCGGTCATGCTCACCTGCGCTGGATCCGCTGGCGCTTGCGCCGTTGCCGGGGAGTGAGGGGATTGCGCCGCCCCGCGAACGGGTTCTCGTCGGACCGGAATTCTACCCGCACCGGCGTGCCATGCAGATGATAAGTCTTGCGAAACACGTTAACGAGATAGCGCCGATAGGCCTCGGGCACATGCCGGGTCTGGTTGCCATGGATCACGATGAGCGGCGGATTGCGTCCGCCCTGGTGAGCATAGCGCAGCTTGATGCGCCTGCCGCGCACCAGCGGCGGCTGGTGCGCTTCCAGCGCAGCCTCGAGCGTGCGCGTGAGCTCGGGAGTCGCAATGTCGCGCATCGACGCAAGGTAAGCAGCGTGAACTGACTGCATGAGTTCGCCCACTCCGCTGCCGTGGCGCGCCGAGATGAAATGCAGCGGTGCAAAATCCACGAATGGCAGACGCACTTCGAGTTGCGCGCGGATGTGGTCGCGTTGCTCTGCCGGCAGCGCATCCCACTTGTTGACGCCGATGACCAGCGCACGGCCTCGCTCCACCGCGATGCCCAGGAGGCTTGCATCCTGCTCGGCCACCGTGTCCTGCGCGTCGATCAGTGCGATGACCACGTGCGCCGAATCGATCGCCTGCAGCGTCTTGACGACGCTGAACTTCTCCACCGCTCTTTCGACGCGAGCACGGCGCCGCACGCCGGCTGTGTCAATGAGCGTGTAACGCACGCGATCGCGTTCGAATGGAATCAGCACGCTGTCGCGCGTCGTCCCGGGCTTTTCGCTCGCGATGACACGCTCCTCGCCCAACAGGCGGTTGATGAGCGTCGACTTGCCGACGTTGGGCCGACCGATGACGGCCACCCGGATGCCTTCCTCGACGGCCGGCGCCGGCTCGACCGGTGCGAGCCCCTCGAGCACGACATCCATGAGCTCCTCCATGCCCTGCCCGTGTGCCGCAGCAACGGGAACGGGGTCGCCCAGTCCGAGTGCGTGAAACTCGACACTCGACGTCGCGGCTTGGCGGCCTTCGGTCTTGTTGACTGCGACGACCACCGGCTTGCCGCTGCGACGGACGCTGCGTGCCGCGAATTCATCCGCCGGCGTGAGCCCTTCGCGCGCATCGACGACCAGCACCACCCGGTCGGCTTCGGCAATAGCGCGCAGCGTCTGCACGGCCATCTGCGACTCGAGCCCACCCGGATGCTCGATCAGCCCGCCGGTATCCACGACGATATAGGGGAGACGGCCGATGCGGCCGAACCCGTACTTGCGGTCGCGCGTCAGCCCCGGCTCATCCGCCACGAGCGCATCGCGCGTGCCGGTAAGCACGTTGAAGAGCGTCGACTTGCCGACATTGGGCCGGCCGACCAGTGCGACCACGGGCAGCATGCGACAACGGTCCTGCAGGCGTCTCGAGCGCCTCAGCCGCTCGAGGGCTGTGGACTCTCCAGCCGCCTGAAGACATTAAGCTTTCCGGAGTCGGTCATCACGATCACCAGGCCACCCACTGCCAGTGGCGCATTGGTGATGCGGTGACCATCGGTGGAGGCGCGCGCCAGAAAGTCGCCGGTGGCGGCGTCGAGCCAGTGCAGGTAGCCCTCGAAATCGGCCACGACAATGGTCGCTCCATCGATCGCCGGCGCGCTCAATCCGCGCCGGTGCAACGCGGACTGCGTCCACAGCGGTGCGCCGTCGCGCCGCCGCAGGGCGATGACGTCACCATCGGACGCCGCGACGTAGACCGTCTCCTCGCCCACCGCGAGACCACGGTCGCTCGACGCATCGCGCGACCACCACACCTGGCCCGACTCCCGGGCCAGCATCGCCGCGCGGCCCTGGAATCCGACCACGAAGACATCGTCACTCGCCACCTGCACGGCGGAGTCGATATCCACCAGACGCTCGAGTTCGGTGCGTCCGCGCGAGGGCGCGACCGTCGTTTCCCACAGGATGTCGCCATCGGCAAGTCCAACGGCGATTACCCGGCCGTTATCGAACCCACACAGCGCCATGTCACCGACAATTACGGGTGCCGAAGTCCCGCGCAGTGTCAGTCGCGGCACCGGCTGTTCAGTCGTCCACAGTTCGTGACCGTCGGACGGATCCAGGGCGCGCAACCGGCCGTCGACGGTGCGTACGACCACGATGGTTTCGGTCGCGGCCGGCGGCGCCAGGACCTCTCCACTCGTAGGCACGCGCCACAACTCGCTGCCGTCGCGCGCATTCAGGGCGACGACATCGCCTTCGCTCGAACCGACGAACAGCCGGGCTGCGCCCAGCCCGGGCCCGCCGCTCAAGGGCAGCTTTGTCTTCGTGCGCCATTGGACACGTCCAGACTTCAGGTCAAAGGCGTAGACATCGCCATTGTGGGAAGCGGCGTAGATCCGGTCGCCATCCACGCTCGGACGCAAGCCGAGTCGCAGGTCCTTCATATCGCCGCCGACACTGGCCGCCCAGACCTCGTCGATGCGGATGCTCGGCTTGAATTCCACCAGTTTCGCGGGCGGATCGACTTCCTTGTCCTTGTCACACGCGGTCAGCAGCAGCGCACAGGAGGCGGCGAACAGAACAGGCGACAGGCGCATCATTGGCTCTCTTCCGCGGGTGCAGGTGTCTCGGTCGAATCCGGTTCGCCGGCACCCAGGTCATTGATCTTGAGTTGCAACAGACCGGTATCGACGAGTCCAGGTTCCTTCGCCGCCAGCGCGGCACGATATGCCGCGAGGGCGCCGGCTGCATCGCCCTTCTTCAGCAGCGCGTCACCCCTGATTTCATCAAAGCGCGCCGTGAACGCCCCAGATTCCGCACCGGACAAAGTCGCGAGCGCGTCGTCCGGTCGATCCTGCGCCAGTTGCACGCGTGCCAGGCGTTCGCGCGCGATCAGTCTGAGCTCGGGGTCGTCGGATGAGTCCATGACTGCTCGCAACCGGCGCGTGGCCTCCTCGAGTTCGCCCAGGTCGACGTGGGCGCGCGCGAGCACGAGATCCGCGTGGTCCGCATACGGAGTATCGGCAAGATCGCGCCGGAGTTGGTCGGCGAGCTCCACGGCACGCGCCTTGTCCGCGCGACTCAGAGCAGTCAGCACGTCGGTGTAGCGCGCGTGCGCCGTGTGGGCGCGCGTCGTCTGGCGCTCTTCCCACCAGCGGTAGCCGAACAGTGCTCCGACGCCGATGATGACGCCGGCGACCATCCACGCGCCGTTCTCCCGCAACCAGCGCTTGAGCGCCTCCCATTGATCGGTTTCAGTCAAGTAGTCGTCCACATCTCACTCCAGCTCTTCAGGAATCAAGTCAGTTCAATGCAGGGAGCCATTCGCCAAGCCGCGACGGCAGCTCCGCCAGCGCGCAGTCTTTCTGTTCACGCTGGGACCGCAGCGGTTTCACGGCGACCACGCCGCGATCGATTTCACTGTCGCCCAGGATGAGAGCGATCTCCGCACCGCTCTTGTCGGCACGGCGGAATTGCGTCTTGAAATTGCCCCCGCCCAGGTTGATCTGCAGACGCAGGCGTGGGTGCACATCGCGCAGACGATCCGCAAGAGCGAGGCCCGCCGCCTCCGCGCGCTCGCCCACTATCGCGAGATACGCATGTGGTGTGAATCCTGGCGCGTCGGGTTGAGCCTGCTGCATGAGCGCGACCACGCGCTCCTGGCCCATGGCCCAGCCGATCGCCGGCATCGGTTCGCCGCCGAGTTGCGCGATCAGTCCGTCGTAGCGTCCACCGGAACACACCGCATCCTGCGCGCCCAGCGCATCCGTAACCCACTCGAACACGGTGCGCGTGTAGTAGTCGATGCCGCGCACCAGCCGCGGATTGACCCGGCACTCGACTTCTGCCGCCTTGAGAAGCGCGCACAGCGTCTCGAAGTGCCGCACGGATTCGGAATCCAGGTGATCGGCGATCAATGGCGCGGCATCGAGCGTCGCACGCATCGCCGGGTTCTTGCTGTCGAGGATGCGCAATGGATTGCTGTCGAGACGCCGTCGGCTGTCCTCGTCGAGTGCGTCCTGATGCGCGCGCAGGTACTGGACCAGGTGCTCGCGGTAGGCATTGCGGGATTCCGGTGTGCCGAGCGAATTGAGCTCGAGCCGCAACCGGCCGATGCCGAGTCGCTTCCACAACCGCGTGCCCATGAGGATCAGTTCGGCATCGACGTCAGGCCCGGGAAACCCAAGCGCCTCGACGTCGAGCTGGTGAAACTGGCGGTAGCGTCCCTTCTGCGGGCGCTCGTGCCGGAACATCGGGCCCATGCACCACACCCGTAGTCGCTGATTGTGCGTGAGGCCGTTCGAAATCGCCGCCCGCACGATACCAGCTGTCGCTTCGGGTCGCAGCGTGAGACTGTCGCCGCCCTTGTCGATGAAGGTGTACATCTCCTTCTCGACGATGTCGGTGAACTCGCCGATCGAGCGCTTGAAGAGCTCAGTGTGCTCTACGACGGGTACGCGCAGCTCTTCGTAGCCGTAGCTCGCCAGGACCTCGCGCGCAATCGATTCGAGTCTCTGCCAGTACCCGATCTCGGCCGGCAGGATGTCGCCCATCCCACGCACTGGCTGAATGATGCCGTCCAAATCACACCTCTTAACCTTCTGCCCGATGCACCTGGCCGCGCGCATCCAACGTGAAGCGGGCCACGTTGCCCCGCCTCACCCGCTCGGGCAGTGCGATCGCCTGGCCGTTCAGTTCGATCTGCACGCCATCGGCATTGCCCAGAAACACCCTTATCGGCGCCGCCGCGGTGAAACTGCGCACCGAATTCGCCGGCCCCATATCGAAGAAGAATCGGCGCCCGCCCGCATCGTACAGCTCAACCCAGCTGTCGGCGGAGAAGCTCAATCGCAGCCTCACTGCAGCGCCTGTCGGCGCGCGCTCGGTTACCTTCTCGTTCTGCGCATCTGCCTCAGCCGGCGGGCTTGCGGGTGCCACGATCGTTTCGGGTTGCACCTCCGGGGCGCTCGCCACCGTCGGAGCGGGCTCGCTCTCCGCAACAGCCGCAGCTTGCTTCGCGGCAACCGGGCCGGGCTTCGATTCAGTGGTCGTGGCGTCGCGACCGCTCAGTGCCCACCACGCGGTTCCGACGATGATCACTCCGACAACCAGTGCCCCAATCACCCTCACTGGCACTTCGGGCCGCGGATGGCTCCCCGGCGTTATCGGCACCAGCTCCGGCGGCTGTGCGCTCTCAGGCGCGTAGGCCGACAGCAATCGCTCCGCATCGAGACCCAAGAGCTCCGCGTACTTGCGCAGATGTCCGCGCACGTAAACCGATGCGCCGAGACTTTCAAATCGGCCCGCTTCCAGCGCCTCGATGATCCACACGTCCACGTGCAGATCGTCGGCGACCTGTTGGCGATCCAGCCCGCGGCGCTCCCGCTCCACTCTCAGGCGCTGCAGCCCGGTTGCGCCTTCTTCATTTCGGTTCGCGCTGCCTGGCGCGTCGGTCATCCGCTCTGCCGTTCGGAGTCGAGCAGCGCACGGGTCTGCTCGGTCTTCGGAAACTCGGTCTTCAATCGTCTGGCGTAAGCGTCGGCTGCCGCGCGATTGCCGAGCGCGCGTTCGACGCGCACTCCGATCCACAGGATCTGCGGGCTCGCGGGCTGACCGCCGAGAAAGCGTTGCACCAGGGTCTGCGCGTCGGCCATGCGTCCGCGCTCGAAGTTGAGATCCGCAAGCTGCAGCAGTGCGTCGCCGAATTGCGGCTTGATGGCGAGCGCCCGCTGAAAGTGCTGCTCGGCGCCATCGAGCTGTCCGTTGTTGCGCAGGCAGAGACCGGCATTGTTGTAGGCGACCTCGGGCGTGCGGTAGACGGGGTTGCGCGCCGCCTTGAGAAACAGCTTCTCGCCCTCCTTGGTCTGCCCCTTGCGGCACAGGAAAACACCGTAATAGTTGAGCACTTCCGGATCGTCCGGTTTCAGACGCTGCGCCATTGAATAGTGTGATTCGGCCTTCCTGTCGTCACCCAGGCGGTCATAGACGAGCCCCGCCGCCGTGTGCACCAAGGCGTTCTTCGGATCCTGACCGAGCGCCTTTTCGGCCTTCTCGCGCGCCATCTCGAGATTGCCCTGGCCCATGTAGGCGATGGCGAGGCGCGCATTGAAGGCCGCCGCATCCTCGGGCGACTGCGGGCGGTCGGGATCCGAATCGGGCGTTGCACAGCCCGCGAATGCCAGCATTGCGCCGATACCAAGAGCCGCCAGTGCGAGTTTCATGCCTCGACCGCCACGCCGATGAGCTTGCGGCCAAGTCGTACGGTGGTTCGATCACGCACGCGGCCCACGAGCTGCCCGCAAGCCGCATCGATATCGTCGCCACGGGTGCGCCGCGTAGTTGCGATGACCCCGCGTGCATTGAGCAGGTCGCGGAAGCGGCTGATCGTCGCCGGCGGGGAGCACCGATAACGCGTCCCGGGGAAACTGTTGAACGGAATGAGGTTCACCTTTGCCGCCCGACCCTTGAGCAGCCGTGCGAGCTCGCGCGCGTGTTCGTCGCCATCATTGACGCCGTCAAGCATGACGTACTCGAACGTGATGCTGCGCCCATTCTGCTGGTCGAGGTAGATCCAGCAAGCCTCGAGCAGCTCCTTGATCGGGTGTTTGCGGTTGATCGGCACCAGCACGTTTCGCAGCGCGTCGTTCGGAGCATGCAGAGACACGGCGAGCGCCACGTTGCATTCTTCCGCCAGCTTGAGGATCTGAGGCGCCAGGCCCGATGTGCTCAAAGTGACGCGCCGGCGCGAAAGATCGAACCCGAGGTCATCGAGCATCACCCGCATCGCCGGCACGACGTTGCGGTAGTTGGCGAGCGGCTCGCCCATTCCCATGAATACGACATTGGTGATGAGTCGCGACTCACCGGTGTATCCCAGCTCGCGGTTGGCGAGCCACACCTGCCCCACGATCTCCGCCGCCGTCAGGTTGCGGTTGAAGCCTTGCTGGGCGGTCGAGCAAAAAGTGCAATCGAGCGCGCAGCCCACCTGGCTGGATATGCACAGCGTTCCTCTCCCCGGCTCCGGGATGAACACCATCTCGATGGCCTGATCGACGGTGCCTGCCCCGGCACCGACGTTGAGCATCCACTTGCGGGTACCGTCTGCCGACACCTGTGTTGTGGCGATCTCGGGCGCACGAATCTCGGCACGCTCCGCGAGCGTGGCGCGAAATTCGCGCGCCAGGTCGGTCATCTGCCCAAAGTCGCCGACGCCTCGCTTGTAGATCCACTTCATGAGCTGGCGCGCGCGGAACGGCTTCGCGCCGACCTCGGTGACGAACTCCTCGAGCGCGGCACGGGTGAGACCGAGGAGATTGGTTCGAGCTGGGCGCATCTCAACGCACCCGCGGGAAGAGCTCGGGGTCGGAAAAGAAAAAGCGGATCTCGCGCGCCGCGGTGTCGGCCGCATCCGAACCGTGCACGACGTTCTGCTCGATGCTGGCCGCGAGATCGGCGCGGATTGTCCCGGGGGCAGCTTTCTTCGGATCGGTCGCGCCCATGATGTCACGGTTACGCGCAACGGCGTTCTCGCCTTCGAGCACCTGCACCATCACGGGACCCGAGGTCATGTACCGCACCAGGTCGCGGTAGAACGGGCGCTCGCGGTGGACGGCGTAGAAACCCTCAGCCTGCGCCTGGGTCAGATGCATCATGCGCGCTGCAATCACGCTTAAACCCGCCTGCTCGAATCGGCGATAGACCTCGCCGATGACGTTCTTCTGAACGCCATCCGGCTTGACGATCGACAGGGTGCGCTCCAGCGCCATTCTCGTTGGCCTCGCGGCTCGTTTGGGCGCGCAAGTGTACCCGCGAGACGTGCCCGCCGCAACGCGAGGGCGTGCGGAAGTCCGCGTCCCGCAAGGAGATTCTGGGGTTGAGAGGCAGTCAGACGGTGAAGCTTTCGCCGCAGCCGCATTCGCCCTTGATGTTGGGATTGAGGAACCGGAACGCCTCGTTCAGTCCCTGCTTGACGAAATCAACCACGGTGCCGTCGATGTACTTCAGGCTTTCGGGATCAACGACGACCTTTACGCCGCGGTCCTCGAAAACGACATCCGTGCTGCCGATGTTCTCGGCGTAGTTGACGACGTAGGCGAAACCCGAGCAGCCGGTCTTCTTGATGCCCAATCGCAGACCCACGCCGTGGCCCCGCGACCGGATAAAGCTGCGCACCCGACCCGCAGCGGCTTCAGTGAGTGAAATAGCCATGGTCCTTGGGGAACTCGCTTCGTTCGCTCAATACCAACCAAGCCCGATTTTACACCGTGCGCGACATCCGTCGCTGGCACTCCCGCAGAGCGTCCTCGATGATGAGGAGCCGTCCGAGTTTTTCAACCGGCACTTCGAGCTGTCGCGCGGCCTCCTGAACGCCGCCTGCGAGCACCTCCTCCAGACGCCTGCCGCGCAACTGCTCGGCAAACCATGCTGCGGCAGCGAGAGTATGCGGGCACCCGTAGACCTTGAAGCGTGCCTCCGTCACACGTCCACCCTCGAATCCGATTGCAAACCGCACCCAGCTGCCCGCCTCGACGCTGCCCGCCTCTCCGACTGCCCGCTCGGTAGTCGTTGCGCCGCTTTCCCATGCTTCGATCGTCGCCGGGCTGAGTTGGCGCAGCCGGGTCACTTCGCGCCTCACCGCTGCGACCGCAAGCTCGACCTCCGACTCCGTCGAGAAGCGACCGAGGCTGAAGCGCAATGAGGCTTGAGCCTCGGCATCGCTGCGACCGAGCGCGCGCAAGACATACGAGGGTTCCTGTGCCGCGCTGCTGCACGCCGAACCGCTCGATACGGCGAGGTCGTGTAACCCGTACAGCAGGCTCTCGCCTTCGACCCCATCGAAGGACGCGTTGAGGATGTGCGGAATGCGCGAGTGCGGATGACCGTTGTAGCGGACACCGCCGAGCGTGCTGAGTCCGTTCCACAGTCGTGCACGCAGCACCTCGACGCGCCGGGCGCTCGAATCGATCTCGCCAGCGGCGATCTCACAGGCGAGGCCGAAGCCCGCGATCTGGTGAGTCGCCAGCGTCCCGGAGCGCAGGCCGTGCTCGTGACCGCCACCGAACAGCAACGGGACCAGCCCGACGCGCGGTCGCCGCCGCACGTACAGGGCGCCTATCCCTTTCGGACCGTAGAGCTTGTGCGCGGTGAGCGACAATAGATCGATGCATTGCCCCTCGACGTCGATCGCAATCTTGCCGGCGCTCTGTGCGGCGTCGACATGGAACAGCACGCCCCGCTCGCGGCACAGTCGCCCCATGGCGCCAATGTTCTGTACGACGCCGATCTCGTTATTGACGTGCATGATCGAAACGAGTGTCGTCGCGGGTCTGAGAGCGGCCTCAAGCTCTGCGGCATGCACAACGCCGTCGTGGTCAGGCTTGAGATACGTCACCTCGAAGCCTTCCTTCTCGAGCTGCTTGCACGGATCGAGCACCGATTTGTGCTCGCTGCGAGCGGTGATGAGGTGCCGACCGGACGTGGAATGAAAACGTGCTGCACCCAGGAGTGCGAGGTTGTTGGATTCGGTGGCGCCCGAGGTCCACACCAGGGCGGCCGGGTCGGCGTGGATGAGCGCGGCCACTTGTGCGCGGGCCCGTTCGACGCGCGCACGAGCCGCCGCGCCGTACGCATGACTGCTCGCGGGATTGCCAAACACTCCATCCCGAGTCAGGCACTCGGCCATGGCCGCTGCCACGCGCGGGTCGACCGGCGTCGTCGCCGCATAGTCCAGGTAAGCGACGCTCACGATCCTCCCGCCCTGCGTCGCTTTCCCTGTACCGCTGTGAGGAGGCCGCGCAGGATGTTGACCTCGTTCTCATCCGGTTCGGCCCGATTGAACAGTCGCCGCAACCGATTCATCAGGTGCGCTCCAGACTCGGTGCGATCGGTGAAATCAACTTCCGTCATGACCCGCTCGAGATGTGCGTAGAACTGCTGCATCTCGGTCGCCGTGGCCAGCGGCACATCGCGTTCGGCAGCCGGCAACGTCCCGCCGCGCGCGATAAAGAGCTCGTAACCGATGATCTGCACGGCCATGGCGAGGTTGAGCGACTCGTATTCCGGGTTTGAGGGAATCCGGATGAGCCAGTGACACAGGCCGAGCTCTTCGTTGGTCAGACCGACGCGCTCGGAACCGAACAACACTGCCACCCGCCGACTGGAGCTTTCCCGGAGAATGCGTGGCGCCGCCGCGCGCGGTTCGAGGACGGTCCAGTGCTGCTGCCGCGGGCGTGCCGTCACGCCGACGATCAAACCGCAGTCAGCGATGGCTTCTCTCACCGTCTGCCAGACGCGCGCGCGCATCAGCAAATCATCCGCACTCGAGGCGCGCGCGCTGGCTTCCACGTGTGGAAAGCTCACGGGGCGCACCAGCGCAAGATCGTCCAACGCCATGTTCTTCATGGCACGCGCCACCGCCCCGATGTTGCCGGGATGGGTGGTATCGACGAGCACGATGCGGATGGTGGCAGACACGACGTCGGTTCGGCAGCTTGCGGCCTCGGGCCCCGGGGCCTTTTGCTATTCTACCGGTTAGTTCCCATGCAGCCCCTCCTCAACATTGCGATTCGCGCCGCGCGCCGCGCCGGTGATCTCATCGTCCGCAGCCTGCCGCGACTCGATTCGATCCACGTGGCGACCAAGGGCCGCAACGATTTCGTGAGCGAGATCGACAGGCTTGCCGAACAGGAGATCATCAACACGATCCGCCGCACGCATCCGGATCACGGCTTCCTCGGCGAGGAGAGCGGTCGCAGCGGCTCCGAGGAGAATTTCTGGATCATCGATCCGCTCGACGGCACTACCAATTTCCTGCACGGCTTTCCCACGTTCGCGGTGTCGATCGCCTTCCAGACGCGTGGCCGGCTCGATCAGGCGGTCGTCTACGACCCGATGCGCCAAGAGCTCTTCACGGCTTCGCGCGGCGACGGTGCGCAGCTGGAAGGCCGCAAGATCCGCGTGAGCAATCAGCGCGGTCTCGAGGGTGCGCTGATCGGAACCGGCTTCCCGTTCCGCAGCAACGTGCAATGGGCGGACGCGTATCTGGCGATGTTCAAGACCGTCATGGGGGCAACCGCCGGTATTCGCAGGCCCGGCGCGGCGGCACTCGATCTCGCTTATGTCGCAGCCGGACGACTCGATGGCTTCTGGGAGTTCGGTCTGCACCCTTGGGATACCGCCGCGGGCACGCTGCTGATCCAGGAAGCGGGCGGCCGGGTCGGCACGTTGCTGGGCGAGGACTACAAACAGGGCGGCAACATCCTCGCCGGCGCGCCGAAAGTCTTCGAAGCGCTGGTGGAAGCATTGCGCCCCGACGTTCCCGAAGGCCTGCGCGGCTGAGGCGCACTTCTATCAATCAATCAGAGCGTGGAGTACATTGCGCCGAATTTGTGCTGACCCTCCGGGAGCGACCACCGCATGAGTCTCTTCAGAACCAAGCCAATCGGTGACTGCAACGCGGACACGGGCCTCAAGCGCGCACTCGGGCCGTGGGATCTGACGTTTCTCGGCATCGGCGCGATCATCGGCGCGGGCATCTTCGTGTTGACCGGCGTCGCGGCCGCGACCCAGGCCGGCCCGGCAATCGTGCTCTCATACGTAGTCGCCGGCACGGTGTGCGCTCTCGCGGCATTGTCGTACGCGGAACTTGCCGCAGCAGTCGGAGGCTCAGGCAGCGCCTATGGCTATGCGTATGCCGGCCTCGGTGAGCTGGTCGCGTGGATCATCGGCTGGGCCCTGATGCTCGAATACGGCATCGCCGTATCGGCGGTGGCGATCGGGTGGTCGGGCTATTTCGCCAACGGCATGCAGGCGATCGGTCTGCCGTT
>Ga0209108_10000661_pt1 | contig 19166 bp, 14 predicted proteins | sample Rifsed10ft1_FD_184003 | JGI IMG/M metagenome (GOLD analysis project Ga0209108, IMG submission 184003) | Soil microbial communities from Rifle, Colorado, USA - sediment 10ft 1 (version 2) | ecosystem: Environmental > Terrestrial > Deep subsurface > Rock core/Sediment | place: Rifle, Colorado...
AACACTCCTCCAGCATGCGGCGGGCCAGTCCCACCGTCGGATCGCCGGGGTCCATCATCTCGAGCTGGGCGATCAGAGCCTGACGGGGGCCGGACGTGGCCAGCCCGGGCGGGTCGGCGCGGGCGATCAGGCCCAACACGCGCTCCACCTGCGCCAGGGTGGCGCGGGTGGCACGCGCAATGATGGCCGGGTGGTCCTCCAGGAATCCATCTTCGTTCAGACTCGACAGCACGTAGGCGGCCAGGTGGCGTTCCGAGGGCTCGAGGTCGCCGGCGATCTGGGCCAGGACGTGCAAGGCCAGATCCTCCGGGGCCGCCGGTTCCTGGTCCGCCGGAGTCTCGTCGATCGAGACCGAGCCTGTACTGCGGCCCGACTCGCGCGGCGAGAGAAAGACCAGGAGACCGTCCTGCCCCTGCGGGGCGGTGCAGACCGGGCAGGGGGCGCTGCCGGCAAGCGGGCGATGGCAGGTCGGGCACACCCGCTCGTCGAGCATTTCCAGCGCCGGATTGGAGCCGATTTCCGTGAGGACCCGTTCTCGCAGCTCCAGGTTCGAGAGAGCCAACAGGCTCATCGTCTGGGCGAGATGGGCGGTCGTCAACGGGCGGAGGGACTGGTCCTGAACCTGCAGCATGGGTCGCTCCACGGGCCGTAGTATAGCGGAAGCGGCCCGACCACGCAAACCTGTTGCAAGACGCGTGCCAGCGCAAGATGCTAGAATCCATGCATGATGGGCGACGGGGTGTGGGTTGTCGGTGGAGGCCTGGCAGGCAGTGAGGCAGCCTGGCAGATCGCCGAAGCCGGGGTCGATGTGACCTTGTACGAAATGCGCCCGCAGGTGCAGACTGGTGCGCACCGAACCGCGGGCCTGGCGGAACTGGTTTGCTCCAACTCGCTCGGGTCGATGCTTCCGGACAGGGCCTCCGGCGTCCTGCTGGCGGAGTCGCGGCAACTGGGTTCGCTGTTGGTGCGCGAGGCTCAGGCCAGCTCCGTCCCGGCCGGCGGGGCGCTGGCGGTCGATCGGGAGGTGTTCTCGTCGCGCGTGACGCGCGCTCTGGAAAACCACCCCCGCGTGACGATCGTCCGCCAGGAAATGCGGACCATCCCGGAAGGCATCGGCGTCCTGGCGAGCGGGCCGTTGACCTCGCCGGCCCTATCGCAGGCGCTCAAGGAGCTCGCCGGGGCGGAGCATCTCTATTTCTTCGACGCCCTGTCGCCGATCGTCGAAGCCGACAGCGTCGACTCGGCCATTTCCTTTCGTGCGTCTCGTTACGGCCGCGGCGAGAGCGACGACGGCGACTACCTCAACTGCCCAATGACCCGGATCGAGTATGAGGCCTTTGTCACAGCGCTGGCGACGGCCGAGCGCATCCCGCTGCGCGAATTCGAAGAGGCGATCGGCTCCGGCGTGCGGGCCGGTTCCGGGACGTTTTTCGAGGGCTGTCTCCCGGTGGAGATCCTGGCCGGGCGGGAGATGTCGGCGCTGGCCTACGGTCCGCTGCGACCGGTGGGGCTCAAGGACCCGCGCACCGGGGAACGCCCGCACGCGGTGGTGCAGCTTCGGCAGGACGATCTGGCCGGGACGCTCTACAACCTGGTCGGGTTCCAGACGAACCTGACCTATCCGGAGCAGCAGCGAGTCTTCCGGATGATCCCCGGGTTGGAGGCGGCCCGCTTCGTGCGCTACGGCCAGATGCATCGCAACACCTTCATCAACTCGCCGGCGCTGCTCGACCCGACGTTGCGCCTGCGGCAGACGGAAGGCTTGTTCGTGGCCGGGCAGATTACCGGCGTCGAGGGTTACCTGGGGAACATCGCCACCGGTTTACTTGCCGGCCTGAATGCTGTTCGCGCTCAGCGGGGGCAGCCTCTGCTGGAGCTGCCGCGCGCAACGATGCTGGGCGCCCTGTGCCATTACATCTGCAACGCCGAGCCGAAGGTCTTTCAGCCGATGAAGGCGAACTTTGGCCTGCTGCCTCCGCTGGCAGAGCCGCGGCCCCGCGATCGGCGGGTGCGGCAGCGGCTGTATGCGGAACGATCCGCGGCGGCGCTGTCCCAGTTCCTCGAACCCTCGCCAGTAGATTGCGCATAGCCACGATGGCTCTCCTGCTGCCTCACACAACATCCTTTAAGGTGAAAGGGGCTATGCGAATCTGCGCAGTGGCGTTGGTGGCGCTGGGCGGATGCGGACCGGTTAAAGAAGCCTCCTTCGACGGCGTAGGGGCACTGGCGCGCGTCGAGGAGCAACTGGGGATGGGGCCGCGCTATCCCGGCTCGGATGGTCACGCCGCGATGCAGACCTGGTTGGCGGCGGAGCTGGCGGAATTGGGCTGGGGGTCGCGAACCGACGCCTTCACGTACCGAGGTACACCACTGGCCAACATCACTGCGGTGCGGGAGCCGGCGCCGGGGCCGTTGATCCTGATAGGAGCCCACTACGACACTCGGCGCTTCGCCGATCGCGATCCGAATTCACCAGGCGGGCCGGTGCCGGGCGCGAATGATGGCGCCTCGGGCGTGGCCGTCCTGCTCGAGCTGGCGCGCGTCCTCGGCGGACGGGAGCCGACCTGCGACTTGCGGCTGGTCTTTTTCGATGGCGAGGACAACGGGGACATTGCAGGCTGGGAGTGGGCGGTGGGAGCGCGGCGCTATGCCGCGGCGCTCGAGATTGAGCCGCTGGCGGTGATCGTCGTCGACATGGTCGGCGACGCCGATCTCGACTTGCCGCTGGAACGGACCTCGTCGCCGGACCTGGCGGCCGAGATCTGGGCGGCGGCGCAGGCCCTGGGGCTCCCTGCCTTCCGCAGCGAACCCGGACCGGCGGTGCTCGATGATCACACGCCGTTCCTGGCTCGAGGCTGGCGCGCCGTCGACATCATCGACCTGAGCTACCCGGCCTGGCATACGGTGGATGACACATTCGACAAGGTTTCGGCCGAGAGCCTCGATCAGGTCGGCCAGGCGCTGCTGGCCTGGTTGGCAGGGGCCTGCTTGCCGCTAGAAGGTTGACTCCGAGCCCCGAACGTTGAGAGACCTCCAGCCCTTCGGCGATTGCCAACCGACGCTTCGCTCTGGGCAGGCGTCGCGCCTCGGTTCCCTCGGGTCTCCTCGCTATGACACCATGGCGGTAGACACTTCCCACTGACCACCTACCACTGACCACTGACCACTGTATAATCGCTCCATGCCGAAGGTACCCCTGCCGACCGAGGCGCCGCGCGAGCGCGCGTATCTGGTCGGGGTTGGGATCGACGGCGAGGAACTTCTCCTCTCTGCGGCAGACTCGCTCACCGAGCTGGCCCGCCTGGCGGAGACCGCCGGCCTGAACGTGGTCGGCGCCTCGGTTCAGCGCGTTCGGCGCCCCAACCCCAAGACCCTGCTCAGCCAGGCCAAGGTAACGGCCACGCGTGATCTGGCCGAGGACACGCTGGCCGACGTCGTCGTTTTCGACGACGAGCTTTCGCCGCGTCACCAGCGCGAGTTGGAGAAAGTCTTCGGGGACGAACTGCGACTTCTCGATCGCACGGCGTTGATCCTCGATATCTTCGCCCAGCACGCACACAGTCGCGAAGGGGCGCTGCAGGTCGAGCTGGCGCAGTACGAGTATCGCCTGCCGCGCCTGACACGGGCCTGGACGCACCTGGCGCGACAGGCCGGGGGCGGAGCCGGGCGAACCGGCGGGGTGGGAGGCGTCGGCTTGCGTGGGCCCGGTGAAACCCAACTCGAAATCGACCGCCGGGACATCGGCCGGCGGATCGCCCACCTGCGCAAAGAGATCGACCGACTGCGCGCGCACCGGAGCCGCTACCGGAGCCGCCGCCGCCAGGCGGCCGTGCCGATCGTGGCGCTGGTGGGCTACACCAATGCCGGGAAGTCGACCCTGCTCAATCGCCTCTCCGGAGCGGACGCCCTGGTGGCCGATCAGCTCTTCGCCACTCTCGACCCCATGACCCGCCGTCTGGCGATGCCGGATGGCCGAACGGCGCTCGTCACAGACACCGTCGGCTTCATCCAGAAGCTGCCGACGACGCTGATCGCCGCGTTCCGCGCCACGCTGGAGGAGATCTCGGAAGCCGACCTGCTGGTGCATGTGATCGACGCGAGCCACCCGGCCGCCGAGGCGCAGGCGCGCGCCGTCCAGGCGGCGCTGGAGGAGATCGGGGCGTCGGGCGTCCCGGTCGTGACCGCTCTCAACAAGGTCGATCTGCTCGACGCCGGCCCGGCGAGCCCCGCCGGGGATCGGGAGCGGCTGCTCGATTTCGTCGATGCATTCGACCGCGCCGTCCCCATCTCGGCGCACACCGGCGAGGGCCTGGCGCCGCTGCTGCGCGCCATCGAAGACGAGCTGGATCGCGCCCTGGTGCCCGTCGACGCCCGCCTCGCCTACGAGCAGGGCGGCCTGATCTCGCGCATGTACCAGGCCGGCGTCGTCGAGATGGTCGACCATGAAAGCCAGGCGATCCACGTCCGTGCCCGTCTCCCCAAAGATCTGGCGCAGGAGGTCGGGCGCATGGCGCTCAAGCCCCGGCGCAAGAGCGGTTCGCGGGGTTACCCGCGTGACGCCGCCGGCAGCTGACGGCGCTCTACGAAGCCCTTCTCGATGAGGCCCAAGCGAGATCCACCTTGGTAGGCCGGAGCCAGCCGGAGACGCTGCTCGAAATGCGCGCCTTCCTGGCCGACCTCGGCGTCGAGGCGCGCTTCGATCCCATCACCACCACGCTATACAGCACCGATGCCTCCAACCATCAAATCATCCCCCTGGGCGTCGTGCTGCCCCGGCATCGCGAGGAGATCGCGGCGATCGTCGGCAAGGCGGCCGAGCTGGGGCTGCCCGTCCTGCCGCGCGGCGCCGGGACGAGCCTGGGGGGCCAAGCGGTCGGGGCCTGCTTGATCCTCGATACCGCCCGCCACCTCGATCGGATCCGCTCGATCGATCCCGACCGCCATACGGCGACCGTCGAACCAGGCGTCGTCTGCCAGACTCTCAACGCCGCCGCGGGTGCGGCTGGGCTGCAGTACGGCCCGGATCCGGCCTCGGCCGATCGCGCCACATTCGGCGGAATGCTCGGCAACAACGCCACCGGAGCACATTCCATCCGCTATGGGATGTCGTCCGATCACTTGTTGCGGGCGGTCATGGTCGTCGGGGACGGGAGCCTGGTCGAGTTCACCGCCGTCGATCCAGCCGAGGCGGCTCGCAAGGGGTCAGGCGACACGATCGAGGCGGCGGTGCACCGCACGGCGCTCGAGCTGCGACGGACCATCCCCGACGAAATCGATCGGCGCTGGCCTCGCACCTGGCGTCGCGCCTCAGGCTACGGCGTCAATTACCTCACCGGCCAGACCCACGACTCGCCCCCGGGCTGGTTCGATGCGCCCAATCCGTACATCGATGCCGACAAGATCAACATTCCGGCGGCGGTGTGCGGTTCCGAGGGCACGCTGGGGATTCTGGTCGAGGCCGAAGTGCGACTCGTCCCTCGGCCGCGCGCCACGGCGCTGTTGCTGCTGTCGTTCGATTCGGTCGAGGAAGCCTGCATGGCGACGACGGCCTTGCTCGAATTCGGCCCGTCGGCGATCGAGTTGGTGCCGGCGACGCTGCTCCAGCGGGCGAAATCCGTGCCTGCCTACGCGCGCCGGCTGGGTTTCCTCGAAGGGGTCCCGAGGTCGCTGCTGGCCGTCGAGTTCGAAGGCGACACTCCCCCGGCGGCGGCGTCGGCGGCACGCAACGCCGGCTTCCGGGGCACGCTTCTCGAGGAGGCCGAGGCGCAGGCCGGGTTCTGGGAGGTCCGCCGGGCGGGGCTCGGTCTCCTGATGTCGGTCCCCGGCGACGTCAAGCCGAACACCTTTATCGAGGATGTCGCCGTGCCGATCGGGTCGCTGGCCGAGTACGTCCGCCGGGTCGACGACATCCTGGGTCAGTACGAGACGTTCGGCGAGTGGTATGCACACGCCTCGGCGGGGTGCCTCCATCTGCGGCCGATGCTCAACCTGAAGACGGCCGGCGGCCGGCGGGACATGCGCCGGATCGCCGAGGCGATCGTCGAGGTCGTCTGCGACCTGCGCGGCGCCGTCTCGGGCGAGCACGGTGACGGTTTGTCGCATACCGGGTTCAACGAACGCCTTTTCGGCCCGAAGCTGATGGACTCCTTCCGCGCCTGGAAGGGCGCTTTCGATCCGCAAGGGATCCTCAATCCGGGAAAGGTCGTCGTGGAGCGGGGCGCCTCGGCCCCCGCCATCGACGGCGATATGCGCTACCGGGAGGATTACGGGGCGCGCATCGACCTCGAACCGGTCTTCGCCTACCGCCGCGAACAAGGGCTGCTGCGGGCGCTGGAAGGGTGCAGCGGCGTGGGGGTGTGCCGCAAGGCCGGCGGGACGATGTGCCCGTCCTTCCAGGCGACGCGCGAAGAGTCCGACTCGACGCGCGGCCGGGCGAACATCCTGCGAGCGGCGCTGACCGGGAGCCTGCCGCCCGAAGCGTTCCTGCGGCCCGAGCTGCACCGCGTGCTCGACCTGTGCTTGGAGTGCAAGGGGTGCAAGGCCGAATGCCCGACCGGGGTCGACATGGCGCGCATCAAGGCCGAGTACCTGGCCCTGTACCAGGCCGAGCACGGGATTCCGCTGCGCTCGCGGCTGTTCGGCGAAATCGCTCGTCTGCAGGCGGCTGCCGCGCCGTTCGCATTCATCCAGAACGGTCTTCGGCGGACGCAGGGCTTCCGCCGCCTGCTGGACTTGCTGGTGGGCATCGACCGTCGACGCACCTTGCCGGCGCTTGGCCGGCGTCCGTTCCGCGCCGCCGTCCCGATTCTGGAGCCCGCCGATTGTGCCGGGAGCGACCGGGTCATACTCTTCATCGACACCTTCACCGACCGCAATGAGCGGGAAGTGGGGGAGGCGGCGCGGAGGGTCCTTCAGGCGGCCAACCTGATGGTGGGCCGAGCCCGGGGCCAGGTTTGCTGCGGTCGACCGATGATCTCGAAGGGGATGCTGGCCGAAGCGCGACAGATGGCGCGGCGCAACATCGCTGCGCTGGCGCCCTACGCCCGCGCCGGCTTGCCGATTGTGGGACTCGAGCCCTCATGCCTCTTGACCCTGCGAGACGAATACCTCGAGTTCTTCCCCGACGACGAGAACGCCCATGCCGTGGCCGGAGCGACTCGTCTTCTGGAAGAGCTGCTGGTCGAGGTCGAGGAAGGCCAACGCGGCCGCCGGCTGCATTGGCAGGCCGACCGCGGCCGCGTGTTGGTCCACAATCACTGCCACTCCCGGGCGCTGATCGGATCCGGTCCGATGCTCGACGTGCTGCGCAGCACCGGCGCCGAGGTCCGCGAAACCAGCGCCGGATGTTGTGGGATGGCCGGTTCGTTTGGGTACGAACGTGAGCACTATGACCTTTCGATGCAGATCGGTGGGATGAAGCTGTTCCCCGAGGTGACCGCGGCGGCCGAGGGCGGGGCGGTCGTCGTCGCCCCAGGATTTTCCTGCCGTACGCAGGTGCGGGACGGCACCGGAGCGGCCGCGGTCCACCCCGCCGTCTTCCTGGCGGCCAGCCTCGATTCGGATGGAACGTGAGCGCCCCGAATGGCCCGTGACCGGAAGGGCGCGGCCCGCCGCACGCCGGCGGCGTTATGATGCCGTATGGCAGACCTGACCTCGCTGAGATGGAGCGAAGGATGAAAGAGGTCCTTCTCGGCAAGAGCGATCAGCCCGTTTACCTGCACGCCAAGTACGGCAACCGGCGCGGCATCAGGCGGTCCGAAGCGGCCGGCGCGGTGCCGGCAGGAGGCGTCTCATCGACGTCCGAGGCGAAGCCGGTTCAGCCCAATCCCTTGCACGATTTCATCTTCGGCACCAAGCGCCGCCAGGGGATGGTCGAGACGATGGCCAAGCAGGCGGCGCAGTCGGTCGGCGGCAAGATCGGGAATCAGATCGTGTGCGGCCTGCTGGGGGGAATCACGCGCAGCCGCTAGCCCCGCGTGGCCGATCGCCGCTTTCGCCGCGCCCGCGCCGACTCGAAATGGCCAGCCTCCGGAGGAGAATCACGTGACCATGCAATCGGGAGTCTCCAACTCAGGCTTCGTCCGATATGCCTGGTCGGTGGTCGCCGTCAATCTGGGCGTCGTCTTGTGGGGTGCGCTGGTCCGTGCGACCGGCTCCGGAGCGGGCTGCGGCGGGCATTGGCCGCTGTGCAACGGCGAAGTCCTCCCGAGCGCCGCCGGCCAGGCGACTCTGATCGAGTTCATCCACCGAGTTCTGAGCGGGATCGCCCTGATCCTGGTCGTCGGGCTGTGGGCATCGGCCCTGCGCCGCCTGCCGCGGGTCCACCTTGCGCGCAAGTGGGTCTGGGCCGCGCTCGGCCTCATCCTGGTCGAAGCCGCCGTTGGCGCCGGGCTGGTCCTGATGCAATGGGTCGGGGAGGACGCCTCCATCGGCCGGGCGACCTCGATCGCCCTTCACCTGATCATCACGTTCGGGTTGTTGGCCAGCCTAACGCTGACAGCCTGGTTTGGCGGGCCGACGCGGCCGCCGGTGCCGCCTTCAGTTCCGAAGCTCATCGTCGGCGCGTTCCTTGTGGCGATGGTCGTCGTCGGAATGTCGGGCGCCCTGACCGCCCTGGGCGACACCCTCTTCCCGCCCGAGACGCTGGGGCAGGGGCTGACTCAGGACGTGGCGCCCGACGCTCACTTCTTGATCAGGCTGCGCGCCCTGCATCCTCTCCTGTCCGGCGTCGTCGTGATCGGCGGGATCCTATGGGCCGATGCGCGGCGCCGGGTGGTCGGCGCGCCGGGGGCAAAATGGCGCTTGACGGCGCTGCGCGGCCTGCTGCTGATCCAGCTGGCGGCGGGCGCCGCCAACGTCATCCTGCTGGCACCGGTGTGGCTCCAGATCGTCCATTTGCTCCTCGCCAACCTGGTGTGGATGCTGCTGGTGCTGTGTCTGGCCGAGGGGAGGGTGAGCAAGCCCGATCCGGCTTCCGGAGCGCAGGCCTCCGCGACGGCGGGCTAGCGGTTCAACCTTCGGGGATCTGGCACCCTTGTCCCGAGGAGCGTTGGTCAGACGCGCCGGGTGACCCTACACATTGTCGGCTAGACATTGTTGGCATCGAAGATCTCGTGATAGCCGCGGTCCAGCTCGTCATCGGACAAGTGCGCGTAGCGCTGCGTCACGGCGATGTTGCGATGACGGGCGAGTTCCTGAGCCAGCTTGAGATTGCCGCCCGATCCGCGCAGCACGGTGGTGACGAAGTAGTGCCGGAAGGAGTGCGGCGTGATCGTCCCGACGGCCTCTTGGCCGAGAGCCGCAGCGACGGCTTCGTGGACGATGGTGCGCCCGGTCGTGGTGCTGATGGACCGAACCCGTTTGCCGGCGCCGCGGTCGTGGCGCGCGAATAACGGCAGGGAGCTTAGCGCTCGACCGCTGGCGCCGTCCAGCGTCGAACGAGCTTTGAGGTAGTCCCGCAAAGACCGCAGGGCCCTGCGGGAGAAGCGTGCGACGGCCTGGCGGTTTCCCTTGCCGACCAACAGGGCTTGGGCCTCGTCCCAATCGACGTCGCCGCGGCGCATCTTGCACGCCTCGTGGACTCGCAACCCGGTATCGGCCAGCGTCAGCAGGAAAGCGCGATCGCGCAGCCGGCGCAGGCGTTCGCCCGGATCGGGCGACGCCGCCGGCTGCGCCACGCTTTGGAGGACCTGCTCGATCGCCGTGCGCGGGAATTGCGGCAGGCGTTGGCCCGGCCGGCGTGCGCGTTGGCGGATCAGCAAGTGGACCCGCGCCAGATTGGGCGAGGCGATCTGCTCGGCCGCCAGGAACTCGAACCACCCGGCGGCCCCGGTGAGGTAGAGGCGCTCGGTCGCCGGCGATCGCCGTTTCAGGTCGGCGGCGAAGTCGGCGATCCAGTCCTCCCGGGCATCTCGCGCCGGCAGGCGCTCGGGGTCGACGCCGACGCGCTTCAGGCAGAGGCGGAAGGAGCGCAGGGCCTGCCGGTAGGTGCGGGCGGTGTTGAGGCTGCGGGAGAGGGCCACCGTGTCCAGGTAGGCGTCCATGGACTCGGCGACGGAGACGGTCATGGCGTGAACCTCGGGCGGCGGAACTTGACGGACATCCGGCCGCGGCGATTGACGGCGGCTGGAACTTCGGGAAGAGTGTTTCGAGCGGGCGGGATCATGCTTGGCTTAATCGCACTTATCGCAAGCATACCATACCCAGCCACCTCCCCACAAGCGGCTCTGGGCAGCTGTGCCGTAGTCTCGTTCTTGAATATGGAGGATCATCGATGGCGGCCGCGACCAATGACCGACCACCGCACCCATGAGCTGGGGCCCCTGCCCCACGGCCCTGTCAGGAGGCCTTGGTCTGATGCGTCATCACCCTCTGGATATCGCCGCGCTCCCAGCAGCGGACGAAAGCCCCCACCAGCTCGGGGTCGAACTGGGCGCCGGCATTCTCGAGTAGCGTCTCGAAGGCGGCGCTGGCCGGCAGCGCCGGCCGATACGGGCGATCGGTCGTCATGGCGTCGAACGTGTCGACGATGGCCAGCAGGCGGGCGGCGACGGGAATCGCCTCGGCGGCCAGGCCTTGGGGGTAGCCTTTGCCGTCCCACCGTTCGTGGTGGTGCAGGACGATCGGCGCCGCCGGCTCCAGATAGGGGATCCCGGCGATCATCCGGCGCCCGACTTCAGGATGCTTGCGCATCTCGGTCCACTCTTCCTCGCTGAGCTTGCCGGGTTTGGCCAGGATGGAATCGGGAACGGCGATCTTGCCGATGTCGTGCAGGATGGCGCCGAACTCGAGCGCGCTCCGGGGTTCCTCGCCCCAGCGCATCTCTTCCGCCAGCGCCTGCGCGTAGGCGTTGACGCGTTCAACGTGCTGGCCGGTCGTGTTGTCGCGAGCCTCGATGGCGTTCGCCAACGTGCGCAGGCTGGCCTTGTAGGACGACTGCAGCTGGATGAGCTGCAGTTCCTTGGAGCGTCTTTCGCGCGCCCGCACGACCGATACCAGCTGCGCACTGGTAACCGGTTTGGTGATGTAGTCGTCGGCGCCGAGCGACTTGCCGGCAAAGACATCCTCGCTCGTCCCGCGCGCCGTCAAGAAGATAAAGGGGATGCCGGCCGTGCGAGGTTCCTTGCGGACCATCTCGAACAGCTCGATTCCATCCATGATCGGCATCGAAATATCCGACAGGATCAGCGCCGGCAGCTCGTCCGCCAGCGCCTGCAGTGCCGAGCGGCCGTCCGAGGATGTGACGACGGCGTAACCCTCGCCCTCCAGGATGTCGCGCAGGGCGACCATCATCGCCGGATCGTCTTCGACGACCAGGATGGTCGATTTCTCTTCGCGGAAACCGAGAGCCAGCATCCAGCCCCCTTCGGAGTTTCCCCTACCCCATTATTCCCCGGCCAGCGCTTCCCCGCAAGACCCCCGGAGGGCTACGTCCACACTCCGGTCAGAGCTCCGGCGAGCATCGCGGATTGGGAGGCTCTCTGCTCCCCGGTGCGGAGGGGCTACGCAGGGCTGGGGGCCTCGGCCAGGGGCAGCCAGAGGGCGAAGGACGAACCCGAGCCGACCACCGAATGCACCGTCAGCCGGCCCCCATGACGCGCCATGATGTCTCGGCTGATCGCCAGCCCGAGACCGGTACCGGCGACCCCGCCGGCGCGCGCCGCCACGCCGCGGTAGAAACGGTCGAAGATGTGCTGCTGTTCCTCATCGGGGATGCCCGGACCGGTATCGCCGACGCTCAGGGTGGCGTAACGCTGTCCGTCCCACGTCCCGAGGCCGGTCATGAGCGTGATCCGGCCGCCGCCCGGGGTGTAGTTGACGGCATTCGACAGCAGATTGGCCATGACCTGCATCAGATACTGCGGGTCGGCCCGGACGATGGGCATGCCTGGTTCGGGCAGCAGCTCGAGCTTCAACCCTTTGCGCGCGATCAAACGCGCCCGATCCCCCACCAGCACATTCAGCAGGGCATTCAGATCCGTCGGAACGAAACGGAGCTCCGCCTGACCGGTGTCGAGGTGCGACATCGACAACAACTGCTCGATCAGCCGTCCCAGGCGATCGGTCTCGCGCCGCAGAGTCGCCATGTACTCCTGGCGTCGTTCCTCCTGCGAGAGCTCGAGCAGGTCGAGGTAGAGCCCGATGTTGGTCAGCGGGGTGCGCAGCTCGTGAGAGACGTCGGCCACGAATTGAGCCTTGACGCGTTCCGCCGCCACGGCCTGCTCCAGGACCTGTTCGAGCTGGGCCGTGCGTTCCCGCACGCGGGCCTCCAACTCCTCGACGCTGGTCTGCGCCGCCTCGTAGAGCGCCGCGTTCTGCAGGGCGATCGACAGTTGGTCGGCGACCAGCGTCAGCAGCTCGAGGGCGTTCCGGTCGAGCGTATCGGTCTCGGACGATTCGACGTTCAGGACCCCGATGACTTTTCCTTCCGCCTGGATCGGGACGGCGACTTCGGCGCGCGTCCCGATGAGCCCGGCCACGTAGTCGGGGTCGCTGCGAACGTCCGCCACGAACATGGGTCGCCCCTGGCGGGCCGCCCGCCCGACAACCCCCTCGTCCAGGCCGATCCGGCTCATCATCGACGCGGGTCCGCTCTCCTGTCGCAGGACGAGCTCCTCGCCCTCACGCATGAAGACCTGCACGACCGGGAAGCCGAGGTTGGCGTTGAGTTGCCGGGTGATCTCCCGCAGGACAGCCTCGACTTCCAGCCGCCCGGCGATGTGGCGGACGATGGTCTGCAGCGCCGTCAGCTCGGCCAGGCGCCGCTGAACCGCGGCATGCTCTTCGGCGTTGGCCAGGGCCAGGCCGGCCTGCTGACCGACGGGCCGAAGCACGTCGAGCCAGGACTCGGGTTCGGCGACCTCGCCGGCAACGGTCACAACCCCCACGGCGTAGGTCCGGTCCCCCGCCGTCAGCGGAAAGCCGAACTGAGTGCGCCGTCCGCCGGGGCCGTCGGCGACCTGAATGTCGGGAGCGAAACTCTCCGCCACTTTGCGAATCCAGTCGTCGTTCGGTACGTCGTCGACGGACGACTGCGCGCGCGCCAGGTTCGAGGGGAGCGGGTCAAAGTGGCCGGGAACGGTGCGGCTCGGCACGAAGGCCATCCAGGCGTCTCCGCCGAGCGCCTCGATGGTCGCGGCCGACAGCTTGTCGAGGATCTCGCCGCGCCGCAGGCTGCCGGAGAAACGCCGCCCGATCGTATGCACTTGCTGCAGACGGGTGTGCTCACGCATCAGGCGGCTGTACAGCCTGGCGTTGTGCATGGCGGCCCCGGCGTGGGCGGCGAAGGCCAGCAAGCGCTGCGTCGAGCTCTCGTCGAAGGTCCCCGGCGTGGCGCTGTCCAGCATGACGAAACCGAAGATCGTCTCCCCATAGCGGACGGGAACGCCGGCCCACGAACGCAGCCACTCGAAACGCGGAGCATAGACCCAGTCCGGCTCGGCGGCCGTGTCGGGGACCGTCACCGCCTCGCCCCGCGCCATCCGCCACAGGTTGTGAAACTCATCGGCGCGGAAGATGACCTGCAGCATATCGGCTTCGGACAGGCCGAACCGATCGTAGCCGAGGGCGCGGATGACCCGGCTGGTGTCGCCTTGGTAATCGGTGAAGTTGGCGGCGTCGCAGGCGAAAGCCCGCACTACCTGGCCCAGGATGAGGTCGAGTACCTCGTTCAATTCGAGGGCACGATCGATGGACAGCGACGCTTCCTGCAGCGCCTCCGCCAGCTGGCGCTGGTGCCGCTCGGCCTCGATCAACTTGGACGTCCCAAGCGAGACGGCGACCCGGCTGCCGACACGCTCGATCGTGCCCGGCGCGAAGGCGGGCATCGGCCGGCTCGACGAGGCGAACAGCACCAGGTCGCCTTCCAGGCGGTTTCCCCAACGCAGCGGGACGGTGAGGCTCGAATGGCCCTCGTGGGTGATTTCGCCGGATGGCGCGCCATCCCGCAGCGGGAACTCAGCGGGGACCGACGACGGGACGCGGCCCTCGGTACACACGAGCCGCTTCACCCGGTGGGGAGTGTCCCGCAGATACAATACGGATCCGTCGAATCCCAGGGCGACACGCGCCGCCTCGATGACATCCTGCTCTGCCCGGGCTCGGCCCTCCCCGTGGCCGTCGGCCAGCTGCCCCTCCAATTCCACCAAATCCCGCGACAGTCGCTGCAGGCGTAGCAGCTCCTCCGCGTGGTCGAGCAACTTGGCGGCTTGACCGGCCACTACTTCGGCGACCTGCGTCTCTTCGCCCGAGAAGGGCCGCCGCGCAGAGCGGATGGCCGCCAGGGCGCCGACAGGTTGGCCGGCGCGCGCTATGACCACGGCCAGGCTGCCCTGGGAGGTCGATGGCCGGGAACCCTGCTGGATCTTGACGGAGGCGCCGCGGAGCAGGTCCCGGACGGCAGTCTCGGCTTTGGGTGACCGCGCCGCGATCGTCGAAAGCGCCAGTCCCTCGATGTGCAACGTGAGAGCGCACGCTTCGGCTTGGAGGGCGTGCCGCGCGACCTGGGCGAGAGCGTTCAATTCATCCGAGGGGGACAAGGCTGCCGCGTCCGAGGCGCTTGTGCGATCAACGCCGACACCCCTGCCCTTTTTTCGGGAGATGGCACTCCCTCGCCGGGTGCCGGCAGATACGGGCGAACGCCCTCCGGATGGCCCGCGGCCGCGGTTGCCGGACTTGGGGCCCTCAGTGCTTTTCGAGCCACGCATCCCAGGCGCCTCTCCAAGGAGTCGACGACGATTTCGGCAGGCGAAGCCGTCGTTCAGCCAGGACCTTCGCAAGTTCCATGCCTGAGCCACGCGCTCGGGCCATATCCCCGACACCTAACTCCGCATCCAGGCGCCCGTAAATCGCCTGGATCGGGGCCCACTCCGACCGGAAACGGTCGGCCTTCAGCCAGTACTCCCGCCGCTCCCAGGCTCCCGCCGTCTCCTCGATCGATTCATCGAGCTCGGCCAGACTCAAGGCCAGGAAGGCCAGGACCTCGCGGGTCTCGTCGTCGGACACCTCCGCCCGCTGGGCGACGGCGCGCAGAGCCTGAGCCATCCCGTTCAGGATGCGCCGCCGGCGGGTGGCCCCGCTTTCCGTCCGGACGATCCTCCCCACGCGGCAAAACCTCCGAGGCGAATCGCGGGGATTATAGTGCGGTGGGCGGAGCCGCATCCTGCCTGATGCTACAATCGCGTGGCGCCTTCGTTCTCCAATCGAGGCGGAAGCCCCAGCGAGAGAGACCCCGTGAAGGACACCGGAATCAAGGTCGTCGCCAGCAACCGGACGGCCGGGCGTGACTATTTCCTCAGCGACCACCTCGAAGCCGGCTTGGCTCTGCAGGGAACGGAGATCAAGTCGGTGCGCGCCGGCCAGGTCAGCTTGAAAGAAGCCTACGTTAGGGTTGAAAACGGCCAGGCCTGGCTGATCGATGCCCACATCGCCCCCTACCAGCCGGCGGCCGGCATGAACCACGATCCGCGCCGTCCCCGGCGCCTGCTGCTGCATCGGCGTGAGCTGCTCAAGCTGGAGCAGGCCTCGCGCCAAAAGGGGTTCACCCTGGTTCCCACGCGGATGTACCTCCGCGCCGGCAGGGCCAAGCTGGAGTTCGCCTTGGGCCGAGGCAAGCGGAAGTACGACAAGCGCCAGACGCTGGCCGAACGCGAGGCGCAGCGGTCGATGCAGCGAGCGCTGGGTCGACGAGATCGCTGAGAGGACCCCGCGCGTGGTGCCGCTCTCGATCGCCGGCGTCAACCGTCTGCCCGTGGCGGAGAAGCAAGCCCTGTACGGAAGCCTGATCCCGCGCGAGTTGCTTACCCGTTTCGGCATCGGGGCCGATCTGAAGGACGCCGGCGGGAACGACCTGGCGGAGTTTCGCTGCGATGCCGGGGCGACCGACGTCGTTGTTGTCCTGCGCCACGTGCCGGCCGCGCCGGACCCCCTGCTCTATGCCCACGTCACCGATACCGTCAGCGGACAGCTCCACGTGCTGCTTTTCATCGTCAACGATCCCGAATCGCCACGCTTCGACGTCGATCGAATGCCGGACGGCCAGCCGACGCAGTTCGGGCTCCTGCGGCGGAACCTGGAGGCCGAGGAAGCCGCCCTGCGCTTCGGATTGGCCCCCGGGCAGGTCAGGCGCGGCCTGCGGCTCCTGGATCCGTCCATCAGCGCCTTCGAAGGATTTGTGTCCCAGGTCGGCCGTGATCTGTACTTCGTCGAGCCGCTGTTCTATCACAACGCCGTTCTCTTCGAGCGACTGGGCTTCTCCTACCAACGCGGCCGGCGGTTGATGGAAGGCATCCACGCCGGCTTCCAGGGGTCAGCGGGGCTTGCCCGCCAGCTCGACGGCAGCACCGCTTTCCGCAGAGCGAACTCCGCCGCGACCATCCGTGGACGGAGCTGGGCGATCCACGACGGACTGTTGGGCTACCCCTTCCAAGAAGTGACGATGTTCAAGCGCGTGGGAGGCACCGACTCCGTTTCGACGTTCCCGAACGGCCGCTGGTGAGCGCGCAGGTCGACTCGTCACGTGCGATGAATGCGCGTAGCCTCTTGCAACTTAATGGATGGGCTGGAATGGTGCGTCGAGCTATGATGCCTATGCGCAACGCGTCGACCGCGCGTAGGGTATACTTCGGCTCAGGGGATGAACGGTCTCGACGGAGGAGGATGGCGACGGACCGCAAGCCGAGAGGCGCCGATCTCGCGAAATCAGCGCAAAAGCAAAGTGCCAACCGCACTAGCTACTCGGCTCTTCCGCTCGCAGCGTAAGCTGTCGGCGAGGAGCTAGCCCCCTAGCGGGGCGCGCCCGGCCTGCCTCCCCGGCGGGCTAGGCCGAGGCGCAAACAAACGTCGGGGTGCCCCGCACTAGGCCGCGGAGCGCGGGAAAGCAGGGCTCTCGGGCCCTAGTGGCTGGTTCGGGCGGATCCGCGTCGGTCGCGGGCCGGCCGGACGAGAACCAAACGGCCGACTAAGCTTGTAGAAGTCCGCCGACTGAGACCTTCGGACGCGGGTTCGATTCCCGCCATCTCCACTAAACGGGCCGGCGACCACCAGCCGGCCCGTTTGATTCCCCTGGCGGGTCAATCCCCGGGATTGTCGAGCCGAAATCCGTGGCCCCGCAGCGTGACGATGTACTGCCGTTGGGGGTCGAGCTCTGCCAGCCGGTCGCGCAACCGCCGCACCAGCGCATCGACCGCCTGCTCGGAGACACCGGCGCCAGCCGCCTCCGGCCAGACGTGACCGACGACCTCTTCCCGCGGAACCACTCGCGCCGGTTGCCGATACAACACTTCCAGTAGACGGTACTGCGGAGCGGATAGCGGCGGGGAGATTTCCTTTCCTGCCAGCCATACCTGGTGACTGCGCGCGTCCATCCGCAACCGGCCCACCCGGCCGAAGCCCGGGCCTTCCAGCGGCAGCGTGGCGTCGTGCGCCACGAACACCAGCTCCAAGGTGAACGCCACCTGGACGACGTCCCCATCCTGCAGCGCCGTCGGAGCCTCGATCCGCACCCCGTTCACGTGAGTCCCGTTCTTGCTGCCCAGGTCTTCCACCTGCACGCCGTCGGCCGTCCGGCTGATGCGCGCGTGCTGGCGGGAGATCTGCCGGTCGGGGACGACGATGTCGCACTCGCGACCGCGGCCAATCAGGAATCGATCGCGCTGCAACGTCCAGCGTTCCCCCTGCAGGGGGCCGGACTGCGCGATCAGATACGGCGTCTCCGTCAGCAGGTTCTCGTGGCCGGCCATGATCGTCCGGCGGGGGCGTCCGCCATCCCGCAAGTATAATCACCTCGCTCGCGATCGTCGGACCCACACCGACGGCGCCTACCTCCCGCCATGGCTGCCTCCCTTACTCCCGGTACTACACTGCGCGACCGCTACGTCATCGACCACGCCATCGGCCGCGGCGGGATGGGTTCGATCTACCAGGCCGAGGACGGCCGACTGCCCGGCCGGGTCTGCGCTGTAAAAGAAGTCGAATACGATGCCGACCTCCCCGAGCGCCTGCGCGATGAAAGCCGAGAACAGTTCTACCGGGAAGCCTCGGTGCTGGCCCGGCTCGATCACCCCAACCTGCCAAAGGTCTCCGATTACTTCACCGAAGGCGGGCGCGACTACCTCGTCATGGATTTTGTCCCGGGCGACGACTTGAAGTCCTTGATGGACGAGGCCCGCCGCGCCCAGCGTTTCCTCGAGCCGCCCATGGTCGTCGATTGGGGTTTGCAGCTGCTCGATGCCTTGGACTACATGCACCACCAGGACCCGCCGGTGATCCACCGCGACATCAAGCCGGGGAATGTGAAGCGGACTCCCACCGGGCTCGTCAAACTCGTCGACTTCGGACTGGTCAAGCAGATGCTGCCGGATGAGATGACCGTGACCGTCATTCAGGGCCGGGGGACGGCGCTCTACACCCCGCTCGAGCAATATGGCGGCGACTCCGGCCATACCGAGCCTCGCAGCGACCTGTACGCATTGGGGGCGACTCTCTACCATCTGCTGACCAACCAGCCGCCGGCGGAGGCCAAGGAGCGCTTCCTCCGCCCAGAGAGCCTGGTCCCGCCGCGCCAACTGAACCCCGCCATCGACACCGAGGTCGAACAATCTTTGCTGTGGGCGATGGCCCTGCACCCCGACCAGCGGCCCGCCGACGCGTCGACTTTCCGAGCAGCCCTCCAAGCCGCCCCTTCGGCAGCCCCGGCTACCCTGACCCCAGAGCAAACTTGGCGCGTCCTGTTGGCTCGGCTGACCCCTCTCGACCGCGCCATCGGGTTGGCTTTCGCCGCGGCGCTCCTCCTGGGGATCCTGGCAACCCTATCCTAAGCGCCGCCAACCCCGCTTCCACCATTCCCGGGCCGCCGTGTAACCCGCCGCCCCACCGAGCAGACAGAACACGACCAGCGCCACATAGGCATTCGCCCCTAGGAGTGCGGAGCTCCCGGGGAGCCCAAGCGCCACATAGTCGAACCCGACCAGTGCGCCGGTAGCCCCGATGATCCCCGCCCGCGTTGCATCTCGGCTGGCCGCCCCGCCCCGCCGCAGCGCGTAGGCAGCGAGCACGCCGGCTCCTCCCGCGAGCACCAACCCGATCAGAAAGGCTCCGCCGGGAAGCTGCGTCGACCCCGTGCCCGCGGCTCCGCCCGACGATCCCACCGGCCCGGCTGGGAGCGTTGG
>Ga0209108_10000662_pt1 | contig 19128 bp, 17 predicted proteins | sample Rifsed10ft1_FD_184003 | JGI IMG/M metagenome (GOLD analysis project Ga0209108, IMG submission 184003) | Soil microbial communities from Rifle, Colorado, USA - sediment 10ft 1 (version 2) | ecosystem: Environmental > Terrestrial > Deep subsurface > Rock core/Sediment | place: Rifle, Colorado...
GATTAGCACTCTCACTGTTCGAGTGCTAATGCAGGTTAAAGTTAGCAAAGGACTCTCCTGGTGTCAAGGTAGACCTTGGCGCGCATCCTCTCTCAGCGGCCGCGGTTGACCCCCTTCCGCGCCGCCCCTACACTGCTCAGGAACCCAGACTGCAGGAGAAGGAGGCCCATGGCGGCCCGCATCGTCGGCCTCGGCAAATACCTGCCGGCCCGAGTCCTCACCAACGCCGACCTCGAGCGCATGGTCGAGACGTCCGACCAGTGGATCGTCGAGCGCACGGGCATCCGCGAGCGCCGCATCGCCGCCGAGGACGAGACGACCGCCACAATGGGCACCGAGGCGGCGCGCATGGCCCTGCGCAGCGCCGGCATCGGCCCCGAGAGCATCGACCTCGTCGTCTGCGCCACCTGCACGCCGGACGGCATGTTCCCCGCTTCCGCCTCCCTCATCCAGGACGCCCTCGGCGCCCGAAACGCCGCCGCCTTCGACGTAAACGCCGTCTGCGTCGGCTTCATCGCCGCCCTCGCCACCGCCGCCCAGTTCATCGAGGCCGGCTCGTACGAGCGCGTCCTCGTCGTCGGCTCGGAGGTCATGTCCCGCATCGTCAACTGGCGCGACCGCACGACCTGCGTCCTCTTCGGCGACGGCGCCGGCGCCGTCGTCCTGGAGCGAGCGGAGAGCGGCGGCGCCGGCAGCTTCTTCCTCAAGAGCGACGGCTCCGGCGCGCGCTTCCTCTACGCCCGCGGCCCGGCCAGCGCTCCCAGCCTGGTCAGCGAGGCCGAGGGCTACTACATGGTCATGGACGGCCGCGAGATATTCCGCTTTGCCGTGCGCGCCATGGAGGACGCGTCGCGCCAGGTGCTCGCCGCCGCCGGCCTGGCGTCCGGGGACGTCGGCCTCGTCATCCCCCACCAGGCGAACCAGCGCATCATTATGGCCGTCGCCAAGGCCCTGAGCATCCCGATGGAGCGCATGTACTCCAACGTCGGCCGCTACGGCAACACCTCCTCCGCCACCATACCCGTCGCCCTCTGCGAGGCATGGGAGGAGGGGAGGCTGAAGGAGGGCGACCGCCTCGTCCTCGTCGCCTTCGGCGGCGGGCTCGTCTGGGGCGCCTCCGTCGTCGAGTGGTGCGCCCTCGGCTCACGTCTCGCCCGGCCGGCCGAAGCGACGACCACCGCCCAGCCCTGACCGACCCTCCCGTCCCGAGTTGAACGACCCGCGACGCGTCGTCATCACCGGCCTCGGCGCCGTCTCCCGCTTCGGCCGCGGCGTCGACGCCCTCTGGCGGGGCGTCCTCGCCGGCGAGCCCGCGGCCGCAGCGCCCGACCTCGACCCGCCTGGCAGCGCCCTCGATGCTGCCGCCCAGGCCATCGAGGACGCGGGCCTGGCCCTCACGCCCCAGAACGCCCAACACGTCGGCGTCGTCTTCGGCTCGACCGGCGCGACGGACGCGGCCGAAGTGGCGCTCGCCCACGCGGCCGCCGGGCCGGTGCTCGCCCTCTCAGGCCCTGCCAGCGGCGCCGCGGCCATCGCGCAGGCGGCCGAGCTGATCAGGCGCGGCGAGGCGGCCGTCGTCATCGCCGGCGGCGCCGCCGGCCGCGATTCCCCGGCCGGCGGCCTCAGCGTCTCGCCCGGCCCGGCCCGCCCCTTCGACGCCGAGCGCACCGGCGTGACCCTCGGCGCCGGCGCTGCCGCCGTGGTGCTCGAGGCCGAGGAGGTCGCCCGCGCCCGCGGCGCCCGCGTCCAGGCCGAGCTCCTCGGCCACGGTCAGAGCTTCAGCGGCGGCGAACGTCCCGACGCTCAGGCCGCCGCGCGCGCACTGCAGGCCGCCCTCCTGCGCGCCGAGGTGATCCAGGGCGAGATCGACTGGCTCTGCGCCGCCGCCGCCGGCGATCCGGACCTGGACGCGGCCGAAGCGCGCGCCCTCGCCGCGCTCTGGGGCCCCAACGTCGAGCGGCTGACCGTCAGCTCCATCCACGGCGCGGTAGGCTACGCGCCCGCGGCGGGCGGCGCGTTGGCGCTCGTCGCGGCCGTCCGGGCGCTCGGCGAGGGCCTTGTCCCGCCGACCGCCGGCTGCCGCGCCCTCGACGCCCGCCTGCCGGACATCGACATCGTCCTCGGCGAGGCGAGGCGCGCCCGCCTGCGCACCGTCCTCGTCAACGCGCTCTCAGAGGGCTCCAACGTCTGCCTCATCATTCGTCGCCGGGAGTGACTCGCGCTCAGGAAGCGGCGGCGCGATAATGGCTACTCCGCCGGTGACTAGAGCGGCAGCCCGATGCCGCCACGCTAGTGGCATGGAATACATCGACGCCCTTCGCTACCTCTACGGCCTCGCCGACTTCGAGCGCAGCGGCCGCTTCGCCGACCGCTCCGACCTGGCGCCCGTCCGCGCCCTCCTCGCCGAGCTGGGCGACCCCCACCTCGGCCGCCTCACCGTCCACGTCGCCGGCAGCAAGGGCAAAGGCAGCGTCGCCGCCATGGTCGAGTCGATGCTGCGCGCTGGCGGCCTGCGCACCGGCCTTTTCACCAGCCCCCACCTGCACCGCTTCCCGGAGCGCATCCAGGTCGACGGCGAGCCCGTCTCTGCCCAGGAGTTCGCCGAGGGGATGGGCGAGGTCGCCGCCGCCATCGAGCGCGTGCGGCAGCGCCTCCCCGGCCGCCAGCTGGTCACCTTCGACGCCCTGACGGCGCTCTGCTTCCTCCTCTTCCAGCGCCACGACGTGCAGGCGCAGGTCATCGAGGTCGGCCTCGGCGGCCTGCTCGACTCGACGAACGTCTTCGAGACGAAGGACTGCGTCGTCATCACCAACATCGGCCTCGAGCACCGCGATATCCTCGGCGACACGGTGGCCGAGATCGCGCGCCAGAAGGCGGGCATCGTCGCCGCCGGCTGCCCGACGGTCATGGCGCCCCAGCGCGAGTCCGCGGCGGAGATCATCCGCGAGGTCGCGAAGGAGAGGGGCTCGCCCCTAACAGAGGTCGCCCTCGTCTGTCACCTGCGCCGCGACAGCTACAGCTCGGAGGCGCAGAGCTTCCGCCTGCGCACGCCCGGCGGCGGCTACCAGGTCAAGCTGCCCCTCCTCGGCAAGCACCAACTCGACAACGCCGCGACGGCCATCGTCGCCGTCGAGGCGCTGGGCGCCGCCGGCGTCAAGGTGAGCGAGGAGAGCGTCAAGGCCGGCCTCGAAGGCGTGCGCTGGCCGGCGCGCATCGAGGTCATCAAGCGCCGGCCGCTCGTCGTCGTCGACGCCGCCCACACGGCCGACTCAGCCCGCCGCCTGCGTGATACCCTGAGCGAGTACCTGCACGTCGACCGGGCGACGCTGGTCGTCGGCGTCATGGGCGACAAAGACCTCGATGGCCTGGCCATGGCCATCGAGCCCGTCGCCCGCCGCGTCATCGCCGCCCGCGCCGACCACCCGCGCGCCAGCGACCCGGAGGCCGTCGCCCGCGCCTTCCGCGACCTGGGCGTCGAGGCGACCTGGGAGCGCAGCGTGCCCGACGCCGTCGACGCGGCCCTGGGCCTCTCGACGCCGTCAGACGCGGTTGTTATCCTCGGGTCGATCGCCCTCGCCGGCGAAGCCCGCGCCCACATCCTCGGCCTGGAGCGGGACCCGCCGATTGACTAACATCGTTGTCATTCTGAGCCCTTCGGCTTCGCTCAGGACAGGCTCCGCGAAGAATCTGGAGAATCAAGACACCGGCCCGTATCGCGCAATGCTATGTGTACATCATGACGAACCGGTCTGGAAGCCGCCTCGCAGAGCGGGGGTACAGGGGGCAGAGCCTCCTGACGGGGGGTTTGGGGGGTGTCCCCCCGACCCTCCTTATGAAGAGGCGGAGCAGACAAGTCCTTGCCTGGAAGGACGAAGATGCGAAGCCGGCTGGCCTAGATTCTTCGGCTGCGCCTCAGAATGACAATGGCAACCGGAGCCGTGTCATTGTGAGCGGAGCGGAGAATCTGGTGAATCATGACCACAGTCCACGTGATTCGATCGATGGCTAGCAACTACCCGGAGGGCCGCCGCGTCGTCGTCACCGGCATGGGCGCCCTGACACCCCTTGGCAACGACGTCGAAGCCTTCTGGCAGGGCTGCGTCGAGGGGCGCTCCGGCATCGACTGGATCACCCTCTTCGACAACAGCGCCTACCCGGTCAAGGTCGACGGCGAGGTGCGCGGCTTCGACCCCCAGGACTACATGGACCGCAAGGAAGCGCGACGCATGGCGCGCTTCAGCCAGCTCTCCGTCGCCGCCGCCAGAATGGCCATCGAGGACGCCGGCCTGAAGCTCGAGGGCGAGGACCGCGCGCGCATCGGCGTCTTCCTGGGCAACGGCAACGGCGGCTTCCCGGAGGACGACCAGGCCATGCGCACGATCATCGAGAAGGGCGGCAACCGCCTCGACCCCTTCTTCATGTCGAAGACGCTGCCCAACATCGCCGCCGCCCAGGTGGCGATGCAGTTCGGCCTGAAGGGCTACAACAACACAGTGACCACCGCCTGCGCCGCCAGCACGCAGGCCATCGGCGACGCGCTGGACGTCATCCGCCTCGGCCGCGCCGACGTGATGGTCGCCGGCGGCGGCGAGGCCGGCATCTGCGAGCTGGGCCTCGCCGGCTTCCACATCATGAAGGCCCTCTCCACCCGCGCCGACGACCCGAAGAAGGCGAGCCGGCCCTTCGACGCCGGCCGCGACGGCTTCGTCTGCGCCGAGGGCGCCGGCATCCTGATCCTCGAGACGCTGGCGCACGCCCAGCGCCGCGGCGCCCGCGTCCTGGCCGAGCTCGCCGGCTACGGCGCCAGCTCCGACGCCTACCACGTCGTCGCCCCCTGCGTCGACGGCGAGGGCGCCCAGCGGGCGATGCGCCTCGCCATCGAGGACGCCGGCCTGACACCGGATGACATCGACTACATCAACGCCCACGGCACCTCGACGCCGGCCAACGACGCCTCCGAGACGATAGCGATCAAGGGCGTCTTCGGCGAGCGCGCCTACCAGGTCCCCGTCAGCTCGACGAAGTCGATGATCGGCCACGCCCTCGGCGCCTCCGGCGCCATCGAGTCCATCGCCTGCCTGAAGACGATGGAGACCGGCATCATCCCGCCGACGATCAACTACGAGACACCGGACCCGGAGTGCGACCTGGACTACGTGCCGAACAAGGCGCGCCAGGTCGATAGCGTGCGGACGGTGCTGAAGAACAGCTTCGGCTTCGGCGGCCAGAACGCCTGCCTCGTCTTCAAGCGCTTCGAGCCCTAGCGCAGCGACAGGCAACAGGCAACAGGGCACGGCGTCCTCTGCCTGCTCAGGACACGCCGTCCTCGGGTGCAAGCGGGAGTGCAGAGGGCGCAGCGCCTCTGCCGGGGAGCACAAGAGCCTGCCCTGAGCTTGCCGAAGGGGGTGTCCCCTCGTAGACACGTTTCTTAGAGGCGGAGCAGACAAGCGGAGCGCAGGATGCGCAGCTATAGGCTTACCCCTTGGCAATCGCCGCTTCACCGCCGATAATTAGATCGACATGACTGTCGTTGTCGTCAGGGAGTGCTGAGCACCCGGCGTGGGCCGGGTGCTCTTGTTTTTGGAGGGCGCCCGTGAACTCAAGCGTCATCGGCAAAATCGAGAAGGCAAAGCGCTACGCCCAGGAGCGCAACCGCATGCGGTTCACCAGCCTGAGCGTCAACTTCCACGGCGAGAACGCCGACCATACCGTCAGCCTGGAAGGCGAAAAGTGGCGCTGCACCTGCGACTTCTTTGCCGGCTACGGCGTTTGCGCCCACACCATGGCTCTGGAGCGCGTCCTGGAGGGCATGCTCCCCGCCACCGCCTCGTCGCAGCTCCTCCAGCGCGCCTAGCTAGCTGGCTTCCCCGGCCAGACATCGGTCCGTCCGGCGCGGTATGCTGCGCCCTACCGCCGTCGAGTCGTCCTCGCCCGCCGCGCCTCGTAGTAGGCGACCGTCCGCCGCAGCCCCTCTTCCAGGTTCACCTGCGCCCGCCAGCCCGTCGCCGCCCGCAGCTTCGCCGCCGAGGCGTAGTAGGCGTGCACGTCGCCCGGCCTCTCGCCGCGGTCATCGATGCGCAGCGGCCGGCCGAGGATGTCGGTCACGGCCTGCAGTATCTCCTTCACCTTCACGCCCTTCTCCGTGCCGACGTTGTAGTAGCCGAGACCCTCGAGCGGCAGCGCCGCGACGTGCGCCCGCGCCAGGTCCTCCACGAAGATGAAGTCGCGCACCTGCTCGCCCTGCCAGTAGAGCGGGATCGGCTCGTCCGCCAGCGCCGCCCGGACGATGTTGGGCACGGCGTGCGTCTCCGGCTCGCAGAGCTCGTTCGGGCCGTAGGGGTTGAAGTAGCGCAGCAGCGTCGCGTCGAAGCCGTAGAGCTGGCTGTAGACAGCGACGAAGGCCTCCGCCGCCACCTTGGAGGCGCCGTAAGGGTTGGATTGCACGCCCACCGGCTCGTCCTCGCGCAGCGGCAAGCGCTTCGGCACGCCGTACACTGTGGCCGACGACGAGAAGACGATGCGGCGCACGCCGGCGCGGCGCATCGCCTCCAGCAGGCGCACCGTGTTGACGACGTTGTTCTCCGCGAACGCCACCGGCCGCTCGATGGAGGTCGGCACCGCGACGAAGGCCGCGAGGTGGATGACGACGTCGTGGCCGGCCAGCGCCGCCGCCAGACGCTGCTCCTGCTTCAGGTCGCCGCGGACGAACGCGGCCGCCGGCGGCACGAGGTCTCGCCGTCCGTTCGAGAGGTTGTCGAAGACGGTGACCTGGTGGCCGGCTTCCAGGAGGGCCCGCGAGACGTGGCTGCCGATGAAGCCGGCGCCGCCGGCGACGAAGACGCGCATCTGCGCCCATCCTAGCGCCTGCGGCGCGTCGCCGAAACCGGGCGACACTGAGGGCGGCTGCATCGGGCCTTCCCCGATGCAGCTTGCCCGCCCGCTGCATTAACCTTTCTCTGTGCCGCGGCGTTCTTATGGTTAGGAGCTCGCCCGCGCGTGAGTTCCTGACTTGCGTCGTCGTGGACGCATTTGGGAGAGAGGTCTATCATTGGCTCGTTCGCCGGTTCCTGGTAACAGGATGACGAGTTCCTTCTCCCAGGCTGATGGCGGCTCCGACTGGGAGCCGCAGCGACAGGTCGTCGAGGCCGCGCAGGCCGGCGACCTGGACGCTCTCGGCGCGCTCTACGACGCCCACATCAACCAGGTCTACCGCTACGCCCTCGCCCGCCTCGGCAACGTCCACGACGCCGAGGACGTGGCGGAGGAGATCTTCCTCAAGATGCTCGGCGGCCTGCCCAACTACCGCTGGCTCAAGGTGCCCTTCGCCGCCTGGCTCATGCGCATCGCCCGCAACGAGGTCGTCAGCTTCGCCCGGCGCAACGGCCGGCGCGCCCGCGAAGCCGACCTGCCGGAGGAGATCGTCGACCGCAACAACAACGATCCCCAGGAGGCAGCCGAGAAGGTCCTGGTGCTGGAAGACCTGCGGCACGCCGTAGGCCTCCTCTCCGACGCGCAGCGGGAGGTCATCATCCTCCGCTTCGCGGCCGGGCTCTCCGTGGCCGACACGGCCCGCTCCCTCGGCAAGCGCGAGAACAACGTCAAGGTGCTCCAGCACAAGGGCATGCAGCGCCTGCAGGCGCTGATGACGCCCAAGTACCCAGAGCTGGCGCGGAGGCAGCCGTGAGCCGGGACCGCCTGATGGAGCTGCTCGAGCAGTGCCTCCTCCAGTTCGAGGCGGGCCTCTCGCCGGAGGAGTGCCTTGCCGCCTTCCCAGAGGAGCGGGATCTGCTGGAGCCCCTCTTCCGCCAGGCGCTATCGCTGCGCGTCGCCTTCAGCGGCCTGCCCGCCGAGGGCTTCAAGCGCGCGGCGCGGGAACGCACGCTCGTCGCCGCCGGCAGGGACGTCGGCGCCGCCTTCGCCGCGGAGCCAGAACCGGGCTTCGCCGCCAGCGCCCGGCGCAGGCTGCTCAACGCCGCCGGCGCCCAGGCCCAGGAGGCGCTGCGCGCCGTGCCGCCACCGCGCCTTCCCTTCTGGGTAAACGCCCGGCGCCGCCTCCTGGAAGCTGCCGCCATGTCCGCCCGGCCGGCCGCGCGGCCCATGGCCCTCGCCTTCCGCACCGCCCTCTCGGGCAGCGTAGCCGTCCTCGCGCTGGCCCTCCTGGCGCTCGTCTACCTCACCCTCCAGAACGGCACGCCGCGGGCCGCCGCCGACGAGCTCGCCCAGATCGAGCAGGAGCTGCAGGTCGTCGAGCAGCAGGCCTCCAACGGCAAGATCTCCGTCAGCGTCATCTTCGACCTCGCGGCGCGCACCAACCAGGTCGTCGACAAGTTCAGCAGCAACCCCGCCGGCGCTCAGCCTGAGAAGCTGCAGGAGATCATCGACCGCCAGGCTGATCTGCTGGAGCAAGTCAGCCCGGAGGAAGCGCCGCAGGAGGTCGCCGAGACGAAGGAGCAGCTCGACGAGGCGGAGGCGAAGGTGACCAGCCTCGCCGCCCGCATCGAGCCGACGGCGACGGCCACGCCGACGTCCGAGCCCAGCCCGGAGCCCTCGCCGAGCCCGGCGCAGACGCCTTCGCCCACGCCCAAGCCGAAGCCGCTCGAGTCGGGCCAGGTCAGGGTCAGCGCCCTCCGGAATGACACGACCCTTGCCCTGACCTGGTACAAGGTGGAGACGACAACCCTGAGCTTCGCCATCCCCAGCACCTGGCAGGTCGCCGGCCTGACGCTGGGCAGCGGCGGCGTCGGCACCTTCACGAGCGAGTACATGCGCATCGACGGCGCCATCGGCGAAGTGAGCGTCATTCTCCTAGCCAACCTCCAGACAGGCCAGATAACCGCCATCCTGGGCGATGACCAAGTCAACGTGCGCGGCGGCGGCGCCGACGGCCAGGCTGCCACCCTCACGGACCTCATAAGCGTCGTGGGCGACGCCGGGCCCGTTCTCTTCCACATCGGCACGTCGGCGGCCATGGCCGAAACTGAGGACGAGGAAGAAGCGACCGCCACGCCCAGGCCCAGCGCCACGCCCACGCGCACCGCGACGCCTACTCCTGCTGAGCCCTAATCGGGCTCGGTCAAACCCCCTAAAAGTCCCGGCCGCGCCTAAACCGCGTCTCCCCAGGAGCCGATATCTAACTAGCAGGCACGTCCCGCGGGCTGCCTCTTTCGCGCGCACGTCAAGGAGGGAACCATGGTTCGAATCGTTGCGCCGGCCGACTACGACGAGGAAAAGGACAAACCCGACCAGCCCTGGGCCACCATAGTGAGCGAAGCCCTGAAAGAGTTCCTAACCGCCATCGGCGAATCCTCCAAGCAGCTGTCCACAGCCGCCGAACGGTTCGCCGCCGGCTCCCTCCGCCTCATCGACGAGGCGAATGAGAAGGCGCAGCAGTCCGCAGCCGCCAGCAGCGAGGCCGCCGCCACCGCCAACCGCGCCTCCGAGGAAGCGACGCGCGCCGCCGAGAGCATCGCCCGTGCCGCCGAGGAGGTCGGCGAGCGCCTGCGCGAGGAGGCTCGTCAGACGCTCGAGTCCTCCCTCGCCCGCGTTGACGAGGCGCTGGAGGTCGGCGAGCGCCTCAAGATCGAGACCCAGCAGCGCGCCGACGAAATGGTCGCGCGCATCGAACGCGGCGCCGGGGCCTACGACGAAGCCGTGAAGGGGGCTGAGCAGGCCGCTGCCGAGGCCCGCGAAGCCGCCAGCCGCATCGAGTCCACCGTGAACGCCTCGCAGGAGGCGGCAACGAGCGCCCAGCAGGCCGCCGCCGAGGCCCGCGAAGCCGCCAGCCGCATCGAGTCCACGGTGAACGCCTCGCAGGAAGCGGCAACGAGCGCCCAGCAGGCCGCCGCTGAAGCGCGCGAGCACGCCGCTCGCGTCGCCGAGGTCGAGGCGTCGCCGGCTGTCAGCGCCGCCGCAGACGACGTCCTGCGCCGCCTGGAAGAGGACTACCAGCTCCTCACCGACCTCGTTCAGGAGCTGCACTCGCGCATCGCCAACCTGTCCGTGCAGGCGCCGCCCTTCGAGCCCGAAGCTCCCACGGCCGAGGAGCCGGAGGAGGCCTTCATCGCGGCACAGATGCAGGCGGAGCCGGGCGCCTGGCGGGAGGCCGGCCTCTGGGCCGCGCAGCCCCCGGCCGCCGCGCCGCCGGCCGCCGAAGAGGCGCCATCGCCCGCCGAGTGGCCTGCCGAAGCGCCGGCCGCTACGGACACGGAGTGGGAGGCCTACGTCGCTCCCAGCCCGGCTATCGAGCCGGAGGCTGCTCACGCCGCGGAAGCCGAAGCCCCGTCGTCCGAGGCGGAGCCTGCCGCCATCGAGAGCTCGCCTGCCGAGCCGGAGCCCGCCGATGTCCCCGAGGAGGGCGCGATCGTTGGCGAGCCGTCAGACGTCCGCCTCGACGCCGGCCAGTTCATCGTCAGGATATCGCCCGTGCCTGACTTCGACCGCCTGCTCAACCTGGATGGCGCCCTCGGCCGCATGGGCAACGTCAGCAACGTCAGCCTCGCCGACTACGCGGGCGAGGAGGTGACCTTCCGCCTCGAGATCCACATGCCTGAGTCAGCCGCCGAGTTCGCGCGCGAGCTTGCCGCCTGCTCCGGCCTCGCCATCGAAGTCGCCGGCGCTGCCGCAGACAGCCTTTCGCTGCGAGTCGTTTAGGAAGCCGGCATGTCCATTGCCGCTGCCCGCCAGAAGCGCGCCGCCCTCTACCTGAGCATCTGCGGCCTTTTGCTCATGGTCGCCGCCGTCAGCGCCGTCTCGGCGCGCGACCCGTCCGGGGTCTCGCTGCGCGTCGGCATGGTGCTCATGACCCTCGGCGCGGCGCTTTGGCTGCCGCTGCCGGCGCTGCTGCCGGCGGCGCTCGTCATCTGGTTGGCGCCGAACGCCGCCCGCAGCTTCATGGAGGACGAAGCCCTCTTCGGCACCAACATGATGCTGGAGCTGCCGGGCCTTCTCGGCCTCGCTGCCTTCGCCAGCCTTGTGCGGCGCGCCCTCAAGAGCCTGGAGGAGGAGACCCTCCTCCTCGGCGCCCTGGGCGACGAGCTGGGCATCGACGCGGAGACCGGCGTCTACGAGGCGCGCCTGCTGCGACCCTCGTTGGACGGCGAGCTGGTGCGCTCGCGGCGCTTCGGCCGCGATTTCGCCCTCGTCCTCGTTGGCATCGACCCCCTGCGTCAGAAGTTTGACTACCGAAACGAGGCGGTCTGGCAGGCCAGCTACGCCGCCACGGCCCAGCTCCTCAAGACCACGCGCGCCTACGACCGCGTCTTTCGCTACGAGGCCTCCGGCTTCGCCGTCCTCCTGCCGGAAGCCGGCCCGCGCGAGGTCATCGGCCTCGTCAGCCGCCTGCGCGGCGCCGCCCGCCGCCAGAAGCCCGCCGAGGGCGAGCCCGGTGGACCGTTGCCCATCCAGTTTGGCGCCACCTTCTTCCCTCAGTGCGCCACGACGACCGATGACCTCATCCGGCGCGCCGAGGTGGCCCTGCGCATCGCCGACAGGAACATCGACCGCCTGCAGCTGGACAGCGCCGAGGCGCCCTCACCGCCAGCGCCGGAGACCCTGCGCCGCGCCCTGGCCGCGTCCCAGGCGCATGCGGCCGCGATGGCAGCTCCGGGGGCCGGCAGCGCGGCGACCGCGGGCGCGGGCGCCGCCGCGAGCAACGTCGACATCTCCGGCCTGCTGCAGCACCTGGACGAGACGCTGCAGATGATCCGCTCGCTGCGCTCCAATCGCGCCGCCTAGCAGGGATGCTGAGAAAACTCTAAGACGGTCCTTCGAGAGCCTCAGGATAGGCGTTTCTAGAAGCGCTCATCCTGAGGCTCTCGAACCACAGCTTGTTCAAGACGGGCTTTTCAGCACCCTGCTAGCCCTCGCGTTCCTGCCGACGGATGAGGAGCACCGGCACGCCGCTCTGGCGCAGCACGGCGTCCGCCACGCTGCCGAAGACCAGCCTGCCCAGCCCGCCGCGGCCGTGGCTGGACATGACGACGAGGTCGGCGCCGCGCTCCGCGGCGGCGCTCACCACCGCCTCGGCCGCCTCGCCCTCCATCACCAGCGCCTCCACGCGCCCGCCTCGCTCCAGCCGCGGCCGCAGCGCCTCCAGGTAGGTCTGCGCCTCTTCCCGCTCCGCCGCTGTCATCTTCTCCAGCAGCTCCACGTTCGCCGCGGCGGCCGCCGGCGACTCGAAGATGGCGGGCGGCTGTGCGAGCCGGCGGCTCAGCGGCTCCACGGCCCGCAGCAGCAAGAGGCGCGAGCCGAACTTCGCCTGCAGCTCCACCGCCGTCGCCAGGGCGTCCTCCGCCAACTCCGAGCCGTCCAGGGGTACGAGGATCGTTTCGAACATGCCCGCATTCTAGCAGGGCCGTTCGTTCATGGCGGCCCGCGCGGGGCTACTGCACCGTGATCGTCCCGCTCATGCCCTGGCCGTGGATCTGGCAGAAGAAGTTCATCCCGCCCGCCGCGGCGGGCGCCGTGAAGGTGAGCGTGCCGCTGGACCCGCCGCCGATGTTGCCGCTGCTCGGCCCGTTCTGGATCGTCATCGTGTGGGTGAAGCTGTCGTTGTTCTGGATCGAGACCGTCACGGCCTGGCCGGCGCGCACCGTGAGCGTCCGCGGCGAGTAGGCGAGGTTGGCGATGGTCACGCTCAACGTGGCGGCGCCGCCACCGCCGCCGGACGGCGCGCTCGTCGGCGAGGCCGCCGCCGGCGCCGGCGGCGAAGCACCGTACTTGTCGTCGCCGCCGCAGGAGAGCAGCAGTACGCTCAAGATCACGAGGCCAAGTGCGACGAAGAGGCCGCGGATACCCAGCTTCATGTCATCCCCTTTCGATACTCGCGCGTCGCGTTACTGCACTGTAATCGTGCCGCTCATCGTCCCTTGGCCGTGGATCGCGCAGAAGAACGTCAGCGTGCCGGCCTGCATTGGCGTGAAGCTGACGGTCTCGCTGTCGCCGCCGGAGATCGTCCCGCTGTTCACGACTCCGGTGATCGTGAAGGTATGGCCGGCGCCGTCGTTGTTGCGGACGGCGATGCTGACCGGCTGGCCCACCTGCACCGTCAACGTCTTCGGCGTGTAGGCGAAGCCTGAGATCGTCACGCTCAGGGCGCCGCCACCCGCCGGCATGGTCGTCGGCGTGGCTGTCGGCGCCGGCGGCACGGGTGTGTTCGTCGGGGCAGGCGCCGGCGGCGCCGTCGTCGGCGTGGCGGCCGCGACGGGCGCGGGCGTGCTCGTCGCGACGGCCGTGACCGGCGCCGTCGAAACCACCGCCGGCGGCGATGGCCCGGCCGCGGTCTCCTCCCCGTCTTCGTCCCCGCCGCCGCTGGCTACGGCCACGACAATAGCGACGATGACGACAACGGCTGCCAGGACGCCCAGAACGGTCCTGTTCATGCGCTCCCCCTTCAGGAACCGGACGCGTTACCAAGGAGAGGTACGCTGGGCAGGCCCTGAGGGGTTCTCTTGGGGCGCAAGCGCGGACGCCGCGTCCGGAGACGGGCCGCCACGCCGGCGGGATCCATCCCGCGGGCCCAGAATGCCGAAGGCCAGGCTTCGGCCTGGCCTCGCCTCCGTCCCTTAGAATCGCGACAGCACCTCGCGCGTCGAGGCGAGATGACGGTCGCACTCTCGTCCTGAGCGACCGCGCCGGCGGCAGCCTTATGCCGCCACGCTAGTGGCCTAGAGACGCGAAAGCACCTTGCGCGTCGAGATGACGTGGCGGTCGACGCGCAGCTCCTTCGCGTCGATGCCCAGGGCGAGGCCGATGAGCTGCGGCAGGTGGAGGATCGGTACCTCCAGCCCGTCGACCGTGGCGTACTTCGCCGCGTCCGGCTGCTGCGCGTCCAGGTTCAGGTGACAGAGCGGGCAGGGCGTCACAAGGCAGTCCGCCCCCTCCGACTGCGCCTCGCTCAGGTGGTTCGCCGCCATCGCCAGCGAGTTCTTCTTGTTGATCGTCATGATCGGGAAGCCGCAGCACTTGTCCTGCCCCTCGTAGGTCACCAAGGTGCAGCCCACCGCTTCGATGACCCGCTCGAGGTAGTGGTCGCGATCCGGGTGCTCGTCGTAGCCGAGGACGGACTCTGGCCGCAGGATGTAGCAGCCGTAGAACGGGCCCGCCTTGAGGCCGGTGAGCGGCTTCTTGACCAGGCCGCGCAGCTTCTCCAGCCCCAGGTCTTCCACCAGCACCCAGAGGAAGTTCTTCACCTCCAGGCCGGCCTCGGCGTCGTACTGCAGGCCCTCGTCCGCCAGCGTCTCGTTCACCCGCGCGGCAAGCTGAGCGTTCTTGCGCAGGCGCTGCTGCGCCAGGCTCTGCACGCCCTGGCAGGTGCTGCAGATGTTGATCAGGGGCAGCCCCAGCCGCTGCGCCATCGCGAAGTTGCGCGCGTTCAGGGCGTCCGCCGTCTCCATGCTGTGCTCGCTGATGACGCCGGCGCCCGTGCAGTTGCCGTCGTACAGCTCCACCAGCTCGATGCCCAGCTCCGGCGCCACCCGCACCATCGACGTGTACAGCTCCGGGCAGGCGCCCTTGGAGACGCAGCCCGGCCAGAAGGCGTATCGCATCCTAATGACTCCCCCCGCTCGGCTGCTTCGCGAAGCGCCGGAATATCCGCTTGATGTGCTTGATGCCGCCGATGCGCTTGTGGAACGGGCTCGGCAGCTTCCCCGACCGGATCATGCGCAGCGCCACCGGCAGGTCCGAAAGCTGGCCGAGGACGTTCAGCTTGCCGTGCGTGAGGATCGGCAGGCGGAACTCGTCCAGGCGGCCGCTGTGCTCCACCAGCTCGACGAACGCCTCCGTGTGGCGGGCGCCGTAGTTGCCGGTGACGCCGGCGTGCGTCGCCTTCGCGCGCAGCTTCAGGATCAGGTCCATCGGCTTGACGTCCTTGGGGCAGACCTGGACGCACATGTTGCAGCGGGTGCAGTCCCACATGCCGCTCGGCTCGCTGTACTCGCGCAGGCGAGCGAGGTCATCCGAGTCGCGCGGGTCGCCGACGAAGCGCCACGCCTTCGCCAGCGCCGCCGGGCCGAGGAACGTCGGGTCCACCTCCAGCACCGTGCAATCCGACACGCAGGCGCCGCACATGATGCAGTTCATCACCTCGGTCAGCGCCGTCATCGCCTCGTTCGGCACGAGGTACTCGCGCTCCGGCGGCGGCCCCGAGGGCTGTAGCCAGGGCTTCACGGCGCGCACCTGGTCCCAGAAGGGCGCCATGTCCACGACGAGGTCCTTGATCACCGGCATGTTGCCCGGCGGCTCGACGACGACCTCGTCGGCGCCCTCAGCGGTCAGGCTGCGTACCTGCGTCTTGCAGGCGAGGCGGGCGCGGCCGTTGATGCGCATGGCGCAGGAGCCGCAGATGGAGCTCCGGCAGGAGCAACGCAGCGCCAGCGTGCCATCTTCGTAATCCCGGACCTCAAGGAGAGACTCGAGGACGGTCGCGTGCTCGGGCATGTCGACGCTGTACTCCTGGAAGCGTCCCTTCTCTTCGGGCCGCTCAGGGTCGAAGCGCTTGACCTTGAGCCTTACCTGCACGAGGGGATCCCTTTCCAGCGCCCTCCCAGCTGCGCATCGCTCCCGCGCTGCTCCGCCTTGGAAATTGGAGAGGGTGGGGGGACACCCCCCACGCCCCCGGTCAAGGGGCTCTGCCCCCTGTACCCCCGTGTCTGGGTTTCGTCGGTCGCCAAGCGGGGGTCCAGGGGGTGCGACCCCCTGGCGGGGAGTCTGAGAGCCTGCCCTGAGCTTGTCGAAGGGGGTGTCCCCTCAGAAACAGTTCCACTCATAGGGCGGAGCAGACAAGCCCTGAGGAAGGGCGCAGGATGCGCAGCCCTGATACGCGCAGTGCCCATCAGTAGACCCTTTCCTGGGGCTGCCACCGCGTTATCGTTACGGGCAAGTACGCCAGCTGCGGCCCTCCGGCAGTACGAGCGACCAGCGTGTGCTTGAGCCAGCCCTCGTCGTCTCGGCTGGGGAAGTCGCGCCGGCTGTGCGCCCCGCGGCTTTCGGTGCGGTTTAGCGCGCAGGTCGCGATCGCCTCGCCCAGGTCGAGCACGAAACTCAGCTCGAGGGCGGCCAAGAGACTCATGTTGAAGACCCTCCCCTTGTCCGGCACCGAGACCTTTTCGTAGCGCTGCCTGAGCGCCGGCATCGCGCCGACTGCTTGGGACAGGCCTTCTTTGGTGCGGAATATCCCCACCTGCGTGTTCATCGTTGTGCCGAGGTCGCGGCGAATACCGGCGATGGTGTCGCCGGCCTGCGGCCGCGCCAGGAGGGCTTGGAACTCCTGCTTGGCCCCTGAAATGGCCGCATCGGCGGCGACCTTGCCGGGCTTCACGCCGTGGACGTACTGACCGGCTGCATGTCCGGCCCGTCGCCCGAAGACGACGGTCTCGAGCAGCGAGTTGCCGCCAAGCCGGTTGGCGCCGTGCACGCTCACGCAGGCGCATTCGCCGGCGGCGAACAGCCCCCTCACTCCCTGCCAGCGGCCGTCCTCGTCCCAGCAGCGGCCGTCGATGTCCGTCTTGATTCCGCCCATGAAGTAGTGCATGCCCGGCCGTACCGGGACCGGCTCCTCGAGGGCATCCACGTCGGCGATATCGCGCGCGAGCTCGTAGATCTGGGGCAGGCGCTCGAGAATCCGCTCGCGCCCGAGGTGGCGCAGGTCGAGGAGGATGAAGCCGTTGACGCCTCGGCCCTCGTCGATCTCCGTCTGTTCCGAGCGGCTGACGACGTCGCGGGCGGCCAACTCCTGGCGCTCCGGGGCGTAGCGGGCCATGAACCGCTCGCCTTCGGCGTTGAGGAGGTACGCGCCTTCGCCGCGCGCGCCCTCGGTTATCAGGATGCCGTTGTGGAGCGTCGTCGGGTGAAACTGGACGAACTCCATGTCCATGAGAGAGGAGCCGGCGCGGTAAGCGAGGGCTATCCCATCGCCGGTGCAGATGAGCCCGTTGGTCGTGGGCTGATACGCCTGGCCGATGCCCCCCGTGGCGATGACGACGGCCTTCGCCAGGACGGCGTGAACCTCGCCGGTGCGCAGCTCAATCGCCACAGCCCCGCGGCACTCCCCGTCCACGACGATAAGCGAGGTCGCGAACCACTCCTCGTACACGTGCGTGCCCGCCTTGACGACCTGCTCCCAGATGACGTGGAGCATGACCTGGCCCGTTATGTCGGCCACGAAGTGCGTTCGCGGGAAACCGGCGCCACCGAAGGGCCGTTGCTGCAGCGTCCCGTCCTCTCTGCGGCTGAAGGGGACGCCCATGCGCTCCAGGCTGACGATGTCGCCGGGGGCCTCCGCGGCCAGAACCTCGATGGCGTCCTGGTCTCCGAGGTAATCGCTGCCCTTCACGGTGTCGAAGGCGTGGGCCTCGCAGGAGTCGTCCGGCCCCAGGGCGGCGTTGACGCCACCCTGAGCGGCCGCGGAGTGGCTACGCAGCGGGTGGACCTTAGAGATGATGGCGACGTCGGCGCCCTCCGCCTGGGCGGCGAGGCCGGCGCGCATGCCGGCGAGGCCGGCGCCGATTATCAGGACATCGTGCTGGTAGACGGCCATGAGGGGGTCCTCCGTGGGCCTCGGGGCCTGCCTGCGGACGCGTCGCAATCCGATGTTAGCTCTCGTCCCAGGTACGGGCAACCAGCCTGGCGGCTGGACGCACAGGGCTGCCGCTACTCAATCGCGAGCCTGGCTAACCGATTAGAGTGATCTCGAGAGCCAGATCGGGCTCTAGGCCGGAGGCCCGTGGCGGCATGGAGGGGGCCCCGAACATTCGGGGCCCCCTCCGCGTTAACGCGTCCATCCTCCGCCGGCGTTATCGAGGCGGACGAGCTCCTTCGCCCAGGGTCGGCATCAGCGGCACGTAGACGCCGGCCTTGGCGATGGCGTACTTGGCAAAGAAGTCGCCGCCCAGCGAGAAGCAGGCGACCACGGCGAGGACGGCTTCGGAGAGCGGCGCGGCGAGGCCCACGACGCCGGCCGCGATCGGCACGACGAGGCCGGCTCCCAGCGTGCCGAGATAGAAGACGAGGGCGACGCGGCCGTGCATCAGCTCCGCCACGGAGCGCTGCGCGGCGCGGGTCGCGTTGCGCATGACGCCGAGGTAGAAGCCCAGCATCACCGCCGCCGACAGGCCGATCCAGAGCTCGATGAGGCCGACGGTCGCCTCGTCGGCGCCGTCCTTGGCGAAGGGCAGGAGGACGAGGAGGGCAGCGCCGCCGCCGCGCAGCGCGTAAGCGGCGTACAGCACGGGCAGCAGGGGCGAGTTCCAGAACGGCACGCCCTTCGAGGCGGCGTAGACGTTGCCCTTGTAGACGATGAGGATGGCGGCGCCGAGGAGCGAGACGGCGAGGAAGGCGCCGCCGACGTAGCCGTCCGGAAAGACGAAGTAGAGCAGCGCCCCCGGGACGAAGAGGTTCATGCCGACGAAGCCGCGGGCGATCCAGGAGCTCTTGGCGCGGAACATCCGCCAGAAGCGCTCCGGCCGGCCGAGGAAGAGCAGGTGGAAGACGCCCGCGAGCGCCACGGTCGCCGTCGCGGCGGCGAGCCCGGCACGCTGGTCGAAGGCGAGGGCGAAGAGCCAGGCGCCGGCGCCGACGCCGGAGAGAAAGTGGCCGATGATCAGGAGGAGGCCGCGTCCCTCCACCCACTGGCGCTGCGGCCGAAACGTTGCGCCCAAGTCGGCGAGGAGGCGGTCGTACGCTCCGCCCTGAGCCTGCCGAAGGGTGGTGGTGCTCATGGCGGCAGGTAGTAAACGGACGGCTTCGTGCCCAGCTCCGGCTCGAGCGGCGCGCCGCCGCGTGTCTCGATTAGACGCCAGACCTCGCTCTCCGGGTCATCCAGGTCGCCGAAGACTCGGGCCCGCGCCGCGCAGTTGGCGACGCAGGCCGGCTCCAGCCCGGCGTTGACGCGGTCGATGCAGAAGTTGCACTTCATGACGATGCCGCGGTTGGCGTCCGAGTAGCGCGCCTCCTCGTAGGGCGTGAGGCCCTGGCCGGGGAAGTACTCGCGCTGGTCTTCGTTGAAGTAGCGCGCACCGTAGGGGCAGGCCTGCATGCAGGCGCGGCAGCCGACGCAGGCCTCCGCGTCGATGTCGACGACGCCGCCTTCGCGGTAGTGGCTGGCGCCAGTCGGGCAGACGCCGACGCAGG
>Ga0209108_10000665_pt1 | contig 19072 bp, 17 predicted proteins | sample Rifsed10ft1_FD_184003 | JGI IMG/M metagenome (GOLD analysis project Ga0209108, IMG submission 184003) | Soil microbial communities from Rifle, Colorado, USA - sediment 10ft 1 (version 2) | ecosystem: Environmental > Terrestrial > Deep subsurface > Rock core/Sediment | place: Rifle, Colorado...
GCGATTCTCGATGGGCCTCGTCATTGCGGCGGGCATGACGATCGGCACGGCTTTCACGTTGTTCGTCGTGCCGGCGATCTATCTGTATCTCGCCCATCGCGAGACAATGTCGCAATGACCTTATTTCAGATCGTCGTCCTCGCCGTCGTCCAAGGTATCACCGAGTTTCTTCCGATCTCGAGCGCGGGGCATCTGATCCTCATCCCGCGTTTTCTCGAGTGGCCCGATCAGGGCTTGGGCTTCGACCTCGCCGTGCATGTCGGCACGCTTGCAGCCGTCGTGATTTATTACCGTGCGGACGTGGCGCGGCTCATACGCGACTGGATCGCCTCCCTGCTCGCGCGCAAGCCTCAAGGCGAGAGCACGCTCGCCTGGGGCATCATCGTCGCGACGATTCCCGTCGGCATGGTGGGCCTGCTCGTGCGCGATCTCGTGGAGACGTCGTGGCGGACACCGACGCTCATCGCAGCCACGACCATCGGCTTTGGGCTCCTGTTATTGATCGCGGACCGCCGCGCGGGCGCCCGCGGCGATCATGAAATGACCTGGCGCGACTTCCTCGTCATCGGCTGCGCTCAGGCCATCTCCTTGGTGCCGGGCACGTCGCGATCGGGAATCACGATGACGGCCGGCATGCTTGCCGGGCTGTCGCGGCAAACGGCGGCGCGCTTCTCCTTTCTATTGTCGATACCCGTTACGGCGCTGGCGGGCTCGCTCGTGGTCGCGAGAATCATCGTCCGGGATCCGACGCTCGATTGGACTTCGGTCGTGCTCGGCGCCGTATTGTCGGCCGTGACGGCGTTCCTGTGCATCCACTACTTTCTCAAGTGGCTGACGCACTTCGGCATGTTGCCGTACGTGATTTATCGCCTCGTGCTGGGCGCCGTCGTGCTTGCCGTGCTCGTCGTCTAGCGGCTACGCCGCCCCGTCCTTGCGGGATCGTGCGTGGCTCGCCATCATCACTTCGCCCTGCTCGTCGAGCACCTGCGTGATATTGCGCGAGAACACCGCGAGCCCGGCGTTGATGAACAGGAGCGGAATCGCGATTCCGAGCCCTAAGACCGTCGCGATCATGGCCTGCCCGATGCCGGTCGCCATGAGCCGCGGGTCGCTCGTGCCGGACGCGATGATCGCCTTGAACGTGATGATCATGCCGACGACGGTGCCGATGAGCCCGAGCAGCGGACCCGCGGCGACCGCCAGGCGCAGGAACGACTGAAAGCGCTCGAGCTTCGGCGTCTCGCGGAGAATCGCTTCCGATATGCGCAGCTCCGCAAGCTCCATGTCCCCGCCGCGCGCGGCGGCGGACTTCCCGGCCAACAATACGCGCCCCAAGGGATTCGAGTTGGTGGGCCGATCGAGATTGCGCAATTGCGCGCGCACGGCGAAGCCCGTCACGATGAGGTAGGCGTACTGGAACAGCGCGAGGACGACGCCGAGGATGCCGACCGAGACGATCACGTATCCGACGACCTCGCCTCTCTCGATGCGCTCGAGCCAGTTGGGGCGTTGCACGTAAACCCCGAGCAGCGAGCCGCGCGACATGTCCACGATCGCGGGCACGTAGCCGCTGTCGGGCGGCGAGTCCTCGAGCTCGCGTGCAACGGTGCGAAACTCGCGCGGCAGACGCCCCTCGAGCAGCGACACGGTCCGCCGGCTCGGCAGATAGCCGAGAAACTCGCCGCCGCTGACGGCCGTGAACGGCCCCACGCGCACGACGGGGCGCGTCTCACCCGGTGCCGCCGGATCCGTCGACAACACCTCCGTCTCGAACCGCACGACTTTGGCCGCGTCGGTCATCTCGCGCAGCAGCTCGTACCACAGGCGCTCGAGCTCGTAGATCGACGGCAACGCGCGCGCCGCCGCCAAGCGGACCAGGAACTCCGCGCGTTCCTCGGTGCCTTCGGGCGTTTGGTACTGGGCGCTCAAGAGCGATTGGCCGAGCGTGGTGGCCGCATCGCCCGCGACTTGGCGCGTCACGCCGAAGAGCTCGCCCAAGTTGCCTTGGTGTTGAGTCAGGAGCTCGGACAATTCGGCGATGCGCCGGTCGTTGGCCTGCCACTGACGGTCGAGCTCGTTACCGCGCGCCTCGGCCCTATCGCGGCGTGTCTCAGCCTCGCGTGCCAGCCGCTGCTGCCTTTGCAGCTCGGCGCGAAACTCGGCTTCGCGTCGCTGCGCAAGCTCAGCCTCGCTCTCGCGCAATTCCCGAATCAGCGGAGCGAGGCCCTCGAGCGTAACCCGTGGCCCCTCCGGCCGCTGGGGCTGCTGCGGCTGCGGTTGGGGCTGCTGCTGCGGCTGCTGTTGCGCCTCGCCGCCCGGCACAAGCGCCAAGCTCAAGGTCATGGCGAGCGCGAGCCCGGCGAGACGAGAACGAGTCATGATCACCGCCCTACCCGCGAATCGATGGCCTGGATGTACGTGCCGGCCATATTCCGATGGCGCTCCGACGTGCGCGCTCTCTCGAACCACGTGCGCGCCTCGCGGTACTGCTCTTGGTTGTACAGCACCACGCCCATGAGGAGCTGTCCGCCCTGCGTATCTCTCAAGCCCCCTTTGCCGAGCGCGCTCTGCAGCGCAGTCGCGGCCGCCGGCCAGTCCTCACGCTGCGTGTGCACCTCGGCGAGGCGTACATAGAGGTTGCCGTCGTCGGCAAGCTGCGCGGCGCGCTCGAGCGGCGGCAGAGCCTTGTCCATCTCGCCCGCGCCGATCCAGCAGTTGGCGAGCTTTTCATAGAGCGCGGCGTCGCGCTCGAGCGTCTGGTCCTCGATACCCTTCTCGAGAATCTGGGCACCGCGGTAGGGAATGTTGTTGTACACGAGCAAATCCGCGAGCCTGCGGATGTCGCTGTCCTCCGTGAGGAGACCGGCCGAGTATGCGAGCTGCATAGCGGCGAGCGCGCGCGGGTAATTCTCGAGCTGCTGATAGACCGAAGAGAGCTGCATCCAATAGTTCTTCTTGCTCGGCGCCATCGTGACGAGCCGCTCGAGGTAGGGTACGGCGCCCTCATAGTCCTCCTCCTCGACGAGGAGCGCATACACGAGCTGCACCCAGCCTTCCTGCGGCGCGTCGGTCAATTCCACGGCCTTCTTCGCGGGCTCGAGCGCGCTTCCTGAGTCGCCCTGTTGGTAATAGGCCATGGCCAGCATGTAATAGGCGGAGGAGTTCGGCATCGGCTCCAAACGGAACCACTCCTCGAGCGCGGCGATGGCTTCCGTCCACTTCTCTTCGATGACGTAGAACGTCGCGAGCTGATAGCGGGCTCCCGATATTTCCTGCGCGTTCAGGCCCCCCGATGCGATCGCGGCGCTCAGGTGCTCGCGCGCGGCCGTATAATTTTCGCCCGCATATTCGATGGCCGCGAGCAATTGCTCCATGCGGCCGCGCTCATAGGGGCTCAAACGGTCGACGCGCAGGTCCGCGAGCCGCGCCTTCGCGGCCGCGTAGTTCTCCATGTTGAAGAGCTCGATCGCCTCGGTCAGTATCTTGCCGGTTGCCGCATCGACCGTCGTCTGCGGTGCGGCCGGCGCCTCGTCGTCGGCACCCGCGCGCTGCGCGTTGCCGGGCGAGGTCAAGAGACATAGGATCGCCGCCATGCCGAAGGCGCTCATGAGCCGCACGCGTGTGATCGAAGTCATGACTCAGTCCTCCAGCACGAAGCGGATGATCGTTTGCACGCCGACGCGCTCGACGGCGACGCCTCCTTCGACGCGCGGATTGTAGCGCCAACGGGCGATGGCCTTGAGCGCCGAGTCCTCGAACATATTCTTGGGCATCGCATCGACGACGATGGCATCCTTGACGGTGCCGATCTCGGTGATCGTAAACTGCACGAGCACCCACCCCTCGATGCCGCGGGCGGCCGCGCGCGGCGGATAATCGGGCGAGATGCGCACGAGCGGCAAGACGTCCTGGTCCGACCCCGCCGTCAAGCTGATGCGGCCCATGCCGCTCAATGGGTCGAGGTCGGGATTCAATGCCACGATGTTGTTGTTGACGCCGCTCGCGCTGAACGTCATCCGCGGCGTTTCCGGCACGACCGGGGGCCGCTCACGCTCGACTTTCTCCTCGCGCTTCGTTGCCGTTTCGGTGTCGCGCCGCATGCGCGTGAAATCGATGCGCGTCGCTTCCGCGAGATCGCCGACGTTGATGGGTCCGGTCACGAGGTGCCACAAAACCCAGAACAAGCCTCCGGCAAGTGCGAAGGCCATCGCGGCCGTTGCTGTAAACCGTGTTGCCCACATAGCGAATCCCTCCGTTTTGCGTCAGCCGCCGTCCGCATTGGGGTCGGCTGCGATCGCAACCTGGGTGATGCCCCCGGCCCTGACCTCGTCCATCACGCGCGCCAGCATGCCCGCGCCCGCGGCGCGATCGGCGATGATCACGACCGAATCGTCGGGCCGCTCGATGTGCAAGCGCTCGATCAACGTGCGGACGTCGCGCAGCTCCACTTGCTGGCGATCCATCCAGATATCGCCGTTCTCGCGGATCGCGATGAGCAGGTTGCCGGTGTCTCTGAACTCGGCCGTCACGGCCGCGGGCCGGAAGACCGTGATCCCGGTTTCCTTGATGAACGACGTCGTGATGATGAAGAAGATCAACAGATTGATCGTGAAATCGAGCATCGGGGCGAGATCGATGCCGTGGTCCTCGGATTCGGGTGCGTGCCTGCGTGCGTGCATAGCTCAGTTCTGCGTGATGAAAGTGATGTCGTAAATGCCGCCTAAGTGAACCTGATCGACGACCTCGACGAGCGTGCCCGTCGGCGCCCTCTCGGCAGCGATGATGAGCACGCCGCTGTCCGGCGATACCGCGCTCATGCGCTCGACGTTCGCGCGCACGGCGCGCGTGTCGACAGGACGATTGTCGACCCAGACCTCACCGTTGTCGAGGATCTGGATTTGAATGCTTTCGGGGGCGTTCTCGGGCGGCTGCTCGAATCCCGTGGGACGATTGACGTCGAGGCCGGCCTCCTTGACGAACACGGCCGTAATGATGAAAAAGATCAATAGGTTGATGACGAAATCAAGCATCGGCGCCAAGTCGATGCCGTGACTGCTTTCCAAGGCGCCTGCGTCTCGTCGTCTGCGCATATCAGACCTCGAGGGTGTCGGCGAGCCTTTCGGTCTCGCGTACCGTCCGCGTACGGAAATAGTGTACCGGGTACAGGCCGCTGATGCTCACGGCAAGCCCCGTCATCGTGCAGATCATGGCTTCGGAAACGCCGCTCGCCATGCTGCGCGCGTCCGCGGTGCCGCGGATCGCCATCGAATCGAAGACATCGAGCATGCCGCTCACCGTGCCGATCAAGCCGAGCAGCGGCGACATCGGCACGAGCACCTGCATGACGGGAAACCCGGCGCTCATCGAGGCGTTGAGCCGCGAGATCATAGCGCGCCGAATTTGGCGCGCGCACCAGGAATCGCGCTCCGAGCGCGCCTCCCATTGCGCCTTGAGCGCCGCGGCTTGACGCGGCAGCACGCGGCTGAAGTACCAGTAGCGCTCGAGGATCAATGCCCACATCAGAACGCCCGATGCGAAGATCCACAGCACGAACGGGCCGCCGTCGGCCGCGAGCTCCCGAATTCCGTCGAGCAGCGGGACCGCGTCAAGCACGGCGCTGCCTCTCGATGCTTTCGGCGAGCATGCCGGCGCTTTGCTCGTCGAGGATTTGCACGACCGTGCGCGACAACGAGTTCAAAAGCGCATTCGCGAACAAGAGCGGAATCGCGATGCCGAGGCCGAGCACCGTCGCGATCATGGCCTGGCCGATACCCGTCGCCATGAGCTTCGGGTCGCTCGTGCCGGATTCCGTGATGCTCTGGAACGTGAGGATCATGCCGATGACGGTGCCGATGAGGCCGAGCAGCGGCCCGGCCGCCACGGCGAGCCGCAAGAATGCTTGGAACCTCTCGAGCTTCGGCACTTCGTGCAGCACGGCCTCCGAGATGCGCAGCTCCGCGACGTCCGCATCCTGCTCGATCTGCGTCGAATCGCCTTTGAAGGCGAGCAGCACGCGGCCGAGCGGGTTGGTGGTCTGCGGACGATCGAGGTCCTTGAGCTGCGCGGCGATTGCGATACGTACCTTGATCAAGTACACGAGCTGGATGAGAAAGAACAGCGCGCCGGCGAGTCCTACGAAGATGATGACATAGCCGACCTCTTGGCCGAGCTCGATGCGCTCGCCGAACGTGGGACGTTCCACGTAGAGGGCCAGCAACACGCCGCGTCCGCCGTCAACGACGGCGCGCGCATAGCCGCTCGTCGTCTCCGTGAAGTCGGCAGCGACCTCCATGAACTCTGGAGGCAGCTGGCGCGGCAGGACACTGAATATCCCCAAGGTCGGCAAGTAATTCAGGAACTGCGCATTCGACGTCGCGGTGAACGGACCGATGCGCACGACCTCACCGTCAACGGGTTCGCCGCCCGGCTGCACGACGGTCGCCGCATATCTTGCGACTTGCCCAGCCGCGGTCATCTCGCGCTGCATCTCGAGCCAGACGCGTTCGAGCTCGGCCGCGTCGGGAATGCTTTGCGAACCGGAGAACTCGCGCAAGAACGTCACGCGGTCGCCGCCCGGCGAATTCGGCGGAAACTGCGTGCTGATCAACGACTGCTCGAGCGTCACGGCGACCTCGCCGGCGGCCTGGCGCGCGATACCGAAAACCTCGCCCAAACCCAACATGTTCGCCTTTTGGATGAGCTGCCTATTGAGCTCGATGACGCGGGTCTCGTTGTTCGTATAGGTCTCCGTCAAGGCGTTCGAGCTCGCCTCGAGCGCCGTACGCTCCTGCTCGGCGCGCCGCAGCATGCTCGCTTGGTTGGTCGCGTTCGCGGCGCGGAACTCAGCGGCCCACGCCTCACGCTGGGCAGTCTCCGCGGCGCGTATGTTTCTGACATTCTCGAGCAAATCCTCGAGGCTCGCGACCTCCGTGAGGCCCGAATTCGGGTTTTGGGCGAGTGCCCCGCCGAGCGGCAGGGCGCCGAGCGCGACGGCAACCCACAAGACGCGAGAGGTGGTCATTGACGCACCTCCACGGGCGCGGGAACGGGTACCCTGAGCAAATCAGGTGCGCCGTCTTCCCGTGCGACGCGCAGAGCCTCGGCGATGTCGTCGGAATAGTCCTCGTCCGCGATCCACTGTTTCGCCATGTTGTCCCAATAGCCGACCTCGGAGCCGTCGAGAGTTCGATACATGAGCGAAACCCGTCCGAGCTGGATGAACTCGACGGTGCGGTCGTCTGGGAGACGTCCTTCGTAAGCGGCGAGCGTGCGGCCGTACTCGAGCTCGATCTGGTAGGCCTCCATGATGCGTCGATACTTCTCCGAGATCGCGACGTCGGCCCGCCCCATCAGGTCCTTGAGATTCTGCACGCGGCTCGTGCGCTCTTCGATGAAGATCGGCACATCGAGCGAGACGAATGTCTCGAGCGCCATGACCATCTTCTCCATCAGAGGCTGCACTTCACGATTCGTCGTTTCGATATCGACGAGCTGCTGCTCGATCGACGCGATCTCGGCTTCCAGCGATTCGACTTGCTCAGCAAGCTGCTCGTTGTAGTCCTCCAGGCTCTCGGCCTCCGCGAGAAACTGCGCGTACCTTGCAGCGGCGTCGGCCGTTTGGTCGCGTATCCCGTTGACCTCCTCTTGTGCCTGACCGGCCGCGCGATCGGCTTCGATTTGCGCGTTGAGCGTCCGGTCGAGCTGCCCAAACGACGGTGCAGCCATCAGAGCCGCCGCGCCGAGCAGCGTGAAGCGCGCTAATGCGGGCGTGCTCCGCAAGAAAAATGATGTCATGCAATTCGCCCCTGTTGGTTTTGTAATCACACTAGGCGCACGAACGTTGGACATCCATGCGAACCTGTAGGGCGGCGCCCGTGAAATTCATAGTAATAGCGCCCCCTTCGGTCGCCGCTCGCGCGCGCCCAAGGTCAAGTATACACGGGCAACCTAGGGGAAACGAAAGAGCCCAATCGATTTTTTTCCGCGCTCAACGATTCACCGGGGATGCTTTCGCCGCAACGAATCCGTAAAGTTCGCCGACGGGACCTACCTGCTGACCCGCGAGTCGGCCGCCGAAGTGCCGGTCGCCGCAGCATGGTAACCTATGATGTAAAGCACCCTCGGTGCTCTCCCCATCAACAAATCGAGAACACGCTTCTATGCGAGGAAATACTAATGGCTGACAAGAAAATCATTGCGGTAGTGGGTTCCACCGGCGCGCAAGGCGGAGGCCTTTGTCGCGCGATTCTGGCCGATCCGTCGGGCGGCTTCGCCTGCCGGGCGATCACGCGCGATCCCGGCAAGGACAAGGCGAAAGCGCTCGCGGCCAAAGGAGCCGAGGTCGTAAAAGCCGATATCGATGACGTCGCGAGCCTCGAGAAGGCGTTCGCGGGTACGTACGGCGTCTACGGAGTCACGAATTTCTGGGAGCACTTCTCGGGGGAAAAAGAAAAGACACAGGCCAAGAACATCGCGGACGCCGCGAAGGCGGCCGGCGTCAAGCACGTCATCTGGTCGACGCTCGAGGACACGCGCAAGCTCATGAAGGCGGACGACAAGCGCATGCCGATGCTGCAGCAGAAATACCGCGTGCCGCATTTCGATGCGAAAGCGGAAGCCAACGCCGCGTTCTCAGGTCTACCCGTCACCTACCTCGTCACCTCTTTTTATTGGGACAACCTCTACATGTTCGGTCTGGCGCCCAAGAAAGGCGCGGACGGCACTTACAGCTGGGCGTTCCCGATGGGCAAAGCCAAGCTCGCAGGGATAGCCGCCGAGGACATCGGCAAGACTGCTTACGGCATCTTCAAGTCGGGCAAGGAGTACATCGGCAAGACCGTCGGCATCGCCGGCGGCACGCTCACGATCGACGAGATGGGTCAAACGCTCGCGAAAGTGCTCGGCTTCAGCAAAGTGGTCTACAACGCCGTCGACGCCGACGCCTACCGCGGCTTCGGCTTTCCGGGCGCCGACGAGATGGGCAACATGTTTCAGGTGTATCGCGACTTCGAGAAGGAAGTGCTCGGCGCGCGCAGCATCTCGACGGCGCGCAAGCTCAATCCCGCGCTGCAATCCTTCGAGGAGTTCGTGAAGACTCAGAAGCAGGCGATTCTCGCCGCGACCGCGGCATCCTAACGCCGCCGCTTCAAGCCCCGGTGCGCCGCCGCGGCGCACCGGGAGTCCGGCCCGTCACGGCGCGCCATAGCCACAGCAGCACAAGCGCGCCGAGCAAGTAGGCGCCCACGCTGCCTCCGCCACCGCCTCCGCCGGTCGCAGCCTCGACGATGACCGTACGGAACACGGTCGCAGCCGCGTTGCCGGCGCGATCCGCAACGTCGTAGCTGACCTGGTACGTACCGACGACCGCGGAGTTGACGGGATTGTCGACGACGATCGCGGTACTCAAGTCCCCCGACACATCGTCCGTCGCGGTCGCGCCGGGATCGACGTAGGTGCTCGCCGCCGTGATCGTGATGCTCGCCGCACCCATCAGCGCGATGACAGGCCGCACGACGTCACCCGGCCCGAACCGGCCGATACCGTTGTTGCGCAACACTTCGATGCTCGGCGCATCGGCGCCGCCGAGAAAGAGATCCGGCACACCGTCCGCGTCGAGATCGGCAAGCGCGGCCGTCGTCGTACCCGGACTCAACAGAAATTCGGATTGCAGCTTAAGACCTGACGTACCACCCCCGAGATACACCTGGTGTACGCCCGACGCATTGATCGCGACGACGTCCGCCGACCCGTCGGCGTCGACATCACCCACCAAGAGCTGCTCCGTTTCGGTGGCCCCGAACGAGTAGAGCGGCGCAAAGGATCCGTTACCGTCGTTACGCAGGACGGGGTTTTCGGGAATGGTGAGATCGGCCGCGCCCGTCGCGAGCAACAGGTCCGGAACGCCGTCGCCGCTCAAGTCGCCCGCGCCGATGCCTGTGACGTCGCCGAAACCCGTCAACGTCGCGGCGGCAAACGCGCCGCCGGCCGTGCTCATGAGCACCGCGACCGCACCGCCGTCGAGCGCGACGGCGAGATCCTCGCGCCCGTCGCCGTTGAAATCCGCCGTTGCGAGGTCGTTGCCCGCCCGGCCGTCGATGACGTTCGGGTTCGCGCCGGGCCTAAGTATCGCTGTGCCGGCGGCGCCGGTCACGGCGAGCTGCTCGAGGCCGTCGAGGTTCGCGTCGACGACCGCGGCGGCGCGCGCCGAGATCGCGGGCAACGTGCCGCCCGCGACGAAGCCTCGCGCGCCGTCGTTCGTGAACACTTGCCCCGCGCCGCCGTCGCTCCGGAGGACGGCGATGTCGCTCCGCGCGTCGCCGTTCCAGTCGAGCAGCGCCACCGTATCGCCGGCGCCGCCGGCCGGAGCCACGGGGGGCGTCGCAAACGTCCTCGCGCCGGTGTTGAAGAAAACGCGCAGACTGTCGGCGACGGCCACGAGATCGACGTGCCCGTCGTCGTCGAGATCGCCGCCGGCAAGGTCGCTGCTGGCACCGAGCAACCGTTGCGCCGGACCTTCGTTGAAGCTGCCCGCGAGATTCAAGCTCTTGAACGCCGCATTGTTGGCGTCGTTGGCATCGCTCGTGTCGAGGCGCGCAATGACCGCTTGATCGCCGGGCGCGGATTGCGCGCTCTGCACGCGCACGGTCGCGCTTGCGCCCGGCGGCAAAGCCGCAATGCTGCACTGAACTTGCGATGCGCTATTGCCGATGATGCAATTTGCAGTCGTCGTCAAGGTCACCGCGCCACCCGTCGAGTACCAATCGCCCGTGAGACCGACGGCTTCCGATGCGGTGCTCGAGACGTTCGTGACCTGGAACGACCATTGCGGCGCGGCGCCCACCGTCGCCGGCTCCGGTTGCGCGGTGATGCCCGTCGAGAGATCCACGCGGCGCGGCTGGATCGTCAGGCCGAACTCGGTCGGAGCCGTAGCGCCGCTCGAATCGCGCGCCGTGACGACGACCAAGTAGCGCAGCGCCAGCGTGTCGACATCGAGCGGCGTGCCCGTGAGCGACCCGGCGGAAGTCAGGCTCAACGAGCCGCTCGGCGGCAGGCCGGTTGCCGTGAAGGTCAGCGTGTCACCGGCATCGACGTCGGCGAACGCGGCGGCGACATTGAGCGCGAAAAACTCGCCTTCGGCAGCCTGCTGTTCTCCGATCGCCTGCACAACGGTCGGGACGTCGTTGACCGGAAGGACGTCGATACGCAGCAAGAATTCGTTGCTGTCCCGCTGACCGTCGTTGACGCGCACCGGCACGGCCAATGTGCCGCTGAAATTCGAATCCGGCGTGACGGTCGAACTCTGAACGGCGTAATTCTCGCCGTCGCTGATCGTCAGAGAAAAGCCCTGGGGATAGGGGCTATCCGGGTCCTCGACGATGAGATCCTGCAAAGTCACTTGCAGCGACTGATCCTCAAACGTCGTCAGAGCCCTTTGACCCGTAATTCGCGGCGCCACCGCCGCGGCCGTGACGGAAATTTTGACCGCGGCGTCGCGCGAAAAGCCCGTGCCGTCGTACGCACGATAGCGAAATTCGTCCGAGCCGCTCGAGGATCCGTCGTGCGTGTATACGAACGTTCCGTCGGCGTTCAAAACGACCGTTCCGTTGCGCGGTTCCCGCGTGAGCAAAGCCGTCAGCGCGTCCCGCTCGAAGTCGATATCGTTCGCAAGGACGCTGGCTTGACCGTTCGTGAGCACCGTCGCCTGCCCGCCCCGCGGGACGGTCAGGCCGTCATCGAGCGCGAAGGGCGGAAGGCCGCTCGCGAGCGCGGTGCTCGTAAGCAGCATGGCCGCTAGAAGCGTTGCCAAGACCGGTGGGGCGCGTACGTTCAAGAGCACCGTTTTCGTCGTTATTGCGTTGCTGGTGTTGAGCTATTGTTGTACCCGCCCGGACCCGAAAGCAAACGGGTTTTCGCCTGAAATAGGCGCACCATGAGACCGATTTTGCATAATGCGCTCAAGGGCTTCCGACCCGCATGAGCGCTCGATCGGGACGCTGCGATGCCACGCATTCGTGGCCGCGTGCGGCGTACCCCGGGCAAGGTATTTTGGCGTACGCTTAAGTCTCTCGCGTGCGAAACCAAGGAAACCAAAATGCGCGGCACGTTGGCTCTAACCGTTCTGCTCGGGGCAGCGACTCTCGGGATCGATGCGGCGGCTGCGGATCTCGGCGGCGTCCTCGACCGCGTGCGCCGTAAAGCCGACGAGGCGGCCGCGGAGACACGCGAGCTACGCCGCGACGTCGAGACGGCGGCGGATATCGAAGGGCAAACCCAAGCGGAAGTGAATCAGGCGCAGAGAGAGGCAGAGCAAGCCGTGCCGACGGAGCAAGGGATCGAGGGCCGCGCGCGCGGCGAGATCGAAAGCACCGAGGCCGCGAACGCCGTACGCGGGGTCGAGCGCGACGTCGACCGAGCAGTCACGGCCGACGAGCGCACCGAGGCGGCCGCGAGAAGCGAAGTCGGCCGCGTCGAACGAGAAGTCGAGCGGCAAACGGACGTCGAAGGGCGAGCGCGCGCCGCAGTCGCGGAGAGCGACCCCGCGGTCGCCGCGCGCGAAGCGGAGCGCGAGACCGATGCAATAACGAGCGCCGACGAGCGCGCGGAGGCCGAGATCGAGCGCGACCTCGACAGCGTCGAGCGCGCGATCGAGGACCTCAAGGATCCCTTGTAGGAGCGAGCTTCGCTCGCGATTCTTCCTCGCGGCCAAAGATCGCGAGCGAAGCTCGCTCCTACAACGGCGTGCGAATCGCGAGCGGAGCTCGCTCCTACAGGGGGATCACGGCCAAACGACCCTGTTTCCCGTCACGGGATTCGCGTAGTGGAACGGCGGTAAGAACGCGTGTGGGTACATCTCGAACGGGTGCGTCGGCGGCGCGTCGGGCGGATTAGTTGCCGTGATGCCGGGCGGCGGGCGCGGTACAAGGTCTTTCCAGCCGACCGCGTACTGCGCGAAGTAGGTATTGAATACCTGATCTCTCTTGATCTTCCAGATCCCATCCTCTTTGACGAAATCGTTCTCGTAAACGCCGCCCATCCACATCGAGTAGGCGCCGTATTGGCCCATGATGCTGAACGCACGCGAACGCATCTCAGCCGTCCGGCCGTCGTCCGCGACGTCGATGACGGGCTGGTACTGCATATGATTGTGCAAGAGCCCGTGGTGAATCCCGGCTTCGCCGTACAAGTTCAAGTTGCGGCGCACGCTTGCGGAACCCGCGTACACACCGCGCATCGCGATCTCGATCGCGCCGTCGCTCGCGAACAAGCCCGTCAAATCGTCCCATTGATTGTGCGCGAGATAGTAACCGTACACGGAATTGAGCCGTTCGAGCGCGTCGACGTCCTCAAGCCGCGCGATGCGGTGCTCGAGCTCCTCGAGGATCGCTTCCAAGTCGCCGACAGCGACGGCCGGCACCGCGCCCGCGCCGGCTGCGGCGACCGGCCTGCCCGTCACGGGGTTCGCGTAGTGAAACGGCGCGACGGACGCCGCGGGATAGGCCTCATGCGGCACGGTCGACGGCCGGTCGGGGGGCAGATCCTTAAGCGGGCCCGGATTAGGCAACGCCGTCTTGCCCCAGCCGTCCTCGTAAGGCGTATACATGGTGTTGTATTGATGCAGACTCTGGATCTTCCAGACGCCGTCGTCCTTGACGTAGTCGTTCTCGTAAACGCCGACGCCCCAGCGTGCGTACTCGCCGTGGACGGCCTCCTGCGCGAACAAGCGCCAGCGGCCCTTGGCCGTCAGACCGTTCGGCGCTACGTCGATGACGGGCTGCAATTGCATTTGATCGAAGAGCCGGCCGTCTTGAGGAAACTCGGCACCGAGCGTGCGCAGATACTCTAGAACGCGCTCCCTGCCGACATAGACGCCCTGCGCGCCCATCTCGATCGACCCATCGTCGGCGAACAGCGCCGCCGCCTCGGACCACAGACCTTTGTCGACATAGAAGCCGTAAATGCGCTCGAGCTTCTCGATCTCGTTCTCGTCCTCGATCATTTGGACTTGGCGAGCGAGCGCCGCCGCGTCGCGCGCGAGAGCCGCGGACGAAACCTCCGCAGGCGTGCTTGCGGCGGGCGGCGCGGGCGCCGCCACGGCGCCCAATACGGGGTTCGGAAAGTGGAACGGCGGCAAGTAGGTGCCGGGCCAAGTCTCGTATTCGACCGAAGGCGGCTCGTCGGGCGCGAGCTCCGCGGATACCCAGCGGCCGCCGTTGACGTCCTCGTTGACCTCCCATCCGCCTTCGTAAGGCACGACGACGCTTTGATACCAGTGCACCTTGTCGAGCTTCCAGATACCGTCTTCCTTGACGTACTCGTTCTCGTAAGGGCCCTCGCCCCAGATCGCGCTCTCGCCGAGTGTGCCGGCCATGATGATGGCGCGCCAACGGCCCTTCGCCGTCTGCCCGTCGGGCGCGAGCGTGATCACGGGCATGACCTGCATGTGCTCACTGATCTCGCCTGCGGCAAGACCGGCTTCGCCGCCGCCGAGCGCATAGAGATACTCGCGGACGCGCTCCCGGCCGACGTACACGCCGTCGAGACCGATCTCGATGCTGCCGTCGGCGGCGAACAGATTCGCGATCTCGTCCCAAAGGGCTTCGTCGACGTAGTAGCCGTAAGCGCGCTGCAGCCGCTTGATGGCATCGATGTCCTCGAGGCGCGTCTTGCGTCGCTCGAGCGCCGCGAGCCGCGCGTCGAGCGCGGCGAGCTCTCCGGTGGCGGCCGAAGCGCTTGCTGCATCGCCGCGCGCTGCCGTGTCAGGGGTGTTGTCGCAAGCGCCGAGCCCAAGCGACGCGGCCGCGATCACCCAGAACCTGAAGTACCGTTTCGTCACGAGAGCGCCCCCATCGGCCGTGAACGGGCTTAGGCCCGTTTCGGCCGGATTATTGCGAGAAGGCCGCCGTACCGCAATGCGGCCGCGCGTCGCTTGGCGTGCACTTGACGCGGCCGCCAGGCGCGCTAATCATTGCAGCATCTCCAACAACGATAACTTTGACAACTATGAAATCGATGTCTCCACTTCTCGCCGTGCTTGCACTCTTCGCTGCTCTTCCGGCGTTCGCGCAGGAGCCCGTCGTCGGCGTCGACGATCCCGAATCGCTGTTCACCGACGACGATCCGCAGCTGCACGAGAACAAGCAGGCCGCGCTGCACATCATGCGCGAGCTCTTACAGTGCAATCACTGGGACGACGCCGACCAGTGGCTCACAGAGCGCTATCTGCAACACAATCCGAACGTCGGCTCGGGACGCGCAGGCGTCGTCGCTTTCTTCACGCAGACGCGCCAAAGAACGTCGACCTGCGACGAGCTCACGACGCCCGTCGTCGCCGTGCTCGCCGACGGCGATGTCGTAACCGTCGTCTGGCCGATGCGGTGCAGGATGCCGTTCTCGGACGAGACCTATTCGAGCACGTGGTTCGACATGTGGCGCTTCGTCGACGGTAAAGCCGACGAGCATTGGGATCCGGCCATGAGAATACCGACCGGGTGCCAGCCCGGGGTCGAATAACCCTGACGGCCTCCCAATTTGTAATGAGGAATCGCGAGCGAAGCTCGCTCCTACGCGAATGAGGAATCGCGAGCGAAGCTCGCTCCTACGTTCGTCATGGCATCGGCTTGCGGAACACGAACACGGCCTGGTCCGTCGTGCCCCGTACGCCCGGCGTGAACACCATCTGCGTCCGGTCGTCGTCGGGGTTCGCGAGTAGATCGCTCTCCTCGACGAGCTCGAAGCCCGCGGCCGTCACTTCCTCGCGAATCACCTCGACGCCCATGCGGTGAATCGTCGCGGCATCGCGCCAGCCGGAGCCGTCTTCGGCTTTGTGATCGACGATGAAGTACACGCCGCCGGGCTCGAGCGCCTCATAGAGCTTCGCGTTGAGCGCCGCGGTATCGATATTGTTCGGTCGCAGATCGTGGTAGTAGAGCACGTTGAACACGACGTCGACGTTCTCCGGAAATTCGACCTCGTTGTAATCCTGTTGATGGTAGGCCATCGTGGGATGCGCGGCCTCGAAGGCGCGGGAAGCCTCGCCCGCGAACCTCTCCGTGTACGGCAGATCGTGCACGTCGACGCGACCCTCCGGGCCCACGGCCGCGACGAGCATCGTCGTGTAATACTGCCCGACGCCCGCGATCTCGATGATGTGGTCGCCGGGCTCGATGCCCGCGAGCGTTAGCGTCTCGGCCGGCTTGCGATTGAAGTCGCGCGCACGCTGCTCGGCATCGCGCTTCGCCGATTCGACGGCGGCGCGAATGTGCGCCGGTGTGTCCGGCGGGATCACATAAGTATTCTGTGCGGCCGCGTGAACCGCGGCCAGCGCGAGCGCCGGACCGACGATGAATTCGGTAATCTTACGCATCGGAGCTTCCGGGGGAGACTCAAGGTGGGCCATTCATAACGCATATCCTCGCGCAAACCAAGAGGGTATTGCGCCCACGGCACGTTATCCGTAGCGTTGCCGCGCGAGCCGAGCCGGGGCAGGCTATCAGATGAAAGATCTTGATTTACAACCCGTTGGCTGCCGTTTAGCGGCCGCGCCTGCCGGCCGTGCTCAGCATTGCCCAGGGTCTCATCGACGCGGGCCACGATGTCGTGCTCGTCGGCTGCGACAAGAGCGTCCCGGCTTGCACGGCGAACCTCGACCATGCAGGCGCGATCTGCGACTACTGCACGGCGCGGCGCGACAAGGGATATGCGCTCCTTTCCGGACGCTTCACGCTGAAGCGCATCGACGAGTACCTCGACGCCGACACTCGACGCAAGCTCGACGGGACCGAGCGCGTTCCGGACGCCGACGCACTACGCGCTCTGCATTATCGCGGCGCCGATGTCGGCTACGCCGCGTTCTCCTCATACGCATACGTCGCACGCAAGGCCGAGCCCAATCTTCGCAACGCCGCGGTTGCACGCACCATCTCGCGGCTCGTGCACACGGGCAAGCTCGTCTACGAAGCCATGACCAACGCCATTGCCGCCGAGAAACCCGACCGTGTGATTCTCTATCACGGTCGCAGCGACATCGATCGCGCGGCGCTGCGCGCTTGCCAGCATGGCGGCGTCGAGTGTTGGGTATACGAGAACGCACTGAGCTTGAACCAGCTCGTCTACTTCAAGAACGCACTGCCGCAGGATGTCGACAACTTCGCAAGAACAGTCGACGAGCTGTGGGCGCAAGCGCCGGCCGACAAGCACACGATCGCCGAATCGTTCTATACGATGCGTCGCCAAGGACAGAGCGACGTGCAAGCGGCCGGCGCCACCATTGCCACGCAGGATCGCTCCTACATCACGCGGCAAACGCGCGGCACTCTGCCGGACGATTGGGACGGCACGCGCAAGAACATCGTGTTCTACGGCACGTCGAACGACGAGTTCATCGCGATCGGCCCCGACTACGAGGACCGGCTCTATCCGACGCAGGTCGACGCGCTCGCAAGAATCAGCGCGAGCCTGCAAGACGACCCGAGCGTGCATTTGTATTTTCGCATTCACCCGCGGCAAGCGCGCGTGCGCGATGAGCTGAGCGATGGTCTCATGCGGCTCGACCGGGAGCGCAACAACGTGACCGTGATCCCGGCGGATTCCGACGTCTCGAGCTACACATTGCTCGACAACGCCGATCTCGTGCTGACGTTCCGCTCGACGATGTCGATGCAGGCCGTCTATTGGGGCAAGCCGTGCCTGATTCTATCGGCCTCGATCTTCCGGCCGCTCGGGGCCACCTACAATCCGACGACCCACGAGGAAGTCATAGAACTGATCCGCGCGCTGCCGCCGCCCAAGGACAAGACGCCGGCGCTCAAGGTAGGCTACTACTACATGCGCAGCGGCTCGAGTCACGACTATTTCACCGCCGATATCGGCAAAGGCCGCAAGGGCTATACGTTCCGCGGCGATGCGATCATGGTCACGGGGCTCAAGCGCTGGCGGTATGTCATGTCGCGGGAACGGCAGCGCCTCAAGTGGCGCAAGCTGCTGTAGCGGTAGTGGGAAACCCGTTCGACAAAGCGCAGTACTTGCCGATCCCGGAACTTTCGCCTTACACGAAGCACGACCGCTACGAGCGGCCGAAAGAGATCTTCAAGCGGCTCGCGGCGAAGCTTGGCCGCATCACCGAGCCCGGGCGTGTCTACGACTACGCGGACGTTGCGACGGCCAACGGGGAGCTGCTCTATCACCTCCGCAAGCAATTCCCTCATTGGCGCTTCAAAGGCTTCGACATCACTCCGGAATTCATCGCCGCGGGACGTGCATACGCGGGTCTCAAGGGCATCGAGCTCTGCGTCAGCGATCTTTACGACATCCGCGAGCAATTCGACGTCGTGACCTTCATCAACGTCATGACGACGGTCTGGGACGCGGAGGAGCCGCTCGCGCATCTCTTGTCGCTCGTTCGCAAGGGCGGCGTCCTGCTCGTCGACGGCTGCTTCAACGAGTACGACGTCGAGCTGAGAGCAGTCTTCATGGACAACTCGAAGCCCGAATCGGCGGGGCGCTGGCGGCGCGAGTACAGCCAGCACAGCCGGCGGTCGATTGCGCGGTTTCTCGAAGGACGCTGCGAGCGCTTCGAGTTCGAAGACGTGCCGATGGGTGTGGAGATAGCGCGCGACGAGAACGCGCCGCACACCAACGTCTGGACCTTCAAGGACGAGCACGGCCGGATTCACATCACCAACGGCACGCACGTCGTCATGGAAAAAACCTTGCTGACCGTGTACCTCTAGCTCAAGTCAAAAATCGACGCGGACGCCGAGCCATGCCGCACGCGGCGCGCCCGGCGACAGAAAGCGGTTATCGTCGAAGGCGTCGCCGAGCACCTCATCGGCCTCGCCGAACAAGCCGAAAGACTCGTATTCGACATCGAGCAGGTTGTCGAGGTTCAAGAACAGCTTCACGTTGTCGCCGACCGCATAATCGGCGCGCACATTGAGCACGGCGTACCGTCCCACCTTGCCGGCCACGTTGCCCTCGTCGCCGCGCATGTGGAAATCCGCTCCGGCGAGCAACTCGCCGCCGATCGTGACCTTCGGCCCGAGCGCGACGCGTAAGCCGGCCTTCAACAGTTGGC
>Ga0209108_10000669_pt1 | contig 19048 bp, 18 predicted proteins | sample Rifsed10ft1_FD_184003 | JGI IMG/M metagenome (GOLD analysis project Ga0209108, IMG submission 184003) | Soil microbial communities from Rifle, Colorado, USA - sediment 10ft 1 (version 2) | ecosystem: Environmental > Terrestrial > Deep subsurface > Rock core/Sediment | place: Rifle, Colorado...
CCCGTCTCCTGAGGGGGCCGCGCTCGGGCGCGAGGAGCGCGCAGGGCTGCTGCAGGCGGTCGAGCGGCTGTCGGACCGAGACCGCGCGGTCGTGACGTGCCGCTACTTCCTGGAGCTGTCCGAAGAGGAGACGGCCACCGTGCTCGGGGTCCGGCGCGGAACGGTGAAGTCGCGGACGGCGCGTGCGCTCGAGCGACTGCGGGCGGAGGTGGAGGCGTGACCGACCTCGAGCGCACGCTCACGCTGCTCGGCCGCGACCTCGACGTGCCGGAGGCTCCGGACGCCGTCGCGAGCGTCCTTGCGCGGATCGAGCCGCGGCGAGACGTGCGCGTCCACGTGCCTCGGCGCCGCCTGGCGATCGCAGTCGCGCTCGTCGTGCTCGCGGCTCTCGCGGCGACGCTCGCCGTTCCCGCCGCCCGCTCGGCGCTGCTACGCGTCCTTCACCTCGGTGGCGAGCGGATCGAGCTCGTCGACGAGCTGCCGGAGATCACCCTCCAGCACGATCTCGAGTTCGTGCTGGGCGAGCATGTGACGCTCGACGAGGCGAGGCGGCGGAGCGGATTCGAGCTCTCCGGGCTGGATGAGCCGCCCGATCGCGTCTACCTGGGCGACCGCGGGACGGTCTGGTTCCTGTACGGCACTCCAGAGCGCGTTCGCCTGCTGATCGCGCAAACGCCGCGCCTGAAGGTCGAGGAGGGCCTCATCCTGAAGAAGCTCGCCGGCCCGGGGACCGCCGTGGAAGCGGTCGCGGTCGACGCGGTGCGCGGCTTCTTCCTGAGTGGGGCGCCGCACCTCGTGCTCCTGCTCGACGCGCAGGGCGAGGTGGTCGAGGAGACGGCGCGGCTCGCCCGCGACGTGCTCGTCTGGGAGCGGGACGGCGTGGCGTTCAGGATCGAGGGTGAGCTCACGAAGGACGAAGCCCTGGGCTTTGCCGAGTCGCTTCGCTGAGCCCGCGTGACGGGGCGCGTCCGCCCAGGCGGCTAGCCTCCGCCGCATGGCAGCCCCGCTCTCCCCGTCGCCGGCCTCTCCGCTGGCCGCGTCGGCCGTGCGGGAGCTCGAGCTCGACCTGGACGCCTTCGAAGGCCCGTTCGACCTTCTGCTCACCCTCCTGCTGAAGGAGGCAATCGAGCCGCGAGAGGTCGACGTCGCCGCGATCGTCGTCTCCTTCCTCGAGCGGATCGCCGACCGGGGCGAGCTCGATCTGGAGGCGTGCGGGGAGTTCCTCGTGCTCATCTCGGCGCTCCTCGAGCTGAAGGCCCGCGCACTCTTCCCGGAGGAGGCCGCCGAGCTCGAGGCGCTCGAGCCGGAGGAGGCCGCCGAGGAGCTCGCGCGCCGTCTCGCCGAATACCGCCGCATGAAGGAAGCGGCCGCCTGGCTCACGGAGCGGCTCGTGGCGGAGGGAGACCGCTGGTTTCGGCTTGGCCCCGCACCGCTCGCGCCCAGGCTCGAGCGCCGGCTGGCCCGTCAGGAGCCGTCGTCGCTCGCGGACGCGCTGCGAGGGTTGGCGGTGCCGCCGCCGAACGTCTCCCTGAACCACATGGCGCTTCGCTTCCCGCCCGTCTCGCAGTTCCTCGAGCGCTTCCGAGCGCTGCTCACCCGGCGGCGCCTGTTCGACTTCGACTCGGAGGTGACCGGCCTCTCGCGCGTCGAGCAGGCGGTCGCGTTCCTTGCGCTGCTCGAGCTCAGGAAGGCCGGCGAGATCGTCTTGAGCCAGGCGGCACCGTTCGCCCCTATCCGTGTCACTCGGTCCGACGAAGAAAGGATCCCCGCGTGGACAGCCCGCTCCGCCTGATCGCCTCCAGCCCCGTCGACCGCCTGGCCCACACGGTCGAGGCGCTCCTGGTCGTCGCGTCGGCCCCGCTCTCGGTGGCGGAGCTCGCGGAAGCGACGGACGACGATCCGGAGCGCGTCGAGACCGCCCTTGGACTTCTCGGCGAGCGGTACCGGGAAGGGAGGAGCGGGATCGTGCTCGAGCACGTTGCCGGCGGCTATGCCTTCCGGGCTTCCCGCGACGCGGCGGACGCGTGCGCGCGCCTCTTCGACCGCCCCGTGGAGCGCGGCCTCACGCAGGCTGCGCTCGAGACACTTGCGATCGTCGCGTACCTCGGGCCGTGCTCGCGGCCGGAGATCGCCAGGATCCGCGGCGTCGCCGCAGACTCGGCCGTCGCGAGCCTCGCCGAGCGCGGGCTCATCGCCGAGGCGGGGCGGGAGAGCGGTCCCGGAGGCGCGGTCCGCTACCGCACGACGCCGCTCTTCGAGCGCGTGTTCGCGCTCGAGAGCCTGGCCGCGCTCCCACGCCTCGACGATGTCGGCGAGACGACGGACAAGCTCCGCTCGCGGCTGATCGAGGTCGCCGCCGCGCGCGCGTCCTAGCTCGTCGGTGTGGCCTTGTGGCTCAGAGCCACAAGGTCAGATTTGCCAGGCGCCCTGACGAAGGAGCGGCACGACCTCGCCGTTCCGGGTGATCCCGTCGACGGCGAGCTCGGGGCTGCCGATCATGAAGTCGATGTGCACGCGGCTCCGGTTGATGCGAGCCTTGTCCGCATCGTCTTCGACCGGTGGCTCGTAGCCGTTGCCGAGCGCGATGTGGCTCGCGGCGTTCTCGTCGATGAGCGTGTCGAGGAAGACGGTGTCCAGAGGGCCGATGCGTCCCTCCCCGTCGACGAGCGCGAGCTCGCCGAGGCGGCAGGCGCCGTCGTCTTTCGCGGCTGCGGTGCGCAGGGTGTCCGCGCCGCGCTCTGCGTCGATCTTCACCGCGCGCCCTCCCTCGAACTCGACGCGGATGCCTTCGATGATCGCCCCGTAGAGCTGAAGCGGCATCGTCGCGCTGACGTAGCCGTCGACGCGCGCGGGATCGGGCGTCGTGAACGTCTCCTCCGTCGGGATGTTCGGGTAGTGGCGCACGCCGTCGACCGTCGTGAAGTCGCCTGCGTACCAGGAGGAGGACGGGAGCAGACCGATCGTGAGGTCGGTCCCGCGCCCGTGCAGCCTGATCGCGTCGAAGCGGCGCTCCGTGAGACGGGCAGCGTTCGCCTTGAGCGTCACGACGCGCTCGGTCCAGGCCGCCTCGGGATCGTCGGCGTCGAGCCGGCAGATGTGCGAGACGGAGTCCCAGAGCTGCCCGTACGCCTCGTCGGGGTCGAGGTCCGGGTACACCGCCTGCGCCCACGCCGGGGTCGGCGCCGGCACGATGCACCAGTTCGTCGTGCGCTTGTTCACGACCTCGCCGGTCCCGGGGAGGTACGGGAGCAGATCCTGGCCCGCCCGCGAGGGATCGAGGCCCTCGAGCGCGAGTGGCGCATGTGGTCCGGAGAGCGTGATGCGGGCCGCATGCTCATCGGAGAGGTAGCGCAGGCGTTCGAGCATCCACGGCGGGATGAAGTCGAGGGTCCCATCCGGCGCGTGCGCGATTCGCTCCCTCTTGATCCACTGGTCGAAGTAGAGGACGTCGACGTACCGCGCGCCGCGGAGGTACGCCTCGTGCGCGACCTTGCGGGTCAGTCGCTCCTTCCCGATGAAGCTCGTGACGGCGACGAGCTGTCCTTGCTGGACGTTTGCGCCGAAGACGGCGAGCCCGGCGAGCCCGTCCAGCCTCTCTTCCGTGTCGGGCACGGGGCAACCCTAGATGATGAGGCCGCGATCTCACGCTCCGGAGACGGCGATCTCGCGGCCTCAGCCATCAGCGCCGTGAGAATGCGCCTGTGCGGCTGAACGCGTACCTCTCCCGGGCGGGTGTCGCGTCACGGCGCCGCGCCGACGAGCTGATCGCGGCAGGACGGGTGATGGTCAACGGTGAGACGGGGCAGCTCGCGACCCGCGTCGGCGCGCGGGACGTCGTCAAGGTGGACGGCCGCCGAGTCGAGCTGCAGTCGCTCGCGTACGTGCTCCTGCACAAGCCAGCCGGCTGCGTGACGACGGTGAGGGATCCACATGGCCGCGCGACGGTCGTCGACCTCGTCGACCACCCCGTGCACGTAGTCCCGGTCGGCCGGCTCGACGCGGACACGACGGGTGCCCTCCTGCTCACGAACGACGGGCCCCTCGCGCACCGGCTGGCCCACCCGCGGTACGGGGTCGAGAAGGTGTACGTGGCCGAGGTGGTGGGGAGTCCCGGCGCGGATGCGCTTGCGGCTCTTCGAGAGGGCGTAGAGCTCGAGGACGGGCGGACGGCGCCGGCCCGCGCCCGGGTGCTCCGCCGCGGGCGCGAGGCGACGATCCTCGAGCTCACGCTCCACGAGGGCCGGAAGCATCAGGTGAAGCGGATGTGCGAGGCGGTCGGCCATCCTGTCCGCCGGCTCCAGCGGAGCCGCTACGCCGGGCTCGAGCTGGGCAACCTCGCGCCGGGCGAGTGGCGCGAGCTCACGCGGAACGAGGTCTCGCGGCTACGTCGCGAGACCGGTTCCTGACCAATCGCGACTTTGTGGCTCAGAGCCACAAGGCGTCTGCACCTAGGGGTATTCGCTTCAGCGAATACCCCTGACGAAGCCCATGCGCTCGAACATGAGCTCGAGCGTCGGCGCCGATGCCTCGCTTGCCTTGGCGGCGCCCGCGGCGAGCAGGCGTGTCAGCTCTCCCTCGTCGGCGCGCAGCTCGTGATACCGCTCCTGGATCGGGCCGAACAGCGCGACGACGGCCTCGCCGACGTCCTCCTTGAACTGCCCGTAGCCGGCTCCGTCGTATCGCGCCTCGATCGCGTCCAGCGGGTCGCCGGTTGCGACGGACATGATCTCGATGAGGTTCGAGATCCCGGGCTTCGCACTCGGATCGTGGCGCACTTCGCGTCCGGAGTCCGTCACGGCGGTCTTGAACTTCCTGCGGATCGTCTCGGGCTCGTCGACCATCCGGACGACGCCCTGCGGATTCCCGGCTGACGTGGACATGAGGCGCTCGGGCTCCTGGAGGTTCTTGATGCGCGACCCCTCCTCCGGATACACACCCTCCGGCACGGTCAGCGTCTCGCCGTACCGGCTGTTGAACCTCTCGGCGACGTCACGCGTCAGCTCGAGGTGCTGACGCTGGTCGTCGCCGATGGGGACGATGTTCGTCTGGTACAGGAGGATGTCCCCGGCCATCAGCACGGGATAGGTGAAGAGCCCCGCCGACACGAACTCCTGCTCCGCGGACTTGTCCTTGAACTGCGTCATCCGGCGGAGCTCGCCGAAGCTCGTCACGGCCGAGAGCAGCCAGTTCGCCTCTGCGTGAGCCGGCACGTGACTCTGCGCGAAGACGACCGATCGGTCGGGGTCGATCCCCGTCGCGAAGAGCATCGCCGCGCCTGCGTGCGTCGCCTCGTGCAGGCCTTCCGGCTCGTACGCGGTGGTGATGGAGTGCAGGTCGACGATGCAGAAGAACGCCTCGCCCTGCTCCTGGGTCGCCCGGTACTGGCGGTAGCCGCCGCTGTAGTTGCCGAGCGTCTTGTCGCCCGATGCTCTGATGCCGGAGAAGATCCGCATCCCGAGATTCTCCCTGAACCCGCGGGACGGCTGCGAGTCACATCTAGACTCGGCCAATGCGCGTCGAGCCTGTGCCCGCCCTCAGGGGGCACGTGGCCGTGCCGGGCGACAAGTCGATCTCCCACCGAGCCGTGCTCGTCGGCGCGATCTGCGAGGGAGAGGTCCGCATCTCTCGGTTCGGCCGCTCCGCCGATACCGAGTCGACGATCGAGGCCGTTCGTGCGCTGGGCGTGAGAGTCGAAGAGGAAGACGTCGACTCGCTCACCGTGCACGGCGTCGGGCTTCGGGGCCTGCGCGCACCCACGGCTCCGCTCGACTGCGGCAACTCCGGCACGCTGATGCGTCTGGTCGCAGGGATCCTCGCGGGCCAGCCAGGCCGCTTCGAGCTCGTCGGCGACGACTCGCTCTCGTCGCGGCCGATGGAGCGGATCGCCGAGCCGCTCCGGCTGATGGGGGCAACGGTCGAGACGACGGACGGACATGCACCCCTCACGATCGAGGGCGGGCCGCTCGCGCCGATCAGGTACGAGCTTCCGGTGGCCTCGGCTCAGGTGAAGTCCGCGGTGCTCCTCGCGGGGCTCTATGCCGAGGCCGGAGAGACGACTGGAGAGACGACGGTCGTCGAGCCCCTGCCGACGCGTGACCACACCGAGCGGCTCCTCGAGCGAGCGGGCGCACACGTTCGGCGAGGCCCGCGCAGCGTCTCGATCCGGGCGCCGGAGCGGCTCATGCTCGACGAGATCGAGGTCCCCGGCGACTTCTCCTCCGCGGCTCCGCTCCTCGTGGCCGCGGCGATCGTCCCGGGCTCGGAGGTGACCGTGCACGGGATCGGTCTGAACCCCGGTCGGACGCGGTTGCTCGACGTGCTCGAGCGAATGGGTGCACGTGTCGCCGTCTACAACCGTCGATCGGTGGGCGGAGAGCCCGTGGGCGACGTGGAGGTGCGCGCCTCGGAGCTCGTCGGCACTCGCATCGGGCCCGAGGAGGTGCCTGCGATGGTCGACGAGCTGCCCCTCTTCGCGCTCGCCGCCGGGCACGCGCGCGGCGAGAGCGTCGTGCGCGGGGCGTCCGAGCTGCGCGTGAAGGAAACGGACCGGATTCAGGCAGTCGTCGAGGAGCTACGCAGGCTCGGCGCCCACATCCGCGCGACCCCGGACGGGTTCCGCATCCGCGGTGTGCCGGCCCGCCTCCGTGGAGGAATCGTGGACGCGCGTGGAGACCACCGGCTCGCGATGCTCGGCGGGGTCGCGGGCGTCTCCTCGCGCGAGGGCGTCGAGATCCGCGGCGCCGAGGCGGTCGAGGTGAGCTTCCCCGGGTTCTTCGACGTTCTGCAGCAGCTGACCGACTCCCTCGGTGGATAGAAATCGCGGCATGATCGTGGCGATCGACGGGCCCGCGGGCTCCGGCAAGAGCACGGTCGCCGTCACCCTCGCGCGCCGCCTCGGGTTCCGCTACCTCGATACCGGCGCGATGTACCGCGCGCTCACCTGGGTTGCGCTCCGTGAGGGTGTCTCCCTCGAGGATGCTCAGGCGCTCGAGGCGCTCGCGCGTGCGCATCCCGTCTCGTTCGACGCCGACGGGAAGGTCGAGATCGCGGAGACCGACGTGACGGAGGCGATTCGGGAGGCGGATATCGACCGGCTCGTACCCGTCGTCGCGCGCCATCCCGGGGTTCGGGCCGTCATGCGGAAGCGGCAGCGGGCGCTCGCCGTGCAGGGCGACGCGGTCATCGAGGGCCGAGACATCGGAACGGTCGTCGTCCCGGACGCCCAGGTGAAGGTGTTCCTCGTCGCGGACGAGGCCATTCGGGCGCGCCGCCGCACCGCGGAGCGGCCCGGCATCGAGGCGGACGAGCTCGCCGCGGACCTGCGCAGGCGAGACGAGCACGACGCGGTCAACACGCAGCCGGCGGCGGACGCCGTCCCCCTGGACACGACGGAGCTCACCGTCGAGGAGGTCGTCGAGCGGATCGAGCGTCTCGTCGCGGAGCGCCGCACATGAACAAGACCGACGCCGTCTGGGCCGTTGGCAAGCGGACGATCGGGACTGCGGTCAAGCTCGTCGCCCCGCTGCGGGTGTACGGCACCGAGCGGGTGCCTCTCGAGGGCGGCCTGGTCGTCGCCGCGAACCACTTCAGCTGGATCGACCCTCCCGCCCTCGGCGCCGTGAGCCCGCGCACGCTCTACTACATGGCGAAGGTCGAGGCGCACCGCGTTCCGGGGCTGGGGCAGCTCGTGCGCTCCTTCGGGGCCTTTCCCGTCCGCCGCGGAGAGTCGGACCGGGAGGCGGTGCGGACGATGCGCGAGATCGTCCGCGACGGGCACGCGCTCGGGCTGTTCGTCGAGGGGACGCGGCAGCGGAGCGGCGTCCCAGGTCCGGTGCAGGCCGGCGCGGCGATGGTGGCGATCACAGAGGGCGTCCCGGTGATCCCTGTGGCGATCCACGGCAGCCAGCACTGGCGGCTCGGGAACTTCAAGCCGGTCTCCATCGCCTGGGGCGTGCCGCTCACGTTCGAGGGCCTTCCGCGCGGCGGCCGCGGCTACAAGGAAGCGTCGGCCGAGATCGAGCGGGAGCTCCGCGAGCTCTGGCAGTGGCTCGTCGAAGTGCACGAGCTCGGCCGGCCACGCGACGCGACGCCGCCGGTGTAGTGGTCGCCCCGGGAGACCACTAAACGATGGCGGACGAGACGGGAGACGAGATCGTGGGGACCGTCGCGATCGTCGGCTTCCCGAACGTGGGCAAGTCGACCCTTCTCAACCGCCTGTCCCAGACGCGCACGGCCGTCGTCCACGAGACCCCAGGGGTGACCCGCGACCGCAAGGAGCTGATCGCCGACTGGTCGGGGAAGCGCTTTCGGCTGATCGACACGGGCGGCGTCGACCGGACCGACACGGGGCCGTTCGGCCCGCAGATCGCCGCGCAGGCGAGGCAGGCGATCGACGAGGCGGATCTCGTGCTCCTCGTCGTGGACGCGAGGGCGGGTGTGCTGCCGGGGGACGAGGAGCTGGCAGAGATCGTCCGGTTGTCGCACACGCCCGTGCTCGTCCTCGCGAACAAGATCGACGACCCTCGTCGTGACCCGGACGCGCTCGAGTTCCACCGGCTCGGCCTCGGAGATCCGCTGCCCATCTCCGCCGTCCACGGGCACGGCATCGGAGACCTGCTCGACGAGGTCGTCCAGAGGCTCCCGGGCCGCAGCGAGCGGCCCGTCGGCGTAGAGGCGATCAAGGTCGCGATCCTGGGGAGGCCGAACGTCGGCAAGTCGTCGCTTCTGAACGCGCTGCTCGGGCAGGAGCGGGTGATCGTGTCCGAGGTCCCGGGGACGACCCGGGACTCGATCGACACCGTGCTGCAGCGTGGCGACACGACGTTCGTGCTCGTCGACACGGCGGGGCTCAGGCGGAAGCGCAGGCAGCGGCAGGGGATCGAGTACTACTCCGAGCTCCGCGCGCTCGAGACTGCCCGTCGCGCAGACGTCGCGCTCGTGCTCGTCGACTCGAGCGAGGGTGTCGTGGACCAGGACCTCGCGGTGGCCGACATCGCCCGCAAAGCGGGCTGCTCCACCGTTGCCGTGCTCTCGAAGTGGGACGTCTCGGCGGTTCGGATCGAGGACGTGAAGCCTCAGCTCGAGGTGAAGCTCCGCCAGCGCCCTCCGGTGATCGCGGTCTCGGCGACGACGGGCCGTGGTCTCGAGCGCCTGCTCGACACCGTCGAGAGCCTCTTCTCGAAGCACGCGGGGCGCGTACCGACCGCGATGTTCAACCGTGTCCTCGGAGAGCTCCGCGAAGCGCGCCAGCCGCCGGGCCGCAGGGGCCGACGGCTCAACGTCCTCTACGGAACACAGGTGAGCACCCGCCCGCCGCGTTTCCGGATCTTCGTGAACGACCGCGGTCTCGTTACGCGCGACTACGCCTACTGGGTCGAGAACGAGCTCCGCCGGCGCTTTAGGCTCGAGGGCGTGCCCGTCTCCATCGACTTCGTGACCTCGGAATGATCCGGCTCTGCGCCGCCGGCGACGGTGCGGGTGCGCCTTGTGGCTCTGAGCCACAAGGTCCTTTCGCAGCGTTCTCGGCCGGTTCGCGTCGAGCTCTGGGAGCCGCAACGTGAGGACAGTCGTCGTCGGAGCGGGATCCTGGGGCTCTGCCTTCGCGGCAGTGCTGCGCGACAAGGGACACGAGGTCACGCTCGCCGCGCGCGACCCCGAGCAGGCCGCGGCGATCCGCGAGACGGGGCGAAACCCCCGCTACGTGCCGCACGCGGACCTGCGCGGCATCACGGCCGCGGCGATCGACGAGGCGCAGATCGCGGACGCCGACCTCGTCGTCCTCGCGGTCCCGAGCGCCGTCTTCGGAGAGGTCGTCGGCGCCTTGCCGGGAGACGCTCCGCTGCTGAGCCTCACCAAAGGTCTCGATCCCGCGACGGGCGCGCGGCTCTCGACGCTCGTCACGGGGCGCCCGGTGGCGGTGCTCTCGGGCCCGAACATCGCGGACGAGATCGTCCGCGGTCTTCCGGCCGCCGCCGTCGTGGCGAGCGACGACCTCGAGCTCGCGGTCCGGCTCCAGGTGGCAACGAACTCGACGATCTTCCGGGTGTACGTGAACGAGGACATCGCGGGCGTCGAGCTCTGCGCGGCGGCGAAGAACGTCATCGCCCTCGCGGCGGGAGGTGCGGACGGGCTCGGGCTTGGCGACAACGCGAAGGCTGCGCTCGTGTCGCGCGGGCTCGCGGAGATGCGCCGCCTCGCCGAGGCGGCAGGCGCCCGCCCGGACACGTTCGCCGGGCTCGCGGGCATGGGCGACCTGATCGTCACGTGCTGGGCGCCGACCGGCCGGAACCGCCGGGCCGGCGAGCTGATCGCGCAGGGTGCGACTCCCGAGGAGGCGATCGCGCGGATCGGCATGGTGGTCGAAGGGCTGACCACGGCACCTGTCCTGCGCGACCTGTCCCGCCGCCTCCAGATCGAGCTCCCGATCACGGAGGGCGTGTGCGCGGTGCTCGGCGGGGTGGGGCTGACCGACCTCGTGCAGCAACTCATGCGCCGCGTGCCCACGACCGAGTGAGGGGAACGGGCGGCGCAGCCGCCCCATCCGCCAGGGGTCAGACCCCACGGGTCTGACCCCACGGGTCTGACCCCGCAAGCCGCTAGCCTTGGGCCTCATGCCCGTCCGCTCGTTCTCGTTCACGTCGGAGTCGGTGACCGAAGGACATCCCGACAAGGTCGCCGACCAGATCTCCGACTCGGTCCTCGACGCGATCCTCGCAGACGACACGAACGGGAGGGTTGCGTGCGAGACGCTCGTCACGACCGGCCTCGTGGTGGTCGCGGGGGAGATCACGACGGAGACGTACGTTGACATCCGCGCCGTCGTCCGCGACCGGATCGCCGAGATCGGCTATACGCGGGCCAAGTACGGCTTCGACTTCGAGACGTGCGGGGTCGTCGTCGCCATCGACGAGCAGTCGGCGGACATCGCGCGCGGCGTCGACGAGTCGTACGAGGCGCAGCACGGGGACACCGATCCCCTCGACCTCCTCGGCGCCGGGGACCAGGGGATGATGTTCGGGTACGCGACGCACGAGACGACCGAGCTCATGCCGCTCCCGATCACGCTCGCGCACAAGCTCGCAAAGCGGCTCGCCGAGGTGCGGAAGGCGAACGTGCTGCCCTATCTGCGGCCGGACGGCAAGACGCAGGTGACGGTCCGGTACGAGGTCGACGAGCACGGGATCCAGCGCGCGACCGAGATCGAGCGCGTGCTCCTCTCGACACAGCATCGCGACGGCCTCGATGTGGAGACGATGCTGAAGCCCGATCTGCTCGAGCACGTCGTCGAGCCGATCCTGCACTCGGACTACCGCTCGCTCTTCGATCCCGCACGCCTGAACGCCAAGGACTTCCTGTACGTGAACCCGACGGGCAAGTTCGTGATCGGAGGCCCGATGGGGGACACGGGCATGACGGGCCGGAAGATCGTCGTCGACACCTACGGCGGCGCCGCGCCGCACGGAGGCGGGGCGTTCTCGGGCAAGGACCCGACGAAGGTCGACCGCTCCGCCGCGTACGCCGCGCGCTACGTCGCGAAGAACGTGGTCGCCGCCGGCCTCGCCGATCGCTGCCAGCTCCAGGTGGCGTACGCGATCGGGGTCGCCCATCCGATGAGCGTCAACATCGAGTGCTTCGGCACGGAAGCCGTGCCCCTCACGACCATCGAACGGCTCGTGTCCGAGCACTTCGACCTCCGGCCCGGCGCGATCATCCGCGACCTCGACCTGCAGCGGCCGATCTACGCGAAGACGGCCGCGTACGGCCACTTCGGGCGCGACGACCGCGACTTCACGTGGGAGCGCACCGACAAGGCGGACGCCCTCCGGGCCGCCGCCGGGCTCGCCGAGCCCGCTTCCGTCTAGACCACGCCGGCGCTTCGAGCTTCATGGTCGGCATGCGGCTCGGGTGGCCACCCGAGCCGGCTCGCTCGGTCGAGAGGCTCGACGCCGAGCAAGACCATGCACTCTCCCCGAGAGAGGTTCAAACGCGCCGAAGGCCCGCTCGGCGTTGTGCCGGACGGGCCCCGGCCAAGATGCCGCAGGCCCCGCTCGGCGTTGTGCCGGACGGGCCCCGGCCAAGATGCCGCAGGCCACGCTCGGCTTCTGCCGAGCGGGGCCTGCGGGCTGGAGGGCACCTGGAGGAGGAGGAGATGCGCCCTTCCATCCAAGCGCGGGTTTGTAAAGGCCCCCTTAGAGCTACCTAAGAACTCGTTAAGACGATCGCGGTCTCCCAGGGGGCGAGACGCAGCCCGCCGTGCTCGCCCGCCTCGTCGGAGAGGTTGGCGATGCACGTCGTCCTCCCGCGCGTGAACGCCCACACGCCCTCTCTGCTCTCGAGGCTCCGATACGGCTCCCGTACGAACGCGCGCCGGCGCTCGACCAGGTCTCGGACGAACGTGAGCGTCGAGCTCGGATCCGCGCGCTGCTCCGAGACGTTCCGGCTCGTGTCCAGGAGCGGCAGCCACGGCGTCTGCCATTCCTCGCCGGATCGCGTCCACGGCAGCGGTGTCCGGCAGGGGTCACGCGGGGGCCGGGCGAGATCGCGTACTCGGTCCGGCGGCACCACTCCGTCGGCGAGGGCGATCTCGTCCCCCTGGTAGAGGAACGGCGTCCCACGCAGCGTCAGGAGCAGGAAGAGCGCCGCGCGCATCCGACGCTCGTCTCCTCCGGCCCAGCGGGACGCAGCTCGGCTGTGGTCGTGGTTCGACATGGCGTAGACGGGCCACGCTCCAACGGGCAGCTTCGCCTCCACCTCCTCGACGATCGACCGCAGCGCCTCGGCTGCGAACGGCGCGTTGAGGAAGTCGAAGTTGAACGCCAGGTCGAGCTCGTCGACGCCACGCCCGTAGAAGGCCGCCAAGCGGTCGATCCCGTGGACGTATGTCTCGCCGACGAGGATCCGCGGCGGCCGGTACTCCCTCGCGACCTGCTTCCACCTCCGGTAGATCTCGTGCACCTCGGGCTGGTTCATGGAGCGGTCGTACCACTCTCCAGACCGTCGCACCCACTCGGGGTCGCCGTCGCGGTAGGGCGTGTTGTCGCGGAGCTCGCGATCCTTCACGAGCGCGTGCGCGACGTCGATCCGGAAGCCCGCGACACCGCGCTCGAACCAGAACCCCATGATGCGCTCGAACTCTGCGTGGACCTCAGCGTTTCTCCAGTCCAGGTCGGGCTGCTCGGGCGCGAACAGGTGGAGATAGTGCGCGCGGCGGCTCGAGTCGTATCGCCAGGCCGACTCGCCGGTGAAGAAGGAACGCCAGGTGTTGGGGACGCGGTCCGACCACACGTAGTAGTCAGGACGGGTGCGGAACCACGGATGCCGGTCGGACGTGTGATTGGGGACGAGGTCGAGCAGGACCCGGATCCCGCGGCGCCCGGCCGCGGCGATCAGCTCGTCGAGGTCGGCGAGCGTGCCGAGGTCCGGATGCACGCCGTAGTAGTCGCTGACGTCGTAACCCCAGTCCACGTCGGGGCTCGGGAACGTCGGGTTCAGCCAGATCCCGGAGACGCCGACCCAGGCGAGGTAGTCGAGCTTCCCGATGACGCCGCGGAGATCGCCGGTTCCGTCACCGTCGGCGTCGAAGAAGGAGCGCGGATAGATCTGGTAGAGGACGCCGTCTCGCCACCACGCCATGCGGCAAGAACCTATCCGGTCAGACGCGGAGGGCCCGCTCGAGGCGGGCCCTCCGCTGCTCCGGTCGCTCGTCCGCTACTTGGTCGGGAAGGTCTTCGAGACGAGCTTGTCGACGAGTTGCTCGAGGCGCTCGAGCGCCTCGTCTGCCTTTGCCTGCGTGATTCGGCCGGACTCGACCGCCTTGGCGAGCCGCTCCTTCGCGGGCGCCAGCATCGCCGCCTCGAGGGCGTCGACGCTCTTCCCCTGCTTCTCGGCGAGTGCCGCGAGCGAGGTGCCCGGGAGCTGTTCCCGGAGCTCGGTCTTCGTGAGGCCCAGGAAGTCGGCAGCCGCAGCGAGCATGCCGCGCACGCCGTGGCGCACGACGTGGCGCCTGCCCGGGCAGAGGCTCCCGCCGGCGATCCGCTGGCGAAGTGCCGCGGCCCGCTCGGACGTGATACGGCCGGCCGTCTCTGCCGCGTCGACCCGCGCCAGCAGCCGGGCTTTGATCTGAGCCTCGAGCTCGGCGACGCTGATCCCCTGGCGCTCGGCGATCTTCGCCAGACGATCCTGGCAGCGCGCGCTCCGGTCTCCGCCGCCAGCCTGGCCTGCGAGAGCAGCTCCGCCTCCGAAGAGCACGGCTGCGGCGCCCGCGACCGCGGCGACGGCGTAGCGATTGATCCTCATGTGTCCCAGTCTCCTTCCAGTTATCCCAGTTGCCTGCGCGGACATGCTGGCAGCCGTTCATGAGCGCGCGTTGAGCGATTCGTAAAGGCTTGCGCGTGGTGGGCGAGGCGGCTACGCGGCGCGGACGTAGATGCCCTGCGCAGCTTTCTCGGCGATCGCGCGCACGTTGCCGTCGACGGCGATCTCGAGTTGTCCGGCGGCCGGTTGGGCCGCGCGCACCTCGACGGCGGTTCCGGGGACGAGCCCTTCCTCGTAGAACCAGTGCAGGAGGTCGCCGTCGTGCTCCGCGAGCCTCATGATCTCGCCCCTCGTGCCGGGCTCGAGCTCGGCGAGGGCCGCGAGGTCGGCGTTCTCTCTCTGCTCGAAGTCCGGATCGACGGGCCAGCCGTGCGGGCACCGGTCGGGGTGCCCGAGACGGTCGTTGATGCGCTCGATCATCTCCTCCGTGAAGGTGTCGCCGAGCTCGTCCGCGTGAACGTGCGACTCCGCCGCGGTGTAGCCCATGAAATCGGTCAGGAACCGCTCGATGATGCGGTGCTTGCGGACGACCCGCTTCGCTCGCTCCGTCCCCTCGGCGGTGAGGATCGCCTCCTTCTGCTCCCCGCGCTCGACGAGGCCGTCCGCCTCGAGCCGCTTCAGCATCTCGCCGGCCGACGCCCGTGAGACGCCGAGCATCTCCGCCACGCGTGCGGCAATCGCCGTAGTGCCGGTCGACGGCCGGTACTCGCCGATCGGGAATGCGAGGAAGTAGATCGTCTCCAGGTACTCGTCGACGCTGTGTCCGGCCATCGCCGCCATCCTAGACACACGCCTCTCGGTACTCCGGGAAGCAGTTGCCAGGACGCTGCGACAAGGCCGCGAAGCGGCCGTCTTCAGGGGTGTTCGCGCGACCGGAATCCGCGCGAGCGGATTCCGGTCGCGCGCAAGGGATCAGTCGGCGGCTCCGAGCTCCCAGGCGTTCCTCCACGAGAGCAGGTAGACGAGGGGCGTCGCGATCAGGACGAGCAGAAGCGCGGACGGCGCGACCTCGGAATAGGCCCCGACGGCCGTTCCCTTCCAGATCTCGGTCGCGAGGGTCTCGAAGCCGATCGGCCGCAGGAGCAGCGTCGCGGGCAGCTCTTTGACGGTGCTCAGGAAGACGAGCGCGGCGCCCGCGAGCAGCCCCGAGCGTGCGAGCGGAAGCGTGACCGTCGCCGTAGCCGAGAGCGGGCCGCGCCCGAGCGAGCGTGCGGCCTCGTCGAGCCGCGGGCTGACCGCGTCGAGCGAGGCGCGGGTGGAGGCGAGCGAGTAGGGCATGAAGCGGATCACGTACGCGAGGAGCAGCAGCGCCAGGCTCTGGTACAGAAACCCGACGGCGCGCGCGCCGAAGAAGACGAGCGCGAGTGCGACGGCGATCCCGGGCAGCGCGCTCGGGAAGAGCGTCAGGCGCTCGAGCCCCCTGGACAGGCGCGACGGGTAGCGCCAGGCGAGCACGGCCACCGGAAGCACGACGAGACACGCGACGACAGCCGCGGCGCCGGCCGCGGCCGCCGAGTTGAAGGCGGCGTCCCAGGCGACGCCGGCGCGGCCGCGGATCGGGTCGGCCCGCACCGACCACCACACGAGCACGGTGACCGGGAGCACGAGGAACAGGCCGAGCACGGCTGCGCAGAACGCGAGCGCCGGCCAGCGCCACCGCCCGAGGCGCACGATCTGCGCCGATCGACCTGCACCCGGCGTGCTGCGGTAGATCGCGCCGCGCAGCCGCCACCTCGCGGCGAGGAGGACGACGACGAGCGCGAGGCCGACGAGGACCAGCGCGAGGATCGCGGCCGCGTCGAGCGCGAGCAGCGACTCGTAGCGGACGTAGATGCCCGTCGTCAGGGTCGAGTAGCCCATGAGCGAGACGGCTCCGAAGTCCGACAGCACGTACAGGGCGACGAGCAGCGCGGCCGCGGCGATCGACGGGCGGAGGGAGGGGAGCGTTACGCGCAGGAGCACCGCCGCCCGCCCGGCGCCGAGGCCGCGCGCCGCCTCTTCCGTCGACGGGTCGGCGCTCCGGAGCCCGGCGGCCGTGAGGAGGAAGACGTAGGGGTACGTGGAGAGCGTCAGCGCGAGGAGCGCTCCCCAGTACCCGGTGATGTCGGGCAGCGACTCGACGCCGAGGGGCTCGAGCGCCTGCTGGACGAGCCCTCGCGGGGCGAACGCGCCCAGGAGCGCGAGCGCTGCGACGAAGCTCGGGATGACGAGCGGGAGCGAGGCGGCGAGACCCCACAGGCGGCGGCCCGGGAGGTCGGTCCTCACGACGAGCCAGGCGAGCGGTACGCCGACCGCGAGCGCCGCTCCCACGACGCCCGCGGCCAGCAGCGCGGTGTCGACGACGAGCTCGACGGTTGTCGAGAAGGAGACGAGCGCACGCGCGCCCTCCTCGGCCTCGAGCGCGCGGAGGACGAGATACGCGATGGGCACCGCTGCCGCGAGGCCGACGAGCCCCGCGGCAGCGACCAGCAGGAGTGGCGCGCGGCTACCTGGCGACGGGACCGCGGCCGCCGCGCGCTCGCTCACTTGATGTAGCCGACCTCGAGGAGGAGCCGCACGGCGGCCGAGAGGTCGGTCGAGAGCCTGCCGAGGTTGTACCTCGGACCCTTGATGCTCTTGAGCGCGGGCAGCCCGGGCCGCGGCGCGACGCCCTTCACCAGCGGATACTCGGCGGCCCCCGGGCCCCGGGCGATGAAGCGCTGGGCCCACTTCGAGAGCAGGAAGTCGACGAACCGCTGCGCGGCCGCGGGCTTCTCGGTCGCGGAGACGATGCCCGCGCCCGCCACGAGCACCAGCGCTCCCGGGTCGCCCGCCCGGAACCAGTGGTTCCGCACCGGGAGGTTCGGCGTGTCCGCGAGGACGTTGTAGAGGTAGTAGTGGTTGACGAGCCCGATCTCGATGTCGCCCCTCCCGACCGCCTGCACGATCGAGGTGTTGTTCGGGTAGAAGCGCACGTCGTTCTCGCGCAAGCCGCGCAGCCAGTCGCGCACGCGGTCCTCGCCGTGCAGGTGGATCGTCGCGCCGAGGAACGCCTGGAACGAGCCGTTCGTGGGCGCGAGGCCGAGCTTCCCCTTCCAGCGCGGGCTCGTAAGACCCCAGATCGAGGCCGGCAGCTGCTGCGTCGTCAGCGCCTGCGCGTTGTAGACGAGGACGCGCGAGCGAGCGCTCGTCCCGACCCAGCGCCGGCTGGGCGTCGAGAAGCGCGGAGACACCTTGCCCACGGTCTTCGGTGGCAGCCGCTTCAGGAGTCCTCTCGCCGCGATGAGCCCGAGCGTGCCCGGCTCGGTCGCCCAGAACACGTCGGCGGGGCTGTCCCCGCCCTCCTCGACGAGCGCGGTGGCGAGGGACGTGGACGACGCGTAGCGCACCTTGAGCTCGATCCGGGTGTCCCGCGTGAAGCGGTCCATGATCGGCTCGACGAGCGCCTCGTCGCGTCCCGAGTAGATGGTGAGAGAGGTCGCCTGACCCGTGGCGGTGGCAGCTCCGCCCGCGACGGCGAGCGCAGCGAGAGAGGCGGAAAAGGCAGCGCCGAGCAGCTTCTTCTTCACGTGGACCCTCCTATGCAAGATCGACCTCAGACGTGATGTAAGGCAGACCTTACATAGACGACGACGGCGCAGCCGCCTTCAACAGAGCACCGGGGTCTTGCCGTCGTGGACCCGGATCGAGACGCGCGCCCCGAGCGGGACGAGCTCGTTCGAGGGGCGTTGCGAGACGAGCTCGGTGCCGTCCAGGAGCACGCGGTAGAAGACGTCGTGACCGCGGAACTCCCGACCGACGACCTCTGCGGCACCGGTTGGGTCCGGGGCGAGCTCCAGGAGCTCCGGCCGGACGAGGACCTCGACCTCGGGGCTGCCGTTCGCGCCGGCCGCGGGGAACGATCCGACGGCGGTCATGACGAGACTGCCCTCGACGTGCCCGGGGAGGAGGTTCGCGGCCCCGACGAACTCGGCCGCCCACCGCGACGCGGGCGCGAAGTAGAGCTCCTCGGCCGTCCCCTCCTGGACGATCGCGCCGTCGCGCATGAGCGCGATGCGATCGGCCAGCGAGAACGCCTCTTCGCGGTCGTGCGTGACGAGGACCGCGGTCACCCCGAGGGGGCGGATGATCTCCGTGACCTCCGCCCGCAGCGACTCGCGGAGATACGGATCCACGTTCGACCACGGCTCGTCGAGCAGGACGAGCTCGGGCGACGGTGCGAGCGCGCGGGCGAGCGCGACGCGCTGCTGCTGGCCCCCCGACAACTGATGCGGGTAGCGGCGTCCCTGCTCCGAGAGGCCGACGACGGCGAGCAACGCGGCGACCCGCGCCGCGCGTCGTCTGCGCGGCAGGCCGAAGCCCACGTTCTCGGCCACCGTGAGGTGCGGGAAGAGCGCGTAGTCCTGGAAGACCATCCCGACCCGCCGCCGCTCCGGGGGCACCCAGTCTCCGGCGCCCGCGACGGCGTGGCCGGCGACCTCCACGGTTCCCTCGTCGGGGCGCTCGAAGCCGGCGACGAGCCGGAGGAGCGTCGTCTTGCCGCAACCCGACGGCCCGAGGAGAGCAAGCACCTCGCCGCGGGCGACGTCGAGCGACGCGCCGTCGACCGCGACGACGTCGCCGAAGCGCTTGGTTGCTCCCGCCAGGCGGATCATCGAACTCATGTAAGGGGAACCTTACCCCTCCGGGGACGCGCGTAGGCTCCCCTTGCATGCCGTTCGCCGAGGTCTTCCCGCTCGTCACGGCTCGATCGCTC
>Ga0209108_10000675_pt1 | contig 18974 bp, 22 predicted proteins | sample Rifsed10ft1_FD_184003 | JGI IMG/M metagenome (GOLD analysis project Ga0209108, IMG submission 184003) | Soil microbial communities from Rifle, Colorado, USA - sediment 10ft 1 (version 2) | ecosystem: Environmental > Terrestrial > Deep subsurface > Rock core/Sediment | place: Rifle, Colorado...
CTCGTCGAAGTACGCCGTGCCGACGAACTTCTGGTGCTCGACGGCGCGGTAGCCTTCCGCCTTCGCGGCGAACTCCTCGTCCTGCAGTTCCGTGTAGGCGGTCATGCCTCTCTCCCGGTAGCCCTTCGCGAGCCGGAACATGGACAGGTTCAGGGAGTGGAATCCCGCTAGGGTCACGAACTGGAACTTGTAGCCCATGTCCGCGAGTTCACGCTGGAATCGCGCGATCCCTGCGGAATCGAGCTTCTTCCGCCAGTTGAACGAGGAGGAACAGTTGTAGGCGAGCATCTTCCCCGGGAAGCGCGCGTGGATCGCGTCCGCGAAGGCCCGCGCCTCGTCAAGGTCCGGTCCGGACGTCTCGCACCATAAAAGGTCCGCGACCGGCGCGTACGCGAGGCCCCGCGCGATTGACGCGTCGAGGCCGCCCCGGAAGTTATGAAAGCCCTCCGTAGTCCGCTCGCTCTCCAGGATGAACGGCTGGTCGTGCGGATCCACGTCCGTCGTGATGAGTTTCGCGGAGTTCGCATCGGTGCGGGCAATCAGGATCGTCGGCACGCCGCAGATGTCCGCGGCGAGTCGAGCGGCGACGAGCTTCTGCAGGAACACGCCGGTCGACACGAGGACCTTCCCGCCCAGGTGGCCGCACTTCTTCGCGCTCGCGAGTTGGTCCTCGAAGTGGACGCCCGCCGCGCCCGCCTCAATCATGGCCTTCATCAATTCGAAGGCGTTCAGGGGCCCGCCGAATCCCGCTTCCGCATCCGCGACGATCGGCGCGAACCAGAACGTCTCGCCTTCGCCCGACATCGTCTGCTTCTCGTCCTCGCGCTTCAGAGCGTTGTTGATCCGCCGCACGATGTTGGGAACGCTGTCCGCGGGATACAGGCTCTGGTCCGGGTACATCTGGCCCGCGTCGTTGTTGTCCGCGGCGACCTGCCAGCCGCTCAGGTAGATCGATGGCAGCCCCGCCTGGACCTGCTCGATCGCTTGGTTGCCTGTCAGCGCGCCGAGCGCCAGGACCTGCGGCAATGAGTGGAATAGATTCCACAACCGCTCCGCGCCCATCCTCGCGAGCGTGTGCTCGATGTGGACGGACCCGCGGAGTCGCACGACGTCCTCCGCTCGATAAGGGCGGATGATGCCCGCCCACCGCTCGTCTTCCTTCCAGCCAGCCTCGATTTCACGTGCGCTCATCATTCGAGATTCCCCTGCTCCACCGTGTGACGTTCGCGGCAGCGGCTCCGCTCGCCTCCCGCCGACTCGTCGCCTGCCCGTTTCCAGCTTGAGCTCATGCTGTTACCACCCATGACCGGCCCCCTCAACTCCGAGAGCCGGTCACAGAAGAAGCACCGACGATCCTACGCGGGACGATCGGCAAACAGCGTGCGTCCTTCCGAACCGCGCAGGTCTCGGCATCGTGTCAATCGGGCGCATGAATTTTCTCTACTTAAGGGTTCGTGTCAAGAATGCACACGGTTGCGCAATCGGGCATTCGTCGACGCGAATAATTGTACGCCGCTTGGCTATCGCGCCTCCGTCCGCCGGGCGCCTTTGGGTCCTGTGATTTTCGGACGCACCATGTCGAAAACGTCTTGCGTGCGGCAGTACCGCGGGCCCCCGAGGCGGCCGACCGCCCGCAGCTTCCGGATGTCCACGAGACCGTCCGTGAGGACGGCGTCGTCGACGTGAAGCCGCACAGCCTCTCCGAAGAAGACGGTGTTGTCGGCGACACGGACCGTGCGAATCAGCCGGCATTCAAAGTTCACCGGGGATTCCGCGATGCGCGGCGCTCCGATGACCTCCGACGCCGCGGGTGTGAGGCCCGCTTCGTCGAATTCGCTCACGCTGTCTGCGAAGTCGCCGGACGCGACGTTCATCTTCTCCGCGATGTCCTCCGTGACTATGTTGACGACGAATTCCCGGGTGTCGAGGATGTTGCGCGCGGTGTCCTTGGGCCGCCCGTCCCGGTCGCCAACGGAGACCGCGAGGATCATCGGATGGCTCGACACCCCCATGCTGTACGAGAACGGCGCACAGTTCGTGCGGCCATCGCGCGACCGCGTCGAGACGAACGCGATCGGTCGCGGGACGAATGCCGAGATCATGAGCCGGTAGGAATCCTTCTCTGTCATGCGGGCGGGGTCGAGGATCGTAGGAACATCCCCGGGGGCCAAACGACCCTGCACGGATAACTATTCGTTGAGCGGGCCAGTATCCTTTAAGCCCGCCCGAGGCTAGGGAATCTCAAGACCATGGTCGAGGGCCGCTACGTCCTGCTCTTCGACGAAGATTGCAGCATCTGCTCCGCTGCGAGTCGCCTCATCCGTGCGGTCGATATCCGGCGACGCATCCACGTTCGGCCGATCCTGGCTTCCCGGGATCTCCTGCGCGGGGTCCCGGAGGAGCGGATTCTCGACGCATTCCATGTCGTCTCCCCTGACGGACGCGTCACCACGGGCGGTGACGCCGTGCCCGTCTTGGTCGAGGCGTTCCCGATGGGCGCGGGTGCGGCGCGTCTGGTCAAGGAATCGGCGGCTCTGTTGGCCCTCACCCACCGGGCGTACAGCTTCGCTGCGCGATTCCGAGATGCTCTTACGTGCCGCGTGCGCGCCGCGCCTTCGGCGTGGGCCGCGAGCCACTGAGAAGGGCGCGCAGCTGCTTCAGGTTCCTCTTGTACCCGCCGTCCGTGCCCGGATACTCGAGGCAGCCCGGGAGCTCGCGGAAGCGTTCGTCATTCACGAGGAATCGGAAGGCCTCCTTGCCCAGCTTCCCCTTCCCGATGTCCTCATGCCGATCCATGCGCGATCCGAGGTCGCCCTTCGAGTCGTTCAGGTGGAATGCGCGCACGCGGGGGATCCCGACGGTCCCGTCGACCGTCCTCATGAGGTCGTCGTATCCGTCGCGCGTACGGAAATCGTATCCGGCCGCGAACGTGTGGCACGTGTCGATGCACACGGCCATCCGGTGTGGATGGGACGACCCCTTCATGACCTCCGCGAGCTGCTCGAAGGTGTGGCCGAGGACGCTCCCCTGGCCTGCCGTGTTTTCCAGGACCGCGTACACGTCCGGCGCATTCGCGGCCTCGAGGCACGTATCGAGGCTCTCGCGGATTGTGCGGAGCCCGTACGCCTCTCCCTTGCCCAAGTGGGCACCCGGGTGAAAGATCACATCGCGGATGCCCAGGACCTGGGCCCGCTCGAGTTCCTCGACGAACGCCTCTCGGCTGTATCTCAGCGCGGCCTTCTTCGGCGATCCGAGGTTGATCAGGTAGTTTGCGTGGATCACGGCCCGGGCGATCTTGTTCTCCGTCATGGCGGCCTGGAAGGCCTTGGCCTCCTCCTCAGTGATCGGCTTCGTCTTTCGAAGCATTCGAGGGCTGCGAGTGAAGATCTGGATCGCGTCGGCGCCAACCGCTCGACCGCGCTCCGGCGCGAGGGCGATGCTCTCCGCGATCGACACGTGAGCTCCGAGGTACATCGTTCCCAGGCGGCGGGAATCTCCTGGCCGCGGATGAGCTTTGCCGATTTGGGGGGAATTGGGGTCAAAGGATTTAGACCGCCGTCACGCTCGATAGGCCGGAGGAAGGCGATGGCGGTCGTGCCCGAGGTGGATTCCCGATTCACGGGGATGACTTTTCTGCTCGCGCGCGTCCTAAGCATCGGCCGAGATGGTCGACTCGTGCGCGTGACGGGCCCGACGATGGGCTACGCGTTGCGTCGCCCGCGGCGCGCCTAGGTCGATTCGTTGAGATGGTCCCTTATTCCGCAGTGTACTCGCCGGCGACGCGTCTGGCCTTCACGATGAGATACGAAAACGTCAGATGCTTCTCCCCACGACCGAAGGAGTCGACGAGTTCGTCCCAGCGGCCGTCGCCGACCCACTTCCGCACGGTCGCGTCACGGAGGAAGAGCCGCACCTCCCGGAGTTCGTCGAACAGGGCCACCGTCGTGTCGACGCCCATGAACTCGACGTCGAAGCGGTTCTCCTCGAGGAGCTGGGCCATCGTGTCCTCGTAGAACGCCCAGCGCGAGCCACGCCGCGTCTCCCTCCAGTGGTCCCCGTGGTGGCAGCAGAAGATGAATTGCCCGCCCGGTCGAAGCGCGCGGGATGCATGCCAGACGATCTCGGGGGACATGCACAGGTTGCTCACGACGACGTCGAACGGCTCGGGCGAGAACTCGTGGTAGGGCGTCTTCTCGACGTCCCCCCAGACGAAGTCCGCGTTGCGGATGTCCCTCACGCCGGCGTAGGCGCGGGCGTGCGCCAGCCGGTTCCGATCGAGGTCCACGCCGATCACGCGGGTTCCGAGACGTGCGACCGCGAACGCGAGTCGGCCTTCGCCCGTGCCCACGTCGAGTGCATGTTTTCCGCGGAAGTCCTCATGCCTTAGTTGATCGACGAGCATGGGACGCAGGGCCTCCGAGTCCGTCGCGGCCTCCCGCCACGGGACCGTCCGGGACACTCGGACCACGTTCGGCATGGAATCCTCGCGGCCGGAATCGGACGGACGGGATAAGACAGCAGCGGTCCGTGCGGGGAACGCCACACGCTTATAGTCCGCGGCTCGATGGTGGCTCGCGAGGTCGACGATGGAAGAAGGGCACGGACTCTTCATTGGCGGTCGTGTCGTGACCCCGTCCTCGGAGTCCTACGCAGACGTCATCGATCCGGCGACGAACCGCCCCCTCGCCAAGGTGGCGGCGGGGACCCGAGCCGACGTCGATGCGGCGGTGGAGGCCGCGCGCCTGGCCTTCGAATCTCCCGAGTGGCGGGACCTGGACCCGAGCAAGCGCGGCCGCCTGCTGTGGCTCCTCGGCCAACAGGTCCGCGACCATTTCGACGAGCTCGCGCGACTCGAGGCGACGAACGTCGGCAAGCCGCTCCGGGAAGCGAAGGGTGACATCGCGTACGTGTACAAGTTGTTCGAATATTATGCAGGGCTTGCAGATAAAATTCAGGGAGAGACGATTCCCGTGCCAGGCGCGCGGTTCGACTACACGCTCCGGGAACCGCTCGGCGTGACGGCCCACATCGCTCCCTGGAACTATCCGCTCCTCTTGGCCTGCCGCGGGATCGCGCCCGCACTGGCTGCGGCGAACACGGTCGTTCTGAAACCGGCCACCCTGACGCCGCTGTCGTCGCTGAGGCTCGGCGAGCTGGCGGCTGCGGCGGGCTTCCCGCCCGGCGTCGTGAATGTGGTCACGGGCCCGGGCCGAGAGGTCGGCGACGCGCTCGCCCGCCATCGCGACGTCGACTCCGTGACGTTCACGGGCTCGACGGAGACGGGGAAGCAGCTCCTCCGAATCGTTGCGGACCGCGTCGTCCCGACGACTCTCGAGCTCGGCGGCAAGAATCCTCAGATCGTCTTGGCGGATGCGAAGATGGATCGTGCCGTCCGCGGCGTCCTGTGGGGCGCGTTTCAGAATGCTGGGCAGATGTGCTGGGCAGGATCGAAGGTTCTTGTCCATGGAGACATCGTGTCCGGGTTCCTCGCGAAGCTGAAGGAGCACGCGGAGAAGATGCGGGTCGGTCCGCCGCTACAGGAGGATGTCCAGATGGGCCCTCTCGTGTCGAGGGACCACGCGGGGAACGTGATGAGGGCGATCGAGGAAGGAATCTCGAAAGGATCGAAGGTCCTCGCGGGAGGCAAACGGCCCGACGCCCCAGACCTGAAAGACGGGAACTTCCTCTTGCCGACGGTCCTCGACAGCCCGCCGCCGGAATCGCGCGTCGCACGGGAGGAGATCTTCGGGCCCGTCGTGTGCACCTGGGCCTTCCAGGATCTCGACGATGCGGTTGCTCGAGCGAACGACACGCCGTACGGGCTCGCGGCAGGGATTTGGACGCAGGACGTCGGCCGGGCGCACACCCTCGCGCGCCGCCTCCAAGCGGGTACGGTCTCCGTGAACGAATATCCCGTGACGTTCCCGCAAACGCCGTTCGTCGGGTGGAAGCAGTCCGGCCTCGGTCTGGAGCAAGGAGTCGACGCGGTCCTCTCATACACGCACGTGAAGAATGTCCTCGTGAACCTCGAGTGAAACGATGATCTACGTCGCGCCCAGCGCGGTCATCGTCGGAGACGTGACCATCGGAGAGGACGCGAGCATCTGGCACGGGGCTGTGTTGCGGGGGGACTTCGACTCGATTGTCATCGGCCGGGATTCGAACGTGCAGGACAACGTCGTCGTCCATGTGGATCGTGGGATGCCCGCGTTGATCGGGGAGCGCGTGACGGTCGGCCATTCCGCCGTCGTTCACGGCTGCACGATCGGGGACGACTGCCTTGTCGGGATGAACGCGACGATCAACAGCGGCGCTTCGATCGGCGACGGATCGTTAGTGGCGAGCGGCGCGCTCGTGCGGGAGTCGGCAGAGTTCCCCGCGGGGAGTGTGATCGCCGGGGTACCCGCGAAGGTCCTTCGGACGGTGAACGAGGCGTTGCGGCGGCGCATCGACCTCTCCTGGCCGATCTACCGCGAGCTCGCGAAGGCGACGCTCCCAGTCCGGCCGGCGATCCAAGGCGATCGATCGAAGCAGGTCGCCTTCGAACTGTCCGAGGAGTTCACTCGCCTCATACGTGGTCCGTGACGATACCCAAACGTTTTTCGCCGCCATCCTTCATCGGTCCGCGATGACGCGCTTCACGACGGACATCCAGATGCGGTTCCGGGACATCGACGGCATGGGCCACGTGAACAACGCGGTCTACCTCTCGTACACGGAGCTCGCCCGGACCCAGTTCTACATGAAGATCGCGAAGAAGGAGCGTCTCGAGGACATCGACTTCATCTTGGCCCACGTGGACATCGACTTCGAGTCCCAGGCGCAGTGGGGCGACGAGATTCGAGTGAGCGTATGGCCCTCGAAGATTGGACGCTCGTCGTTCACCCTGAGCTACGAGATCGCGGAGAAGAAGGGGCGTCGCGTCCTCGCGCGGGCAAAGAGCGTCCTCGTGTCGTACGACTACAAAACCCACAAGCCGAAGCACATTCCCGAGGACTTCCGCGCAATCCTCGAGGCGGCGCTCGAGCCATAGGTGGTCCTACCCGGCTTCATCAAGGGCGACCCAAAGGGTCAATGACCGGACGCGCGTTCCCCGCGCGGTTGAATGGCGAAGAAAGGGTCCAGACCCCCGATTGGGTCGAAGGGAGCGGCCGAGTGGTACTGGAAGCGCTACACGGAACTCTATCCGAAGTACTTCTGGTCCGACGAGACGAAGCTCGCGGACATCGTCCTCGCGTCGGCGAGGGGCTCCATCTTGTACGACGTAGGAGGACGCGAGTACATCGACCTGACGAGCCAGTGGGGGACGAACAACCTCGGGAACGTACATCCGGAAATCCTCGAGGCGACGCGGGACGCCCTCGAGCGCTACGGCTTCCTGATCCTGTTCATGAACCCGCACCTCCCGATGATCGATCTCGCGGAGAAGCTCCTGGAGATCCGGCCGTCGAAGAACCTCACGCGCGTCTTCCTGGAGCTCTCGGGCACCGGCGCGGCGGAAGGGGCCGTGAAACACGCGATCGAGGCGACCGGCCGCCCGCTCATCCTATCGTTCCTAGGCCAGTACCATGGCCTGAGCATCGGGACGACGGCGATCGGCAGCCTGAATTCGCGGTGGCGGCGAAACTGGGAGGCGTTCTCCGGAGGCGCGGTGCACGCACCATATCCGCACACGTACCGCAAGCCGCGCGGCATGACCGACGCGGAATTCGGAGAGTGGTGCCTGTCGTACCTGGAGGAGCAGCTCCTCCGCTACGAGGCCCATCCGGACCGCATCGCGGGCGTGATCTTCGAGCCCGTGGCCCTCGAGGCCGGCGTCTGGATCCCACCCACGAACTTCGTTCGCGGCCTTCGCAAGCTCGCGGACACGCACGGATGGTTCTTCATCGCGGACGAGGTGGAGTCGGGCCTGGGCCGGACAGGGAAGATGTGGGGTATCGAGCACTTCGGCGTCGCGCCGGACCTCGTCTCGATCGGCAAGGCGCTCGGTGGCGGGCTCATGCCGCTCGGCGCCGTCCTAGGGGACGAGCGGACGATGGGCGAGCAGGACATCGTCGCGGGCACGACGTTCGGCGGACATCCCGCGGCGTGCGTCGCGGCCACCGTCACGATCGATGTGATGCGCCGGGACCGCATCCCGGAGCGTGCGGCGCGGCAGGGGGCGAAGGCGCTCAAGCGCGTGAAGGAGTGGGAGGGCCTTCCGATCGTCGGCGAGACGCGCGGTCTCGGCCTCGCAATCGGAGTGGAGATCGTCTCCGACAAGGCGGCGAAGGCGCGCGACGCCGAGACTGCCCGCGACGTGTTCTTCGATTGCGTCCATAACGGAGTGATCCCGTTGTACGACACCGAGATGAACGTACTCCGGATCCAGCCGCCGCTCACGATCGAGGATGACCTCCTCGCCAAGGCCCTCGACGTGATGGAAGCCGCGTTGCGGAAGCATTCGCGCGGCTAGGCGAGGTCCCGCTCCTGCGTGATGCGCTCACGGACCTCGATGCCCCACTCCTTCAGGAGGGGGAAGAACAGCTTCGGGTCGAGCTGCTCGGGGGAGAACATCCCGGGCTTCTTGATGACCCCGGATGCAAGGAGGATCGCGCCGACCGCCGCGCCCGTGCCGGTGAGATATGCGGTCGCCGTCGCGCCGAACCGTTCGGAGGCCTCGCGGTGTCCGAGGATCGAATAGAGGGTGTGCGTCACCCGGTGCCCGTCCTTCTCTCCCGTCACCTCGACGAGGACCGCGGCGAACCCGTCCACATGGCCGGCGAGGTCCACGGGCTTCGGGAGGGCGGCGAAGAGGGCCTTGCGCGGGCTCGGTCCGCCGGGTGGCCCTCGCTCGAGGAGACGCTGGTCCCGGAACAGCTTTAGGGTCTGCACGGTCGTCGCGTCGAGAGCCAGCTTGAAGTCGACATACCGCACGCCCTTCCCGATGAACCCGGGGAGCGTGTCGACCTCCTCGTGGTCCACGGAGTACACGGGCAAGGGTCCCAGGGGCGGCGGGAACTCGTACGTCTCGAACGCGCCGAACGGAGGCACGGTCTCGTACCGACCGTCCGTCCAGATCCTCGATGACGCGAGGGTCTCCTCGATGAACGTCTCCGGGCTGAAGAGCGCGATGAACGGATGCTCGGGGCTCGAGGCCGTGTCCCCGTCCCGCACCTTGATCGAGTCGACGCGGTCCATCCCGTCCGCGGCGTATCGGGCGAAGACGTTGCTCAGTCCTGGATCCTCGCCCATCCCGCAGATCGCGGTACGACCCTGATCCACCCACCGGTCCGCGCTGGCGAAGGGATCCATGTCGTTCGCCGGGTCGAGGTAATCGAGGCCCGCCTCGAGGGCGACCTCCTGGATTCCGCGGTTGAATCGCGGGAGGGCCGTGTTGATCACGAGTCGACAGCCGCGCGTCGCCTCTGCGAGGGCGCGCGGGTCGCTCGCATCCAGCTGCATCGCTCTCACGTTCGGGCGTCGCAGGCGCGAGGCGGTCTTCTTCGCGAGGTCTGCGTCCACATCTGCCAGGACGACGTCCGCGATGACCTCGCTCGAGGCGAGGTGGTGGGCGACCACGGAACCGACCGCTCCGCACCCGATCAGGAGAACACTCGCGGGGTCGGAGGGGATGTTGTCGAACCTCGGCCCCTGAGTGTGGGGAGGGGTCCATAAGCCCTCCGTCCACGGGGGAATAAACCTGACGCCGGGGTTCAAGACCCGTGACAGCGCGTCGCAAGGCGGCGCCCCGTTTCACGTCGGCGGTTGGGTGAGGAGGGTTCGCACTCGCGCGGGGTCCGACGTCGGCGGCGAGCACGTATTGCCGCGGCAGAGGAACGCGACGGCGCCTGCCTTCGCCTCCTTCGTCTGGAGCATCGGCCGGATGAGGGCCGGAACGTATGTGTCCGCGCGCTCCACGACGAGGACCGTGATACCGGGGGAATACGTCGCCAGGGCTGCGGTCCGCAGCTCCCGAATCCCCGGATCGTCGCGCGATCCGACGAGAACCACCTCCGCGGGCCGGTGAACCCACAGCTCCGCCGCGAGGTGGTACGTCCCGCAGGAGACGGGCCCGTACCGGGCCGCCTCTCCGGCGAAGGAGATCAGGAGTTCGTCGTGCTTCAGGCGGTACTCGTCGTTGCCCGTGAGCGCGTGGAGCCGCTCAAGGCAGAGGGCCGCTACGGCGTTCGCGCTCGCGTATGGGGAATCCTCGACCGGCCTGCGACGGACCTCGGTCAGGGTGGACCCGACGCCCTCGTGGAGGTCCGGAGCGATGTCGAGGAAGCCGCCCCGCTCCGCGTCCCAGAAATGCTTGAGCGTGAACACCATGATTTCCTCCGCGGTCCGCAAGTACACACGCTCCGCGGTCGCGATGTGCGCCGCGAGGAGAGCGTCGACAAGGTAGACGTGATCCTCGAGGAGGCCGCGCACCTTCCGCATCCCGTCCACCGAGGCATGCCACATCCCGTGGTCCGTTGACCACATCTCTCCGAGGATTCGCTGGAGCGACTTCAAGGCGAAGGCCGTCACGTCGCCGCGCCCGAAGGCCGTCCCCGCCTCGAGGGTCGCCGCGATCATCATGCCGTTCCAGGAGGCGAAGATTGTCCGATCGACCGCCGGCATGGGCCGCCGGTCCCGTGCGGCCTTGAGCTTCTTCGTGCCGCTCGCGAGGAGCCTGCCCACGCGGTCCGCCGGCATACCGAGCTCCTTGGCGATCTCCTCTACCCCCTTGTCGACGTAGAGGACGTTCTTCTTCGGGTTGTGCCGCATCTCCCCGCGCTCGCCGACATCGTAACGGAGTGCGAGCGCGGGCGCTTCGTCCGCGGTCACCGCCCCCTTGACCTCTTCCAGAGTCCACGTGAAGTAGTCCCCGTCGTCATCGAGTCCGACGTCGGCATCCTGGCTTGCATAGTATCCGCCGCGCTCCCGATCCGACAGGACCTCGTCCGCCCATCGGAGGATCCCTTCTGCCGTCTCGCGGAAGAGCGGGTCACCCAGGAGCTGCCACGCGTGAACATGATTCTGCAACAGGCCTGCGTTGTCGTACAGCATCTTCTCGAAGTGCGGCACGATCCACTGCGGGTCCGTCGCGTAGCGGTGGAAGCCTCCGCCCACCTGGTCGTAGACGCCGCCCTTCGCCATGGCCGTGAGCGTGCGGTCGAAGATTGACTTGAGCCCTGGCTCTCGGGTACGGTGGTATCGCGCCATGACCCACTCGATTGTGCCCGGATGCGGGAACTTCTGAGGCCCTGAGATCCCGCCGTTCACAGGATCGGACTGGCCTTTCAGCGCGTCGAGGCTCTCCTTGAGCATCGCCTCGTTCACCGCGCCCTGGTCGACGAGGGTCGCCCGGGCTGCCGCGAGGGCCTGGTGCAGGGCCTCCGCCTCTCGGAGCGCGTCCGCCTTGTTCTCCCGGTAGTGATCCGAGATCGCGAGGAGCACGCGGCGGAAGGACGGCCTTCCGAAGGCATCCTTCGGCGGGAAGTACGTGCCGCCGTAGAAGACCTTCCCGTCCGGGGTGAGGAACGCGGTCAGGGGCCAACCGCCCTGGCCAGTGATCGAGCCGACCGCCTGCTGATACCGCGCGTCGATGTCGGGTCGTTCGTCCCGGTCGACCTTGATCGCGACGAAACGTTCGTTGATGATCTTCGCGATCTCCGGGTCCTCGTACGACTCCCGGTCGATCACGTGGCACCAGTGGCACCACGTAGCCCCAATGTCCAGGAGGATTGGCCGGTCGAGTTCCTTCGCCTTCCGGAGGGCGTCCTCGCCCCACGGATACCAGTCGACGGGCTGGTGCGCCGCGCCGCGAAGGTACGTCGACGTCTCCTTCGCGAGGCGGTTCTTCGCCATGAGATGAGACGAAGCGCGGTCCGGATAAGTGCCTTTGGGTCCGCGCGTCACTTCTTCAAGCGGTCTGCGAAGTGCTTCCGGAACTTCGCGACCTTCGGCGCGATTATGACGCGGCAATAGCCGGCGCCCGGATTCTTCCGGAAGTAGTCCTGGTGGTACTCTTCCCCGCGGTAGAACTCCGTGAACGGTGTGACTTCCGTGACGATCGGATTGTCCCACAGCTTCGCCGCGGCGATCTCCGACATCACGCGCTTCGCGGCATCCTTCTGCGCAGTCGTATGGTAGAAGATCACGGAGCGGTACTGGATCCCGACGTCGCCGTCCTGCCGATTCATCGTCGTCGAATCGTGCACGGAGAAGAAAACCTTCAGGACCTCCTCGTACGAGATCGTCTTCGGATCGAACGTGACCTGGACGACCTCCGCGTGGCCCGTCGTCTCCGTGCATACGAGTTCGTACGACGGATTCTTGACCGTGCCTCCCGCGTAGCCGACTTCGACCTTCTCGACACCTCGTAACTCCTGGAAAACGGGCTGCAGACACCAGAAGCAACCGCCACCCAGCGTCGCGACGTCCAGGCCGTTCGTATCTGTCACCATCGTCCGCCCGGTTCCGATTCCGGTTCGTCGCACATCAAGCTTTGCCAGGGTTCCGCGTGAATCCTCATCGCAAGATCCTCGCGGCGTTGGTCCGAAGGATTCGTTCTTTCGCAGACTCCGCCATGGGGAGCGCGCGGAATGCCTCGAGTTCCTCCCGGATCCCGGGAATGCCCGGTCCGGGCCAGTCGGATCCGAACAGGACCTTGTCCGCGACCTCTTCGAGACGAGGGAACCACTCGAGGAGTCGCCTCGGCGGGATGCTCGAGATGTCCAGGTACAGGTTCGGATGGCGGCGGAGCAGGTAGAACGCCGTGTTGCACCATAGCGGACGGCCTCCGTGGGCCATCAGGATCGTGAGGTCCGGGAAATCCAACGCCACGTCGTCGAGGGTCATCGGATCTCCGTACTTGGAGCGCGCGCCTGGGAACACGGAGGTGCCCGTGTGGACCATGACCGGCATGCCGAGTTGTTCGGCTGTGCGATAGATCATCCGTAGCGCCGGCAGTTTTCCGTCCGCGTACGCGTTCGCGGCGAAGAGCTGGTGCGGTGGATGGATCTTCAGGCCGCCGATCTCGAGCTTCGACGCGAGGCGCTCCACGTCCCGCTTCGGGTTCTTGGTTCGGCGTGGGTGCACAGAACCGAAGGGAACGAGGCGCCTGCGGTCTGCCTTCGCGAAGTCCGAGACGAATTCGTTCACGGACTCCGTGAACCCGAGGATCTCCGGGGCGACGTAGTTGATCAGACAGGCTCTCTCGACCCCGACGGAATCGAGGTGGTCCAGGAAGGCCCGCGGATCGTCCAGCAGGCGGCCGACGCGCTCCGGGTCTGGCATTTCGCGAAGCAGCATCTGCATCGCGGGGGCTTTCATCGAACGGTAGGGCTCCAGATGCACGTGCACATCCGTGATGCCGGCCAATGCGGCGGCGTAGCGGCCCGTCTGACAAAGCCTTTTCGTATCCCGTCAGGCGGGGTTCGGCAGTCGGCGGACGACCTCGTGATAGTCGCGGTACGGCGTCGAGCACGGCGGTCCGTTCGCGTAGAGGAGGACGTTCTCTCCCGGGTCCGCGTTGCTGAGTGCGAGAATCATCGACGAGACCGTGCCGCCTCCACGCGCATGGACGCACAGGCTCACGCGCTCCGATGCGGAGGCGTGTGTTCGCAAGGTCGACTGGAGGGAGCGGATGACTTCCGCGATCGACTGTCCGGAGGCCTTCGCAAAGAGACTCTGGACCGCCTGCGCCTTCGGATCCGTCGAGACATTCGCGCCTTCGTTCGTCATAACGTTCAGCCCCTCCTGGCCGCGAACCATCGACAGGTCCCCGTCGTATCGGAAGAACCGCAGCTCCCGCCGGCTCGCGACGAGGAGGTTCCAGAAGTTGTACTCGTGCTCGCGGATCGCCCGCTGGAGGAGGATGTCCACCGCGGGCACGCTTCCTTGGCGGAGCACGTCGAGGACGAGAAGTCCTCGCGACCTCGCCTCAGGCGACGCTCGGCCACGTCGGTTCGACAGAGCCGCGACGAGTCCCGCGCCGCTCGCCCCGAGCCACGTGCCCCCGGCCTGCCGGTCTCGAGCTGCGACAATCATGGGGTCCCCTTCCAGGATCCCAGGCGGGTCCGACGGCCGTGCCGCCGACTCGTCGCGGTTCATCCCGAGCACGAAGTCGTAGTCGGGCACTGCGCGCCACATCGCGATGAGGGTGCACATCGCTCCCGCCTCACTTCATCTGCTTGAGATCGTAGGCCCGCATCTGCGACACGCGGGCGACGTCCGGACGGCCGGCCTTCGTCGCGGCCTCCATAGCCCGTTCGTACGCAAGGATCGTCGCCTCGCGCAGCGCGGAATCATTGCTCGCGGTCGCCCGCTCGCTCATCGCCTCCGCCGTGTCGAAGAAGTATTTCGCGGAAGTCAGGTAGTCACCTAAGCCGCGGAAGAACGCGCCCGCGAATAGCCCTTCGTGGGTCAGTCCCTCCGCGCCGCCGGAGAAGTTGTCCTTCAGCACGGCTGCGTATTCCTTCGCGACGTCAGCGAGGGACGAATCCCCGTGGAGGTCTTGCACGGCGTTGCGGTACTCCACGAGGGCGAGGTACTGTCGCTCGTCCTTGGCCATCTCATCGTCTTTCAGCGCGACGTAGCCCTGTCCCGCCTTCCGCCGCCAGGCGCCCGCTTCCTTGAGGTGGCCCACTTTCTCGTTGCACCGGGCGAGTGCCTGGAAGATCCCCACGCGGTCGAGCGGGGAGCCGGACTCCGTCAGTCTCGCGTAGTGCTCGAGGGCTTTCGCGAAATCGCCGCGGGCTTCCGCCTCGATCGCCTCGAGGAGGTCGGACATGGACCGGGCAAGCGCCCGTGCCCTTATGAGGCTGACCCTAGGCCAGGATTTCGGTCCCTCGCATTCCGCGCAAGTGAGGGTCGCCTGTTATGAGCTTGGCGTCAGTCTAAGGGAACATAACCTAAATTATGTGAGGTCTTCCTCAGATCTCCGCCCACTTGCCGTAGCCTTCCCACACGCGCACGTGGACGGGGAACTTGATCTTCTCCTGGAGCCGCTTCGTGATCAGTTCGCAAATGTTCTCGACGGTCGGGTACTCGAGGAACGCATTCCAATCCTTGTGGTCGTAGTCCGCGAGGATTCCGCGCAGCGTCTTCTTGATCTCCGCGAAGTCGAGCAGCATCCCGCTCTTGTGCTCGCCTTCAATGTAGACATCGACTTGGTATGTGTGTCCGTGAATTGAACCGCATCGTTCGTGGCCCGGGAGATGGTGCGCGCAGTCGATGTACTCCGTGACCCCGAGCTTCATCGCGCCGGACCAAGGGCCGGGCGGCCATAAAGGTTGGCCCGCACAACGTCCTATCCCGGATTTGAGCCGACGAACTCGCTCTCCGCCGCGCGGCAGTATCCGTCCATGACCTCCATGGACTTCTTGCGGACCATCGATTTGAACACGCCGATCGCGTCGAGGAATCGCAGACCGCCGGACAGGGGCTCGAGCCGGCATTCGGCCCGCACTCGGGAACCTTCTGGAATCGGCTCGAACACGTAGTGCCGGACGTCGCGCATCATCCCCGGAATCTCGGAAGCAACGTCGTATGTCCAGTCCGTCTGATCTTTTGGTCGTACGGCAGCGCGCGCTTTCCTTGGAGGATTTCCGTGTCATCGCCGCGGAAGTCGATGTAGAACTCGTACAGGTCGTTGCGGGCCACGCCGCGCGCGACGCCTTCCAACGTGAAGCGGCTCATGGCGCGGCGATGCAGCGCGAGGGCATAAACGTGCGCGGGATCAGATCGGCGTCACGGTCAGGAACCGGAGCGGATCCTTGCCCCGTTGCACGAACTGGTGCTCCTCGTTCGACTGCACGAGGAGGACGACGCCGGGCCGGAGCGGGAGCTTCCTTCCGCCGATGATCGCGGTGCCCCGTCCCTCCGTTACGACGAGCTGATGATCCCATTCGTGGCGGTGCGTCGCGGAGTAACCGCCCTTGCCCAGGGTCAATTCATGCATCGCCGTCTTGCGCGCGCCGTCCTCCCGCCCGATGAGCTGGCGCATCTTCACGTTGTGGCTGCCCTCTTCCAAGAAGCGCACGGGTGCGACCGCCCGGACGGTGGTCGTGTACATGGAGGACTGCAGGGGAATCCGCGCATCTCATTAACCTTTTTGCGCTGCCGGCCCTGCCTCAAGACTCGTAGGGCACCGGGTCCTCGACGTCGAGGGCCGCGAACGCCTGCCTTCGTTCCGTGCACGAGGCGCACGTGCCGCAGTGGACCGCGCGGTCCCAGTAGCAGGACCACGTGACGTCGAAAGGGACGTTCATCTCGAGGCCCATCCGGACGACCTCTTCCTTCGTCTTGCCGCTTAGGGGCACGAGGACCTGCACGGGCGACTTCTCGTACGACCATAGGCCGAGCCGGTACACGTTGTTCAGAAAGTTGAAGAACTTCGGGCTTGAGTCCGGGAAGGACTCCGGATCGATCCCGTTGTGGCCGCCGACGATGTACCGCACCCCGTCAACCTCCGCGTAGTACCCCGCGAGGCTGTAGAAGATGAGGTTCCGCCCGGGGATGTAGCCTTCCGGGGAGTCGCGGAGGATCGGGTTGTCGATCCCCTCCTTCCGGAGGTCGTCCACCTCCTTGAGGAACGGCAGCTCGACATGGCGGACGGGGCCGACGCCGGCACGGGACGTCAGCGCGCGGATCGCATCGTGCTCCCGCTTCGGGCGGGCGAAGTAGTCGAAGGTGATGGGCCGGATGTCCCAGCCCTTCGACCGCGCCCACCACAGCGTGACGGCGGAGTCGACACCTCCGGACAGAAGGACGATCGCGCGATCCATAGGTATGCCGCCGTGTCCCGCTTCCTCCGACTCCGCGGGAGGACGTAGGCCTCGAGAGGGAATCGGCCGCACCTTAAAAATCTGTTTCCGATTTCGCGCGCGCATCGTACGCTAGCGTGCTCATACAGCGGGCGGGGGCGGCAGGTGGTAAGGCTCCCAGAGGACGGAGAGCTCGTCCTCGATCCCGTCGAGGGGAGCGCCCTGCCAGTTCACGAGCCGGTCCGCGTAGCGGTCCTTGAGGAGAGCGATGAGGTGCCGCAGACGATGGACGATGTCCTCCGTCTCACCGACCTTCACGAGGACCGCGACGACGAGCGACGGATCGCTGCACATCACGAACCGGTGCTCGCCGAGCGTCACCTCGTGCACCTCTCCATCCCGTTCCGTGAAGGCCTCGCGCACGAAGCTCGAGATCGCGGAGATCATGCCGCCAACGACGTCCCGATCCTTGTCCGTCATCAGGCTACGGGACATGTGCTTGACCAAGAGGCCGTTCGAGGCGATCACAAAGACCTCCTCGATGTCCGGTTCGGGAGGCTCCTCGCGGACGAGCTCCACAGGCGGCGGGGGAGGCGGAGGCATCATCCGCACGGGCGATTTCGGCGCGGACGCCTTCGCGATCTTGGAGGTCGCCCGTCTCAAGGGCCGCGCGTGCCAGAGATCCGAGGAGCCCCAGGCCGCGGCGAGTCCGGCGGCGAGGACGACAATCCAGCCCATCACGGGCGTCCAGGTGAGGGTCGTGCCCGCGCTGATGGCCTGTCCGCGGAACTCCGGGATCTGTCCGCCTCCGAGGCCGAGGCCGTCCCCTGTCGCGGCCGGAGGCACGCCGATGACGAGGCTCAGGCCGGAGTATAGGAAGGTCGCGCACGACGCGAGCAGGGCGGCGCCCGCGAAGATCCCGCGGATCTTCTTCCACGCGGACACGGCCGCCAGTGCGATGCCCCCGAACGCGGCGAGCAGGCCGATGAGGAAGAACTGGCCGAACTCCGCGAACGCGGCAGCCATGCGAGGTTGACCCGGAAGTTGCGCGTACGCGTACGTCCGGTCCTCCGTCAAGTTCCCGGTCGTCTTGTTGAAGAGCGTGTGGCGCGCAGCGAACGGTCCGTACGACCAGACCTCCGTCTCTTGCGGCCCGTCGAGGCGCCACTCCCAAAGGGGCTGTCCCCAGACCGCGACGGCGAGGGCGATAGCTATGCCTGCGGCCGCTAGGCCAGACCAGACGGACATGTTCCTCAAAAACGAGGCGGGTGTGCGGTTAAGAGCCCTATCCTGTGGTTATCGACCGTGACAACGAGGAATCAGGATTGAGAACGACGAATTCAGCGGTCCTTCCACTGTGCCTCCCGCTTTTCGAGGAATGCCGCCACGCCCTCCTCCTTGTCCGCCGTCGCCATGACGAGGGCGAAGAGGCTCTGCTCGTACCGGAGGCCCTGGTCGAGCGGCAGGCGCGCGGACGCGCGGACCGCCGCCTTTGCGAGGCGCACGGCGATCGCGCTCTTCGATGCGATCCGGTCCGCGATTTCGAACGTCCGCCGCTCGAGCCGCGCGTGCGGGACGACCTCGTCTACGAGCCCGATCCGGTGGGCCTCTGATGCGTCGATTCGCTCGCCCGTCAGGGTCAGCTTCAACGCAGTCCCCAAACCGACCAGCCGAGGGAGGCGCTGGCTCGCGCCGCCGCCCGGGATGATCCCGATGTTGATCTCCGTCTGTCCGAGCGTCGCGCGGTCCGAGGCGATCCGCATGTCGCACGCCATCGCGAGCTCAAGGCCGCCACCGAAGCAGTATCCGTTGATCATCGCGATCACGGGCTTCGTCGAGCGATCGACCGCATCGTACAGCGTGCCGTGCTCGTACATCCGCCACTGCTCCATCGGCGTCCGCCCGTGGAACTCGTGGATGTCCGCGCCCGCGGTGAAGGACTTCTGACCCGCGCCGGTGATGACGATCGCCCGGGTGCCGTCGTCCGCGTCGAGGTCTCGCAGCGCGCGGATCATCTCCTCCTTCATCATGTGCGACATCGCGTTCAGCTTCTCGGGTCGATTGAGCGTGATCAAGGCCGACGGACCGCGGTGGGCCACGAGGATCGTTTCGTAGTTCATGCGACTCGGCGGGGGAAGGCCATCGGCCGGCTTGAGGGCTCGCCCCTTGGTTAACCTTAAACAAGGTTAACCGTCCGGACTTGTGCTCACACCGCCCATGGTGCTCTCAGAGGAGCTT
>Ga0209108_10000677_pt1 | contig 18936 bp, 16 predicted proteins | sample Rifsed10ft1_FD_184003 | JGI IMG/M metagenome (GOLD analysis project Ga0209108, IMG submission 184003) | Soil microbial communities from Rifle, Colorado, USA - sediment 10ft 1 (version 2) | ecosystem: Environmental > Terrestrial > Deep subsurface > Rock core/Sediment | place: Rifle, Colorado...
GGTTCGCCTTCGCGATGGACGACGACGGAGAAAGTCGGGACGAGGTCGATCGTCAGGCGCAGCCGGGCCGGGTGGACGCCGAGGGTCTTGATCGGTTCGCAGTCGATCTGGCGCCGGTCGGCGGCGAAACCCGTTTCGCGCGTGATCGCTTCCGCCAGCATGGCGGTCGTGATCGACCCGTAGAGCTTGCCGGTCTCGCCCGCCTTGCCCGGGAAGACGAGGGTCAGACCTGCGATCTTCTCGGCCACGCCGCCCAACTCCTGGTTGAGGATCGAGCGCTGCGTCTCGGCCGCCGAGCGGATCCTGTCGGCCTGTTTGACCGCGCCCGACGTAGCCAGAACCGCCAGCCCCTTGGGGAAGAGGTAGTTGCGGCCGTAGCCGTCGGCGACCTTCTTGATGTCGCCGCCCCGGCCCAGTTTGTAGACGTCCTTCAGGAGGAGTACTCGCATGGAGTCAAGCCCTTTCCTTCCAAGAGATCGGCGTCCTTCGACAGGCTCAGGACGCCGGTGGGCGAAGGGTACAACGCCCGACGGGAGGAGTGTACCAGAGGATGGAAGAGCCGTCAAAAGCAGTTATCAGTTATCAGTCACCAGAGGCCATAGCCCCCACGGGTGGATCGATCGCTCACACCGATCACTTGCCACTGATCACTTGTCACTGATCACCGGTCCCTGTCCCCTGGCCCTAGCCCAGGAGTTTCTCCATGACGATGCCATCTTCGCCATCCCGGTAGTAGCGCTCCAGGCGGCCGATCTCGACGTACCCGGCGGCGTCATACACGCGGCGGGCCGTCGTGTTGGAGAGCCGCAGGGTCAGGCGCACCTGCGGCGTCGCCAGTGCACGCTCGCACGCCGCCAGGAGCCTGCTCCCCACCCCGCGTCCCTGATAGGCCGGGTGCACCCCGATCGAGGCGATCCACCCGATCCCCTGGGCGCGACGCCGGTCACCGAAGACAAAGCCGACGGACTTGCTGCCGTTCTCCTCATGCGCCTCGCTCCGCTCCCCCTCCTCGTACCGGGGGGCGGGCCCGCGGCCATCGATCCATGAGCCGACGGAAGGCCGCGGGGTGACCGCCTTGAGGCGGACCGCCTCGGGAAAGGTCAGCGCCGCCATGATATCGATCCACGGCCAGGAATCGCCCTCGAAGCAGACACGCTCGAGGGCCAGCACGTCGCGGAAGTCGCGCCAGGTGGCGGGAGCGATGGAGACACGGGCCAGGTGATCGGTGGGCGGCATCGGGCGGAAAAGGCGCTTGGCCGGAATCGAGAGCGGCCGCCACGGATTGTATCGCAGCGCCGCCGATCTCATTCCGACTCGCGGTCGCTGGTAGAGACGGCAGGGGCACGGCATCCCTCGATCGCTCGCGAGGTTGTGCCGTGCTCCTACCCTTCGAAGGATGACGACTCTGCCCCCTGCCGGCCGGCGGGTACCGGCTGCGTCAGGCCTTCGGGCCGCGCTCCGAAAACGTCTCCAGCAGCCGGGTGAACTCCAGCGGGAAGATCCACTTCGTCGAGGCGCCTTCGCCCATACGCTTCAGCGTCTCGAAGTACTGCAGGGTCAGGGTGTTGTTGTCGACGGTCTTGGCGATGGAGAAGATCTTGTCCAGCGCCGCGGCGTAGCCCTCCGCCCGCAGCAGCTGCGCCTCCCGCTCGCCTTCGGCGACCCGGATCGACGCCTGCTTCTGCCCTTCGGCCTTGAGGATGTTGGCCTGCTTGTCGCCCTCGGCAACGTTGACCGCCGCCTCGCGCGCCCCGGTCGATTCAGTGACAACGGCGCGCCGCACCCGCTCGGCCGTCATCTGCCGGTTCATGGCCTCCTGAACCTCGCGCGGAGGGATGATCTCGCGGATCTCGACGTTGGTGACCTTGACTCCCCAGCGCTCCGTGACTTCGTCCAGCTTGGTGCGCAGCACTTGGTTGATGTGTTCACGCTGCGAGAGGACGTCATCGAGCGGGATGCCGCCGATCACCGAGCGCAAGGTGGTCGTGGCCATACCCTGCGCCGCCGCCTCGAAGCTGCCGACCTGCACCACGGTCTGTACGGCGGTGACCACCTTGTAGTACCACAGGAAATCGATGGCGATCGGCGCGTTGTCCTTGGTGATCGAAGTCTGGTGCGGGATCTCCCGCACCTGTTCCCGCAAATCGACCTTTACCCCGCGGTCGATGAATGGCCACAGGATCACCAGACCCGGCCCTTTCTCTCCCAGGGATCGTCCCAGCCGGAAGACGACCAGCCGTTCGTACTCCTGAACGATGCGGATGGCGCTGAACAGCAGCATCAGCCCCACCAGCGCGACGGCGACGATCAGACATAGAGCGACGGTGAAATCAGCCATGCCATCCTCCTACTCGACCGGCTCGACCTCGACGACCAGTCCGTCCAGGCCCAGGACGCGTACGCGCTGACCTTCGGCGATCGGTTGCTCGGCGCGCGCCGACCACATTTCGCCGCCGACATAGACTTCGCCTTCGCGGTGGACCGGCGAGCGCGTTTCACCGATCTGGCCGATGACTGTCTCCGCCGCGAAGCTGGGCGCGGCGCGCTGCGCTTCCAGCCCGCGGCGCACGCCAACCCAGAAGAAGAGCACGGTGAAGGCCGACATGACGACGGCCAGCACCGGCTGCACCGCCGGGCCGCCCGAGGCGGTCTCGAACAAGAAGATCGAACCCAGACTGATCAGAATGGCCGACGCCGGGAGCCACAGGCCGCTCTGCTGGCGCCGAACCAGGGACAGGACAAAGGCTGACGCGCCCAGGATCAGCGGTATGAAAGCCAGGCTGTTCACCGGCCACGTCAGCATCCCGACGGCCGCTCCTCCGAGAAGCAGCAGTGCCAGCGCTTCCAGGACGCCCGTCCCGGGCGAGACCAGCCCCAGCGCCGTCACCCACAGGCCGATCACCAGGCACAGGTAGAACAGATTGGGAAGCCAGGGTGCGTCGAAGCCCATCCGAAGAGCCCTTTCCCTACCATCATCTCACAGACGCCGACGGCCTGCCTGTCCAACCGCCGACACTCCGCCGACAACCAGCGGCGGATTGGTATCCCGTTTCAGACATCCTTTGAAGGCAGCCGACCGGATTGCCCTTCGGCTCGTATCCCACCAGCTAAGCCCGCCGCAGATGCCCCCCTGCAAACGGAGGCGGCTTCATCGTCGACCTTCTGAAACGGGACACTAGACGGGCTTCTCGTAGACGCGATACGTCTTGTAGCGACGGCCGCCCAGCATCTCGGCCGAGCGCAGGACCATCTCGTTCGACTCGAGCAGCCAGCTCATCTCGACCGACCGATACCCCTTGCGCATGGCACATTCCAGGGTGTGGAAATACATCATGGCGTCGACGCCCGTGCCGCGGTACTCGGGCAGCACCCCCAGGGCGAAGCCCCGAATCCACTTCGCCTGGCGGCGCACCTTCCAATGCCAGAGCAACTTGAGGAACGTGAACCACTCCGGCACCCCCGGCCGAGGGTAGGCCTTGTGCAGAGGGGCGTTCAAGTCCGGCAGGGTCAGCCCGAATCCGACGATCTGGCCGTCGACCTCGGCCACCGCCACCAGATCCGGGTCGATGATCGGCTTGAGCTGCTCCCCCAGGCGGTCGATCTCGGCGTCGGTCATGGGCACGAAGCCCCAGTTGCGCGCCCACGATCGGTTGTAGATGACCTTGACCTGCGCCACCTCGCGGTCGAAGTGCTTCATATCCACCGAGCGGACGGTGACGTGACGGCGTTTCTTCATCATCTCGACGACGCGCAGCAGTTTGGGCGGCGGGCCGCCCTTGGTGTACATGTCGTCGATGCTGGCGGTGTAGGCCAGCAGGTCCATGGCCTTGTGGAACCCGGCCGCCTCGACGTAGCCGGGATAGGAGCGCGGGTTGTAGGTCATCAGAATGCGCGGGGCATCATCGAAACCATCCACCAGCATGCCGATTTCGTCGTTGGTCGAAAACTGGGCCGGGCCGAGGATCGAGCCGTGGCCGGCCCGGCGCGCCCAATCGACGGCGGCGTCGAGCAGCGCCCGGGCGGCCTCGGGGTCTTCCAGCACCTCGAAGAAACCGAACCAGCCGACATTGCTCTCGTGGAACTGGTTGTACAGATCGTTGGTGAAAGCGGCGATGGTTCCGACGATCTCGTCGCCTCGCCAGGCCAGCAACAACTGGACGCGACCGTGCTGGTAGAAGGGGTTCTTCGTCGGATCGGTGAAAGCCTTGCGTTCCGAGAGCAGCGGGGGAACCCAGTAGCGGTCGTGGCGGTAGACCTTCCAGGGGAACGTCAGGAACGCCATCCGCTCGTTCTCGGTGTGGACGGGCGTGATCCGCAGCTGGCGCATAAGGGGACTCCGACGGCAGGGGGATTATATTCGAGCTTCCCGCGAGCTTGAACGCTCGCGGGAAGCTCGATTCGAAACGCGATGGTATGATTCGGGCCGCGGCGCGTGAGTCAGGCCTACCCGGTCGTTCTGGCGCTCGGATGCCTGGCCGGCCTGGGTTGGCTGGCCCTGCGCCGCGGCGTTTCCGCCCAGGTCGAAGCCCACTCGTTTCCGGCGGCGCTGCTGGCCCTGGGACTGGGGCTGGGGGGAGCACGATTGGGCTTCGCCGCGCTGCACGGCCCGTACTTCCTCGGGAATCCGGTCGAGGTGATGTGGCTGTGGCAAGGCGGGCTGAGTTGGGTGGGAGGGGTCTTGGGCGCGTTGGTCGCCGTCGGGCTGTACGCCGGGTTGCGGCGGCTTCGCCTGGCGCCGCTGGCGGATGCCCTCGCCCTCCCGGCGTTGTTGGTAGCACTCTCGGCATGGACCGGGTGTCTCATGGAAGCGTGTGTCTATGGCCGTCCCGTCTCGGCGAGTCCTTTTGCCACTCTCTCTGCCGACCTGTTCGGGGTCAGCGCCCCTCGCTGGCCGACGGCGGCCGTCGGCATGATCGCCACCGGCCTTCTCGTGTGTTCCTTCCTTTGGATGGAAGGCCGCAACCTGGCCTCCGGGCGGCGCGCCGTCGTGGCGCTGGCGGGCCTCGGGGCCATCGCCCTCGCCCTCAGCCTGACGCGGGCGGATCCGGTGCTGATGGTTGGGGCGATCCGGATCGACACCCTGGGCGCCGCGCTGATCCTGGGGTTGGCAGGGGTCCTGGCGCTGATGGCGCGTCGACGGGCCGTGGAGAGTGAGGCGTGAAGCCCTTTCGCCTGGCGCTGGCGCAGATCGACACACGTCTGGGCGACGTCGCCGCCAACCTCGACACGCATCTCGAAACCATCACCCGGGCGCGACGCCGCGGCGCCGACCTGGTCGTCTTCCCCGAACTGTCGCTCACCGGCTACATGCTGCAGGACGTGGCGGACGAAGTGGCCCTGACCCCGAACGCCGCCGATCCCGTCTTTCGCCGCTTGCTGGCCGCCAGCCGCGGCGTCGACCTGGTGGTCAGCTTCGTCGAACGCGATCCGCGGCACAGCCTCTTCATCTCGGCCGCCTACCTGTCCGACGGCGAGCTGGTCCACCTCCATCGCAAGGTCTACCTGCCCACGTACGGTTTGTTCCAGGACGGCCGCTTCTTCGATCGCGGCCGTTCCTTCCGGGCCTTCGACACCCGCTTCGGCCGCTTCGGCCTGCTCATCTGCGAGGATTTCTGGCACGTATCCGCTCCCTACGCCTTGTGGCTCGACGGCGCCGAGCTGCTGATGCTCGTCTCGGCCTCCCCCGGCCGCGGCCTGAACGGCGGCGGTCGATTGGAGTCGGCGCGCTGGATCGAGAACATCACCCAGACCTACGCCAGCCTGTTCACCGTCTATGTCGCGCAGAACAACCGCGTCGGTTTCGAAGACGGACTGTGCTACTGGGGCGGCGCCACCGTCATCGGGCCGGATGGCGAACACCTGGCCCAGGGGCCGGATTTCGAAGAGGCGCTGGTCGTGGCCGACATCGACCCGGAACGCATCCGCCGCGCCCGCCTGGCGCTGCCGCTGCTGCGCGACGAGCAGCCGGCGTTGCTACAGCGCGCCCTGGCGCGCCTCTTGGGAGAGCCGCCGCCATGAAGGATCTCTCCGCCGCCCTCGAGATCGACACCGCGTTGGCCCGCCGCATCCTGACCGGTTTTCTCCGCAGCGAGACGAAGCGCGCCGGCTTTTCCCGCGGCGTGGTGGGCGTCTCGGGCGGGATCGACTCGGCCCTGACGTGTTTTCTGGCGGCGGAAGCGCTCGGCCCGAAGAACGTCCTGGCCGTGCGCATCCCGCACGCCGGGTCCTCGCCCGACTCTTTCGACGACGCCGCCGAAGTCATCCGGCTGTGCGGCGTGCGCCAGGTCAGTTTCCCCATCACCGACGCCGCCGCGCCCCTGCTGGCGAGCATCCCCGCCTCCGATCGCGTCCGCCGCGGCAACATCCTGGCGCGGCTGCGTATGATCGTGCTCTACGACCAATCGGCGGCCTTCGAAGGCCTGGTCCTCGGCACGGGTAACAAGACCGAGATCCTGCTCGGTTACACCACCTTGTTCGGCGACTCGGCCTGCGCCCTCAATCCCCTCGGCGACCTGTACAAAACCCAGGTGCGTCAGCTGGCGGCGGCCGTGGGGCTGCCGGCGCCCATCCTGGCCAAGCCTCCCTCGGCCGACCTGTGGCCCGGGCAGACGGACGAGGGCGAACTCGGGGTGACCTTCGCCGAGGTCGATCGGCTGCTGTTCCTGCTGGTGGACGAGCGCCAATCGGCCGAGGCCTGTATCGAGGCCGGCTTCAAGCGATCCATGGTGCGCAAGATCGTCGCGCGCATCCGGCGCAATCAGTTCAAGCGCATGCCGCCGGTGGTCGCCAAGCTCAGCCAGCGCACGGTCGGCTACGATTTCCTCTACCTGCGCGACGAAGGGACCTGAGCGCCGCTCGCCCCGCCCAGACCCGTCCGTTGCCGCGCTTCCCTCCTGCCCTGCGCCATCGTCGCTACCGTCTGCTGTGGCTCGGCCTGATCGTCTCGGTCGCCGGGACGCAGATGCAGACCGCCGCCATCCTGTGGCACGTCAACCAGCTCAATCCCCAGCCGATCGCGCTGGGCGCCGTCGGCCTGGCGCGCATTCTTCCCTTTCTGTTGTTCTCCCTGGTGGCCGGCGTCGCCGCCGACGTGTGGAACCGCCGCCGCCTGCTGTTCATCACCCAGTCGGCGCTGGCCGTGCTGGCGTTGGTGCTGGCCTGGTCCACGCTCGAAGGGAGCGACTCGCTGGGGCTGATCTACCTGATGGTCTCCCTGGCGGGCGCCATCGCCACCTTCGACCTCCCGGCGCGTCAGTCGTTGGTCCCCAATCTGGTGCCGCCCGAGGACCTGACGAACGCCTTCAGTCTCAACGCCATTGCCTACCAGGTGGGCGCCATCGCCGGGCCGGCGCTGGCCGGGTTGGTGCTGGCGACGGTGGGGATCGGGTATTGCTACCTGGTCAACGCGCTTTCGTATGTGGCCGTGCTGGCAGCCCTGGCCCTGATGGGCCCGGTGCCACAGGGGCAGGCCCTACGGCGGGAGGGCGGCCTTGGTCCGCGGGCTCTGCTGGCCGCCGTGCGCGAAGGTCTGCAATTCGTCCTCGGGCAGCGCCTGATCTTCTCCAGCATGCTGCTCGACTTCTTCGCCACCTTCTTCTCGTCGGCGACGGCGCTGATGCCGATCTTCGCCCGCCAGATTCTGGGCGTCGGCGCGGTCGGGTATGGGTGGCTCATTTCGGCCCCGGCGATCGGCGCGTTGGGTACGGCGCTGGTGATGTCGACCAGTGGGCCGAGCCGCCGGCAAGGTCGACTGCTGCTGGTCACCGTCGCCGGTTTCGGCGTGGCGACGGTCGTCTACGGCCTGTCGCGGTCCTTCGCCCTGACGTTCGTCTCGCTGATCGCCACCGGCGTCACCGACAGTATCAGCACCATCATTCGCAACACCATCCGCCAACTGCGTACGCCGGATGCGCTGCGCGGCCGGATGACCAGCGTCAACCAGCTCTTCTTTCTCGGCGGGCCGCAGCTGGGCGAGGTGGAGGCCGGCATCGTGGCGCAGATCTGGGGGCCGGTGGCGGCTGTCGTCAGCGGCGGAGTCGGCTGCCTGATGGCCGTGGCCTGGACCCGCTCGCGCTATCCCGAGATCGAGCGCTACCGCGGCGACGAGGTCGTGCCGGCGACGGCAGTGGCCTGATAGAAATCGGGCGAATCCTCGATGCGTCCTTCCACCTCACCCCCTTCCCCCCTCTCCGCCCAGAAATCCACTTCTCCTTGATGCTGATTTGGCGGAGAGGGGGAAAGAGGTTCAAGGAGGAGCGGGGGGCGCGAAGGTGAAGCCGAATCCCAGCCCTTTGTAAGCCGCGTTGACCGGCCGCCCGGCGCGGTGTAGAGTCGAAACCCCCGGGGGAACGCCATGAAACGCGCCGTCAGCATCAGCATCGGATCCTCCAGACGCGACAAGTCGGTCGAGATCAACCTGCTCGGCCAGCAAGTGCGCATCGAGCGCATCGGGACCGACGGCGACATGGACAAGGCCGCCGCTCTGTTCGGCCAGCTCGATGGCCAGGTGGATGCCTTCGGCGTCGGCGGCGCCGACCTGGCGGTGGTCGTCGACGGCAAGGTCTATCCGCTGTACTCGGTTCGGCCCATGGTGCGCACCATCCGGCAAACCCCGGTGGTCGACGGCGCCGGCCTCAAGAACACCATCGAGTCGGGGCTGGCCCAGTTCCTCGATCAGCACCTGCCCGGCGGCGTCCGGGTCAGGCGGGTGTTGATCACCGCCGGCGCCGACCGCTGGGGCATGACGACTTCCTTCACGTCCGCCGGCTATGAGTGTCTGTTCGGCGACCTGATGTTCGGCCTCGGCCTGCCGATCGCGCTGCACTCGGCGGCGGCCGTCAAGCGCCTGGCGGCGCTGGTCATGCCGATCGCCGGCCGGCTGCCCTTCGACTGGATCTACCCGACGGGGGAGAAACAGGAAGAGCGGCGCCCGAAGTGGGAGGACAGCTATGCCTGGGCCAGCGTCATCGCCGGCGATGTCCACTACATCAAGCGTCACATGCCATCGTTCCTGGCCGGGAAAGTCATCGTCACCAACACGACGACGGCCGAGGACGTCGAGCTCTTCCGCCGCGCCGGCGCAGCCCATCTAATCACCTCCACCCCGCGTTTCGAAGGGCGCAGCTTCGGCACGAACATGATGGAGGCAGCGCTGGTGGCCGCCGCCGGCCGCGGGCGCGCGCTGACCAAGAACGAGCTGGCCGAGCTCGTCGGCCGCATCCACATGGAGCCGCAGCTCCAGACCCTGAATTGACGGGGAGACCTTCGCGCTACGCCTGGCGATCGGCGTTTGCCCGACAGGTCTACACCATCGTCCGCAGAATCCCGCGCGGCCGCGTCGCCACCTACGGTTCGATCGCGGCTGTCATCCCGGCCCCAGGAGGCGTCGATCCGCTGGCGTACCGACGCATCCGGGCCCGCTGGGTCGGTTATGCTATGGCCGCCGCCCCCGAGGGCGTCCCCTGGCAGCGCGTCGTCAATGCCCTTGGCCGCATCAGCCCGCGACCGGGATTCGGCGCCGCCTGGCAGATGGCGCTGCTCAAGCGGGAGGGGATTCGGTTCTCGCGGCAGGGACGCATCGACTTGAAGACGTACGGCTGGGCTCCGCGCCGATCGGCCGTCGCCTGCGGCCCGACTAGCAGATTGCGGAATGAATCGTGACCGACATCCAAACCCCTCCGCCTGCGCCCACTTCGGCTCGCGTCACAAGCTTCCGTGCAAGGGGAGGTGAGGCCGGAGGCGTGTTCTTCCGCAGCCTCCTAGGGAGGTCCTGCACGCCATGCAAGCCTTGCTGATGTGCGGTTCGGTGCCGGACCCGCACGACCCTCTCTACCCGGAGACGGGCGGCGGCCCCAAGGCGCTGCTCGATGTCGCCGGGAAACCGATGGCGCAGTGGGTCCTGGATGCGCTGACCGGCGCACCCAGCGTCGAAGGGGTGATCCTGATCGGGCTGGGGCCGGCAAGCGGCCTGACGACGTCCAAGCCGGTCGCCTACCTGCCGGACCAGGGCGGGGCCGTGTCCAACGCGCTGGCCGGGGTGCGAGAGGCCTTGAAGCAGCACGCGGGAACAACCCACGTGCTGCTGACCGCGTGCGACGTCCCGGCAGTCACGGCCGAGATGATCGAGTGGCGCATCGCTGTCGGTCGGGAAGCCGCCGCCGATTTCGACTATCTGGCCATCGAACGGGCGGTGATGGAGGCGCGCTTTCCCGCATCGCGGCGGACGTACACGCCTCTGCGCGGGATCCAGGTGTGCGGCGGCGACATCAACATGGCCCACGTCCGCCTGGCCGAGAACGCCGCCCTGGTGGAGCGACTGGCGGCCGCCCGCAAGAGCCCGCTGCGCACGGCGTCGCTGATCGGATGGAACGTGCTGCTGCTCTTCCTCTTGCGGCAGCTCACCATCGAGCGCGGCGAGCAGCTCGTCAGCCGCAACCTGGGCATCCGCACCCGCTTCCATCTGTGTCCGTATGCCGAGCTCGGGATGGACATCGACAAGCCGCATCAATTGGCAATCCTGCGCGCGGACCTGGGGCGGCGCCGCGCCGCCGGGGCCTGATGCAGCGCCTGCTGGCCGTCGATAACCGCTGGACGGAGGCCCTGCGCCTGCGGTCCCCGCAGCGCGGGCTGCGGCTGGCGGCAGCCATCCTGGCCCATTCGGGCGATTCGTGGTTCTGGGGAGCCGGGCTGGCCCTGCTCCTCTGGCAAGGCGGACCCGATCCGCGCGGGTGGGCATTGCGGCTGCTGCTGGCGATCGCCGGACTGGCGGCCGTCGTCCTGGTGATCAAGTTCGCCATCCGCCGTCGGCGTCCCGAAGGCGAGTGGGGATCGCTCTACCGGAGGACCGACCCGCATTCGTTTCCCTCCGGGCACGCCGCGCGCGCCTTCCTCATCGCGGCGCTGGTCGTCGCCTGGGGGCCGTCAGGGCTGGTGCCCGTCATCCTCTTGTGGGCGCCGCTGGTGGCCCTGGCGCGTGTGGCGATGGGGTTGCACTATCTGTCCGACATCGTCGGCGGTGCGGTGCTCGGTTTGGCGGCGGCGCTGGTGGCGGTGCAAATCGCACCCTAGTCCGTCCAAGGGCCGCTGCCCTTGGTTTCCTGCTGCGGTCGTTTCGGCCTTACCCCCTTCCCCCTCTCCGCCGCGATCCCGCCTCCTCAAGACGTTGCTCTGGCGGTGAGGGGATGAGGACTCAGGAGGAGAAGGGGCAGCCAGGCCGCCCCTTCTCCTCCTGAGAAAGACCTCCCCGCCTCAGCGAATAGATTCCCGGGCCGACAGGTGCCGTTCGCCGGGGGAGGGGCATGGGTGGGGGCAAGAGTCGGGCGCGGGATATGGCTCCGCCGCTTGACGACGAGGCGCGAGAGAACAAAACAGGCGGCCGCTTAGCCGCCCGCGGAGAAAACGAAGTCGAAGACCGTTAGGGGACTTGCCAATCGCGGCCGAGGATGACGGCGATGTCCACCGATGAGTCGGGAGTGCTCTGGTTCAAGATCTGGCTTTCTTCCAGCCCTAGCAGCGAAGCCAGGTACCTGACCGTGTACGGGAAGCGGTCGCTGTAGACGATCACCCGCGAGATCTCGTAGTCGAGGCGATCGGCGTTGCCGACCTCGGCCACCTGCAGACCCTGCTCGATCAGGTAATCGGACGTCCCGGTCGCCAGCCCCTCGATGCCCGACCCATTGCGCACCGCCAGGCGGGCGCCCTCCTGCCGGGCGCCTTCGGCCGGATCCTCGGACTCGACCGACGGCCCGACGGCGCTGGTCAGCGTGAAGATCTCATCCCGCAGCTGACGGATGCGATCCGGCACGGGCTTCAACACCTGGGCTCCGTCCGGCAGCGTCTGCAAGATGACCATCTCCGGCGGGGCAATCACGCCGCGCCGGATCGATGACTTGTCGATCTGGGTGGCCAGCACCAGGATCGACAGCATCTGGTCGAAGGACAGATTGGTGCGGACCCCGTCGGACAACTCCTGATACAGGGCCGGGGCGCGCGTAACCAGGATCGGGATCATATCGAGTTCCATGATCTGGCCCCGTACCGACAGCACGACTTGCTGCTGGCGCTGCGCCCGGTCGAAGTCGCCGCCTTCCGTCTTACGCGCCCGTGCGTAGGCCAGCGTCTCGGGGCCATCCAGCAGGTAGGCCTTGGCCTCCAGCCAGCGGCTCTGCCGCCCGAGAGGCGAGATCTTGACCCGCTCCGGGACCAGAATCTCGATTCCGCCGATCTCATCGATCATGCGCTCGAAGGCCGAGAACTCGATGACGGCGTAAAAGTCCACCGGCACACCGAGGACGTTCTCGACCGTCTTCATCGCCAGCTCCGGCCCACCGCCGGGCAGGTTGTAACTCTCGCCCAGGAAGTAGGCCGTGTTGATGCGGTTGTGCTCGAAACCGGGAATCTCGACCCACAGGTCGCGCGGGATCGACAGCATCCCGGCGGTGCGCGCCACCGGATCGAGCGTGACCAGCATCATCGAATCGGTGCGCGGGGCGCCGATGCCCGACTCCCAGTCACGGTAGTCGAGGCCCATGACCAGGATGGTGATGCGATCGCTGCCGTTCCAGGGAACGGGAGTCGCCTCGGCCGCCACCGGTGCGGCCGTCTGACCCGGCGCGGCAGTTGGATTCGATCCGCTGAACTCGAACGGGGTCGGTCCGGTCCCGGTCCAAGCGGCCGACAGGTCGCGCACGGCGCGGTAGACCAGGTATCCGGAAATCAGCGCCCCGACGGTGAAGGCGGCGGCCAGTCCCCATACCGCCCAACTGGGAATGTTCCCGCGCGGACGCGCCGCGCGTTGAGTCGTCACAGGCATGGCGCGAGTGGCCTCAAAGCGGCGGATTATAACATGCCGGTTCTTGGCGGCATATCACGCCGGTTCCTCGCCGCCGGCGGTCTGCGTCCACGTCTCGAGCAGCCGCGCCAACTCTTGCTCGCGCCGGGCGTATTCGATCCCCAGCGTCGTGACTCTCTCGACGTCGCCGCGCGCCTGGTCCAGGTCGTTCGCCAGCGCTCTCAGACTTTGCTCCAGCGTCTCGATGTGCGCTTCGAGCGCCGCCATCTCCTTCGCCCGTCGACCGTCACCGGACGACGACGGCTTGGCTCTGGACGACCGGGGTCTCGGCTCCAGGGCTGCCCGGCGGGCAGCTTTGGCGGCGAGGTACGCCTCTAGCGAGCCGCGGAAGACTTCCAGCGCGCCCTCATCGGACGAGATGACCCACACTTGCGTCGCCAACGCGCCGGCCAGATAGCGATCGTGGGTCGCCATCAGGATCGTCTCCGGGTAGGCGGCCAGAGACTCCTGCAGCGCCTCCTGCGCCGGCAGATCGAGATTGTTCGTCGGTTCATCGAGCATCAGCAGGTTGGCGCCGCCCAGACCCAAGCGCGCCAGGGCCAGCCGCCGCCGTTCGCCTCCGCTGAGCTGCCCGACGATCTTGTCGGCGTCGTCCGCCAGGCCGAAGCGCGCCAACCAGCTCCGGGCTGCGGGCACCTTCATATCGTCCGCCGCTCGAAGCAGGCAGTCGAGCACGCCGTCGTCGGCGCGCAGCTCAGCCTCCGTCTGCGAAAGGTATCCGGGGTTGACGCCCGGACCGAGGCGCACGGTGCCGGAGGCCGGCTCGGATTCGCCCAGGACCGTCCGCAGCAGACTGGTCTTGCCGGCGCCGTTCGGTCCGAGCACGGCGACGCATTCGCCGCGCATCAGCGAGAGATCCGGGACGGAGAACAGCGGCGAGCCTCCGCCCGGATGGGCGACCACCAACCCGCTCGTCTCGAGGACCTTTTCGCCGGCGCGCAAGCTTCCCTCCAGGCGGAGACGCGGGCGAGCCGTCTCGACCGGTCGTTCCAGCGCTTCCTCTTGCTGCCAGCGTTCGAGTCGTTTGCGTCGCCCCTTGGCCTGGCGTGTGTTCTGGCCGGCGATGTTGCGGCGGATGTACTCTTGCTCCCGTTCCAGGTGTACTTGTTGCGCGGCGTAACGACGCGCATGCTCCAATCGACGCTCGGCGCGCTGGCGGAGGTAGGCGGAGTAGTTCCCCGGATAGGCGGACAGGCCGTCCGCTGCCAGCTCCCAGACCGTCGCCGCGATTCGGTCGAGAAAGTATCGATCGTGCGATACGACCAGGGCGGCGCCCGGCCAGTCGCGCAACCAGGCCTCGAGCCATTCGATGGCGTCGAGGTCGAGGTGATTGGTCGGCTCGTCGAGCAGGAGCAGCCCCGGGTCTTCCAGAAGAAGACCGGCCAGGGCCAGTCGGGTGCGCTCGCCGCCGGAGAGTTCCGACAGCGTCCGGTCCCAGAGCGACGGATCCAGCCCGAGACCGCGCAGCACCGCCCGCGCGCGCCCGGGGTAGGCATAGCCGCCTTCGCGTTCGAAAGCCTCTTGAAGCGGACCGTACGACGCCAGCGCCTCTTCTGTCTGGCGCGGATCGGCCATGGCCGTCTCCAGGCGGGCCAGCTCGCCTTCTCTTCGCCGGAGGTCGGCGAAGGCTCGCAGGCTGTATTCCCACACGGTTTCCACCGGGGCGGCGGACGGACGGGCTCCACCATCCTGCGGCAGATAGCCGATACGCAAGCCGCGCGCCCGTTGGATGCGACCGCCGTCGGGCCGTTCCTCGCCGGCCAGGACGGCCAACAGGGTCGACTTGCCGACGCCGTTGGCCCCCACCAGCGCGGTACGGCTCTGGTGCGCCAGCGCCAGGCTGACGCCGTGGAGCACGTCCTGCGCGCCATAGCTCTTGGTCAGATCGGTCGCCGCCAACAAAGACATCGGATCCTCGGGCGCATTATAGCGAGCGGCGACGCGCGGCAGGGTCAACGCGCGCCCGGTCACGTGCCTTGGCTGGACTATAATGCCCAGCACCGCCCGGATCGCCTCCACGCGTGTCTGGTTCATCCTTCGCCCCCTATCGCAGCCTGATGGTCGCCGCGGCGCTGCTCGCCGCCATCGGATGGATCGGTTTGATCTTGTTGGTCAACGCCGCCCTGCCGACGATCGGCCCGCGTTGGCTGTTCTTCGCATTCCTGACGACGGCCGCCACCGGCACGGCACTGCCGTTCGTCTGGCTGCTCCACCGCCGCTTCGATCGCGCCGCCGCAGGGGCCCACCCGTCGGTGCTGCTGCGCCAGGCGATGCTCCTCGGGTTGTACGTCTCGTTGTGCGCCTGGTTGCAGATCAACCGCTCGCTCGGCCTCGGCCTGGCCCTCGCCATCGCCGCCGGTTTCGCCGCGATCGAAGGCCTCATCCGCTTGATCGAAGGCAGCCGCTGGAGACCAGGCCGGTGACGCTGCGCGACCTGCCTTCGATTGACGGCTTGCTGAGCAGCGAAGCCGGCGCCGCCCTGCGCGCCGAGTTCGGGCACACGTTGGCGGTCGACGCCCTGCGCCTGGAAGTCGATCGAACGCGGGCGGCCATGCGGCAAGGTCTGCCCCTCCCGGCGGCTCCCGATCTGGTCGCCGGCGCGCGGCGTTGGCTGCGCGTGCAACTGGCCGCCAGCCTCCAGCCCGTCATCAATGCCACCGGTGTCATCCTGCATACCAACCTCGGACGCGCCGTGCTCAGCCAGGACGCCCAACGGGCGATGCTGGCCGCCGCCGCCGGATACTCCACGCTCGAATACGATCTGTCCCGCGGCGAACGCGGTCGCCGCGACGATCACCTGGAACCGCTGCTGCGTCAGGTCACCGGCGCCGAGGCGGCCCTGGTGGTCAACAACAACGCCGCCGCCGTCTTGCTGACCCTGACGGCCCTCGCCCGGCGCCGGGAGGTCGTCATCAGCCGCTCGCAGCTCATCGAGATCGGCGGCGGCTTTCGCATCCCCGAAGTCCTGGCCCAGTCCGGCGCCAGGCTGGTCGAGGTCGGGACGACCAATCGCACCCACCGTGGCGACATCGAAGCCGCCCTGGGAGAGAAGACGGCGCTGCTGCTCCGGGCCCACACCTCCAATTTCAAGCTGGTCGGGTTCACGACCGTCCCCAGCCTGACGGAGATGGTCGAGCTCGGTCGAGCCGCCGGCGTTCCGGTGGTCGACGATCTCGGCTCAGGTGCGCTGCTCGATACGCTGTCGTTCGGCCTTGGCCACGAGCCGACGGTGCAAGAATCCGTCCAGGCCGGCGCGGCGCTGGTGGCGTTCTCGGGCGACAAGTTGGTGGGAGGACCGCAGGCCGGGATCGTCGTCGGCCAGGCATCCCTGATCGAGAAGCTGCGAAAACACCCCCTGGCCCGCGCCGTGCGCGCCGACAAGGTGGCGCTGGCCGGCCTGCACGCCACGCTGCTGCACTACGCCCGGGGCGAGGCGGTCGATCAAGTCCCGGTGTGGAGGATGATCGCCATGACGGCCGACAACCTGCGGCGGCGCGCCGAAGGGTGGGCGGCTGAACTCGGTCGAGGTACTTTGGTGGCGGCGCGCTCGACGGTGGGCGGCGGAAGTCTCCCGGAGGAAACGCTTCCGACGTGGGCTCTGGCTCTCGAGTCCGAGCACGTCAGCGCATTGGCGGCGGACCTGCGCCAGGCGACTCCGCCGGTGGTCGGCCGCGTCGAAGGCGGCCGTCTTCTGCTCGACCCGCGCACCGTGCTCCCTGAGCAGGATGAGGCGCTGCTGCAAGCCTTGCGTAACGTCCTTTCTTGATGACGACGCAACAATTCGTCCGACGGATCCCCTCCCCTTGCATGGAGAATGCCCCGCGGGCCATGTTCCTGTGCAGGGGGAGGGGAAGGAGATTCAGAGAGGTGGGAGGAGCTCCGCTCCCCCCACCTCTCTAAGACGCTTCCCCTCGTCTCCAGACTCCAGCGGCACAAGGGATTATCGGCGGAGAGAGGGATCGCGGGAGTGAGGGCGATGGCTGGTCGGGAGCAGACAACCCGACGGAGGCGATGATGAAGGAAGACCTGGATCGCTATCTGGAAGAGGCCGGACTGGACGGGTTACTCGTGCTGGGGCCGACCTCGCACAATCCGGCGATGAGCTACTTCACCGGCCCGGTGCATGTGGGCTGGGGTGCGCTGGCCCTGCGCCGCGGAGCGCCAGGGGTTCTCTACGCCAACGACATGGAGCGGGAAGAGGTCGCGCGGACCGGCTATCGCTACGGTCTCCTCGACTGGGCCGCCTACGTAAGGCAAGCCGGACGGGACCAGCAGGAGACGACGGCGATCGCACTGGAGGCGATTTTGCGCGGCGCGGACCTGACGGGACGGATCCAGGTCGTCGGTCTGGTCGATGCGGGCGACACCCTGGCGACCTTCCGCCGTCTCGAGCGGCGCCTGCCGGGCCTTACGGTGGTCGAGTTCGATCGGGCGGCGTCGCCGATCCATCGGGCGCGAGCGACGAAAGACGCACAGGAGGTCGAGCGGATCCGCCGGATAGGCGATGTGACCGTTGAGGTCGTCGGCCGGGTGGCGGATTTCCTGGGGACTCAAAGCACCCGGCAGGGATTCCTGACCGATCGGCAGGGAAAGCCGGTGACGGTCGGGGACGTCAAGCAGCGCATCCATCTGTGGCTGATGCAACTCGGGGCCGAGAACCCCGAAGGGACGATTTTCGCCATCGGCCGCGACGCCGGCGTTCCACACAATGCCGGCGTCGCCGCCATGCCGATCCCGGTGGGTCAGCCGATCATCTTCGACATCTACCCGTGCGAAATCGGCGGCGGCTACTTCTACGATTTCACCCGCACCTGGTGCATCGGGCATGCCCCGGACAACGTCGCCGCCGCCCACGCCGAAGTCGTGGCGGCCTACGACCGCGCCCTGCCCCTGACCCGGTCCGGGGCGGTCGCACGCGACGTCCAGCGGTCCGTGTGTGAATTCTTCGAAGGGCGCGGCCACCGGACGATCATGAGCGATCCGTCGACCCAGGAGGGCTACGTCCATTCGATCGGTCACGGCCTCGGCCAGGAGGTCCACGAATACCCCAATTTCAGCCTGCAACACGAGCCGCCGGACGTTCTGGAGGCCGGCCACGTCGTGACGATCGAGCCCGGGCTATACTATCCGGAACGCGGTTTCGGGGTCCGCGTCGAAGACACGCTGTGGATCAGCCCCGACGGGCCGCACGTGCTGGCCCCCTACCCGATGGATCTCGTCCTGCCCTTGCGGCGGAGCCGGCGTGCCCCAGCGAAAAGCGCCCCCAGCAAAAGCACCGGCGGTCCGAAAAAAGCCAAGCCGCGCCTCCTCCGGCGGACGCGCCGCGGCGGCTGAACCCCCGCCGGCGCGCCCCAAGCTGACGCGCCTGCTGGGGATCGAAACCTCCTGCGACGAGACGGCGGCGGCCGTCGTCGAAGACGGTCGGCATATCGCCTCCAACGTCGTCGCCTCCCAAGTGGGCGTCCACGCCAAGTACGGCGGGGTCTTTCCCGAGGTCGCCTCGCGCATGCACATCGAGGCCGTTCTGCCGGTCGTGCAGGAGGCGTTGTCGCAGGCGCACATTGGCCTGGAGGGGATCGACGCCGTGGCCGTGACGCGCGGTCCCGGCCTGGCCGGTTCGCTGGTCGTCGGATTGAACTTCGCCAAGGGGCTGGCTCTCGCCCGCGGCTTGCCGCTGCTCGGCATCAACCACCTCGAAGCGCATCTGTACTCGATCTACCTGGTGGAGGACGAACCCGAGCCGGCGTTTCCGCTGCTCGGCCTGATCGTGTCCGGCGGGCACACGGAATTGGTGCTGATGCGCGGGCACCTGGAGTACCAACGATTGGGTGGGACCCTGGACGACGCCGCCGGCGAGGCCTTCGACAAGATCGCCCGTTTGCTCGGCCTGGCCTATCCCGGCGGTCCGGCGATCCAGCAGGAAGCGCGTCAGGGGAATCCGAAAGCCTATCGTTTCCCGCGGGCCTGGCTGGAAGGGACATGGGATTTCTCGTTCAGCGGTCTGAAGACGGCCGTGCTGCGCGAGGTGCGCGCCCTCCAGCCGAAAGTGCAGGCCGGGGTCGAGCCTCCGGCGCCCGGTCTGCCGG